>VOFB01000365.1_pt1 | contig 66436 bp, 75 predicted proteins | sample 5384141 | NCBI WGS metagenome assembly VOFB01 (sample SAMN12384721, study PRJNA508395) | human gut metagenome | isolation source: healthy gut A | host: Homo sapiens
ATTATGTGGACGAGACCGTGTCCATGAAGGTGGTATTTGAAATTTATTTATACAGCTTTATTTTGGAAACCAAATCTTGTTCATGTTCATACTTCTTTTGGTGGAAGTTTTTATAGAAAGGCTTTAATAATTGAGATTGCCTCTCTTGCTAAAATTCCGGTTGTCAATCATGTTCATGGTGCGGATTTTGATGAGTTCTATCGAAAAAAATCTCAGAAAAAAAAGAAAGCTATAGAAAAGATTTACAACAAATGCATTAGAACCATCGCATTGTCAGAAGAATGGAAGAAGAATCTTGCAGAAATTGTGCCAGAACAGACAATTAGAGTTGTAGAGAATTATGGTATTTTGCAAGAAGATTTGATCAAAGAGAAGTTTACAAAACCGAATAATAAGTTGATTCTTTTTTTAGGATTTATATGTGAAAGAAAAAGGATGCTTTGATATTCCAGCTATTGTAGATCAAGTATGTAGCAAAATACCGGATGCTCGGTTTATTCTTGGTGGAAGTGGTGAAATCGAAAAAGTCAAGCAAAAACTTAGTGCGAAATATAAAGATAATGTGGAATTTCCGGGATGGATCCGAAATGAGCAAAAAAGACAATATTTGAGAGAGGCAGACATTTTTCTCCTCCCTTCGTATAATGAGGGAATGCCTATGGCAATATTGGACGCTATGGGGTGTGGTCTTCCAATTGTGAGTACAGATGTTGGAGGAATTCCTAAAATTGTAAGACAAGGAATTAATGGATATTTGTATAAACCAGGTGATAGTAAAAGCATGGCTTGTGCAATTATTGAGTATCTTACAGATGATGAAAAGAGATTAAAAGCTGGACGGGAAAGTGTTGATGTTATAAGAGAATCATATTCTCTACAGCAAAACATTGATAAACTTGAAAGAGTTTATACGGAAGTGGAGAGATTGAGAAATGATAAGCTATGACAGAAGAAATCTATATAAAAATGGGGGGGTAATGGAATCAATAAAATCGGAAGCCTCGTATACAGCTCAGAAGAATTTGTGCGTAAGGTATTTTATAAGATTTTCCGAGAAAGTGTAATTAAATCTTCTTTTGGAAGCTGTGGTAAAAATGTACATATTGCTGAAAAAAGTGATATTAAGGGAATTGGCAACATTAGTATAGGAGATGATGTTACGATTGGCCCTCATGCATTGTTGTGGACAACACGAGCAAATATTATCATTAAAGAGAAAGTAATTATTGGCCCAAGACTTAGTATCATCACAGGCAATCACAAGATGAATGCAGTAGGAAAGTACATGGCTGATGTAACAGATGAAGAAAAAGATGACGATGACGATCAGGATGTCATTATTGAGAAGGATGTTTGGATAGGGGCTAATGTAACAATTCTTAAGGGAGTAACTGTAGCAGAGGGATGTGTTATTGGAGCGGGGACTGTGTTAACTAAAAGTACTCATCCCTATGGCGTATATGTAGGGAGTACCTGGTAAATGCATTTCTGAAAGATTTGAAAATAAAAAATTAGAAGATCATATAAATATATTGAAAGAAAAATCTAAATGGTGATTTTAATATGAGAACAAAATACACAATCAATGAGCTTTTATTTAAGATATATTTGATATGCGTGATTTTAGGGTCTTTGCTAAGAAATATGTTGGGTGAATGGGAGCCGATATATGATACATACACGTTTGTTAGTAAAGGAAGATGGGGACTCTCTTTTTAAGTTTTTTCAAGTGTTATTATTCTTGTGCTGATATTTAGATGCTTTTGCACAATATATAAAAAAAATCCATGCAGGAATAAGAATTGTGATTATAAGTTCGATTTTATATTATTTGATATGGACTGTATTGTCATTAGATAAAGCACCTATTCAATCTGTTTTTCTTTGAAGCTATTTCTACATCAGTAATTTTGTTGCCATTGTCATCGCTGCTTGGTTTCGATGATAATATATGGAATATATTGAAAAACGAATTATCACATATAAATTTACTCCTTTGCTGCTGCTTTTATATTGCTGTTTTTTCTTTTTTGGGCTAATTATGGAATAAAATGGCCTATGAATGCGTCATATAAAGGAATATTTTCATGTTGGTTTACATCTGCTTGCATTATGACCTTTATAGATTTCTCAAAAAAAAATAAAAGAAAAATAATATACTGTAATTTATTGTTTATTATTGCCGCTGCGTTTATTACACAGTCAAGAGCATGGGTATTACAGACATTAATACTATTGTTTATATTTGTTGCTGTTCTGGGTAATAGGAATAGATCTGTTAAGATTTTAATGGGATTTTTGCTGGTTATTATTGCGGTATTGGGAGTTTCTTATGTTTTTCCAGAGATTACAGGGAAATTTACTTAATAGAGGAGTTGAAGATACTAGAAGTGGACAATACGTAATCTTTTTTGCGCAGCATTCATGGAAAGATTTAATTTTTGGATTAGGTATAAATGCTTCTTATAGCTACTTAGGGAATATAAATTATACTTATTTTGATAATCAATTTATGTTTGTCATGTTCCATTATGGAATCTTCCCAGTGATTGCATGGTTGTGTGTATATGCATCTACTTTAAAAGGCAGTAAAATTTATAATGGGCAAAATAGGATAGTGATTCAAGCAGCAAAATTTGTCGGATTTTTTGTATTACTAGCATATATGGGCGTTTCTACATATTATCAAATTGAGTTGGGATATAGTGGCATTATTGTAATGATGCTTATTGGAAAAGCATTAAGAGAAAAATATTACGGGAAATCATAAATTAATGAAAAAGATATCATTTTTAATAGGTAGCTTAGGCGGAGGCGGTGCTGAGAGAGTTACAGTTGCCTTAGCCGATTATTTTTGTGAAAGCGGTTATGAAGTTTTCTTTATTGTGTTTTCAAAGGCAAATAATAATTATAGGATTAATCCGAAAATTAAAATTGATTATTTGCCTGAGAATACAGGAAAATGTGCAATATTTTTTGAGAATAAAAGAATTAAAAAATTATTGAAAAATCAAGCGCCAGATTATGTAATTTCGTTGGGCTTAGGATATCAATATTTGATATTGGGGAATTTGCTAAATAAATATAAATTTATTTTATCTGAAAGAAATGCTCCACAATTTTTTTACAATTGGTATGAGAAGATTTATGTAAAATATAGTTACGAAAAAAGCATATAGAGTGGTTTTCCAAACTGAAGATGCAAAACAGTATTTTGGTAAGAGTTTAGAGAAAAAGTCAAAAGTAATTGCAAATCCTATTACCTCGTCAATTCCGGATCCATATGATGGAGAAAGAGAAAAAAGAATTGTAGCTGTAAATAGATTAAGTCAACAAAAAAATATATTCATGCTTCTCAGGGCAATGAAAAGAGTCCTTGATGTGTTCCCAGAGTATGTATTAGAAATATATGGTAAAGGCGAGCAACGAGAGGAATTGGAAAAATACGCTAAAGAACTAAATATTTCTGATAATGTTAAATTTATGGGACAAAAAGCAAATGTTCAAACATGTATAGTGAATGCTAGTGTTTTTGTATCATCATCAGATTTTGAGGGAATGTCTAATTCAATGCTGGAAGCTATGGCGATAGGACTTCCTGTGGTATGTACAGATTGTCCGATAGGTGGCGCTAGAATGGTTATAAAAAATAATATTAATGGGATACTTACGCCTGTTGGCAATGATAGAGTATTTGCAGATGAAATAATAGGATTACTAAAAATCCGGAAAAAGCAAAAAGACTGGGAAAGCAAGCAAGTGAGTTGAGAGAACAACTAAATGTAAAGAAAATAGCAAAGGAATGGGAGAAATTATTTGAAGATTAAGTTAAAGCTTTTAGATGTATTGTAAATCTTACACCCTAGCAAAGAGAGGATGGCAATTCATGATAATATTATATATTGGAAATGTCGGATATCCAGACACTGCTTCATCAATTCATGTCAGGAATAGAGCTATATTTATGAAATCTTGTGGACATGAAGTTCATGTATTATGTGAGTTGGCTTCTGATGGCAAAAGAATGGAAGAAGTAGATGAAGTGACATACCAATATATGGATCCTTATCCGGGACGAGGAAAGGTAAGAGGTGCTTTTTGGAATTTAGATCAAGTATTTGGGAAATTTTATTTTAAGCAAACACAAAAATATCTTGATAAAATAAAACCTGATATAATCATTTTATATGAGCCGAATTCGATATTATATGTTTTAAAAATGTTGAATCTTTCCAAAAAAGAAGGATTTAAGTTGGTAATAGAAACTACGGAATGGAGAAACCCTAAAGATTATCGGAGAATTATTCCGAGAGTTATTAATACAGAAAAAGACTTACAAAAAAAATATATCGATAAAAAGTTGGCAATGTTATAGCAATAAGCAAATATTTGTATCAACATTACTTGGAGCAAAGCTGTAATACTATTTTACTACCGCCAATTTTTCCGGAATCTGATAAAAAGAAGAAGTTAATGAGAGGAAATTCAGATAATAGGAAAGTGCTGAAAATAGTTTATGCAGGTGCATTGGCTTCAAAGGATTATATTGATACTCTATTACATGCGATAATTCGATTAAATGCTGACGAAGTACGGGTTATTATTGATATAATTGGTCCTGATAAAATACAAGTTCAGAAGTTAGTAGGGGACATTGAATTAGAAAAATATGGAATTTATTGCCATGGAAGATTGTCACATGATAAAACGCTAAGTATAGTAGAAAAGGCAGATTTGTCAGTTTTATTACGGATGAATAAAAGATATGCGAAAGCAGGAGTTTCGACAAAGTTTTGCGAGGCAATGATGTTAGGGGTTCCTAGTATTTGTACATCTGTAGGAGGTACGGATCTATTTATAAAAGATAAATATAATGGATTCCTTGTTAGAAATAATGACCTGAATACATTAGAAACCACATTGCTTAGTATTATCGATTTGTCAAGAGAACAAATTGAAGAAATAAAAAATAATGCATTGACAACAGCAAATGAACTGTTTACGCCTGATAAATATATAGAACAATTTAATGCATTTTGAATAAGTGTAAGTGAGTCTGCGTTTGAATGTAAATAGTGCTATAAAGTCTAGTACTGAATGTGAAATATCTAGGGACGGCTCTTTGTCCAAACAGAAAATCAGGAAGAAGGGATTGAAAGAAGGGGCTGGAGAGGAGGATTCTTATAAGAATCCAGAAATCATGCTACAGAAGTACTCTTGATATTAGATGTTTTTTGCTATGCTTTTTCCTTTTTATGTTTGAGATGAATAGAAATAGGGTTCTAGTTGGAATTCCAGATACCTGCGTAAATCGAATGCTGCGAATTAGAACTACGGCTGACTGATTCCTTAGCGGACGTGTAAGCCCAGATAAAACGGTGTCAGGCTACTACGTTCTTATTCTACAGCTTAGGCAATAAGTTGGATAGCAACACGGCTGGATGCTGTGGGGTTACCCGCAAATACAGTGTAGGAGAACAAAATGCTAAAGGAAAGGCTACAAAATATTCCTTTGGGGGTAAAAGCAGCAGTGGTTTATACCATGGCATCTGTTTTTTCACGAGGATTATCAATGATTACAGTTCCAATTTTCACGAGAATAATGTCTACAAGCGAAATAGGAATGGTTAATTTATATAATTCCTGGTATTCATTATTGAATGTAATTGCGACATTATCATTAACATCAGGTGGATTTCAAGCAGCAATGAAAGATTTTGAAGGAGAAAGAGATCAATATCAATCGTCTGTTTTGACATTAACATCAATGATGGCCATTGTTCTAGGATGTATTTATTTTCTCATACCTAATATTTGGAATAGGATTATAGGGTTGCCTTCTGTGCTGATAATTTTGATGCTAGTAATGTTTTTCTTTGCACCGGCGCAGGATTTTTGGCTGTTAAGACAAAGGTATGAATATAAATATAAATTAGCTGGTGCATTGACAATGGGATCAGCTTTAGCATCAACAATATTGTCTGTGATAGTTGTTTTAAATTTAAATAAAGCAGGATCGGATCAAGTTGTGGTGGGCCGATTGTATGCAACTAACATAGCAACAATGGCGATTTCGGCGGTTATATGGATTAAATTATATGCAAAAGGGAAAACGATAGTAAATATAAAGTATTGGAAATACTCTTTGAAGCTGAGCGCTCCTCTTATTGGTTATGCTTTTGCAGCACAGATTTTAAGTGTTTCTGATCGAATGATGATAAGCAAAATGGTGGGAAATGATGCAGTTGGAATATATAGTACTTTATATACTGTAAGCTCAATTTCACTGTTGGTTTGGACAGCAATTAATTCATCGTTTATACCATATCTATATCAAAATATAGGTAGAAAAAGGAAAATAAAATAAAGGAATTATCATTAGCTTTAATGGGAGCGTATGCTATTATTGCAGTTATGCTTACTTTTTTTAGCGCCAGAAATAGTTAGAATATTAGCTACTAAGGAATATTATGAAGCAGTTTATATTATGCCACCTATTGCAGCAGGAGTGTTTTTTAACTTCTGTATCAAATATGTATTCTAATTTACTCATATACCATAAGAAAACTAATTATATCATGTATTCTTCGATTATCGCAGCTATTATAAATCTTATACTGAATTACATATGTATAAATATTTTTGGCTATATGGCAGCTGCATATACTACACTGGTAGCATATATAGTGTTAGCAGGTGCACAAGTTATATTCGCAAGAAAGATTCATCTTAAAGAGACAGGAGAAAAATCAGTATATAATGATAAGGCAGTATTGTTTATGGCGATATTAACAATCGTAGCTGCATTATTCGGTTTAGTATTGTATCGTTATACTGGGTTAAGATATATAATTATTTGCATTGGAATGATTACAGGAATAAAAATAGCATTAGTGGCTTTGAAAAAATGAAAGATAACCAGTAGAGTCAATTTGAGCCTAGAATACTGAAAACTAACAATTCAAGGCTTGTCGAAAACTTTTGGGGATCAGCCCCAATGTGATTATATTTGTGTTTAAGTTCCAGCATGCAAACCTTAGCGTTTTGTTTGTCCAGAAGGTGGATGCTTTTACCATAGGCGATCTTGCAAAGGCTATTCAGTAGCTCTTTGATGATATTTGAACGAATATCATTGGCGCTCGTCATGGAGATGATTTGTTTGAGACTTTGATAACACGTGATGAGCGCTTGCGTAGTGAGAATATGGGTCACTATTTACGCGCGGCTACTGACAACCGCAATTTAAACTGCGACAAGTTCGTGGTCAAGGGCGAAGCAAATAAGTCTCATGCAAGCCATAATACGAATTATCTGGATGTACAAGGAGCGATTAAGAAAATTGTGATGACAGTGTATGGGGAACAGCAATTAGCGGGTAATCAATAACTGAGAAGGGTGGTGTATTATTGAAAAACTGAATATTTGTAGATTAGTGAAAACGAGGCACTCGTTGATATTTTTAAATTAGAAGAATAATATTAGGAGGAAGATTTAAAATGGGAAAGTATTTTGGAACCGATGGCTTCCGTGGTGAAGCTGGTATTATATTAACAGCAGACCATGCCTACAAAGTAGGTCGTTTTCTGGGCTGGTACTACAACGCACTGCGCGAGCGCAACGGCAATAACGAGCCTGCCCGTATCGTCATTGGCAAGGATACTCGCCGCAGCTCTTATATGTTCGAATACAGTCTGGTTGCCGGTTTGACCGCTTCCGGCGCAGATGCCTACCTGCTGCACGTCACTACCACTCCTTCCGTGGCCTACATCGCCCGTGTGGACGACTTCGACTGTGGCATCATGATTTCTGCCAGCCATAATCCCTACTACGATAACGGCATCAAGCTGATCGACTGTTACGGTGAGAAAATGCCCGAGGAAACTCTGCTGCTGGTAGAGGACTACATTGACGGCAAACTCCACGTCTTTGATAAGGACTGGCCTGAGCTGCCTTTTGCCCATCGTGAGCATATCGGCTGTACTGTGGACTACGTTGCAGGCCGCAACCGTTATATGGGCTACCTGATTTCTCTGGGCATCTACTCTTTCAAGGGCTTGAAGGTCGGTCTGGACTGTGCCAATGGCAGTTCCTGGAACATCGCAAAGTCTGTATTCGATGCTCTGGGAGCCGATACCTACGTCATCAATGCACAGCCCAACGGACTGAATATCAACAACAATGCTGGTTCTACCCACATTGAGGGTCTGCAGAAGTTCGTGGTAGAGAAGGGCCTAGACATCGGCTTTGCCTATGACGGCGATGCTGACCGTTGCCTGTGTGTGGATGAAAAGGGTAATGTCATCACCGGCGACCATATCCTGTACATCTACGGCTGCTACATGAAGGAACGGGGCAAACTGCTGACCAATACCGTCGTTACCACGGTCATGTCCAACTTTGGCCTGTATAAGGCTTTTGATGAGAAGGGCATCGGCTACGCCAAGACCGCAGTGGGTGACAAGTACGTCTATGAGTACATGGCTAAGAACGGCTGCCGTATTGGCGGTGAGCAGAGTGGCCATATTATCTTCAGTAAGTACGCCAGCACGGGTGATGGTATCCTGACCAGCCTGAAGATGAAGGAAGTCATGCTGGCTAAGAAGAAGCCGATGAGTGAGCTGGCAGCACCGCTGAAGATCTATCCGCAGGTGCTGGAAAATGTCCGTGTTACCGATAAGAAGACCGCGCAGAATGATCCTGCCGTGCAGGAAGCAGTGTCTAAAGTTGCTGAAGCACTGGGCGATACCGGACGTATTCTGGTGCGTGAGTCCGGCACTGAGCCGGTGGTTCGCGTGATGGTGGAAGCACCTGACCATGATACTTGCCAGAAGTATGTTGACGAAGTGGTTAATGTGATCTGCGAAAAAGGATATAAGGCGTAAAGTCAATGACGACTCTGGCAGTTACCCGGAGTCGTTTTGCATAAAAGGGAAAGTATAATAGATTAAATAACGGGAGGGATAAACCTATGTGTGGAATCGTTGGTTTTACAGGAAATCGACAGGCAGCACCGATCCTGCTGGATGGTCTGTCAAAACTGGAATATAGAGGATATGACTCGGCCGGACTGGCTGTCCGTGACGGAGAAAATCTGGCACAGGTCGTGAAAGCGAAGGGGCGCCTGTCCAATCTGATCGAGAAAACAGATGGCGGCAAGGCATTGAAAGGAACCTGTGGTATTGGTCATACTCGTTGGGCAACTCATGGTGAGCCGAGCCAAACCAATGCACATCCGCATGTTTCAGGTAACTGTACCCGTTCTGGTTCTGGTACAGTGGAGTCTGGAGTCGTTGGCGTACATAACGGCATCATTGAAAACTATACCGAACTGAAAGAAAAGCTGCTGAAGCACGGTTATACATTCTATAGTCAGACGGATACGGAAGTGGTCATCAAGCTGGTGGACTACTATTATAAGAAGTATAATCTCGGCCCTATCGATGCCATCGCTAAGACGATGGTGCGTGTTCGTGGTTCCTATGCCCTTGAGTTGATGTTCCGTGATTATCCAGGCGAAATCTGGGTGGCTCGTAAGGACAGTCCAATGATCATTGGTATTGCGGATGGCGAAACCTATGTGGCTTCAGATGTTCCGGCAATTCTGAAATACACTCGCAATGTATATTATATTGGTAACCTTGAGTTTGCAAAACTTGTTCCAGGCGAGGCTCATTTTTATAATCTCGATGGAGATGAGATCGAGAAGCAGACCACTGAAATCAAGTGGGATGCCGAGGCTGCCGAAAAAGGCGGCTTTGAGCATTTCATGATGAAAGAAATCCATGAGCAGCCGAAAGCTGTTCAGGATACCCTTAACTCTGTGATCAAGAACGGCGCTATCGACCTATCCAGTGTGGAAATCACTGAGGATGAGATTAAAAACTTTGAGCAGATCTATATTGTTGCCTGTGGCTCTGCATGGCATGTGGGCATGGCTGCTCAGTATGTGCTGGAAGATATAGCGGATATCCCGGTGCGTGTGGAACTCGCATCTGAGTGCCGCTATCGGAAGATGCCGCTCAACCAGAAGGCATTGGTGATCGTTGTCAGCCAGTCTGGTGAGACGGCAGATACATTGGCTGCACTGCGACTTGCAAAAGAGAAGGGCATTACCACAATGGCAATCGTCAATGTGGTGGGTAGTAGCATCGCCCGTGAAGCAGATAAGGTGTTCTACACACTTGCTGGCCCTGAGATCTCTGTTGCAACGACCAAGGCATACAGCGCACAGCTTGCAGCCATGTACTGCCTGGCGGTTCAGTTTGCAAAAGTTAGAGAAAAATCACTGAAGAACAGTACAGCTACTATATTTCTGAACTGTTGACTCTCCCGGAGAAGATGCAGAAAACTTTGGAAGATAAAGAGCGCATTCAGTGGTTTGCAGCAAAGTATGCCAATGCACACGATGTGTTCTTCGTAGGTCGGGGCATTGACTATGCTGTCTGCTTGGAAGGAAGTCTGAAGCTGAAAGAAATCAGCTACATCCACTCGAAGCATATGCTGCTGGCGAACTGAAGCACGGAACTATTAGTCTGATTGAGCAGGGAACACTGGTCATCGGTGTGCTGACCCAAAGCGAACTCTATGAAAAGACTATCAGCAATATGTTGGAGTGCAAGAGCCGTGGTGCTTATCTGATGGGGCTCACTACTTATGGCAAGTATGAAATCGAAGATCAGGTGAACTTCACGGTATATGTTCCGAAGGTGGACGAGCACTTTGTTGGTAGTTTGGCAGTGATCCCGTTGCAGCTGCTTGGTTATTATGTGTCTGTAGCCAAGGGACTAGATGTGGATAAGCCTAGAAACCTTGCAAAGAGTGTGACAGTAGAATAAAAGTTAGTAAGAGGAAGAAGTTATGAAAACAGCATTACTTATTATGGCAGCCGGAATTGGCAGCCGCTTCGGAACAGGAATCAAGCAGTTGGAGCCGGTGGACGATGCTGGACATATTATCATGGACTATTCAATCCATGATGCGATTGAAGCTGGATTCAACCATGTGGTATTCATTATCCGTAAGGATATCGAGAAGGAGTTCAAAGAGGTCATCGGTGATCGCATTGCCTCCATTTGCTCTTCTCATAATGTAACTGTGGACTACGCTTTCCAGGATATTAACGATATCCCGGGAACTCTGCCGGAAGGCCGGACAAAGCCGTGGGGAACTGGTCAGGCTGTGCTTGCAGCGAAGGAGGTAATCAAGACTCCGTTCATCGTCATCAATGCAGACGATTACTACGGCAAGGAAGGTTTCAAGGCTGTACATGAGTATCTGGTGAATGGCGGCAAGTCCTGCATGGCAGGTTTTGTGCTGAAGAATACTCTGTCTGATAACGGTGGTGTGACTCGTGGTATCTGCAAGATGGATGAGCAGAACAACCTGACCGAGGTTGTGGAAACCAAGAATATTGTAAAGACTGCAACTGGAGCAGAGGCAGATGGAGTGGTTGTTGATGTAAATTCTCTGGTTTCCATGAATATGTGGGGCTTGACACCGGAGTTCCTGGATGTGCTGGAGGAAGGATTCAAAGAGTTCTTCGAGAAAGAAGTACCGGGCAATCCTCAGAAAGCCGAGTATCTGATCCCAATTTTTATTGGTGAATTACTGGAGCAGGGCAAGATGTCCGTGAAGGTTCTGAAGACCAATGACACCTGGTACGGCATGACCTACCATGAGGATGTCGCAGCCGTAAAGGACAGCTTCAAGAAGATGCTGGAGAACGGCGTGTATAAGGCTGACCTGTTCAGCGATCTGTAAACGACGATGAAAGAAACGATTGATTTACTAGGGAAAATCCTCACAAACATCCTGACTGCTCTCTATGAGCCGTTTGGATTCTCGCTTCTTCTTTCCTTCCTCGCAATGTTTTTTTATCTTTATGCTTATGAGCCAATACATGCTGGCAAAGGTTGGAAAAATGCCATAGTGACATGGTATCAGAAATTCAAAGAGAGCGTGTTCTTCAGGAAACTATTCTTTTTGGCCTTTTTGACTTCACTTATTCTGTTCCGAACCCTGTTAAACCGTCAGCTGTGGATGAATCCTTTATCCGATGTCATGGGTGGCTGGGGCATCTGGGAGACTGTGAATGGTGAACAGCAACTGACCACCGAGTGCATCGAGAACGTAATCATGATGATGCCGTTTTCAGCAGTAGTGATGTGGACATTCGAAGAAAAGATAGGAAACGGCTGGAAGAAGATACTGTGGGAAAGCGGAAAGATAGCATTTATCTTTTCGATAAGCATTGAGATGTTGCAATTATTGCTTCGCTTGGGAACGTTCCAGTTATCAGACATCTTCTATAACACAGTCGGTGGAATGATCGGCGGATTGATGTATTGTGCGGTGATGAAGGCAAGAAAACGTCTGTAAAAAGGGTTGAAATTGTGATATAATGGGAGCGGTAGCTCCCTACGCTGCTCGAATAAATCACACACCTCTCCGTGGTGAGCAGCAGGCAACGATCTTATAGTCGGCTGAGATGTGAGAAAATAGGAAGAAGGTGAATTTATGACTGATAATCCAGCAATGAAAAGAGCGTTGATTATGCAGTCATTTGCGCCATTATTTCTGATTTTGTTGATAAAATATTTTGATCTTAAATTGTTTCATTTATGTAAGAAGTTTTCTGATATAGTTCTAAATAATCCAATTTACGCCTTGACAAAAGTTGTAAACCATTCGGCATTTGTTACATTGATATTAGAACTTTTCTGTTTATTGTGGATTATTTATTCAATATATAGTGTACGAAAATTTGAAAAATCGCAACGGGCTAATTTTGTTAGTGAAGGAGAATCACTTATTGATATTGAAAAGATATCCGATTCCGGAGTGACTTTTTTTCATGACATATGTCCTTCCGATGGCAATGGATGATTTAGACACATGGAAGGGACTTATTGTATTTGGAATTTTAATGGTAATGCTATTTGCGCTAATGTGGAAAACGAATTTGTATTACCAAAATCCAGTGTTAACCGTGTTGGGATATGAAGTTTTTTCCTTTAAATTTGAAACGACACAGTTAACGGAGTATAGTGGAAAAGAATGTATCGGAATCACAAGGGGCACGGTCAGCGTAGGACACAGCATTAAAAGGCAGAAAATATCTGATAATGTGTTTCTTATATATGAAGATATATGATAAAGGATGGGTAAAAATGCCTAAACAAAGAATTACAACAGCAATAAACAAAGTGCTTAATGAGCAGTTCGGATTTGAAATATACATAGTTATGAAAGATGGAGAGCAGTTAGTAAAGCGATTTGTTTTGGATGAAGGCAATCCAAATGAAACTGATGGCTTCAAAAGAAGGCTCCGAGAAAGCATTAAAGAAGCAATTCAAAACAAGTTTTTGACTGATGACAGTAAATATGCTGATGAAGATGATTTGGCAAATGAGCAAACTTGCTTCTATGTGATAAAGCAGGATGATGCTTATCAGCCATTTAGCTATTTGAGTGTTCCAGAAAGCCATATTGAAAATTTTAAACTTTCGGATAAAGATAATGCGGATGCAATTCTGTTTAAATTTTCTTTTCAGCGAGATGGAAAATTGAGACAGTTATGGGCGTACCAAAAATACAGCCTGCCTCGATTCCCAATAAACAGAAAAAATATTTCCAACTTATTAGTAAATCCTTGGATTGTCCAGATGTTTTTAAGGAAATGAAAGATCAGATGTTCATTATAACCAGAAAAATTGACTTGCTGATTTTAGGCGATGAGATAATAACGGATAATATCAAATTACTGGAACGTCATTTTGGATTAGAAACATTTATTCGTGCATCGGCTACACGCGCGATATCGTCAATTACGACAGTTGGACTGATCGGAAATGATGATAAATTGCAGGAATATGTACAGCGCCCGAACAAAAAATATGCAAAGAAAATGATGCAAATACATAAGTTTCCAGTGGCGACAATGAGTAAAGAATGCCTTTTGGAAAAGTTGCGAACTGTTGAACGCTGGAAAAATGTATTTGAAATACAAGATGCCCAGGTTTATTTACGAACCTTTTCTGATGTTGAGAACATTATAGATTTGTTTACTGAAAGATATACCAAATCCGAAGTGACAGGGCAGGAGTATGATACATCCGTTAAGGATAAGGCGGAGCCTATTAGCAACAGCAATATTGCTTAAAATACAAACGATAATATTGTCCCGATCTTCTTCCACAGTGCTATACTTAAACAACTATAAAAGGAAAGAGGTTATCACCATGCCCAGAGCAAAAGGTAGCAAGAATAAGCCCAAAACTGTGACTGCTGATTTTGCAACGCAGATTGCAGAAAAGCAGTCCGCAAAGGAAGCGCTCACAGCGGAAATCGCATCCATCACCGCAAACATTGACACTTTGAAGGCTGACCTGAAAGAGAAGAAGACTGCTCTGAAGAAGGCCGAAAAAAGAAGTGGCATCCCTGGAAGCGAAGAAGGCAAAGGCAGATGCTAAGGCCGCCGAAGCTGCTAAGAAGGTCGAGGCCGAAGCTGTGCTGAAGAAGCTGCTGGCATCCGGTATGACGGCAGATGAGATTCTCGAAAGGCTGAAATAAAGTAATATGCCGTGTGGACTGTGAATTCCAGAAGTTCACACGGCGTATTTTTTGAGCACGATATATAGTTTGTGACGGAAATAAAAATGGAGTGTGAGCAAAATGAACTTACAATGTATGGGAATTGCGATGATGAAAATATGCGTAAATAGAAGGCGAATTTTAATAATCCTGTTGATTTTAAGTATTGGAATATTGACACTGCTGGGAATAAGTAAATACTCTTTTCAGAAAGCCTGCCTGAGAAGAGAAATTCGATGGCCAGATTTAGGAATTGCTGATGACTGGCAGTATGAAATTCTTACAGAAGCATATAAAATAAAAAATGAGCCAAATAGAAAAATTACAATTACGGCATCTGATGGAGTACAATTAGTTGGTCACTATTATGAAAGAAAGAAAAATGCGCCAGTCATAATCTTTTTTCATGGGCTTTGGGGGTAATTGTTATACGAATAGTGTGCCAATCTATAGAATAACAGAAGAAAAAGAATGGAACCTTCTGTTGGTGAACTTACGAGCGCACAATGAAAGTGGAGGTGACGTTTCAACACTTGGCGTTTTAGAAAGATACGACTGTCGTGATTGGGCAAATTGGGTGGATTTTGAATTCGGAGAACAGGTACCTATATTCCTTATGGGAATTTCCATGGGAGGAGCGGTAGCAGTGATGAGTAGTGATTTAGAATTGCCGGAATCAGTTTGTGGAATTATTGATGATGCTGGGTTTACATCACCATTAGAAATGATAAAAATAGGCAGTAAAGAGAAGCTTCGTTTTGAATTATTGACAGATTTATTTGCTCGGATAGTGAATGCAGGAACAAAAATTTGGGGCGGATTTGACTTGAAAGAAGCAAACGCATGTGCCGCAGTGTCTAAGACAAGTGTGCCAGTTCTAATTATTCATGGAGACAAGGATAAGACAGCACCGGTATCTATGGCGTATAAAATTTACAATAGTTGCAAAAGTGAAAGAGAGTTGTACATAGTTTCTGGGGCAGAGCATACTGGATGCTATAGAACAGATCCTGAAAAATACAAAATGATTGTTTCTGAATTTATTGAAAAACATATTCCACAATGAAGAAAGAATAATTTATGTTTTTAGAATAATAAAAAACATCTGAAGAATACGACGGTGGATTCTTATATTCGGTTTGTCAGATAATAAACTATCAACGGGGGAGGTGTCCAGCTATGAATGACTTGTTTTTACATGATTCTCTGGATACATCCCCTGTTGTTTTTCAGACCGCATTCTCTACACCCCGACGTCTTTTTGCGAAGACTGCCCTTTATACTTGCAGGAGATCGGGAGTTTGCAGGCAAAGAAGGACACGCTGCGCAAGCACTTCCGTTACTGGGAATGTGATGATCTGAGATCTACCATTGAGCAGGCAATCTACTATTTCAACAATGAACGACCCGTCCGCAAACTAAAAGGAAAACCACCTGTCCCGTATAGAACAGAACTGGTGGCATAAGAAATTTTGTGTCTACTAACTATTGACTACTTCACAGTGTAAGAACCGGGCGTTTTTTCTTGTCCGAACTTCAAAAATATGCTATACTACGAATGATAAAGTACCATGAGGATAGGAGAAATAAATATGCGCATTTTAATGCTTGGAAACAGCTATATTTTCACAAATGATCTGCCGAGTATGCTGGCGGAAATCACGGGTGCCGAAGTGGTACAGAACACACGCGGCGGTGCACGCTTACGTGAGCAGCTGAACCCTGAAACAAGGCTCGGCGCAAAAGCATTGGAGCTGCTGCAAAATGAAAAATGGGATTACGTTGTTTTGCAGGAGATGAGCAACGGCCCTATCACAGCAAAGGAAAGCTTTATGCAGAGCGTGAAAGATTTGTGCGGTAAAATTCGTGAAAACGGTGCCGTACCGGTTCTGTATGCGACATGGGCATACCAAAAAGACGGCAAACAGCTTCAAAAATTCGGCATGGATTACGATGAGATGCACCGCAAAATGCACGAAGCCTATGCAGAAGCGGCAGAGAAAAACCACACACTGCTCGCCGATGTCGGCAGTGCATTTTATGAAAAAACCGAAACCGATAATCTATTCAACGACGACGGAAGCCATCCGAACGAAGCGGGCTCGAACCTTGCCGCCGAAACGATTGCCGAAGTCATTTTAAAGGATGCAAACGCATAATGTATCCCTACTGTGCATACGTTGTATCGGAAAAATACGGCGAAACGGGGGAACGATATGTTAGAACGCATCGGAGAAATGCATGGGCGAGAGGTTATCAGTGTTTTGGATGGCTCGCGCATCGGGTATCTCGGTGATATTGAATTTGATACACAGCAGGCGGCACTGACGGCGATCGTGGTGTACGGCCGTCCGCGCTTTTTCGGATTGTTTGGCAGAGAGAATGACTGTGTGATCCCATGGAGCGCTGTGAAGACCATTGGGGAGGATGCTGTGCTGGTCGATCACATTCCCGTAAAGCGGACACCGAAGCGCAGCTTCTTACAAAATTTCTTTGAAAACGGATAGAAAACACTTGCTTTACCCGGCATGTTGTGCTATAATAGTTCAGCGATTTGCAGATTCTGCAAGCAAAAACGCACGCCGAGGCTCTCGGATTGGTGCCGCGAAAGCGGTTTTCCCCGAAAATATCAGCCCGGCGGAGGAAAAACCAAGGAGGTATTTTCAAATGGCAGTCGTATCAATGAAGCAGCTTCTGGAGGCCGGTGTTCACTTCGGTCACCAGACAAGAAGGTGGAACCCGAAGATGGCACAGTACATCTTCACGGAGAGAAACGGTATCTACATCATCGACCTGCAGAAGACCGTTAAGAAGCTCGAAGAGGCTTACAACTTCGTTCGTGACCTTTCCATGGAAGGTAAGAGCGTTCTCTTTGTAGGTACAAAGAAGCAGGCTCAGGAGTCCGTTAAGGAAGAGGCTCTCCGCGCAGGCGCTTACTATGTAAACGCTCGTTGGCTGGGCGGCATGCTCACCAACTTCACGACCATCCGCCGCAGAATCCAGAGACTTGCACAGCTGCGCAAGATGCAGGAAGACGGCACCTTCGAGCTGCTCCCGAAGAAGGAAGTCAGCAAGCTCGAGCTCGAGATTGAAAAGCTCGAAAAGTATCTTGGCGGCATCAAGGACATGAAGGAGTTCCCGGGCGCACTGTTCATTGTTGACCCGAGAAAGGAAAGAATCGCTGTTTCCGAAGCTAAGAAGCTCGGTATTCCGATCGTTGCAATCGTAGATACCAACTGCGATCCGGACGAGATTGACTACGTTATCCCGGGCAACGACGACGCTATCCGCGCTGTTAAGCTCATCGCAGGTGCTATGGCTAACGCTATCATCGAAGGCCGCGAGGGCCGTATGGGCGCTGCTGCTGAGGAGACCGAAGAAGCTGCTGCAGAGACCGAGGAATAATTTAATTTCGGTTAAAAATTCCTTTCGTTTGATATAGAGTTTAAGATTCTACAAGGAATGGTGATTTGAAATGAATTTCACAGCTAAGGACGTTGCAGATCTGCGCGCTAAGACAGGCTGCGGCATGATGGATTGCAAAAAGGCTCTCACAGAGGCTGAGGGCGATGTAGAGAAGGCAACCGAGATTCTCCGCGAGAAGGGTCTTGCAGCTTCCGTTAAGAAGGCAAGCCGTATTGCAGCTGAGGGTGTTGCATACGCTATGGTCAGCGAGTGCGGTAAGGTTGGCGTTGTGATTGAAGTCAACGCTGAGACCGATTTCGTTGCGAAGAATGCTCAGTTCATCGATTTCGTTAAGACCTGTGCCGAGACTGTTATCTATGAGAACCCGGCAGACGTTGAAGCTCTCCTTGCAGCTAAGGCACACGGCTCCGATATGACTGTTGATGCTATGCTGAAGGATAAGATTCTCACCATCGGCGAGAACATCAAGATCCGTCGCTTCGTTCGTTACGAGGGCGACTGCGTTGCTTACGTACACGGCGGCGGCAGAATCGGCGTTCTCGTTCGTTTTGAGACCGAGAATGTTCCGGCAGAAGTTCTCAACGAGTGCGGCAAGGACGTCGCAATGCAGATTGCCGCTCTGAATCCGGCTTATCTCGATAAGTCCACGGTTCCGGCTGAAGCACTCGATAAGGAAAAAAGAAATCCTCATGGCTCAGATCCAGAACGATCCGAAGAACTCCAAGAAGCCGCAGAACATCATCGAGAAGATGGTTACCGGCAGAATCGGCAAGTTCTATGAGAACAACTGCCTCCTGCAGCAGGCGTTCGTTAAGAACGGCGACCTCTCCGTTGAGCAGTACATTGCTGAGGAAGCAAAGAAGGCCGGCGGCACGATGAAGGTTACGGATTTCGTTCGCTTCGAGAAGGGCGAAGGCCTCGAGAAGAGAAACGACGATTTCGCAAGCGAAGTTGCCAACATGGTTAAATAATTGACTCTCTGAATCAGCACACCCCGAACGATTTTGTGTCGTTCGGGGTGTTTTTGTATCGTATAACTTTTGGAAAATATAAAATGTGCCCCGACAAGACATCAAAATCTTGCCGAGGCGCAGAACAACCGATTTTCAATTTGCGTAACGCGTGTAATAGGTAAGGTCGCCTTCCATGCCGAGAAGCTCGCTGCGGGTGATCTGTCGACCCCAGGAGATCTGGCAGTTTTCGTAATCTGCATTTACTTCCGTCACGGTGATGGTATCGGTATCCCAATCGATGTCCGTCACGATCATCGAGTGCTCATACCAACCCATGCGGATGTGATCGCCGATGCGCAACTCGTCAAAGTCGTAAAACTCCGTGATCGGTGCATCGTAGCCGAACAGCAGGTCGCTGATGATGGAAGCGTAGCCGAGGCATTGCATTTCGTCTCCGTATTGCGGGAAGAAATCATCCATCAGTCCATTATAAATGTTGCAGTTTCCATAACCGTAAACAGAATGGTTGCACGGCGTGTCTGTAACGCACATGGCAATTTCGTCTGCCGTCATTTCGCTTGTGTCCACACCGATATGGTTCCAGTACATGCCGTTTGGAAAATAATCTTCAAGCAGTTCAAGCCGTGTCTGCACGCCTTGCTCCGCAAGACTGCCGCTGGAAACAAATAATGGCACAGAGCTGTATGCATCTACAAGCTCTGCGGTGTCTTCTACTTCGCCAGCCGGCAAAATGCGCTCTTTCGCGGCATAGGAAGACGCGGCATTCATTTCCGAAGCTTCTTCTTCGGCTTCCTCAACTTCATCGTTGCTCGCATCGTAGACGTGCATTTCCACCTGCTCGTCATCTGCGCCAATCGCTGCAGTGTATGTGACGGTTTCCTCCGCGCGCTCCACTAGATCCCCTTGCAGGAACAGCAAACCAAACGCAGCGGCTATCGTCACGGCTGCCACCGGCAAGACGATTGGTAGGGAAGAGAGAAGATGTTCACGTCGGTTTTTCGGTTCTCTAAAGTGATTTTGCGGCATAAATACGCTCCTCAGAACAGTATCCGGCAGCAGAAGCTTGCTGCCCAAAATTACTCTATTATATAAAATACTATGTATTTGTGACGTACGTATGACGAAAATCAACAAAATTCCTGTATTTTGATAAAAAAGTGCCCGCAGCGGAAAAACTGCGGGCACCAAACGCATCTGTTAGTCTTCGATTGCGGCTTTGCGACTCAAAACGCCGTGGAAGAACGCGGGATCAAACTTCGGCTTTCTCTGGTAGGTGTAAAGGCCGTTCTGTTCCTGCTCCACGTCGGTCAGCTGCGTGTAGCAAAGACCGAACATTTCACGGTTATCAAGCAATGCGTCTGTAAGGCCCTTAAAACGCGTGAGGAATTCCTCTTCGGTCTTCGGACCGGTGCCGTAGCCCCAGCCGCTCTCGTCCTGACTCCACTGAATGCCGCCGTATTCGCTGACGAACGTCGCTTCGCCCTTGTAGGTCTGGCGGTGCGCGTGGTTGTCAAACAGTGTGCCCTCGGTCATCAGCTTGTCATAGTGCTCCTTAAAGATCTCCGGGTTCTGCTCGTAATCGTGCACGCAGAAAATATCAGTTGCCACATGATAGTTGCCGCTCGTATCAATGCACGGACGGGTAGGGTCAAGCGCTTTCGTCGCTCTGTAAACGATGTCGAGTGCGTCGTCAAACTGTTTCCTGCCGTCGGTATCCCATGTCTCGTTGTACGGACACCAGCCGACAATAGCCGGGTGGTTAAAATCGCGGCGGATCTCTTCCGTCCACTCTGGCAAAATGCCGTAAACAGAATCGGCATAGGAGGAATCGAGACCCCAGTTCGGGAATTCGCCCCAAACGATGTAGCCTAAGCGGTCTGCGTGGTAGAGGAAGCGCTCTTCAAAAATCTTCTCATGCAGTCTGGCACCGTTGAAACCGACGGCAAGGGAGAGCTTAATGTCGTTTTCAAGCGCTTCGTCGCTCGGTGCAGTGTAGATGCCATCCGGATAGAAGCCTTGGTCGAGCACCAGACGCTGGAAAACAGAGCGGCCGTTGATGCGAAACTTGTGGCCGTCCAGGCGCACTTCGCGCAGACCGAAATAACTCGTGACGTTATCTTCACCGAAAGCGAATGCAACGTCATACAGATTGCCGCAGCCGACATCCCACAGATGCTTTTCGCTCAGCTTTATCGTGAATGTTGTGCGTGCCGCAGGCGTTTTCTGCTGTGTAGCTGCCCATTTCTTTGCCTTCAAACGAAGTTGTCACTGTTAGGTTTGCCGTACCGACCAGCTCTGCAGTCACCGTTACCGTGCCTGCGGTGATGTTCGGATAATATTGCACGCGGGAAATATAAGCCTTCGGGGTGAACTCCAGCCATACGGTCTGCCAAATGCCTGTGGTGCGTGTGTAGAAGCAGCCGTATGAGTTATATTGCTCGCTCTGCTTGCCGCTCGGGATGAGGCGGTCGCGCGTATTATCTTCGGCGTAGACGGCAATTTCATTTTCGCCCGCTTTTAAAAGTGAGGTCACGTCAAACTCAAACGAAACATAGCCGCCCTTGTGTGTGCCGGCAAGCTCGCCGTTTACAAAAACTTTTGCGCAATAATCCACAGCGCCGAAATGCAGCACGGCGCGGCCCTTCAGCTGCTTTTCTGTGACCGTTACAGTGCGCTTATACCACACGCCGTACATAAAATCCGTGTGCTGCACACCGGAAAGTTCGCTTTCCGGGCAGAACGGCACGGTGATCTCCCCGCTGAGCGCTGTGCCGACCTTCTGTAAGCCGCGCGCCTCACCGCTGCGGCCGTTGTCGATCTCAAACGCCCATGTGCCGTTCAGGTTCATCCAGTTTTCGCGCACAAACTGCGGGCGCGGATATTCTTTTCTCGGTATATTACTCATTTTTCGTACATCCTTTCCCCGAAAAGACGGCAAATCTCAATTTCTGCCGTGCTTTTTTGATTACGGTTTCATTGTACGCAATCTCTTTGCAAAATACAATGCCGTATTATGCGCGAAAATTGACTTATTCTATTGCGACACAGGTAGTTTTTGAGTATAATATAAAGCAAAGGGGGCGTCAAAATGGAGATTACAGATATTCGCCACGATTGGCCGGAAAAAGCCGGGTTTACACTTGTGCGCCCAACAGGCATTGAAATCTACACGTTTTTGCACTTTATGAACAGCGTAGAGATCGAAATTAACAGGGAAAAGGTCACAGTAAGACCCGGCGCGTGTATTTTCTATGCGCCGGATGAACCACAGTGGTTTCACTCAGACAGTAACCTCACGCACAACTGGGCGCATTTTGCGCCTGGCTTTCGCGTGCAACTTTTGCGCTATCGTATTCCCGAAAACACACTGCTTTACCCACGTGCGGCAGAGTTTATCTCCGGCCTTTTCCGAAAAACGGAAGCTGCATTTTTCTCCAATGAACCGTTTCGGGAGGACTTGTTGGAAGCATACACCACAGAATTTCTTGTGCGTTTCTCCCGCGCCATAGCGGAAGAAAACTACTCACCTACGGTCAGCCGTGCAGATAGGGAAAAGATGCAGAACCTGCGTCACACGGTGCTTTCTGATCCGGAAAAGCACTGGACTGTGCCGCAAATGGCATCGCTTGCGCCTGTCAGCGCTTCGCACCTGCATGCGTTATACCGCGCGGTTTTTGGTACATCGCCCATGCGCGACCTGATTGAAGCGCGTATTCGTTATGCACAGTCTTTATTGCTCTCCGGCAGTGACTTGCCCATCACGGAAGTTGCCGAGCACAGCGGATATGCAGACCCATACCATTTTATCCGCCAGTTTAAACGCATCACCGGCGAAACACCGGCCGCGTACCGCCGTGCAAGACGATAAAGCTTCAAAAGAAAAAGCCTTATTCCGCCCAAAAAAGGGAAGAATAAAGCTTTTTGTTTTTCTTTTAAATTCGCTTGTCTGTTGTTAACAAAACAAAAAAATTCCATAAAGAAACAGCGCCAATCTGTAATTTGACGCTGTTTTCGACTATATTCAGTTCAGCACAAAGAACTGCTCATACCAAAGGATAAACGTATAGAACGACCAGATCTTCTGCATGTTCAGCGCCTTGCCGCTCTTGTGGTCGTCGAGCAGCTTCATCAGCTCGCTTGTCACGAAGAATTTCTCCGCAATATCGCTCTGGAACGCCGCCTTGACCTTGTTGTAGTACTTATCCTCACGCAGCCAATCGTTCAGCGGAACAGGGAAGCCGAGCTTCTTTTTGTTTGCCGTGCGCTCCGGCAGCTGCTTGATGGCCGCGCCGCGCAGGGCGATCTTCGTCGTCTCGTTTGCTGCACGGTAGCGGGAAGGAATGCGTGTGGAAAGCTCCAGCATCTTTTTATCGAGGAACGGCACGCGCAGCTCAAGGGAGTTTGCCATACTCATGCGGTCGGCTTTCAGTAGGATGTCATAGATCATCCACGTGTGCATATCCACATACTGAAGCTGAGTCGGCTCGTCGAGATTCGATACTTCGTTGAAATAGCGCTTGCTGTATTCCTCCGGAACCTTGCTCGCGATGGGACGCTTCAAGAATTTTTGGCGCTCTGCGCTCTGGAAAACGTAGTTTGCGCGCATAAAGCGCTGATACGGCTCCATGGCGCCGCGCACGAGGAAGTTTTTGCCCTTGAAGTTCGGGCAGTGCTTTGCGACCGTGCCGAGGACTTTACGCACCGGGCGCGGTACCTTATGCGAATAGTGGTCAAAGTGTCCGCCTGCAAGATACATCGGGTATCCGCCGAACAGCTCGTCCGCACCTTCGCCGGAAAGCACGACCTTCACATAGCGGCGGGCATTTTGGCGAGGAAGTAGAGCGGAATCTCCGAGGGGTTCGGCAGCGGCTCGTCCATGTAATACTGAATCTCCGGCACTGCGTCGAAGAACTCATCTGCGGAAACCTTATTCGCGATGTTCGGTACGCCGATGACATTGGAGAAGTCCTGCGCATACGGCAGCTCGCTGTATTTTTCCTCCTCGTAGCCGACGGAGAATGTCTTGACCTTCTTCGTACCCTTGGAGATTTCTTTCACAACATAGCTGGAATCCACGCCGGAGGAGAGGAAGCAGCCGACCTCAACATCGGCGATCTGGTGCATGGAGACGGACTCCGTGAACTCCTTTGTGATGGCGTCCTCCCAGTATTCAAGCGATTTGTCGTCTTCAATCTTGTATTCGATCTTATAGTAACGCTCCACTTTCAGTTCGCCGTTTTTGTAGGTAAAGCAGTGTGCGCCGGGCAACTTGAAGACATTTTTAAAAATTGTGCGCTCGTCCGGGCTGTACTCGTAGGAAAGGTACAACGGGATCATATCCTCGTCGAGCTCTTTTTCAAAATTCGGGTGAGAGAGAAAGCTTTTGATCTCGCTGCCGAACATGAATTCCTTGCCCTTTTTGTAGTAATAGAACGGCTTGATGCCGAAAATATCGCGTGCACCAAAGAGCTCTTTTGTGTTCTTGTTCCAGATGATGAAAGCAAACATGCCGCGCAGACGGTCAAGGATTTTTTTGCCGTATTCCTCGTATCCGTGCAGAATCGTTTCGCTGTCTGTCTTTGTGGTGAAGGCGTGTCCGGCTTTGATGAGCTCTTCGCGAAGTTCCTGATAGTTGTAAATTTCGCCGTTAAAGAGCAGCACGAGCGAGCCGTCTTCGTTTAGAATCGGCTGTCTGCCGCCCTCGAGGTCGATGATGGAAAGACGGCGGAAACCGAGGGCAATGCCGTCGTCAATGTAATAATGGGCATCATCCGGGCCGCGGTGCTTGATGCGGTCGGGCATTTTATGGATGACTTCTTCTTTATCGAGCGTTCCGTAGTTGTGAATATAACCGGCAAAGCCGCACATACAAAACGCCTCCTTATGCTTTTATTGTTGGATCCGGGAAGAATATTTCGGCTTGAGTTTTTGCCGCACGCTAAAATGCACGCGCGTGCCAACACTTCCAGCGCATCGAGATAACCGGGCCCAAGCTCGTTATCGCGCTTGATGATGGAGAGCTCCGTGCAGCCTAAAATAATAGCGTCGCAGCCGTCCGCGCGCAAAGCGTCGGAAACGGCGCGGAATTTTACCATATCCGCCGGTTCACCTGCTTTTACGCAGTCGTAAATGAGCGACATTACGTTCTGCTGCATTTCGTCGTTCGGCAAAACGTAGGAAAGACCCGCTTCGGTCAGCGCGGTTTGAAATAAGCCCATGTGCACCGTGCCGGTTGTCGCCATAATGCCGGGCTTTTTGCAGCCGGCTTCTTTTAGATATGCTGCCGTTTCGCGCACCATGTGGATAAACGGAATGTGTACGCTGCTTTGCAGTTCATCGTGAAAGCTGTGTGCCGTCACGCACGGGGTAGCGAGTGCGCACACGCCCAGCGCCTCCAATTTCTGTGCGATGTCGATCATCGGCGGCACAGGGGAGGGCTTTGTATGGTCTAAAATGTATGCGGTCCGATCCGGCACACTCGGGCGATTGAATATGATCGCGTCAAGATGCTCCTGATCGGTGCGGGCATCGGTCATGTCGGTGATAAGCTCTAATAAATACGCTGTCGCCATGGGGCCGAGTCCGCCGATAACGCCTAAACTGTTCATCAGTCACGCAGTCCTTTGTTGTTGAAATAACGCTTGTACTTTTCAAAGTAGTTGTGCTGGTTGCGGCGGAACATCAGCCAGCGCATCAGGCTGCGGTCTTTCTTGTAATAATACGAGTTGACCACTTTACCTTCGTCGATGAGCTTTTTCGCTTCCGCTTTCACGGCGGTGTCCGGACAATAGTCAAAGATGATCTTCGTCGGGATGATTGTGTACAGCACTTTGTTTGTGGCAATGGTGAGATCCATGGGCTTGTTGTAGATGACGTCGTCCGCGAGCCACTTTGCAATATTGTAGCCCGCAGCCGTTACGAAATAGCTGCTGCGGCCCTGTCGCAGGTTCATCTCGAAGAGCTTATATTTGCCGTCACGCTCGTCGTACTTCATATCGAAGTTTGCAAAGCCCACGTAACCGATGCCCTCAAGGAAGTTCTTCATCGTCTCGTTCAGCTTTTCGTCGTAGCCGTTGATGATGGCCGCATAGCTGCCGATGCCCTCCGGGGAATGTTCCTCAAGCACGGCATTGCCGAGTGCAATGAGCTTTACTTTCTTATCCTTGCCGCAGTAGCAGTTCATCACGCGCATTTTAGAATCGTCACCCGGGATGAATTCCTGCAAAATGAGGTGATCTTTGTAAGAGGAACCGTAGATGGCGTCCAAAATCGCATCAAATTCCTCGCGGGTGTTTGCAACGAAAACCTTCTTTTTGTGCGGGAACTTGCAGTTCCAGTATGCCACGCTGTTCGAGGGCTTGATGATGACCGGGAAGTCGAAAGGCAGCTCAAGATTTTTGTGGTTCTCATACGTGCAGGTCGTTGTCTTCGGGAACGAGAAGCCATGCTCCTCACAGACCTGATAAAAGCTTTCCTTGATGGAAAGGCGCATTAAAAGCTCTTCGCTGATGCACTCGAATTCATAAATGCCGCGCAGCTTCGTTTGGTTGCGCACAAGCATTTTGATGTAGTTGTCGCCGCAGGGGACGAGCAGTAATCTCTGCCCGGAGAAGTTCTTTGCAAATTCCGTCAGCGTGCTGACAAACACGTCGTCTTCTTCAAGACGCGGTTCTACCTTTAAAACTTCCACAATGTGGCTGTGCGTGCAGGCGGGGAGGATGCCCTTGCCGACCGCTACGCTTTTGTATCCGTAAGCCTCGTGGAAAGAACGCGCCATGCCGTATACGTTGATGTCACTGCCGAGCAGAACCGGCAGAAAATCTTGTTTTTTTAATGCTTCTGTATTCATGATCTTCATTTTCCTTCCAAATACTTACGCGGTCTTTGCATCTGTGTGCTCCGCATAGCCGTTGAGAATATCATCGTTAAAGAACTGGTCGTACCACACGAGGAACGTGTAAACCGTCCAAACGCGGCGGCTGTTGTCCGCCTTGCCGTTTTTGTGGTCGTCCAGCAGTTTTACGAGCATGTCGGTGTTGAAGTATTTCTGTGCCACTTCGCCCGTGAACTTCTCCTTTACGATATTGTAGTACTTGTCTTCCTTGAGCCACACACGTGTCGGCACGGGGAAGCCGAGTTTCTTTTTGCCGGCCCACTTTTCGGGCATGCGGCGCAAAGCGGCCTTGCGCATCGCAAACTTCGTGTTCTCGTCGTTTACACGGTACTTGAGCGGGATGCGCTCCGCAAGCTCCATAATCTTCTTATCAAGGAACGGCACGCGCACCTCAAGGGAATTTGCCATGCTCATTTTATCCGCTTTCAGAAGAATATCGCCGACCATCCAGGCGTTAAGGTCAACGAACTGCATTTTCGTTACCGGGTCTTTATCCTTTACGCGATCATAGAACGGCTTTACGACTTCTGCCGGGGACGGTGCATCGGTCTTAATTTTCAGGAGCTTCTTGCGTTCTTCCTCAGTGAACATGTACGCGTTGCCGATGAAGCGATCTTCGAGCTTTTTGCCGCGGCGGATAAGGAAGTTGATGCCGGATTTCTTCGGCAGGTGCGAAGCGACTTTGCCGATAAAGCGACGGATGGGGAACGGGATCTTATCATAAGCCGGTACGGCGAGTGGTTCTTTATAAATGTTGTAGCCGCCGAAAATTTCATCGGCGCCCTCGCCGGACATCACGACCTTCAAATATTTGGAAGCCGTGTTGCACACGAAATAGAGTGCCACGGCGGACGGGTCGGCAAGCGGCTCGTCCATATGATACTGAATCTTGCCGAAGTTGCCCCAGAACTCTTCCGGGGTAATCGTCTTGCTGTAATTCTTCACCGGAATCAGCTCGGAAAGCTCCTTTGCGTAGCCGATCTCGTTGTATTTTTCGCCGTTGTCAAAGCCGACCGTAAACGTCTTGTCCACATCGGCAGAGCAGGCCACATAGCTGGAATCCACGCCGGAGGAAAGGAAAGAGCCGACTTCAACGTCCGCAATCTTGTGTGCGTTCACGGAGTCGTCAAAGGTCTTTTCAATCTCGTCTACCCAATATTCAAGCGGCTTGTCTTCTTCCGCGTTGAATTCCGGGATCCAGTAGCGCTGCATATCCATTTTGCCGTCTTTGTAGAAGAAATAATGTGCAGGCGGCAGCTTGTAAACGTTCTTGAAGAATGTCTCGTAGCCCGGAGAATACTGGAAAGAAAGGTAGCCCTCCAGTGCGCGTTCATTCAGCTCGCGCTTAAAGTGCGGGTGTTCCACAAAGCTCTTGATCTCGCTGCCGAACATCAACGTGCCCTGCATCTTTGCATAGTAAAACGGCTTAATGCCAAAGTAATCGCGCGCGCCGAACAGCGTTTTCGTGTTCTTGTCCCAAATGATGAACGCGAACATGCCGCGCAGCTTATTGAGCAGATCGGTGCCGTATTCTTCAAAGCCGTGCAGCAGCACTTCGCTGTCCGTTTTCGTTGTAAATACATGGCCTGCCTTTAAAAGGTCTTCGCGGAGAGACTGATAGTTATAAATCTCGCCGTTAAACATGAGAACCTTGCTTTTATCTTCATTCAAAATCGGCTGTCTGCCGCCCTCGAGGTCAATGATGGAAAGTCTGCGGAAACCGAGCGAGATCTCGCCGTCCATATAATAGTCGGCGTCGTCCGGACCGCGGTGACGGATGCGGTCTGCCATAGCGTGCAGCACGGGCTCCATAAGCTGTGTTTCGCCGCCGTCAATATAACCTACAAAACCACACATACAGTTTGCCTCCTTTTTGCAGTTGGTTTACTTAGTTTTCCTTGTGTTCGTTTTCGGTATTCTCAATCAATGCAAAAAGCGAGGGCGCCCAATCGGGATATTCCGCCGAGAGCATCTCGCCGGAAAGCTGGGGCAGGTCCTTTTTTCTAACGGCCTCGTCGTCCGACACTTTTTCGCCGAGCAGCATCACGCGGCTTTTGGCACGCGCCAGCTGCATACGGCCGTCGGTCAGCGCCTCACTCAGTCCGTCCTTCGTCTCAAAAAGAGCCGAGGGATTTTTCGGGTTTGCCGTATACAGCATGCGGAACGCGTTATACACAGCGCCGCTCAAATACAGCGTGATCTCTTTTGTTAAAGATTTGCTATTGATTTTTTTCAGAATACCAAATACAATATGTAAGGAGTTCGATATTATTTTTCGGCTCACGTTGGGGAGACCATCGTGCGTGTCTTCCTCCTCCGTTTCCGGCACATGCAGCTTTTCGCCCTGCCGGTGCGGTGTTTTGCCCAGCAGATAATCACAGGAGACCCCGTAATAATCCGCCGTGCGCACAATGAAGTCCAAACCGCATTCACGTATGCCTTTTTCGTAATGAGAGAGTAGCGCCTGCGAGATGCCAAGGTCTGCGGCAGCCTTTTTCTGGCTGATACCCTGTTCCTTGCGCAGCAGTGTCAGAATGCGCGGAAAATCACTGTTCACAAAAGTTTCACCACCTGAGTCAAAAAATAACACTCTGTAAATTATAAACGAAATTATCCGAGAAGTAAACAGATAAACGAACCTTTTTTGCGGGTTTTCCCGCGAATTTTTGGTGAAAGGGACAACGGCAGCGTTTTACCGTCCCGGAAAGGAAAACCGCATGAAATCTTACACCATTCATTTAATCCGCCACGGCGTATGTGAGGGCAATTTAGAGGGTCGTTACATCGGCCGCACGCAGTCTCCGCTTGCGCAGGAAGGCATTCAGGCGCTTTTGGAGCTGAAACGTAAGGGCATTTACCCCGAAGCAAAAAAGTACTACGCCAGCCCGTGCGTACGCTGTGTCGATACGCTGAAAGTCTTATATCCCACCGCCGACCCGGAAGTTATTTTAGAGCTTGCCGAGTGCGACTTCGGTGATTGGGAAAATAAAAAGGCCGAAGAATTGAAAAACGACCCGAAGTTCGTCGCCTGGATGAACGGTGGCCAGCACGAGGCCCCGCCGAACGGCGAAAGCAGCATCGTATTTATGCAGCGTGTCTGTGCGGGCTTTGAGATGCTCGTTAAAAACATGATGATGACGGGAGATGAGAGTGCCGTGCTCGTCACACACGGCGGCGTCATCATGACGATCTTAGCGGCTTACGGCTTGCCGCGCGCTAAAATGACCGACTGGATGTGCGAAAACGGCCACGGCTACTCCATGCGTATCGACCCCATGCTTTGGGGGCACGGCATGGCGGCAGAGGTCTACCAAATGCTGCCTATCATCGAGCAGGGCGAAAAGCGCGAATACAGCGTCATCGATATTGCAAGAGAAGCCGCCGACCGCGCTTACGGCCAGAAAGAAGACGGCAAAACGGAATAGTTTTCCGTAACCCGGACAGAATATGAAGACAGACCGCCGAATGCGTGAAATACGCCGTGGCGGTCTGTTTCTATGTACGGATGATTTTCTTCTTTCTGAGCAGCTGTTTTGCTGTCGGTTTTTCGATAAGATAGGTGAAAAGCGCCGCCAAAAGGAGCGCACACGCCCAAAACAGCACCGTGTACTTCACTTGCCAAGCAAAGTGCCACGGCTCGCCGCCTGCGGATTGCGGCCACGCGGCAGCGCCCTCCGGGGCATCCGGGTAATGTGGAATGTGCCACGCTTTCAGCTTTAAAAGCACCGTGCTGTGCCAGATATAGAAATTATAGGAGACCGCCGACAAAAAGCAGCTATGCGGTTTGAAAACAGCCATTGCACGCCTTTCGGTGCAGCATCCAAAAACAAAATGAAAACGCAGACCATCGCAGAAAACAGAAAGCGGTAATCCACCTGCCAGCGCTGGATGATTGCCGCACGGCTCAGCCCATCATTTAACATACACACAATGGCAGCACCGCTGAACAGAAGCAACATCAGCGCCGCAAGCGGTAAAATACGGTTTTTCTTCCATTCGCGCTCGCGCCATATCCGCAGGCGGCAGAAGAAGAGCGCACACAGCATACCGTTTGCATATACACCCAAAAATGCCGGGAGCTGGTTGATGCGCAGGCTTTCTGCGTTGCCTTGCGGCAGATGTGCAAAAAGCACGATATACACCTGCGCTAAAACGGAAAGCACCGCCCAACACACAAGCGGAAAGCGACGGAACACGCGCGCGAGCAAAGGGAAGACGAGGTAGAACTGCATTTCCACGCCGAGTGTCCACAGTGCTGTCGGAAATTTTGTGCCGATGTAGCTTTTCCGGCCAAAACGTCTGCGTAAACGTCAGATGCGCAAAAATATCCTGCAAGTATTGCTTGACATTCGCGTAATCCGAAGGCCGCACCCAGAAAATGAGGTAGAGAAGCAGGCACAAATAATACGATGGCAAAATGCGCGCCGCACGCTTTTTAAAGAATGTGCGCAGGTTATCCGGCTCCGGCGCGAGCGGGTCGGTCATTTGCCGCGCATAGGGCAAAAGAGGCAGAATCCCGAAAGCAGCAGCATCACATCTACAAACATGTAGCCCGTGCGCGGCACCCAGTTTGCTGAAATTCCGCACGCCCATAAACTGCAGCAAATTGCTTGGAAACAGATTTTGCAGCCAGGATTGCTGCCACAAATGAAACCCGGCAACGATCAAAATGGAATACGCGCGTATGCCGTCCAATATGCCAATATAGTCGCTTCTTTGCTTCATAGAGTTCTCTCTTTCATAGCCCCTGATTTTTATAACAAAAGCGCGCCGCAGCCCTGCACGACGCGCTTTGTTCAGATTTTAAACCGCAATTATAACCGAATGATCTTTGTTGCCACATTTTCCACAAAGCGGCGGTCGTGCTCCACGAAAATGACTGTGGGCACACACTCTTTTAAGAGCGTTTCAAGCTGCATGCGGGAAATAACATCGATGAAGTTCAGCGGTTCGTCCCACACAAGCAAATGTGCCTTTTCGCAGAGGCTCCGCGCAATGAGCACTTTTTTCTTTTGTCCCTCGGAAAAATCCTCCATGCGCTTTTCAAACTGTGTGCGCTGAAATTCCAGCTTGCGCAAGATCGATTTAAAAGGCTTTCGTCAATGCCGCAATGCTCTGCATAGTCGCGCAGTGTGCCGGAAAGTCCCTCCGCGCTTTGCGGGATATACGAGACCACAAGCCCGCTTGCGGTTTTCAGCGTGCCAGTATGGGGAACATCTTCGCCGCACAATAGCTTTATGATGCTCGATTTACCGCAGCCGTTTTTGCCCTGTAATGCCGCACGGTCGCCGCGGCGGATCTCAAAGCGCAGCGGAGGAAAGATGGGGCCGTCACCGTAATCAATAGAAAGGTCGTTTGCCTCTACCAAAAGGTCTTTCGGGTGGCGCAGCGTCGCAATCTGCAATTTCGTATCGGCCGATTCAATGTTTTTCAGCAGCGCGCTTTTCTCCTCCAGTGCATCGTTGCGGCGGGATTCAATGTTCTTTGCACGCTTCATCATCTTACGGCTTTTTTCACCCTCGTAGGCACGACGGTCAAGAGCCTTTTCCGTGCGCTCCGGTTTGAAACCGATCTTGCGGTCTTCCGCACGGTTTGACCATTCCGCGCTGCGGCGGGCAGCCGCCTCCATCCGCTTCACATCCTTTTGAGTTTCTCATTTTGCTGTAACTCAAATTGATCCTCGCGGTCCTTCTCCTGTTGCCACGTCGTAAAGTTGCCGCGCATCACCGTGATGTCCGCGCGGTTGATGGAAAGCACATGGTCGATGACTTCGTCCAGAAACGCACGGTCGTGGCTGACAAGGATGAACCCTTTTTTCGACTTCAAATACTGAGCCAGTGTGCCGCGCGCTTCAATATCGAGGTGGTTCGTCGGCTCATCGATGAGCAAAAAGCTGTTTTCGCGGATAAATAAAATCGACAGCAGTACCTTCGTACGCTCGCCGTAGCTTAGCGTCGAGTAGGGGCGGTAAAGCAGTCCCGGGTCGGCGTCGAGTAAGTTGAGCTCACGCGTTAGCCGCCACATCTCAAAGTCCGGCATGATGCTCTCCGCAATCTCAAGCGGCGTATCGTCCGGATTTTCCACCTCAAACGGGAAATACTCAAAGTTGACCGAAGCGGAAATGGTGCCGCTGTACGCGTATTTTCCGAGCAGCAGATTTAAAAACGTCGTTTTGCCTCTGCCGTTGCGCCCGATAAAGCCGCACCGCCAGTTTGTATCCATGGAAAAAGACGCGTTTTCAAAGACGTTATCAAAGCTGCCCTCATAGCCAAAGGTCAGGTTTGACACCTGTATTAAAGACATAAATGTTCACCGTATTCTTTCCGAGCCTTATGCCGGATACGCGGTAACGGGGTAAGGCTCAATAGCCGAATACACCTTCGATGGATTCGTCGTTTATGATCCAATCCTGAACATCTATCTCTCTGAACCGATCGTGGTCATCGCGCACGATGACCCGTGCAATGCCTGCGTTGATGACCATGCGCTTGCGCATGGAGCAACATACGGCGTTTTTCACATAGTCGCCGGTAGAGACCTCCTTGCCGACAAGATACAGCGTGGCGTCGATCATCTTATCGCGCGGGGCGCTGATGATGGCGTTTGCTTCCGCATGTACGCTGCGGCACAGCTCATAGCGTTCACCGCGGGGAATATTTCTTTCCACGCGCACGCATTTGCCGATATCCGTGCAGTTTTTTCTGCCGCGCGGCGCACCGACATAGCCGGTGGAGATCACTTCATCATTTTTTACGATCACAGCGCCGTAGTGACGTCGAAGGCATGTGCAGCGCTGGGAAACGGCCTCAGCCAGATCCAGATAGTAGTTCGTTTTATCTCTCCGATGGATATCATTCTCCACGAAGAACACCTCACTTTGCATTCAGGCACTCCGCAATCGGAAACTACACATATACGACTGCGTATCATCGTTCGCTTTTGCGCAAAACCGCAGGGGAGACACCGTAATTATTAAAATATATTGTAGCACATTGCATTTTGAACTGCAACCCCGTTTCCGGGTGTTTTGTGAAAAAAGCGCGTAAGCGCCTGCAATAAAACCTTTTCTGCCGTCTTTACATCCCGTCGCCAAAATGGTACAATATATTATATTAAAGAACAAATTCAGGAGCTGTTTATGGGCGGCAATTTTTTGGGCGGCGCGGTGGCGCTGCTGTATTTTCTGATGTTTCAGCTGTGCGGCGTAACATTTGCCGCATGCTTTTTAAATAAAGAGCGGCGATATACACAAAGGATTCTCGGCAGCGCCGCGGGCGATGCTTTTTAATGTGGCTGCCGTCGTTGTGGGCATTCCTGTGTTCGTTCAGTATCACAGCGCATGTTTTGGCGCTCATCTCACTGCTTTTGCTGACGGTTGGCGCTGTGTTCTTAAAGCGTCCGAAGCTGCTTCCGAATGATTTTCCCGGCAAACACAAAGCCTTCTGCCGTGCAGAACGCACACTGCTTTTGCCGCTCGGCTTGTGGCTGCTGTTCGTGTTTTTGGTGCTGCACAGCTTCCGTTACCAAAACGGCGAGATCTGGTCGAGCCAATGCACCTACGGCGACATGAGCATGCACCTCGGGTTCATCACGAGCATCGCGGAGCAGAAGACATTTCCGCCCATGTATTCCATTTTGCCGGGCGTGAAGCTTTCGTATCCGTTCTTGTCGGACAGCATTTCTTCAAGCCTATATTTGCTCGGTGCGCCGTTGCGCTTTGCGTATGTGCTGCCGATGCTTTTTGCCGGAGCGCAGGTGCTTTTCGGCGCACATCTTTTCTGGCAACGCTGGCTGCGTGATAAAGCGAAGACCGCGTTAGCGGAGATTTTGTTTTTTTTAAACGGCGGCTTCGGCTTTGCGTATTTCTTCCCGAATCTGCAAAATGGAACAGATAATTTTACCCGCATTTTCACATCGTTTTATGAGACGCCCACGAATCTTGTCAATCAAAATATCCGCTGGGTGAACGTCATTGTGGATATGCTCATCCCGCAGCGTGCAACGCTGTTCGGCTGGGCGGTTTTATTCCCGCTTTTATACGTGCTGTACCGCGCCGTTTATGAGCACTGCGAGCGGTATTTCATCATTGCCGGTATTTTTGCAGGCGGACTTGTCATGATTCATACGCATTCGTTCCTCGCGTTCGGACTCATTTGCGGCGTGTGGCTTTGCTTTGCACTGTGCCGCAGAGTGTTCCGGGGGCAGCAGTGCTCATGTGCAGTTTACCGCAAAAGTCGCTGCACTCGTTTTGATGTTGCTCGCGTTCGGCGCGCAGTTCGTCACGCCGAAGCTCATCTCGCGCGAATCATCCGTGTTTCTGTATCTGGTTTTGGTTTGTGCCGCAGCGTTTGTTTTGTTTGTGCTCGCACTGCTCACCATGGCGATCCGCAAGGGTTTTGGCATACAGCTTGTAAAAACGTGGGGCGTATTCCTGTTCATCACACTGCTGCTTGCCGCACCGCAGCTTTTCACGTGGACATTCTCGCAGGCGAGCGGAGACAGCTTCATGCGTGGGTGGTACAACTGGGGTAATTTGCAGGACGGCTATTTGTGGTTCTATCTTGTGAATCTCGGCGTCACGGCGCTGTTGTTCCTGCCTGCATTTTTCACGGCAGATCAACACCGGTTCACGGTCTGCGCTCCCGCAGCCGTCATTTGGTTCATTTGCGAGTTTGTCGTGTTCCAGCCGAATACCTATGATAACAACAAGCTGCTTTACGCCGCATATTTTCTCGTCTGCGGCGTAGTCGCTTCATATATGGTCGAGATTTACCGCCGCCTGCGCACACTGCCGGGCCGCCGCGCATTGGCTGTCGGTGCGCTCGTACTATGCATGCTTTCTGCGGTGCTGACCATCGGCAGAGAGAGCATTGCGGGCTATTGCTTATACGGCGACAGTCAGGTCAAAGCAGCGGAGTACATTTATGAGAACACCGAGCCGGAAGACACCGTGCTCACCGATATGCGCCATAACAATGAGATCGCGGCGCTGACGGGCAGAAACATCGTCTGCGGCTCCACAAGCTACGTGTATTTTCACGGGCTCGATTACACCGAGCGCGAAACGGACATGCAAAGTATGTTCTCCGCACCGCAGGCAAACTGTGCGCTCTTTGAAAAATACAGTATTGATTACATTCTGGTCTCCGCTTACGAGCGCAATAACTTCACCGTGAATGAAGCGGAGATCAAAGCGCTGTTCCCGTGTGTCTTTGACGAAAACGGCGTGCAGATCTATAAAGTGACATTTTAATTGAAAGGATACCCCTATGCAAAGACTTTCCGATATATCCACCATTCGAGCCGTCATGGAAAAGAACGGCTTCAGCTTTTCCAAGGCGCTCGGTCAGAACTTTCTCATCAATCCCTCCGTCTGCCCGCGCATGGCTGACATGAGCGGCGCGGCAGACTGCGCAGGCGCCATTGAGGTCGGCCCCGGCATCGGCGTTTTGACCTACGAGCTTTCACAGGTCGCAAAAAAAAGTCGTCACCATCGAGCTTGATAAGCGTCTGTTGCCCGTTTTAGACGAAACGCTTGCCGACTGCGATAACGTGAAGGTCATCAACGACGACGTGATGAAGATCGACCTGCACCGCGTCATCGAAGAAGAATTTAACGGGGAAGAGGTCGCTGTGTGTGCGAACCTGCCGTATAACGTCACGTCGCCGGTCATCATGAAGCTTTTGGAAGATCGTTTGCCCATCACGAGCATCACGGTTATGGTACAAAAAGAAGCGGCAGAGCGTTTGTGTGCACAGCCCGGCACGCGCGAGTGCGGCGCTGTCAGTGCGGCCGTGCAGTATTACGCCGAGCCGGAAATTTTGTTCGAGGTCAGCCGCGGTAGCTTTATGCCCGCACCGAATGTGGATTCCGCTGTCATTCAGTTGCGTATTCGAAAAGAACCGCCTGTAGATGTGCACGATGAAGCACTTTTCTTCCGCGTTATTCGCGCTGCGTTCGCACAGCGCCGCAAAACGGCCGTCAACTCCATTTCCAACACACTGCATATGTCGAAGCAGCAAGTAACAGACGCATTTGAGCAAGCCGGGGTTCGGGCAAATTCCCGCGCCGAAGCACTCTCGCTGCCGGAGTTTGCCGCTATTGTCAACCAGTTTGCCGATTAAGGAGATGCTTTTATGAACATGAACAAAATGTACTTGAGCATATGGATAAAGCCGCATATATCATTTTGCTGTGCATCGCCGCCGTTGCCGTGCTCGTCTCCATGGTCACAGGGCCGCTCGGCTACAAAAGCCTTTCCATCGGCGCTGCCGTAAGCGCCGCCATCATTGCCGCTGCGCTCCTTTGGCACACGCTCCGCGCCGCCGCACCGAAATACAAACGATAAATTTTCCACACAGCAAAAGCCCCGCAATTACCGAACCAATCGGTTTTGCGGGGCTTTCTGTTTATAGTTTAAATAACGCCGAGCTCTTTCAAGGCGCGGTAAATGCCGTCGTTGTCCACATCCGTTGTCACATAATTTGCAGCCGCCTTGGCTTTTTTGCACAACCGTTGCCCATCGCAACACCGAAGCCGACATCGCGCAGCATGTCCACGTCGTTCGGGCCGTCGCCGAACACGAGAATTTCATCGTTTCTTATTCCGTAATGCGCCGCCATTGCCGGAATACCGATTTGCTTGCCACCGTTCTCATGAATAACATCGTAGCTATAGGAAACTGTGTGCGTATACTTAATATGTTTTAAAGGCAAAATGCGCGAAGCATAGATTTCCGGGTCATACAGCATCAGCTGATATACCTCGTGTTTACCGATGCGCGACACGTCATAGGGGAGGCGCGGGCAAATTATGTCTGTAAAGTTCTCGTCGATCTGCTTTGCGGGTGTTGCAGCAAAACACTCGCGCCCCTCGGCAATCAGGCAGGGGAAAGGCTCCTCTTTTTGCAGCTGCATCAAAAGCCGAATGTCTTCCGGGTCGATCGCCAGCGTATGTAAAACCTTGCCGTTTTTATCGAAGCAATATTGCCCCGTCATCGCGGCAAAGCCGTCAAAATCAAAATAATCACGCAGGAAATACGTCATTGGCGTCACACGGCCCGTTGCAACGAATAACAAAACGCCATTTTCACGCGCCTTTTTTAGTGCATGCAACGTCGAAGGCGGCATACGTTTATCCCGCCCGAGCAAAGTGCCGTCAATGTCAAAGAAAATGGCGCGAAAAGACATGGTACCTCCAAAAGAAAAAGCTTTCGCGCGGAAAGCCTTTTAGAAATTTATGCTCTCTCTTTGTATTTTTCTACGATGAGATTTGCGCACTTGTAAATGTCGCCGCCGCCAAGCGTTAAAATGAGGTCGTTTTCCTTAGCGTGCGTCATCACATAATCCGCAATCTCCTCAAAGCTGCCAAACCAGCAGCTGCCGGGAATCTTCGCCGCAAGGTCGCTTGTGTGAATGTTATACGTGTTCGTCTCGCGCACGGCGAGAATTTCCGTCATCACAACATGCTGGGGGATGGAAAGTGCCTTTGCAAAATCATCCAGCAGCATTGCAGTACGGGAATAAGTGTGCGGCTGGAACACCGCCCAAACCTCATGGTAGCCCATGCGCACGGCAGCAGAAAGCACAGCGGAAAGCTCTGTCGGGTGGTGCGCAAAGTCGTCGGCAACGGTCACGCCTTCAAATTTGCCTAAAATCTCAAAGCGGCGGTGTACGCCGGAGAAGTCCTCAAGCGCCTTTTTGATGTGCTCGCCGTCCACACCCATGCCATGTGCCGCAGCGGCAGCCGCCAAAGCGTTCATCATGTTGTGCTCACCCGGCACGCGCAGGCTCACGCGGCAAACGCGCTCGCCCTTATACATAACGGTAAAGTCTTCGCAGACCGTATCTTCTTCGTTGAGCTCCGTCACGTAGTAATCGCTTTTATCTGTTCTGCCAAATGTGACGATCTCCGCATTCGTAATGCCCTCTACGGCGCGCATGGCGTTGGCGTTATCTGCATTGACGATGATGCGCTTTGAGGTCTGCAAGCAGAACTGATGGAACGACTTCACAATATTATCGAGCGTGCCGAAATAGTCGAGATGATCGGCATCGATATTTGTGATGATGCTGATGGCGGGGTGGAGCTGCAGGAACGTATCGACATATTCACACGCTTCGCAAACAATGTCCGCACTTTTGCCGACTCTGCCGTTGCCGTTGATGAACGGCAGCTTGCCGCCGATGACGGCGCTTGGGTCACGTCCGGCTTCAATCAAGATCTGCGTGAGCATGCCGGTCGTCGTCGTTTTTCCGTGCGTGCCGGAAACCGCAATGGGGTTTGCAAACTTCTTCGTCAAAAGCCCGAGCATCACGGAACGCTCCAACGTCGGAATACCCTTTGCACGCGCCGCAACAAGCTCCGGGTTATCCTGCTTTGCAGCCGCCGTGTACACTACGACCTCCGCATCGCCGATGTTCTCCGCGCGGTGACCCATGTGCACCGGGATGCCGTAGCTGCGAATGCGCGCGAGCGTGTCGGATTCATTGATGTCGCTGCCGGTGATGATATAATCCTTGTGGTGTAAAATCTCCGCCATAGGGCACATACCGGAACCGCCGATGCCTACAAAGTGCAGACGACGTACGGTATCGAGCAGGTTAACATTTTTATCGGTCGTATTATTCTGATTCGTCATAACGAAAGAGTCCTTTCTGAATTGGCTTCACGCAAAACTTGTTTTGCGAAATTATCTGAAATTATGTAATACACTGTGTTATATCTCAAAAACATAGCTATGCGTCCGAAATCGCATACCCATACACATACATTATACCGCCAACGGGCAGAAAAATAAATAGCAAATTCAAAAAAGTATAAAAAAGTCTTTCAGGGCGCACAAAAGCCGCCCGTTTCCATAAAATGAAGCGGATGATAATTTGAAAGGTGGGGGGGGAAATATGCCCATGATCAATACATTCGGCGTCATCGGCGGCGATGAGCGCATGAAATATTTGGCGCAGTCCATTGCGGCGGACGGTTACCCCGTGTGTGTCTGCGGTTTAGAAAAGCTCGGCACCTGCCGCGGCGCAGCAGAATGCGACCTGCCGCAGCTCGCGGCGAAAAGCTCCGTTATCCTTTTGCCGCTGCCCGCAACAAAGGACGGCCTGTTTTTAAACGCGCCGTATGCCGAAAACGAAATTCGTTTAGATGACGATTTTGCGCGTCTTTTTATGCACAAAACGGTGTGCGGCGGCATGCTTCAGCGTCTGACCGCCTCGTCTTCCCTGTGGCGTGAGATTGAGCCCGAAGACTACTACCGCCGCGAAGAGCTTGCCGTCGGCAACGCGATTCCAACGGCAGAGGGCGCGGTCGGTATTGCGATTCGCGAATACCCCGGCACGATAAACGGCGCAAAATGTCTCATCACGGGGTTCGGGCGCATCGGGAAAAATCTGGCGATTATCCTGCGCGGTATGGGTGCAGAGGTATTCTGCGCAGCGCGCAAAAAGGCCGATCTCATGCAAATGCGCGCGTTCGGCGTGCAGCCGTTGACGTACCGCGAGATCAGCAGAAGGTTCGATCTCATTTTCAACACTGTGCCCGCGAAGGTTTTGACTTCGCCTGTGCTCATGCAGCAAACGCGCGATACGCTCATCATCGAGCTCGCCTCCGCACCCGGCGGCACCGATTTGAAGCGTGCGGAAGAATTGCACCTGCATGTCATCGACGCGCCCTCGCTGCCCGGCCGCGTCGCGCCGAAGACGGCGGCGGAGTATATCAAAGAGGCGGTCTACAATATTTTGGAGGAGTAGTGATCGACATGCCCACGCTTGCCTTTGCCATGTGCGGATCGTTCTGCACATTTGAAAAACTCTCGCGCAGCTTGCTCTGCTGCGAAAGGACTGGGATATGCTGCCCGTGATGAGCGAAACGGCGTACACGACCGATACACGCTTCGGCACGGCGGAAAGCTTTCACGAGCGCATAGAAAATATCTGCGGACGAAAAATTATCCACACCATCGCAGAAGCGGAACCTATCGGCCCGAAGCGTCTTGCCGATGCCGTGCTCGTCGCGCCGTGCACGGGAAACACCGCTGCGAAGATTGCAAATGCCGTAACGGATACAGCCGTCACGATGGCGGTAAAATCCGCCCTGCGCGTCTCCATGCCCGTTGTACTGTCCCTCGCCACAAACGATGCTCTCGGTGCGTCGTGCAAAAACATCGGTCTGCTTATGAACACGAAAAACATCTATTTTGTGCCCCTCGGACAGGACGACCCCATAAAAAAGCCGAATTCTCTCGTCGCACATTTCGACCTAATTCCCGAAACGCTTGCAAACGCCAGACTCGGAGAACAGTTGCAGCCTGTTTTGCGATGAAGTGCGCCGCGAAAGGCAGTTGAATTTGTAAAAAGCTGTGCTATACTGAAAAGCAGAAACGGCAATGCCGAAATGGGAGGCTATTATGCTCTACTGCACGAAATGCAAAAGCATCTGCGAGGATTCCACACAAACCTGTCCGAACTGCAAGCGCAGCCGCGGTCTGCGGCCCGTAAAGCCCGAGGACGAAGTGTTTTTCCTCAAGGTCAGCGAGGGGGAAGCTGCGGAGCTCGCATTGCTCTTTGAGCAAAACGCGGTGCGCCATGCGATACACCCCGTAAAAGGTGGCTTTTCCACCAGCGTGTACGACCCGGAGTATCTGCCGACCGATAAGGATATTTACGTGGAATACCAAGACCTCGAACGCGCCAAAGAGCTGATGCTCAAAGAGCGGGAAGAGCAGTCGCAGGAAAAACCGTCCGAAGAGGACGATATGCCCCGCGGCAAGCGTATGCTCATCCAGTCGCTTTCCGTCATCGCGTTCATGGCAATCGTCATTTTGGTCGTGCTCGGCTCGGATTTCATCGCAAATCTCTTAAAAGCGCTTTTCACAAAGTAAGCACTGCCGCGAAAATAGGATATTATTAAAGATTGGGGAAGTCCAAATGAAACAGTACAGACCGGATACAACGTGTATCCACGCGGGCTATACGCCCGGAAACGGTGAACCGCGCGTTCTGCCCATCGTACAAAGCACCACATACACCTATGACAGCTCCAAAGAAATGGGCGATCTGTTCGATTTAAAAGCGGACGGCTTTTTCTATACGCGCCTCGGCAACCCGACGCTCGACGCTGTGGAAAAGAAGCTTGCAGCACTCGAGGGCGGCGTAGGTGCGCTCGTCACGTCCTCCGGCCAGGCAGCCACCATGATGGCCGTTCTGAACATCTGCCACGCAGGAGGTCATGTTGTGTGCTCCAGCGCCGTATACGGCGGCACATTCAACCTGTTCTATAAAACCCTGCATGAAATGGGCATTGACTGCACATTCGTTTCGCCGAACTGCACCGAGGACGAGCTGAACGCCGCATTCCGCGAGAACACTCGCTGCGTGTTTGCGGAAACGCTTACGAACCCGTCTCTCGTCGTGACAGACCTCGAAATGTTTGCAAACGCCGCACACGCGCACGGCGTACCGTGCATCGTCGATAACACGTTCCCGACGCCTATCAACTGCCGTCCGTTCGAGTTCGGCGTAGACATCGTCACGCACTCCACCACAAAGTACCTCGACGGTCACGCGGTGCAGCTCGGCGGCGCCATTGTAGACAGCGGTAATTTCGATTGGAACAACGGCAAGTTCCCGGAGTTCACAAAGCCGGATGAATCCTACCACGGCATCGTGTATGCCGAGCACTTCGGTAAGGCGGCGTATATCGCAAAAGCACGCTGCCACCTGATGCGCGACATTGGCGCGCAGGCCGCCCCGATGAACGCATTTTACCTCAACCTCGGCATGGAAACGCTCGCACTGCGCATGGAGCGCCATTGCTCGAACGCGCAGAAGATTGCCGAATTCCTCGAGCAGGACGACCGCGTGGCGTGGGTCAACTATCCGGGTCTTGAGAGCAGCCCGTACCACGAGCTCGCTGTGAAATATATGCCGCACGGCACCTGCGGCGTCATTTCCTTCGGCATCAAAAGGCGGCAGGGAAGCGGCCACCCGCTTTATGGACAGCTTGGAGCTTGCCTCCGTCGTCACGCACGTCGCAGACCTGCGCACCTGCGTACTGCATCCGGCCAGCACCACGCACCGCCAGATGACTGACGAGCAATTAAAGGAAGCCGGCGTCTCCCCCGGATCTTATCCGCCTCTCCGTAGGCATCGAAAACCCGGAAGACATCCTCGATGATATCAAGCAGGCACTTGAGAAAGCAACCAAATAACATTTATAATAACATTTATATAGACGAAAAGCACGGCGTGGGAAAAATTTTGCGCCGTGCTTTTGTATAGTAGCACCGCTCGCAGGCTAATTTCCTGCGGGCGGTTTTATATGCTCAACTTTTTCAATTTTCGGGTTCCGAAGACTCTGGGGATTTGGTGGTTTCTGTCTGCTCCGAAGCTTCGGGGAGTGCGTCGGGGTTGGTTTCCGGCTCGCTTGCTTTGTTTTCTGCGTCTGCCGTTTCGGGCAGCGGTTCCTTTCCGGCTCCTTCGGCGGCTCTTTGAGCGGCAGGGTAATCATCACGGTAAAAAGGTCGCCCTTTACGGTCACGTGGAAAGTACCGCCACAGGCCTCCGTGAAGCTTTTTGCAATAGAAAGGCCAAGGCCGCTGCCGGAAGTGGAACGGCTGTCATCACCGCGCACAAAGCGGGCTGTCAGCGAATCGCCGTCCATGGTAAGCTCGTATTTCGAGATATTCTGAATCGTCACGACGGCGTTTTGACCCTGCTTTTGCAGCTCCACGTAGACACGCGAACTCTCAAGCGCATATTGTGCCGCGTTCTTAATGAGGTTCTGGAACACACGGTACATGCGCTGCCCATCAGCATAAACGGGGAAGTCTTCCTGCGGGATCTGCACGCGCCACGTCAGCTCGCTGTCGTTCATCACGCCGTCCATATCTCCGAGCGTCTGCCGCAAAAGCTTATCGAGACCGATGTATTCCGGCATCAGCGTAATATTGCCGGTTGCGGCTTTAGAGACATCGAAAATATCTTGCAGCATATGGCGCAGACGGTCTGCTTTCTGCGAGACGATTTTCAAATAATCCTGCATGTGCGGCGGCAGATCCGGCTCGGTCTTCATCAGTTCGATATAGCTGATGATGGACGTGAGCGGCGTTTTGATGTCGTGCGAAACATTCGTGATAAGCTCCACCTTCGTGCGCTCGGATTTGATGCCTTCCTCCACCGCGATACGGATGCCGTCACGGATCATATTGAGCTGCATAGCGGAATCATAAAGCGGGGAAGTAGCGGGCAGGTGATTCATCGCGTCAAGGTCGCCCTTGTACATTTGCTCCACCTGCTCCATCAGCTTGCCATAATCGCGCAGGTCGTCGCGCAGTGCCCACGCAAACCATACAAGCGTACCCATACCCGCGGAAAACAGACCGACGTAAAACACGACAAACAAAATCGTATTCATCAACCAATGGCTGTAAAAAGAAAACATATCCTAAAATACCTACGATGCAAAGCCCCACCAAAATACCGGCAGTCGCCATGTATTTGCGGTAAACAACCTGCTCGAATTTTTTTCCTTCGCGGTTGCCAAGCACAAGCTTCAAAACGGAATGAATGATGTTGTGCCGATAAATCCGCCGGTTGTGAGAAATATCGATGCCGAGTAAATAGAACACAAAGAACACGGAGAACAGGGTAACAGCTGTACCTGTAAGGTCAAATCCATACGAAATGATATTGAGCACAACAAAAGCCCATACAAATACAGCTATGACTTTGATTTCGATCCAAATCCACTTGAGGCCGTGTGCAATGTAGCGCTCAAACAGCTTTCTGTCCTGCCGGAACAAAATGGAGAACAGCAGCACCAGAACGAACATAATCACCGCTGCCATAATCAATCCCATATAAAAATATATAGTTTTCATTTGCAACTGCGCTGCGCTGACAATTTCGTTCGAGGAGTAGTAAGAGGTCGGCTCTGTGCGCACCGCAAAACTGATTTTAGGCGATTGAACGCTACTTTGTCTCAATGCTTCCAGTGTATACGAAAGCGTATTTGTATAAACTGCACCCGGTGTATCACTGCTGAAAACACAGTCTAAAGCACCGTCTTTATCGCTGTGATAAATTCTGACTACACCTTCTTCGCAGATAAAAAGGTAATTGAACCCCTCCGGCAGCGTCTGTGCATCCCAGTTTGAGTCATTCGTCACCGTTTTACCGGCAGGGTCTGTGCCATAGCTTGTTACGGAATAGAGGTCGTCTTTAGAAATCGATTCCACATAGACCGTGGAGACCGTTGTGCCGGTTTCGTCACGCGAAACATAGTAATGATAGCTGCTCGATGCTACAGCGTTTTCGTCTGCATCTTCGTCGGAAGCCGCATTTGAATTCGCGGCGGTATCGCCTTGCGTACTGTAATACAATCGCTCAAACAGCGCGGAGGCATTTTCTTTATACGTATCCGTTTCGCGCAGATCGCCCGAAAGTGCTTGTCCGATCTCGGTAAAAAAATAGTTACCCTCGTCAAAAATGCTTCGCCCGTAGTATATGGCAAATATCAAACCCACAATAATAGAAAACGCGCAGAGCAAAAAAGCAGAACCAGGCGAAAACGCCGCGGGCAAGGTTAGTGCTTTTCAATTTCATAACCGATCCCCCATACCACTTTCAAGTATTCCGGCTCGCTTGGGTTCAGCTCGATTTTCTCGCGAATTCTGCGGATGTGCACCATCACGGTGTTTTCCGCCGAGTACGCGGGTTCGTTCCAGATGCGGCTGTAAATTTCCTCGGCGGGGAAGATGCGGCCCGGGTGCTTCATCAAAAGCTCCACGATTTTCGTTTCCGTCGCCGTCAGTTTTACAGGCTCGCCGTCCGCATACAGCACATGCTCGTCCAGCTTGAACGTCAAACGCCCGTTCACGATCACGTTGTCGCTGCGCGTGTTGATGTCGCCGAGGTCAGTGTAGCGCCGCAGCTGCGATTTCACCCGCGCCACAAGCTCCATCGGGTTGAATGGCTTCGAAATGTAATCGTCCGCGCCCATGGAAAGACCGAGAATTTTGTCGCTGTCTTCGCCCTTTGCGGAAAGAATGATGATGGGCAGATTTTTCTTTTCGCGAATTTTCATCACGGCGGAAAGTCCGTCCAGCTTCGGCATCATCACGTCGATGATGATCAGATGCACTTCGCGGGAGGTCACGCAATCCAGCGCCTGCAAGCCGTCGTAAGCGTTCAGCACATGGTAGCCCTCGCGCTCCAGCGTAATGGTAATGGCGCGCACGATCTCGTGGTCGTCATCCACAACCAAAATGGTTTTCTTATTCATATCCGGCATAAAATGCCCTCCTTTTCACTCCATGCTGAAAGTATACAGAATACCTCTTACAAAATCGGGAATAGAATTCTTACAATCAGCTTACAATTCATCTTTTTATCATTGTACAGGATTTTCATGTGCTTCGCAATGCTATCCCGGTTCTTTTTTTTATGCGGCTGCACATACTCTTTATAAAAAAGAAATAGGGGGAACGCAGAATGAAAGTGCACATATTCGGTAAAAAGCAGGTGCTTTATGTTGTTTTGGCAATCATTCTCTTGTGTATCGGTATGGTTTGCGCTTTGCGCGCAGTCAACCGTTTGGGTGCGGCAGAGGCCGCCGCAAGTATTACCGATTGGGGTTTGAGCTTTCAAAGCGAGGGCGCACCGCCCGTTGCAAATGCCTCGCAGGAGTATTTAAGAAATTTCGACGCGCTGTATGTCGGCGACGCGAACCAAAAAGAAATCTACATCACGTTTGATGCCGGCTTTGAAAACGGCAACACGGAGAGAATTCTGGACGCGCTCAAAAAGCACGGCGTAAAGGCAACATTCTTCCTCGTCGGCAATTATTTTGAGACGCAGCCGGAGCTTGTAAAACGTATGGCAGAGGAAGGCCACACCATCGGCAACCACACGTATTCGCACCCGGACATGTCGAAAATCGGCGATATCCAGAGCTTTCAGACCGAGCTGCAAAAGAATGAAGCGCTGTACAGGGACATTCTCGGCAGCGAAATGCCGAAGCTCTACCGCCCGCCGCAGGGCAAATTCTGTGAGGAAAACCTCAAAATGGCGCAGCAGCTCGGGTATTCCACGGTGTTTTGGAGCCTTGCCTATGTCGATTGGTATACGGATGACCAGCCCACACCCGAGCAGGCATTTTCTAAATTATTACCGCGCATTCACCCCGGCGCGGTCGTTTTACTGCACAGCACGTCGAGCACGAACGCCGAAATCTTAGATGAGCTCCTTACAAAATGGGAAGAAACGGGCTACTCGTTCGGCGACCTTGAAGCCTATTGTGCCGCACAGAAAACATCTTGAGCACGTTTTGTCAGCAAAACGTAAGCTATAATTCTTAAAAAGAAAAATAAAAACCATGACGTTTAGTATACTTATTTGCGGAACTTTTAAGAAACTTGAAAAAGAACGGATCATGAAAGGAACAATTCAGTATGGTAGAAGCACTTGTCAATTTTTTCAGAAATATTATTCCGGGTGAGCTTACGGTGTTCATCCTCTCCATGATGCCCATCATCGAGCTGCGCGGCGGTCTTGTTGCGGCGAAAATGCTCGGCGTAGATTTATTGCCTGCCATGCTGATCTGCTTCATCGGCACCATTTTACCGACGCCGTTCATTCTGCTCTTTATCAATAAGATTTTCGACTGGATGCGCAACACGCGCTTTGTAAAGCTTGTTGACCGCATGGAAGCCAAGGGCAGAAGCAAGTTTGCGCAGATTGAAAAATACAAGACGTTCGGCCTGCTCATCTTCGTCGCCATTCCGCTGCCGGGCACCGGCGCATGGACGGGTTCGCTTGCCGCGGCGCTGATGAAAATGCCCATTAAAGACGCGCTTTTCTCCGTCATCGGCGGCACGCTCATCGCGGATATTTTAATGGCGATCTTCTCCTACGGCCTGCTCGGCATGTTCATTTAATAAGGAAGTTTAAATGGAAACAAAAGACATTATCATCATCGGCGGCGGTGCAGCGGGGCTTATGGCGTCGTGTGCCGCCGCACATGTTTTAAAAAAACGCGGTTCTGTTCTTGTTTTGGAGGGCAACGCAAAGCTTGGTAGAAAGCTGCTCGCCACCGGCAACGGCCGCTGTAATTTAACGAATTTAAACGTTTCGCCCGCGCATTACCACGGCGATGTTACGGCAATTCAAGACCTATTGCATGAATACACGCCCGAAGCTATTTGTGCCGTGTTCCGCGAAATGGGGCTTGTCACCAAGCCGGACAGCGAGGGCAGGGTATACCCGCAGAATCAGCAGGCGGCGGCCGTGCTCTCCGCTTTGCGGTGGGATGCCGAAAAATACGGCGTGTTGTTTTCGGAAGAACACACCGTCTCAAAAATCGGGATAGTCAAAAACGGATTTACGCTTATCTGTACGGACGGCACGCAGCTTTTCACAAAGCAGTGCATTTTGACGTGCGGCGGTGCGGCATCTCCGCGCCATTCCTGCGGCGAGGGCTACACGCTCGCAAAGCAACTCGGTCACACGGTGACAAAGCTGTATCCGTCTTTAACGCAGCTTACCGTGCGCGCAAAGCAGTGGAAAACGCTCTCCGGAACGCGCGCCCCTGCAAACGCCGTGCTTTTGGCAGACGGCAAACCCGTCTATGAAGAAAGCGGCGAGGTGCAGTTTACGGATACCGGCATCTCCGGTATTTGCGTGTTCGGCCTTTCCGTGTATGCCGGCGAGTTCTATGCGTTCGGCACGATCCGCAATAAGAAATATGCTTCACTCGCCGTACAACTTGATCTATTGCCGAACATGGCCTATCAGGACGTGCTCGATTATCTCCTTGAGATGACAAAATTGTATCCCGCACGTGCAGCGGGCGATCTGCTCTCCGGCCTACTCAATATGCGTCTCGGCTACATGCTTGTCGGAGTGGCGGGCATCGCGCAAAGCGAACCGGCGGTAAAAATCAAAGCCCCACAGCTTAAAAAGCTTGCTTCTCTCATTAAAGGCTGGAGGTTGGACATCACCGGCACGAAAGATTTTTCTGCGGCGCAGGTTACGGCGGGCGGCGTGCCGCTTACGGAGCTCGACCCGCACACGATGGCATCTAAAAAAGCCCCGGGGCTTTACCTTGCGGGCGAGATGCTGAATATCCACGGCGATTGCGGCGGCTACAATCTGCATTTTGCGTGGGCAAGCGGCATCACAGCCGGAAAAAGCGCAGCCTATCGCTGCCTGAAGGAGGAAAAACGATGATACGCATCAGCGACATTTCCATGCCGCTTCACTATACGGACGAAGCTTTGCGCCGCGCAGCCGCCAAAAAACTGCGTACCGATGCGCAGAAGCTCAAAAAATTGGCACTTGTCAAACGCTCTGTCGATGCCAGAAAAAAGCAGGACGTGCGCTTTGTCGTTACCGTGGATGTGGAAACGGACGGCAACGAAGACAAGCTGCTTTCCCGCGTGCGCGACAGCCACGTCACAAAAGCGCCGAAAAGAACCTATGCAATACCGCCGCACGGTACATTGTCGCAGCGTCCGGTCGTTGTGGGTTTTGGCCCGGCGGGCATGTTCGCAGGCTTATTGCTCGCACGCGCCGGCCTGCGCCCGATCATCTTAGAGCGCGGCGGCTCTGTAGAAGAACGCCAAGCGGCTGTAAACACCTTCTGGCAGATGCGAAAACTAAACCCAAGCTGCAACGTGCAGTTCGGCGAGGGCGGCGCAGGCACGTTTTCGGACGGCAAACTCAATACAGGCACGAAAGATGAGCGCATTTTCTTCGTACTGCAAACGCTCTGCGAGCACGGCGCGCCCGAAGACATTCTATTTGACGCAAAGCCGCACGTCGGCACGGACAAGCTGCCGCAAACCGTCCGCGCCATTCGCGAGGAGATCAAATCTCTCGGCGGCGAAGTGCGCTTCAACACGCAGATGACCGACCTGCTCGTCAAAAACAATGCTGTTTGCGGGGTTGTTGCCGAGACAAACGGTGTGAATGAGACGATTGAGACCGCACACGTCATTCTCGCTGTCGGCCATAGTGCGCGCGATACATTTAAAATGCTGTTTGAAAAAAGCCGTGTACCTATGGAGCCGAAGCCGTTTTCCGTCGGCGCGCGCATCGAGCACCGCGCAGAGACGATAGATCGCGCACAGTACGGCGATTTTGCAGGCGACCCCGCACTCGGCGCGGCGGACTACAAACTCAACGTTCATCTTGAAAACGGCCGCGGCGTGTACACGTTCTGCATGTGCCCGGGCGGCTACGTCGTCGGTGCGGCATCCGAAACGGGTAGTGTCGTGACAAACGGCATGAGCGAATACGCCCGCGACGGTCAAAACAGCAATGCCGCGCTGCTTGTCGGCATCACGCCGGAGGATTTCGGTTCCGCGCATCCGCTTGCCGGCATTGCGTTTCAGCGTAAAATCGAGCGCGCCGCATTTGAGGCGGGCGGGGGAGCATACAGTGCCCCATGCCAGCGCGTTGGCGACCTGCTTGAAAACCGCGCAACGACTGCGCTGAACGGCAGCGTGCAGCCGACCTATCGGCCCGGAGTTGTGCCCGGCGATTTAAGGGCCGTGCTGCCCGATTATATCTGCGATTCCATGGCGGAGGGCATCCGCCGCATGGGCAGGCGGCTGAGGGGCTTTGACGACCCGGACGCTTTATTGACCGCTCCCGAGACCCGAAGCTCTTCACCCGTGCGCATTCTCCGAAACGAGACGCGCGAGTGCCCCACGGTGCGCGGTCTGTTTCCGTGCGGAGAGGGCGCAGGTTACGCCGGCGGCATCACCAGCGCCGCCGTAGACGGTCTGCGCTGCGCAGAAGAAATCTTGAAGCAAAGTCTATAACATACCAAGCGCCCCGGCGGACTGTTTTCGTCTGCCGGAGCGCTTTATGTAAAATGAACAGAGACGTTTCCCTGTAAAACTACAGAGAAACGTCTCTTTGTTTATCACATTTAATCGCACATGATATGCAAAATTTCGCGGTCGGTCTCGCGCATACCTTCGCGGGCCAGTATGCCGATGTTGCGTATCGTCTCCTCAACGCCCTTCGTGACAAGGCCATCACCCGCGCGGAACTGCTGCCCGTTTTTGTACATATGGTAGCCCAAAATGCCGGCATCCACAGCAGATGCGATTTTTGCCGCGCACGAGGCTTTTGCGCCGTCGCATACCATCCCGGAATCAATAGCAATGGAGTTGACGATTGTGTGCTCGATTTCTTTCAGTCCGCCGCCGTATAAATACGCAATGCCCGCGCCGCAGCCGCAGCCTGCGCTCACAGCGCCGCAGTACGCGGAAAGCCGCCCGATGCCGGACTTCAGGTGGATCGTCACGAGGTCGGAGAGTGCCACCGCGCGAATCATTTTTTCATAGCCGACGTTCAATTCTTTTTGCATACTCCACAACGGGCAGAGAAGCCGTCATTCCCTGATTGCCGCTGCCGGAAACGATGACGACCGGCAGGGAGCAGCCGTTCATACGCGCGTCGCTGCCCGCAGCCGCCATGGCTCTGGCGCGGATTTTCACATCATCGCCGTAGGTTTCGAGCAATACCTTGCCGATGTTCGCGCCCCAACTGCCCGATAAACCTTCTTTCGCAATGCGTGTGTTGTAGTCAATCTGCCGTTTTACGGGCGTTTCAATATCGCAAAGCTCTGCACACTCAACAAACTCAAGGATCGTCTTCACCGAAAACGAACTGCGGTCGCAAATGCCGCTGTCCGTGCTTTCCGCCGGAGTATCGGCACAGGTATCGAGCAATATTTCGCCGTCTTTTTCCGTATGCACAATATTCGTGTGGTGCCCCACAATACGCACGTTTGCCGTGTGATGCTCACTTTTCACCGTAATGTCAATGTCGAAAATATAGGGAGAGTCCGAAAGCTTCACAGTGATCGGCGTGTGCTCCATATAAGCCTTGATCTCCGCCTGCTCTGCTTCGGTCGCCTTTGAGATAACCTCCAATAAAAGCTCGTCATGTCCTGCTATGATCCCCGCCGCAGCCGCCGCAGGGATGCCGCGCAGACCGCCGGTGTTCGGCACAAAAACGCTTTTCACGTTTTTGATGATATTGCCGCTCGCCGTGACGCAGACTTCACACGGCAGCTCGTTTAAAATGCGCCGTGCCGCTGCCGCCGCATAGGCAATGGCAATCGGCTCTGTGCAACCCATGGCGGGCAGCAATTCTTCTTTTAAAACTTCAACGTATGCGGTATACAGGGTATCGGTTTTCTGCATGAGTAGACTCTAAAATCAGTTTTGGTTCAGCATTGGTAAAAATGCGGGCAAATGAAGCGTCCGCAAGGTCGTCGGTCGAGTTGTAGTACAGCAAAAAGACTTTCTGGGTCGTCCGGTATACGCAGATTTTCGGGAATATCAAAATTCACGCCCTTTATGTACTCGTCCCAGTGTTCCATTTTCCACGTGTCGCGGTCGGAAGAGCGCCTCATCATGCGCGCCTTGCACACAGCGGGGTCGGTTACGATCCAAATAACGCACAGCTTTGCGCCATATTCACCGAGCTTCGCGCGCAAATTTTGAATGTACACCGTGTCGCGAATTTCCCGTGTGAACGGCGCGTTGATGAGCACGGTGTCCGCATAACGCAGCGCCTCAAACGCAAGGTCCAAGATCGTCTCGTACTCGTAGTCGCGGATGTTCGCTTCAAAAAACGCAGAGCTGCGGTCATACGGTTCGCCCGCCACTTTGAAAATTTGCTTGGAAAGCGGGATCAGCGTGTCCTTGTCCAAATAAACAACATGATCCAGCGCCGTACACAGGCGTTTGGAAAGCCGGGTTTTGCCGCACGCAGGCGGTGAGGTCACAAGAATCAGCTTTTTTCATGAGACAACCAACCTTTCGGATCAAAATAAAGGGAAAAGGTGCGTATTCTGTTTACTGTAAAATTAAGTATAGCACATAAAAGCCGAAATTGCACGAAAATTTTACTTTTCCGTCAATTTTTGCACAAGGTCCTTGAGTAAAACATCGCGGTGGATATTGTACACATAGCGCATAAAATGCCGCGTGTTCGAGGGCGTCCATGTGTCGTCATACTGGGGAATAGGGCTGTGCAGAAGCGTGTCGTCCATGAACTCGCCGTCCAAAAGCCACGCCACTGCTGTCACATCCCAGATCACGCGCGACCACGTTTCCGCCTGCGCCCAGCGCCGCCCTTCTTCAATGGCATAATGTGCCAAATAATCGCACAGCTCGTTTTTGCCGAGAAAGTAGTCTTTGAATTCCGGCTCGCTCACGGAGAAGCCGGAGACCACGCCTGCGCACGGCAGCTGTACAAGCGCCGCACCGCATCCGAAAACAATGCGCCCCGCCGCAACATCCTGATACATGTTGAACTCGCGGTTGTCCGGCCAGTGCAGCGCGTTGCCGCCGAGCCATACAAGGACGATGCGGTCGCGAATTTCCGGCTTTAAAAGCAAGGCGGAAGCCACATTCGTGATAGCGCCGATCGCAACGACATACAGCGGCTTTTCGGGTGTATAATCCATCGCGCGCTTTGCGAGGTCCTCCGCCGCAGGCGAAAGCACGGGCGTGTCCTCGTCCGTGAGATATGTTTCCGAGCCCTTAAACGTGACGGACTTTAAATCCTCGCGTTTTAAAAGCGTCAGCAGCTTTAGAATTTCGTCATAGCTTTTTTCCATGCCGTCCTTTGGCGATACGGATTTATCATTCAAAAATGGCGCGGCATACAGCGCTTTTACGTTCAGCTTGTCGCTGTTTTTTCATCATATACGAAAGCGCAAATTGGTCATCTAACTCGTTATACGTATCGGTGTCCAAAACCACGTCAATCTTACCTTTCGGTTTCGTTAGGCGGCGTAAAAGGCTTTCGGTGTTCGGTACTGTCCAGTTCATAAAAATTCCTCCCATTTTGATGCTCATAGTTTATTATATAGTATAGCGGAAATTTAGCTTTGCGAAAAGTATAAACCGCAAATTTTCTGCCCATATTTTATACAAAAAATTAAATGAAATTTTGTGTAACGACAAAAATGTGCAGGGAGAATAAATCTATGATGCGTAAAATCAAAACACTGTATAGCAGAACGCTTCTTCTGCGCGCGATGGCGTGCGGGCTGATCTTAACAGTGCTTCTAAATTTAGCGGGCTTCTCCGCCCAGTGTGCCGCGCTGGAAGAGAACATCGTGCGGCTGCATGTCATTGCAAACTCGAACGACGAAGCGGATCAAGCCGTAAAGCTTTGCGTGCGCGATGCCGTGCTGCGGGAAGCCAAGCAGTGGTACGGCGATGCGGAAGATTTTGACACTGCCGTCACAGCGCTCTGCACGCACCTTGAAAGCCTTGAAGCGGCAGCAAATTCTGTCTTGAAAGCCGAAAACCTCCCGTACTGCGCCAAAGCGGAAATTTGCGAAATGTACTTTCCGACCCGCACCTACGAGAGCTTCAAGCTGCCCGCCGGGCGCTACCGCACACTGCGCATTTCGCTCGGCAAGGCCGAGGGCAAAAACTGGTGGTGCGTCGTATTTCCGGCGCTGTGCATGCCCGGTGCAAGCGACCTATCCAACCTGCCTGATGATACCGATACACTCGTGCGTGAACCGGAAAGCTACGAAGTCAAATTCAAGGTGGCGGAAATTTTCTCACGTCTCCGCGAACTCTTTGACGCGTGAGCGCACATGTGCTAAAATAAAAGCAGTATAAGCTCTAAACGGAAAAAGGGGGAAGAAGAATGTTGGAGTTGATCCTCGGCCGCGCCGGTACGGGCAAAACGACGCTGCTGCGTAAACGCCTTGCGGAAAGCACTGCGCCGAAAACGATCTTGATCGTCCCGGAACAATATACGTTTGAATCCGAACGCGCGCTGCTTATGGAATACGGTGCTGAAACCGCGAACCGTGTGCAGGTGTACAGCTTTACGCGCCTTGCGCAGGCGGCATTTTTGCAGTACGGCGGCGGTGCAGGCAAGCGTTTAACGGACGGCGGCAGGCGTATTTTGATGACCTTGGCGCTTGAAAACTGTGCCGACCAACTTACGCTGTTTGAAAAAAGCGCCGATCGCATGACGGACGTTTTATTGAACACCGTCGGTGAAATGAAAATCTGCGGCATCGAGCCCGATATGCTCACAAAAACCGCCGAAGCCGTCACAGAAGACAGCCTTTCGCGCAAACTAAAAGAGATCGCGCTCATTTACGGTACATATGAAGCACTCGTCGCGCAGACGTATCTCGATCCGCTCGACGACCTGACGCGCCTTGATGACCTGCTGGCCGACCATCCGGATTTTTTCCGAAATGCTTATGTCGCCGTCGATGCGTTTGACGGCTTCACCGTGCAGGAGTACCGCGTTTTGCGCCACGCACTGCGCCATGCGGAAAAAGTCAGTGTTTCGCTGTGCTGCGACGATCTCGACACGAGCCGCAAAGACCTGTTTTCTACCGTGCGCCGCACCGCTTCGCGCCTGATGCGCCTTGCAAAGGAGAGCGGTACGGGCGTGCTTTCGCCTGTGTACTGTAAAACGCCGTATCGCTTTCAAAACGAGGCACTTCGCGCCGTGGAAAGCACCTACGCCGGCCACGTACAGCAAGCAGATACCGCTGAAAACGTGTGTGTTTTCCGCGCGAGCTCTCCGTATGCGGAAGCGGACTTCACCGCGGCTAAAATCCGCAACCTTGTTTTGCACGAGGGCTACCGCTACCGCGATATTTCCGTCATCTGCCGTGACGGCGAACGCTACACGCGACTGTTTGCCGCCGCACTGCGCCGCTGGGAAATTCCGGCGTTTCTTTCCGAAGCGCGCACGGTCGATGCCGAGCCGCTGATGCGCTTCGTGCTCTCCGCGTTTCAAATCGTTTCGGGCAGCCGCAAATGGCGTTCGGAAGAGGTGCTCGCTATGCTGAAAACGGGCATTACAAACTTTACGGCAGAAGAGCTCGCGCTGCTTGAAAACTACGTTTATACCTGGAAATTAAACGGCGCATCCGCTTGGTGCAGCCCTTTCACAAAACACCCGGACGGCTTCGGTAAGCCGATGGAGGACACCGCGGCCGAGACACTGCGCACGCTGAACGCTCTGCGCGAGCGCGTCACCGCGCCGCTTATAAAATTCTCCGAGCGCACCGCACACGCTTCCGGTGAGCAGATCTCCGAAGCCGTTTATAAGCTTCTCATCGATTTTGATTTGGAGCAAAGCTTCCCGATATTTTGCCGCACGCTCGAAAATGCCGGACGCGATGACCTTTCCGCCGCTCAAATGCGCATTTGGGATTTGCTCATGGAAGTACTCGACCAAATGGCAGGCGTGCTCGGTGAACAGATCATCACGGGTGAAAAATACGGAAGGCTCTTAAAGGAGATCGTCAGCGGCGAGGATGTTTCGGACATCCCGCAGAGTATGGACAGCATCACATTCGGCACCGCAGACCGTATCCGTCAGTCCGCGCCGCGCGCCGTGTTCCTGCTCGGCGCCGTGCAAGGCGAGTTTCCGCTCATTCCGTCCGTAAACGGTGTGTTCAGTGAGCCGGAGCGCCGCACGCTCCTTGCGCTCGAGCTGCCCGTCTCCGATGTGCTCGAAGACCGCATGTTACAGGAAAAATACCTCGCCTACGCCGCGCTGTGCGGCGCTTCGGAGAAGCTGTATCTTACGTATCCCGTCAGTGTGGGGCAGGAGGCAAAATCGCCCGGTGAGCTCATCAGCGCAGTTGAGCTGGCGCTGCCGAATTTAAAAATCACACAAAACCTGCCGCCGGAGTTTTTCGCAAACGCACCGGAAGCCGCGTTTTCGCAAACGGCGTCGCTTTTCAACGAAAACTCGACCGTCTCCGAGACATTAAAAAGTATTTTTCGCGAAAAGCCGGAGTTCGCCGGGCGTTTGCAGGTCCTCGGCGGCACAGACCGCATGGCTTCGGCTCGCCTTGCGCCGGAGACCGCAAACGATTACTTTGGCGGCGGGCATTATTTTTCCGCAAGCCAAATCGAAGTTTATCACCAGTGCCGCTTTAAATACTTCTGCCGCTACGGCCTCGGCGCAAAGGAGCGCCGCCCGGCAGAGATCGATGCGCTGGAATACGGCAGTCTGATGCACTATCTTTTCGAGCAGATTCTCGGCAGTGCGGAAGACATTCAAGCGCTGCACCTTTATGCAGATGACTTAAAAGCGCGCGTACACACGAGCATCATGGACTATGTGCGCGAAAATATGGGCGGCTATGATGCTCTTTCGCCGCGCGAAAAATACCGCTTGTACCGCATGGAGCAAACGGCCGTAAAGCTCATCGCCAACATGTCGGAAGAAATGATGCACAGCCTGTTCCGTCGGAGCATTTCGAGCTGGAGCTCAAAACGGCACACCGTACCCACCGCTGCGCATCCCAACGAAAAACGGGCTCGTCACGGTCGGCGGCATCATCGACCGTGTGGATTTGTATAAAGATGAAAACGGTACGACCTATGTGCGCGTCGTCGATTATAAAACCGGCCGCAAAGAGTTTAAGCTGGCCGATGTTCTGTACGGCATGAGCTTACAAATGCTTATTTACCTCGCGGCGCTCGCGCAGAATAAAGCCCTGCACCCGGCGGGCATTTTGTACATGCCGGCGTTCATTGCAAGTGTGACCTCGGACGGCACGGAAAGCGCCGATAAGCTAAAGCAGGAAGTGGAAAAAAACCTGCGCATGAACGGCCTGCTTTTAAGGACAACGAAATTTTGAATGCAATGGAAATGGGTCTGAACGGTCGATTTATTCCTGTTTATCTCACCAAAACAAGAAAACTCAGCGGTACGGCTTCCGCTTTAAATGAGCCGGAGCTGCAGATCGTCCTGCGCTACGTAGAGCGTCTCATCGCAACAATGGCGGAGGAGCTTTCTGCCGGTGAGATCATGGCAAAACCGCTGATGCAGAACATCAACGCCTGCGCGTGGTGCCCGTATACGTCCGTCTGCGGCTCCGAGCACGCTGCGGACGATGCCGAAAAGAACAGCATGAAAAACGATGAAGCGCTCGCGCGCATGGAAAATGACTTAGAGAAAGGGAGTGGGGGAAAATGCCGATTGGACTGACGCACAGCTCGACGCCATCAAAGCGCGGCGCGGTACGGTTCTGGTCTCCGCCGCTGCGGGTTCCGGCAAGACCGCGGTGCTCGTGGAGCGCGTTATCGAGCGCCTGACGGATCCGGAGCATCCCACGGACGCCGACCGTCTGCTCGTCGTGACCTTCACAAAAGCCGCCGCAGCCGAAATGCGCGACCGCATCGAAAAGCGACTTTTGGCACTCATGAAGGAGCAGCCGGAAAACACCCGCTTGCGCCGCCAACAGCTTTTATTGCAGCAGGCGCACATCTGCACGGTGGACAGCTTCTGTTCGGACATTGTGCGCGAATTTTTCTACCTGCTCGGTATCTCGCCCGATTTCTCCATCATCACCGATAAGCAACAGGAAGAACTGATGACCGAATCGCTCGACGAAGTACTGACCGAGTGGTACAAAGACGAAAACTTTAGGACAGACCTGGCGGATGTGCTCGGCGGCGACAAAAACGACGCCCGCCTTTCCGCCGCAATCCTCAAAATGTACGAATACACGCGCAGCCATCCGTTTCCAGACAAATGGATGCGGGACATTCAAAAAGCCATGACGGATGTCACGCAGTCCCCGGTCAAAACACCGTGGGGCGAGGTCGTCCGGCAGCATATCATGGAGGTCTATGACTTCGCAATCAAGCTTTCCCACAGTGCATACCGCCTTGCGGCAGAAGACCCGGACCTTGAAAAAGCGTACTGCACGGCACTCGGCGCGGATATCGATAAGCTTTCGGCAAAGCTGCAGGCAATGGAAGACCCTGAAACCTGCCGCTTTTCCGACTTGACCATCACGTTCGATAAGCTCGGTTCTTTCAGAGGAGAAGACCCGCGTGACGATCGCATCAAGGCCATGCGCGATATGGTAAAAAAGGAAATCGGCAAACTGCAAAAAGCTTTCAGGCGACGCGGAAGACCAGAAATTCACGGAAGAAATCGCCGCCACGACCGGCACGGTCGTCTATCTGTTTCTGGCCGTGCAGTCGTTCGAGAAAACATACAGCGCGAAAAAGCGTGAGAAAAACGTGCTCGATTTCAGTGATCTTGAGCACATGGCCTTGCAGCTGTTTTTAACGGAGCAGGAAGACGGTACATTTCGGCGCACAGAGACCGCAAAGCTCGTCTCCGAGCGCTTTGACGAGATCATGACGGACGAATATCAGGACACGAATGACGTGCAGGATTATCTTTTTGAATCCATTTCCCAAAACAGCGCGAACCGCTTTATGGTGGGCGACGTAAAACAGAGTATTTACAGCTTTCGTCAGGCAATGCCGGATATTTTCATCCGTTATAAAGATAAATTTCCGCGCTATGACCGCGAAAAGGACGCATACCCGGCATCTATCGTGTTAGACCGCAACTTCCGTTCGCGCAAAACCGTGACGGAAAGTGTCAACTTCGTTTTTACGCAGCTTATGTCCCGTACATGCGGCGGCATCGATTACGTCGGCGATGAAAAGCTTGCGGCGGGCGCGCAGTACCCCGAAAAATCGGATTGCGAAACGCGCGTGGAGTTTTTGGAAGACATCGACGGCGTGGGCGCAGAGGTACTGGAGCCGCAGCGTATCGCAAAAATCATCTGCGAGCTGATGGAAAGCGGCTTCACCGTCACGGAAAACGGGCAGGAGCGTCCCATAGAATATCGCGATTTCTGCATTTTGCTGCGCAGCTCCAATAAATATGCACCTGTCTATGCAGAAAATCTGCGCAATGCGGGCATTCCCACGTGGGCGGCTGTCACGGGCGGCTTTTTCGCCGCGGCGGAGGTCTCGCTCATCTTGGCATTTTTAAACGTCATCGATAACCCGGATCAAGACATTCCGCTGCTCTCCGTTTTGATGAGCCCCATTTACGGCTTCACAGCGGAAGATATGGCGCAACTGCGCCGCGAGTGCGGGGAAGAGACGTTGTACGTTTCGCTTCTGCGCGCCGAAAACGGGCGCTGTGTGCGTGTGCGCGATGAGCTGACGCGTTTCCGAGCGCTCGCTTCCACCATGCCTGCGGACAGCTTTATCAATATGCTGTGCACCGAAACCGGTTACGAGAACATCGTGCGCGCCATGCCCGGCGGAGAAAGCCGCCTTGCAAACATTCGCCTGCTGGAAAAATACGCGGCAGAATACGAAGCCTACGGGTACAGCGGCGTTTCCGGCTTCGTGCGCTTTGCGGAGCGCCTGAAAAAGAATCGATCCGATATGGAAAGCGCCAATGTCGTCTCGGAAAACGCCAACGTCGTGCGCATCATGAGCATCCACAAATCAAAGGGCTTGGAGTTTCCCGTGTGCATCATCGCGGGCTGCGGGCGGAAATTCGTGAATGATACGGACGACCTGCGCATGCACCCACAGCTCGGTGTCGGCATGCGCCTTACAGACCCCGAGACCGGCGTGCGCCGCACCACGTTCATCCGCGAGGCCATCGGCCTTGCAACGGCGGAAAGCGCTTCCGCAGAGGAGCTGCGCGTGTTCTACGTCGCGATGACCCGTGCCAAAGAGAAGCTCATTCTGCTTTCCACCGTGAAAAATATCGATACAAACCTGCAAAAGCTTGCGGCACAGATCACCGAGGAGGAGACCGTGCCGCCGTACACTGTCAGCAACGCTTCCGGCATTTCGGGTGGCTGATGCTCTGTGCGCTGCGGCACCCGAACGGAAATGACCTGCGCCGCCGCATCGAAGCGGATGACGACATCATTTTGCGTGTACACTACACGCCGTGGGATATTCGCGTCGTATACAGTGAACCGCAGATTTTATCCGACCTGCCGAAAGCCGAAGCGCCCGCACCGGTCGATGAAGCGCTCAAGGCGCGCATCGAAAGGGATATTTCGTTCGTGTACCCCTACGCTGCACAGACAAAGCTTGCAACGAAGGTCGCGGCCTCCGCGCTTGCGGCAGAACAAGCCGAAACGGAAGCCACACTTTCACGCCCGGCGTTTTTGAGCGCCAAAGGACTGACGCCCGCAGAGCGCGGCACGGCGCTGCACAACTTCATGCAGTTTGCGGATTTTTTCGCCGCTTCAAAAGACCCCAAAGCGGAGCTCAAACGCCTTATCGAGCAAAGCTATCTCACCGAAGCGCAGGCAAACGCCGTCGATCTGACCCGTGTGGAAAAGTTCTTTACCAGCCCGCTCGGGCAGCGCGTTTTACATGCTGACCGCGTTTATAAAGAGCAGTGGTTCATCGTTTCCATTCCCGCAGGACTCACGGATAAAACACTCAGCGGGGGAAGATGCCGCGCAGCCGATGATCCTGCAGGGCGCAGTGGACTGCATGTTTGAAGAAAACGGTTCGCTTTATATTCTTGACTTTAAGACCGATCGGTGCTACAATAAACAGGAATTGTGGGAACGATACGGCCCGCAGCTCACGCTCTACAAAGAAGCGATGACCCGCGTCATGAATAAAGAAGTGAAAGACACCGTGCTTTACTCTTTTTATATGAACGCTCCTGTTTATGCACCGGGAAAAGAATAAAATTTCTTTTAAGCCCTGTTTGCCTATTGACAGATCGCGCTCTTTGTGGTAATATAATATTTGGAAAACAAAGCGGACTATGGCTCACACCCGTGCAGTACCGTCTGACACAGGTCAATATCGAGAAGAATCACGATAAATTCGTGCGTTTGATTGAGTTGATTTGCGGGCAGAGGTTCTCTGCCCGCTGTTTTATTGCCGGCTTCGCGAAAACAAGTTATCGCACGCGTGATGGAGGTGCTAACCATTAGCAAACAGGAACTGCAGATAAACGAAGAGATCCGCGATAAAGAGATCCGTGTGATCGGCGCAGACGGCGCACAGCTCGGCATTATGTCGGCCCGTGACGCTTTAAACCTTGCGGCTGAGAAAAATCTTGACCTTGTAAAGATTGCCCCGCAGGCCACGCCGCCCGTATGCAAAATCATCGATTACGGTAAATACCGTTTCGAACAGGCAAAGCGTGAAAAAGAAGCGAAAAAGAACCAGCGCGTAGTTGAAATCAAAGAGATCCGTTTGTCTCTCAACATTGATACCCACGACTTCGAGACGAAAAGAAATCATGCGATCCGTTTCCTCAACGACGGAAACAAGGTCAAAGGTTTCCATCCGTTTCCGCGGCAGAGAGATGGGTCATCCGGAACTGGGTGCAGACATCATGAAGCGTTTCGCAGAATCGCTCGCTGACACGGCAAACGTCGATAAGCCCGCGAAGCTCGAAGGGCGCAACATGCTGATGTTCCTTGCCCCCAAGCCCGTTAAGTAACAATTTCAAGGAGGACTATAAAATGCCGAAGCTCAAAACACACAGCGGTGCTAAGAAGCGCCTGAAGATTTCCAAGAAGGGTAAAGTTATCCGTGGCCACGCTTACATGAGCCACCTTCTGAACGGCCATGGCAAGACTGCTAAGTCAAGCGCCATGCACGCGGCACGACCGTTACGGATAAGACCAGCGTAAAGGCTGTTAAGAAGATGCTCCCCTACGCATAAGCGAACAGGGCAGCTCAAGTTTAAGTAAAGCATAATCGGAGGTTTTTATAAATGGCTAGAGTTAAGGGTGCGCTCGCTACGCGCAAGAGAAGAAAAAAGGTTCTGAAGCTCGCTAAGGGCTATTGGGGTTCCAAGAGCAGACACTTTAAGATGGCTAAGCAGGCTGTCATGAAGTCCGGCAACTATGCTTACATCGGCAGAAAGCAGAAGAAGAGAGATTTCCGCCGTCTGTGGATCTCCAGAATCAACGCGGCTTGCCGTGCTAACGGCACCACCTATTCCGCATTTATGAACGGTCTTAAGAAGGCTGGCATCACGCTCAACAGAAAGATGCTTTCCGAGATCGCCATCGCGGACGAAGCAGCTTTCAAGGCACTTGTCGAGAAGGCAAAGGCTTCTGTATAATTAAGCTATCCGTGCGTCCGGAGTTCTTCCGGGCGCACATTTTTAGGGTGATAGTTGCAAACGTAAGTGTATTTCTTTGTGCAAAATCGTCTTTGCGGAAATTTCCGTGTACCGTAAAAATACAGTACACAGGATTTCTGCTTATTATCGGTAAAAAGGAGTGTGTACCGTGCCAATCGAAAAAATCACCAGCCGTAAAAGCAGCGTCGTTAAAAATGCCGCCGCACTTTTGCAGAAAGCGGAAAACAGAAGTGAAGCAGGCCTTTTCATGGCCGAGGGTGCACGCCTTTGCGCCGATGCCGCAAGGAGCCAAACGGAGATTGCCGCGTGCTTCTTTACGGAAAACGCCGCTAAAAAATACAAAGATTATTTAGATCCGGTTTTAAAGCAGACAGAGCACGCATACTGCATAGAGGAGCACATCGCGCCCATGCTGTCCGATACAAAGAACCCGCAAGGTATTTTCTGCGTGTGTCGCATGCCGAAGCGCCGTGCGGACGGTCTGCCTGTTTCCGCAGAGTCGGATACACGCCCGTGCCGTCATGTGCTTGTTATGGAAAATATTCAGGACCCGTCCAACATGGGTAACGTGCTGCGCACAGCGGAAGCGCTCGGTGTGCGGCATTTGGCGCTTGTGGGTACCTGCTGCGACGTATACGCCCCGAAAGTGCTGCGCGGCAGCATGGGCGCGGTGTTCCGCCTCGGCATCCGCCGTTTTGAGACGGCAGAGGATTGCCTGAAAGTGTTACATGCCGAGAATATCACGTCACTTGCCGCCGTGCCGGACAGCGCCGCTACGCCCATCACGACCATTCCGTTTGAAAAGGGAAACTGGGCGGTGTGGATCGGCAACGAGGGCAACGGTCTCACAAATGAAGCCATCGAGCATTGTCATGACCGCGTGACGATCCCCATGCGCGGCAGAGCGGAATCGTTCAACGCCTCCACCGCAGCCGCCATTGTGCTGTGGGAAATGGAGCGCAACGGGGCAGGAGGCACAAGCTATGGATAACCGCGTATACTGGATCTGGCTGCAAAACGCGTTTGGCGCAGGCAGCCCGAAGCCTGTGCAGCTCGTGCGCCGCATAGGCAGTGCTGAAAAGCTGTATCAGGGCGGCACACGACTGTGGAGCTCCTTTTCGTTCGTTTCGGATAAAGAGCTTGCCGCGCTCAATGCCTACGGCGCGGAACAGGCCGCCGCAGCGCTCGAGTATTATTTGAAGCTCGGTCAAAAGGTCATCACGCCCGATGACGAAGACTACCCTGTATTGCTGAAAGAAATCTACAATCCGCCCGCCGTTTTATATGTGCAGGGCGATTTGAGCATCCTTTCCGATGCCGTTTCCATCAGCATTGTGGGCACGCGGAAAGCCAGTCAAAACGGGCTCAATGCCGCAAGAGAGATCGCCTACGGGCTTGCGCTCAAAAACGCCGTTGTTATCAGCGGCGGCGCGCTCGGCATTGATTCCGAGGCACACAAAGGTGCACTGAACGGCCGCGGCAAGACAATCGCAATTTTGCCGTGCGGGCTCGAATATCCGTATCTTATGGACAACGCCATTTTGCGCCGCGAGATCGTCGATTTCGGCGGTGCACTTGTCACGGAATATCCCATGCACACGCCTGTGCAGCGCGGCGCGTTTCAGGTGCGCAACCGGCTGATCTCCGGCATGGCGCACGGCGTACTCATTGCGGAAGCGCCAAAAAAGAGCGGTGCACTCATCACCGCAAAACATGCTTTAGAGCAGAATCGCGAGGTTTTCGTATTCATTGGCGAAGACGAGAAAGCGTTTTCCGGCTGTATCGCACTGGAAGAGGACGGCGCCGCGCGCATTTACACTGCAGAGGATGTTTTAAAGCCGTTTGCTTCCCGCCGCAGGCAGGAGCGTATAGAACAGCTTGCCCGCACAGCGGAAAATATTTCCCATGTCTCCCGCGTTCGCCCGAAGATTGCATCGCTTTCCGATACGGAAAAGGAGCCCGAAATAGCAGAGAAGAAGCCTGCCGAGCCGATCCCTGCGCCCGAAAACAACCTTTTGCAAAACGTTCCTGAAGATGCAAAAGTCGTTTACGCCGCACTGAACGATACCCCAAGCACGCTTCCGAGCTGGAGCTTGAACTGGGCATATCCACGGGGAAAATTTTGGCGGCACTCACGGAGCTCGAGCTTTTCGGCCTCATCAAAACTTATCCCGGCCAGAGGTTTACAAAGGCGTAAAAGTACGCTATACTAAGGTGTATTTGAAAAATCGGAAGCTTGTCCGTTTCGCATTTTCTTTGTTTTCAAATGCACCTAATACATGATTCTTCCACTCGCACATTCGCTGTGCGGTTTAAATAGATACAGAATAGGAGATAGAAAACCATGTCGAAACTCGTTATCGTTGAGTCGCCTGCCAAGGCGAAAACGATCAAGAAATATCTGGGCGGCGACTATGAAGTCATCGCTTCCATGGGCCATGTGCGCGACCTGCCGAAGGCGCGCCTGTGCGTGGATGTGAAAAACGATTTCAAGCCGAAATATGCCATCATCAAGGGAAAGGAGAAACTTGTTTCCGAACTGAAGGAAGCGGCCGAAGAGGCCGATACCGTGTATCTCGCGACCGACCCCGACCGCGAAGGCGAAGCAATCTCCTGGCATCTTGCGTATATCCTCGGTCTTGATGAGGATTACCACAACCGTGTCACGTTCAACGAGATTACAAAAACCGGCATCACGGAGGGCATGGCGCACCCGCGTTCCATCGACCAGAACCTTGTGAACGCCCAGCAGGCGCGCCGCATTCTCGACCGCCTTGTGGGCTATTCGCTCAGCCCGTTCCTCGCAAAAACGATTCGCCGCGGTCTTTCCGCAGGCCGTGTGCAGTCCGTTGCACTGCGCATCATCGTGGACCGCGAGGAAGAGATCCGCAAGTTTAAGCCCGAAGAATACTGGTCTATCGACGCACGCCTGACCGCCGAGGGCTCCCGCAGCATTTTCGGCGCGTCGTTCTACGGTGATAAAAACGGCGAGATTAAAATCACGAACAAAGAGCAGTCCGATAAAATCCTTTGCCGACCTTGAATCCGCCGCGTTCATGGTGGAGTCCGTCAAAAAAGGCAAGAAGAACAAGCAGCCTGCACCGCCGTTCATCACGTCCACCTTGCAGCAGGAAGCTTCACGCAAGCTGGGCTTTCAGGCGAAGCGCACGATGAAAGCCGCGCAGGAGCTTTACGAAGGCGTGGACATTGAGGGCATGGGTGCCGTTGGTCTCATCACTTATATGCGTACCGACTCTCTGCGCATTTCTGAAGACGCCGTGCAGGAGGCTGTGCAGTTCATCGGCGAGCGCTGGGGCAAACAGTATTTGCCTTCTAAGCCACGCCATTATAAGGCGCGTGCCAACGCACAGGACGGTCACGAGGCCATTCGCCCCACCTCCGTTGCACTCACACCGAAGGACGTGGAATCTTCCCTTACAAAAGACCAGTACAAGCTTTATAAGCTCATTTGGGAGCGCTTTGTCGCGTGCCAGATGGCTAACTGTGTTTTGAACACCACGCAGGCGGTCATCACCGCAGGCGATTATATTTTTAAAGCAAGCGGCTACAACGTCGCGTTTGACGGCTACACTGTGCTCTACGA
>VOFB01000529.1_pt1 | contig 66001 bp, 78 predicted proteins | sample 5384141 | NCBI WGS metagenome assembly VOFB01 (sample SAMN12384721, study PRJNA508395) | human gut metagenome | isolation source: healthy gut A | host: Homo sapiens
AGAAGTGTACCGGCTTTATAATGAGGATGCGGCAAAGGGAGAGCAGATATACTGGGAATTACGATGAAGGAATATCCGGAACATGGATTTTCGACTTTCGCAGAGTTCCCAAGGACGCAACTGGACAGCTATCTGCCCAAACTTGTCCGTGCCGGTGAGCGTGTCGCCATCAGTGAGATAGAGCTACAGGATAAACGGCAGGACGAGCAGGAAACACATAGGGGTATTCATAGATAAGGAGTGACGATTATGACCAAGAATCAGGAATATGCACTGCAATACGCAGATTATGCGATGGCACAGATGCGCAGGTATGGCATTCCGGCTTCCGTCACATTGGCGCAAGGCATACTGGAAAGCAGCAACGGACAGAGTCCGTCTGGCAAGGAACGAGAACAACCATTTCGGCATCAAGGCAACTTCCTCGTGGATTGCCGAAGGCGGCAAATACGGAATCTACACCGATGATAAGCCGAATGAAAAGTTCTGCAGCTATGACAGCGTGGGTGATTCATACGAGCATCATTGGTTATGAACGAAATGCGTAGCCAAGGCAAACAGTTTGGTGTGGAGCAGAATGCGCGACAAACTGCACCATCGGTTGCTGCTTCGTCTTCAACGCAAACGATGATGCCCACAGGAGAGTACTCTTTTCCTTTGAAACGTGAAGAGTTCCTTTTCGTCACCTCGCCATTTGGTATGCGCAATGACCCGATGGGTAGTGGAAAGCAGCAGATGCACAAGGGTGTCGATATTCGCGCAAAGCAGGATGACATTCTGGCGACGGAGCGCAATGGTAAAGTGGTTGCGGTCAACCATAATGCCAATACTGGCGGTGGTAAAAGCGTAACTGTGGAATACAACCGTCCTGATAATACCAAGGTTCAGGTTAGCTATATGCACCTGAGTAATATTGCTGTGAAGGTTGGCGATGTTGTCTCCTCTGGACAGAAGTTAGGTATGACAGGTAACACTGGTACCAGAACTACAAGAGAACACCTGCACTTCAGTGTGAAGAATATTGCTGCTGATGGCACCAGTCGTGACGTAGATCCTGCCAGCTATTTAGCCGAGATAGCTCAAAAAGGCAATCTCACGCAGCAGGCACTACATAACGGCAACGACCTTTTGGCAAAGTACAAGACAAACTCCATTCCTGCCATTGACACGAGCTTATCGCCCGATGAATGGATGAAGAAGCTCCTTTCTTCGGAAGATAGCAGCGTCGGCCTATCAGGCAATGACCCCGTGATGAGTATGGCTACTGCCATGTACAGCGGACTGCTTATGTTGGCCGTTCAAATTGACAATCAAAATGAAGAGGAACAAAAAGCACAAATTTCAGAGTCGGTATCTAATCGCCAAATAGACTTGAAATCGCTTGTTCCCTCGATGAAGGAATGTCGATTGACGATTGGTGAAAATGGAAAGGCCGTGCTTCATGCAGACAATGGCACTGTCAATGTTGCGCATGAGCTGAGTTCGGCTGAAATGGCAAGACTTTCCCAGATACTTGGCAACAGCTCGTTGTCTAATGAGTCCAAGGAAATGAGAATTGCCGGCATGGTCAACACAATCGTTCTCTCTCAACAAGCCTCTCAGAATTACGAACAGCGAATGGCCGAACAAGAAGGCCAGGCACAAAACCTGCAACGAAAATGAGGAAGTTGACGCAACTGCTCAGTGTGGCTTTCGCACTGCTCATAGCCTTATCCCTTCTATTTGCGGTTTGCTATGGCATATACCTATGGTTGGGCTTATATGCGGCATTAGGATATGCCCTTTTCAACCTGATTGTTGGTGCTTGGTTGGGCTTTGAATTAGTACATACTCGTTGTAGTGACGACTAAATACAAGTTCCACTACTTTGAGTAATGACTAAATAAAGCAAATACTACATTACTACGATACTACACTCTTTGGTCAGATGGCATGGTATTAAAAAGTAAATTATAATCAGATGATTAAGTGTAATGTAACAGTATGCGGAACTATCGGTAGAATCCCGGTGGTACGTGCAGGAAAAGAAGGAAAGCAGTTTACTACCTTTGGAGTAAACGTGCAAATCCCAGTGAAGAATGCAGCCAAAAAATTGGTTGAAGTAAGCGCCATTCAAGATGGTGGATTAGCGGAAGGAACCGCTGGTTTAACGATTGGCACTCGCGTTGAAGTGACAGGCGTTTTGACCTTCAAGAAACGAGGTGAAGCGCTTTATCTCAACTTGAATGCAGCATCCATTACGCAGGTTGGTGCAGATAAGCCCGACTTGATTCAGGGAGATATGCACTTCCGTGGCAAGCTTGGAAAAACCATTGAAATGAAGAATGACAAGAAAGGCAATGCCTACCTTGCGTTCTCTGCTTTCAGTACAGAAAAGGTGGGCGAAGAATTTGCCTTCACATGGGTGCGCTTCGTTCGCTTCTCTCCCGATCGAGAGGACTGGTTGGTGGAGAAAGCAAACATCGAAGCCAAGGGGCAGCTCGAATTGTCGGTGTACAACGACAGACTGAATATCGGTTGTCGTTTGACAGAGTTGGCTAAGTGGGATAAGCAACCGTATTGTCCATTCTAAACTGAAAGCATATGGCAGATTATAAGAAATATCAGTCCGATGGTGTGAGTGCCGAGGATAAGGCGCTGGACAAGTTTGCAGAGCTCATGATTGAGAAAATCGAGTCGTTGAAGAATAGCGATAGCTGGAAGCAACCATGGTTTACTGAAGGTTCACTTCGCTGGCCACGCAACCTTTCCGGACGCGAATACAACGGCATGAATGCCTTGCTCCTGATGATGCTTTGTGAGAAGCAAAACTACAAGCTACCTGTTTTCTGTACGTTTAATCGTGCGGTTGGCCTGAACTACACGACTGACAAGCAAGGAGCAAAGAAGCCCATCACCGATGCTGATGGCCAACCTCTACCAAGAGTGGGCATCAACAAAGGGGAGAAGAGTTTTCCCGTCATGCTCACCACCTTCACTGTTGTTGATAAAGACACCAAGGAGAAGATTAACTACGAGGACTATAAGAGACTCAGCAATGACGAAAAGGCCCAGTACAACGTATATCCGAAGCTTAACGTGTACCAAGTCTTCAATGTCGATCAAACCAACCTGAAGGAGGCTCGTCCTGACTTGTATGCCAAGCTTGAATCTGAGAACAAATTGCAGAGACCATTCTCTGGAGAAGGTGAAAGCTTCAAGTTCCCAGCGATGGATGCAATGATTGCCGAGAATAAGTGGATTTGCCCTATCAACTTGGTGCACCAGGACAACGCTTACTTCTCGATTTCCAAGAACCAAATTACGTTGCCTGAAAAGTCACAGTTCAAGGATGGCGAATCGTTTTACGGCACAGCCTTTCATGAAATGACCCACTCAACAGGTACTGCTGAGATGTTCAATCGCTTCAATCCAGAGAGTGGTTTCGGTTCAGCTGAGTACGCTAAGGAAGAATTGGTGGCAGAGTTGGGAAGCGCCTTGGTTGCCCAGCGTTATGGCATGACCAAGAATCTGAAGGATGATAGTGCGGTCTATATGAAGTCATGGCTCGACAGCTTGAAAGAGTCACCAAGCTTTATCAAGACAACCCTCATGGATGTGAAACGTGCAACTTCGGTCATTACTCAGCGTATCGATGAAGTCGCATTGGAACTGGAGGCCAAACAGAGTCAAACCAATGATAAAAGCGTATCGATGGATGCCGAAGCAAAAGTAGAAAAGCCACAGCAGGAAGTTCCAAAACCAGAACTTGAAGAAGTGGTCGCTCGAAGCGCATGGCATCGCTAAAATAACGGTTCCAAGGTGAGCAACAAAGCTTGCCTTGGAACTTTATTTTTATACTTGCTGACACACACTTTGTAACGAGTTTATTCATTTTTCTCGCTGATTTTTAGTATCTTTGTGTATGTATAAACAACTTATAGTCATGGAAATAATATTGGTTTTATTGGGAGGCTACTTGCTTTCCAAACTGTTTAACGGCAGTTCAAGTAAGCCCAAAAGAAGAAGACGAAAATCTGGCTTTTGGAGTTCGGGGTCAAGCTATTCAGAGTATGATGCTTGGCGGAAATCACACGGCGACGAAAACAAGCTATTCTGATTGCCGTACAAAAAAGAAGAGAGCCTCAAGACCTCTTGCACCTGCCTTGAAACTCTCTATTGTGGTGAATGCTCACCTTTTTTCTAATCTTCAAACCTCGAAAGGAATTGCTTAACTCTGCTATCTGAGATAGAGCTAAGTGCTATTGGTTTGAAATCTACCTGTTGCTGAACCTGCAACGTCCCCAATCCATATTTTGAGCCATCCACTTGGATGCTTGCAAGCTCATTGGCCGAAGTGTAGCCATATTCTGTTTCGGCCAGTCCTGCCACAATCGTGAAGAGCGTGTAATCGTTTCCCTCTTGTTGTCCCTCCAGCACATACCATTTGATGTTGGCCAACTCTAAGATGCCAATACAAATGGCTGCTTTACCAAGTCCATCTTGTGAGTAAAGCGGATATTTGGCTATTTGTTCTGCTAACTGCTCTGTAATCAATCTATTCTCCATACCTTATACTTATTATATTGTAGAGGGATGGTTAGTCCCTCCGTTTCCTTTTTCAAAAGTGATAGTCAATCAACGCCACCGATATAGAGTGTTGTGCCTGGTTCCATTTCACATATTCTGCGCATGAACTCGTATGACTCTTCTGCGCTTCGCGTGAACCTTTCTTCGTCCATGTAGAATTGAAAGGCCGTTTCGAGCGGGTTCTTCAGCGCTTTCTCAAGTTGATAAACGGGGCCAATCCAATCTTGTACATTCTCGGTAGTCAGTTCGCTGGCCTTTGCTTGGATGTAGGCCACAAACTCTTTCTTCCACTGCTCGGCACCACCTTTATAGAGGAGGGTATCTTCTCCTGTGAGTTCAAACATACCGCTGGGGAGTATTTTATTCACCAAGATGTCGATGCATTGCTTCCTGATGTCTGGCTCAATCTCCATGCAATAATCATAGAAGCTGCCGTCGCCTTGGGTGAGCGTGTTCTCTGTCAAACGTCCTTCGTTCGTAACCTTCACTGTGGTGATTTGGAAAATTTTGCTGTGCATAATCGTATCTTTTTGAGTTAAACTTAAACTTATTCTTTCCCTTATTTTGAAGCCTTTTTCGGCTCCGCTATCGGGGATTGATTTTACGTGCATATCAGACGGGGCGAAAAGAATGGGAGAACAAGGAACTCAATCGAAATTTGATGGAAAACCCAAATCTTTGATTTGTGGAAGGCTTCCATTCCAATTTGGGTTGAGTAGCGCAGCGGTACTTGGACTTCATTCAGACACCGTATCTTTGCAACGGAAAATGATAACCGGTAGATGGGGACGACAAACGAAATCAGCTCTAAAACAGGACTTTTTCTTGCTAAAAATGGGATTCAAGTGCATTTTCTTAAAACCTCTGCTTCAATCTTTCATACCTCTGTTCATACCTTTGCAGTGTCAATAGTGACAAACAACAATTAAATTGTAACATCATGCCTATTATGATCAATCGTGGGAAAGAGATGCTTCGTATCTCACCCAAAGACAGCAAGAAAATCGAGTACTCAGCCAATCAAGGTCGTTCATGGATAGTTCGCTATAGCGGTTCATCGAACACAGGCGCATTCAGCGACTTGATGGATGCCGGCAAGGAAATCCTCGGAACAACCGATAAGGGGTTGTTCTACTCAACTAACGATGGTAGAAGTTGGATTTGCCGTAAACGTGGATAGTATGAACTTAAAACAGATAATCGTATGAAGAAGCTATCAAATGAATTCATGGAGAAGGTTCTCAATGATTCAGCTTGAAAAGAACTCGCAGGGAATTTCCAATGGACGGAGCAAATGCTCGAAAAGCACAAAACTAAAGTGGATTGGAAAGAAATTTCCAAGAACAGTAACATTGTATGGACACCAGCCATGTTGGATAAGTTCAGAAAGTGCATTGACTGGAAGGTACTTTCCAATACCGGGTGTGAAACCATCCTCACGGAAGAAACCCAGGAACAGTTCAAGGTTTATTGGGATTGGTCGGTGTTATCAGGAAACAGTGACCTCAATTTGAACTACCAGATGATTGATAGATTCATTGACCTATGGGATTGGTCAGAGCTTATTGACCGTTGGCGCGAGGAAGAACTTTACACTTTAGACTTCATGGAACGCTATGCGGACAAGATACCATCCAGCAAGCTTCAGGACTCCCGTCTTTGGACGGCTCTCGTTGAAAAACGTGCAAAGGATTTGAAGTTAGAAGTAATCGCATAAGATGAAGAATCTGTTTTGCAGTCACACGCCAAGCGAGGAAAACATCAAGGAAGTAGCGAACGAATTGGGACTTTTCCAAAATGTTCACTTGTTGGCGTGTGATATCAACGACGTGAAAGTCATTCTGAATGGCGCTACCAACTACATCTTGGTTGAAGGCATGGGCAATGGTTCCGGGCGTTTATCCAATGCATTGGAAGATGCTGTAATTCAGTGCTGCGGAATAGCCAAAGGGTACAACCTATTCAGTGCTGATAAATTATTGCTTCATATCGAATGCAATAGTGTGAAACCACTGTTGGCAGAAGAACTAGAAGACGTACATACTTTTATGGACATGTTTGAGAAAGAGATCCACCTCATTACAGACATGGTCGTGGATAATGAAAATTTGAAAGGTGACACTCTCATAGTGCGCCTCTTAGCAACAAACTTGGCATTAACATAAAAACAATGGCTTTAGAACCCAAACAATTAGTTTATCAAGGCACCTTTGGCAAGGAAGACAATCCCTTGCCAAAGGTTAAGTATGAGGACATCCCCAAGGAACGTCGCAAAAAACTTCACAGAAAGCGCTTGTACAATGTAGTTCCTGAAGAGTTTGAAGAATGGTTGGCTGTTGAACTGGATTTCAATAAATACAGGTACATAAGCGAAGGGATTGACTTTGAGCATACAAAAAAGAGGCTTGCGGACGAAGAAGACCAGAAGAGTCTTGCTCAATATTATCGTGCTGAATACAATCACATGCAAAAATTTGCAATTTGGGAGGAAGAACATCTTACTCCGCTTGTTAAGGAACTGACAGGTATGGCCAAAAGCAACCCGCAGTATGACTGTCATTTTCTGTATAAGCTGGAACGCCAGAAGTTAGTTTGTATGGAAGCTTATCTTTCTCATTCGAGAGTAGCAGATGCAAGTGGAGAGTATGTCGGCAAAAAGTGGTTAGTTCTGTGTATCAATTTACTTGACTATATTCTCGAATACAAAGAGATTATCAAGGCTCAAATCAAACGAATGAACCTTCGTAATCTTCATGGTTTGGTAGATGCCTATACCATCCAGCAATTCAAGAAAGAAAAATACGCCAAGAAAGACAGGCAATGTATGAAGACTTTCCATGGAAAAGACATCTACGTTCGAAAGATGGAGCGTCTTTATCACCTAATCAGGCTGTACAAAACGAGATTCTGGTGGGAATAGAGAGTTAGAACGTATTAAGGACGACTATAATCCAGTATATATCATGTGCAAGTTAGACGAAATATTAATTCGCGTCAGATCTTTAGAAGAACAGCTTGAAGAAAAAGGCTACCATGACGCACCCAAAGTAATAGTTGCCGGCGGCAGAGATTTTAATGACTACGAAATGATGCGTCAGAGACTTTTTGAGCTATTCAATAACAACAAATTCTTTGCAGGCAACATAGTGAAGATTATTTCGGGAATGGCTGATGGGGCTGATACCCTTGCCATAAGATATGCCGATGAGAACCGTTTGCCCAAAATCATGATGCCAGCATGTTGGTATTATGACCGACGTAGAGCTGGCTTCCTTCGCAATGAAGATATGCTGGCTATAGCTGATGCCTTGGTCGCTTTTTGGGATGGAGAATCACATGGGACAAAGCACATGATTGAGATTTCACAAGAAAAAGGAATACCTGTATGGGTGTTCAATTATAAGAACAACAAAAGCGAGCAGAAATGAACTATTACGAACGAAACGCAATTGAGCGAATCAACGAGATTACAGATAATTCGGAACTAAGGAGACATCTTCTCTCTGTTGAAATCCTCATCAAGGAACTCGTGGGTGATGACCCTTATCTTTTCTATAGTTCTAGGGCACAGAACTATGAGAAGTTCGAAAGAGTTGAATCACTCATTGAGCTTCGTCTATTGATACTCAACAAGATATTTGGTGCAACAGATAACGAGGTTCACCGCTTTGAGAAGTTAAACGCCTTGTTGCTGGAACTTACGAACCAGATGTATGCACGCACGTGTTTGCTATACAGGAATACACTCAGGTATGCTGATTATTCTTGGGATGATGACTATGAGGTAGAGGGCACTCTCTCCTGTCATCCCGAGTATGACAAGGATGATAGCAATCATCACGACATATTGAGACTGGAGGAAGATAACTATTATGGTTCTGACTTCGCATACATGGCTGCTCTCATCTGTGAATATGAAGAATATTATAATGGCTCTTTTGGGGAGAATATTGAAATGTGCTCTATCCAGCACAATTCAAAAATACACCGGACATGAGTGACAAGCAATTGGAATGTGTCAACGACTTGGAAGATGGTACAACGTGGGCAGAAGGTTGGTTGTGTCATCCTAAGCTTGAGCATATCTGCATGTGCCATGCGGTTCATTCGTTAGTATGCCATCATGCTTTCTCCATTCCAGACATGCTCCGCATCAATGACTTCTGGGTCGAAGCGAGCATTAAGGTGCAGCATATTACTGACCAGACAGGAAAGCAGTGGAAGGATATAGACTATGACTCGTAATAGCTTCAAGTGGGTGTTCACTGTAAAATGAGTGGATATTATCAACTGAAAATCGGCAAATACGTTAAAAATCAGCGTATAAAGCAAAATTTCTATCCTATGCCACGATTTTTCATAGGATATTATATACCTTTGTAAGCAAACAAGAACAAATAGCGTATGGCAGCAAATATCTTTGGCCGTTACGTATGGCTAATAGAACAATTCAGACGATATGGCCGACTGACCTATGAGGAGGTCAATGACCTCTGGCATAGAAGCGGACTGAGCTATGGAGACGATGATGATCTCGCCCTCCGCACTTTTCATAACCATCGCAAAGCCATCTTCGACATTTTTGAGGTGGAAATTGCTTGCGACATCAAGGGTGGTTATAAGTATTACATCGACCATCCCGAAGATTTGGAAAAAGACAATCTTCGCATTTGGCTCATTGACTCTTATACGGCCATGAATCAGATTCAGGCTGATAGGAAGTTGAAAGGACGTATCATCTTCGAGAATGTTCCTTCCGGTCATAAATGGCTTAACGTCATCACCGATGCCATGCGCAACAATCAGGTACTCACTGTCACGCATCAAGGCTTTGGAAAACCAGAGCCTTGGTATTTCGACATTGAACCTTACTACCTCAAAGTGGTAAAGCGTCGATGGTATGTATTGGCACGAAGTCCATATTACTCAAATCGGAACTGCCAAAAGAACAAAGAAGATGGCGGTGACCGTCCCAAGGACGTCTTTTTAGTCTATGCCCTCGACCGCATTTTGGATTGTAAGCCTACCGGCTCTACCTTCCGCATGAAAGAAGACTTCGACATCGATGAATACTACCGCGGATGCTGTGGAATCATTCATTCTAAGGAAGAACCTATAAGAGTGGTGCTGAAAGCCTACAATGGTGGTCCTGATTATCTCCGCACGCTGCCGATACATGAGTCTCAACGTGAACTGGTGGAGTTGAAAGAGGATGAAGCATCCTACTTCGAGTTGACCGTTCGCCCAACCTTTGACTTGTATCAGTCTTTGTTGGCACAAGCCGATCAAATTGAGGTGCTTGAACCAGCATCGGTACGCAACGAGATGCGCAACTTTGCCAAGAACCTAATGTCGTACTATAAAGAGGAAAGACAATGAAAAACGGATTAAATTTTATAGCCATCGACTTTGAAACAGCCACACCGAAGCGTGCCTCCATTTGTGAGGTGGGCATCTGTGTAGTGCGCAATGGAGAAGTGGTAGAAACACGCTCATGGTTGGTGCAACCGAAAGAGAATCTCTATAGCTATTGGAACATGCAATGCCACGGCATTCGCCCGGAAGATACGGAACATTCTCCTTCTTTCCCTGAAGTATGGAAAGAGATAGAACGTTTATACCTCGATGAATTTGACACCTTCGTGGCTCACAACGCCCCCTTCGACCGCAGTTGCCTTGAACATTCGGCCAAGCTGTATCACTTGCATCTACCAGAAATTAATTGGCAGTGCTCCTTGAAGACTGCCCGACAAGTGTATGATTTCGGCTGTAACACGCTTGGTTATCTTTGCGAGCAACTTGGCATACCTGAAGGAACACATCACCGCGCTGGCGATGATGCTGAGATGTTCGCACGGCTCTTTCTTAAGGAAAATAAGGATACTGAATCGACTATTGTAACTAAAATATAAAACGAAATACGTATGAAGCTGTTCATTAAACCTACATTTGACAATATCCGAGAAGATCTTGGGTATGATGAATTTGAAGACGTTGACGAAGATGCCATAATGTTTCAACAAGGCTATGATGGAGACATAATGGAGGTTGAAGATGGTGAATCATTTGAAATCCCCAAAGGCTACGTGGCCAGTATAATTGAAGATGAACCTTATTATATGCTCTTTGAATACTTCGAAGGAAATTGGGACAAAGAAGAAATCTATGATGACATCGATGCAGGTTGGTACTCATTGAATGGGAATACCATCAAGAAAATCAAAGATTCAGACATTATTAACGAGTAAAATACAATGCAATAATGGATCCTATATACATTGATTACTGGATGCATGACACAATACACAGCATGTATCCAAACAGAGAAACTTACCCCAATCTCAAGCGTATAAGATGGTGGAATAGATACATTCAGCTTGCAACTGTATATCATCCTCAAGGATTAGGGCATATACATTACGAGATATGTCCTAATGGTTATTGGGAGCTGCATATAGAAGGCAGGTATGAACAAAAATGGGCTGATTTGGCACAATATCTGTATCTCCAGACACAAAACGACGACCGTCTTTCATGGTTCCCTCGTGGAGACTATGATATTGGCACTTGTAGATATGATCAGATGATAGAGGATGGCAACAGCTCAAAGTTCAAAGAGTATCTTCAAGAAATGGTAAATATCATCGATCCACTTCTTGTGAAATATAAAAATATCATCGAAGTTGCATACGATAATTCCGACTATGACCCAATAACCATAGAACCAATTGTTAATGGGAATACGGATGAAGAGGTTACTTTGGTTGACAACCTCTTGCTCGATGACATATTCCATCTAAACATCAGTATACCAGACTATCAACGCATATATTGTTGGGAGGAAAAAAATGTGCGTAGGTTGCTTGATGATATTCTCAATGCCGAGGGCGCATATAGGATGGGCGCCATCATCCTTCACCATCATGACAATGTATTTGACATCATCGATGGCCAGCAGAGGCTTGTTACATTATCCCTTATTCTAAGGAAACTTGGCTATGACGGTTCTCCTCTTTTGAAACTTAGTTTCGCCTCCAAAGAAGCTATGCATTACGTGGCTTATAATCGATTTATCATCGATAACTTCATCAATGCTAACGTGCTGACTGGTAGACATGAAAAGGTGAAATTCCTGCTTCGTAATCTGCAGTTCAGTGTGCTTATTCTCAATACTGATCAAATAGACCTTGCGTATACATTTTTCTCGAACGAAAATTCTAGAGGAAAGAGTCTGAGCGATTTCGATTTGCTCAAAGCTCATCATCTTAGATTTATCACAGACGATATGCAGGCGGGGCATCTAGCTAAGTCATGGGATAAGATGCTCAGCGATGCGAATCTCCATTATGATAATGATATTGACAAGCCGTATTATCGTTCGCTTGGCCTATATATCTTCAGGCTACGCAAATGGATGGGCAACGAAGACTGGGACGATTTCGCTAAGTACAAAATCAAGGATGAATATGAAGCCGCACCTGTGATAGATGAAATACCACCTTTCGGGGAGCAATTTTCTTATAAGGAATCAATTCAGGGCGGCACACATTTCTTTGCATTTGTGAAGCGCTTTGAGTATAAATATCATTTATTTGTACAGACGGATGAATTCAAATCAATTCATAAACTTGACAATCGAACACACTGGTGGTTTCGAGATGTTATAGAAACGTTTCTGTTCGCCTATTATCTGAAATTTGGAGTTGATTATCTAAGCGAAGCGCTATTGGCAATCAGCCGAATTGTCCTTCAGTTCCGCTTCGACTACAAAAAGGCTGATTATAGCCGCTTACTACGTCAAGCAGGAGATTCAGGAATTATCTATATGATTGATTGTGCAACTTCGCCTACATTCGCATTGGCTGAAATGGAGAAAAAAGTTCGCTCGCTTCCTTCTATAAATATCGACGTTTCTCCAGTGGCGAGAGATTTCAATCGACAACTTCGCGAATATCTCGCTCCCATAAGAAAACATATTGTAATCAATAAATTCAAACTTATTTAGCTATGGCCGACTCGATATTTTCAACTCGTCTAACTCCGGAAAAAATTGCCGGAACCGATAATGTATATTCCATTCCCATCTATCAGAGGTTATTCGAATGGGATAAGCCCAGAATAACCCAGCTCCTTGATGATATGTATCGAACATTCATTAAATCGCCAGAGACTCCATATTATATAGGCATGCTAACGAGTAATGATAATAATGAACTCATTGATGGCCAGCAGCGTTTCACTGTAACGATGCTATTAGGGATAGCCATGACAAAATATGATGGCATGGAGACAATCGGCACCCACTGCATTCATTGTGATTGGAAAGGCTTCCTAAAAACCAAGAGTGGAAGAATGCGATTAACTTTCTCATCAAGGGATGAGGATAATTCGTTCCTAAGGAATAATTGTAGTCCTTCGTTAGTTTACGAGAATCAATTTATGAAGGTAGGCCTTGATTGTATCCAAAACTTTTTGAATGAGAAATTTGATGATGATGAAAGTCGGAAAAAATTCTCGGCTTATGTATACTCGAATATGTCTCTCTTCATATCAAAGTTACCAAACCAGTATTCCCCGAAGGCTTTGAACAAATATTTCGAAACGATGAACTCTACAGGTAAGAATTTGGAAAACCATGAGATTCTCAAGGTTCGGATGCTTCAGGATGTCTGCAATTATGACAAGGTTATTCTAACCCGCATATGGAATGCGGTCAGCGATATGGATCAATATCTTATTAGGCAAAGGAAGAATGAGAAGAAAGATGAACTTATCGCAAGATTCAGAAGAGCATACGAAGCTGTGTCAAATAAAGATTTGGACGGACTATTCAGAGGAAGATTCATTAATCAGCTGTGTTATGATGAAGAAGAATACGAGAGCAAATTTAAAAGTATTGGTGATATTACTTCCAGTCCAGACAAACCTGAAAGGCAGCGTCTATCGAAAGGGAATGGATTCCATTCTATTATTTCTTTTTCGGAATTTTTGCTGCAGATTCTCTGGATTTCAGTAAAAGAAAAAAGCGGTAGCATTCAGACGGAAGAATTCTTTGATGTAAATAAATTGCAGAATACATTTAAGAAACACTGGAATGACATTGATGCTGATGATTTCATTCTGACCATGCTCCGATATAGACTGCTCTATGATTATTATGTGATAACCATATCTAATGATGATTCGAATTATTCCCTAAGAGCCGTTGCTAACGACAGCGATGAAATGGACAATCAATACGACAATGTATTGAAAATGTATGAGTCTATGCTATTTGTAAATTCATCGTCTCGTACATATTACTTTTGGCTTCCCGAACTTCTAAAGTTTGTTGATGGTAAGGAAAGAAGTTGTAGGGAACTATACCTATTCCTAAAACATATTGACGAGAAGCGGCACTCCTCAAAGGCTATTGAAGACATCTCTCAGTTATCCTTCAAGGTTGTCGACAGATATTGGTTTTGGAAATTGGATTTTATCATCTGGCAGAAGAGACGTGAAATATTTACTAGCGAGAGCGCGAGAAAAATTGCAAACAACTACGTGTTCAGACGTAATAGATCCATTGAACATATAGCGCCACAAACTCCCAAAGAAAACAGCACTCTTTCTCTTTCCAATGAGGACGAAAATTGCTTTGGCAACCTTGTTATGATTTCATCTTCACAAAATTCTGGATTACAAAACTCAACTTTCGAGATGAAACGATCAAAGGTGATTGATTTCATTCATAACAATCTAAACGGAACAATTGAAAGTCTGAAAATGCTTTTGATTTACCAGTATGAAAACTGGACAACAACAGAGATTTATGACCATCAAGAAAAATGCATAAAGCTATTAAATGATAGCTTTGAAATGAAAGAATAGAATAACCTTCTTTAGTTGAAAGGGCTGACTCATCACGAGCCAGCCCTTTCTCTATAAAAGCAAAAACAACACCATTGTTTTAATGTTAGTATTCACTATTTGTAGTTTATACTACTAATAGTATAAACATACCTTAGTATGACGATTAGCCTCTGTAGGCTTGTAGTCATCAATACCACCTTCGCTTACTTTGTTGATTCGACTACCATCTACACCTCGCTTTACCAACTCGTTATAGATGTAATCAGCTCTTGAAGCACTGAGCGAATTGTTGATTGGTACGGTGCCAGTTGCACTGTCGGCTGCGCCAGTAACAGACACTCTTAGATGGTATGCTTTAGCCACTCGCGCCAACTCATCGAGATTGAGAAGCTGCGAGGATTCTGTCAGGTCAGCAGTGTCTATCTTGAAGAAGAAGTATATGGGCGAACCAATGCACTTACTTCCTGAAGCCATCAATGAAAGATAATCACCTGCAGCTATACTATCAGCAGGAGTGTTCACTTGTTGACTGGCAGCATGAGTGGTGGATTGTCCATTCCATCCATGATTGGCCAGACGTGCACGAAGTGAGTTCAAGCCACTGTAGTCATTTCTTGGGTAACCATCATTCTCTTCATCGATGGAGGTATTCTTCAGCTTGTCGCCATAAGTACCAAGTAAGCCTTCAATCTCCAAGATTTTTTTCAACTGCGCAATCACGTTCGCATCCAGCGAGTGTTGCTTGCTGCGACTATGATTTTTCTCACGAAGAGCATTGGCGTAGTCTATCAGCCATTGGTTTTGTACTATGTAAGGCTTGGCATCTATCACCCTTTTCCATCCCACTTTGCCGATGTCGAAAGTTATACCAGCTGTTAAGCCAAGAAGATGATCACCTAACTCCCGGGAAGCGCCGCGGCCGTCGAAGTCTTTGAATGTAGTGGTGCCACCAAGTTCCATGGTTAAGTGTATCTTATTAGCCAGTCGGTATTGTCCAATCACACCGTAAGAGAATGCAAAGGGATGATGTCCGTTAGATTCGTTATGAAGAATCCCAAGCCCTACATAGGGTATAAGGTCAAACCTCGGGCGGTCTCGTGCATTATAGAAATGAGGTGTAATGTTCCACATCAAATCTCCATGCAAGGACTGATAGTCGCATGTCTGCGACTGGCTATCCTTAAATTGGAATCCTTGAAATGAAACACGAGAACCAACCGTTGGAGAGAACCATTTACCAGCTGAAATTGCCAGTGTAGGTTTCATCCTGCCAAACAGATCTTCACAGCCAAGCGGACTCCCGATGAAAGCGGAAGTGCCACCTGAGACGTTGAAGAACCAGTTGGATTTCCAATTGGAATATGCCACTTCGTTAGGAAGAAGCGTAGGCTCCAACGGCTTCAAAATTTCCTCCTGATGAAGGAGGTGCGTTTGCTTGATGCTGTCGGTTGGCAACACCGCACGCGCATTGATTTGCCCTTGAAAAGAGAAACCAAGTGTCAGTATGAATAATGTCTTTTTTATCATAAATCGAAAAAGCTATAATTCTATTCCAAGCGTTATGAATGGCACAATCAGCGTTTACGGCTCTTTCCACCAGCCGGACGCATCATCTTGCTTGCCATTCTCAAACAACGCCGTGCCCATTGACGACTGTCTTCGTCATCGTCACGGTCCCATTTGAGGTCGCTGCCACTACCACCGCCACCATGACCTTCAGCAAAGGTGGTTGCGTTGTCGAGATAACCCAAGAAGAGAAGAGTGGCACAATGAAGGATTTCAGAACCATGTTCTGCAAACTCTATCAATGGTGAGCCAGATAGGAATTTGAGTTCCTCGTCTGATAAAGACTCTCGGCGAGTTTGGAAGTCGTTAATCAGATTCTCCAGCATCGCATCCTTTACGAAACTGCCCACATTCTGACGTATCTCCTCAGAGTACTTAGCCGACTCTTCTTTAAGGTCGTCTGTACGTTGTTGAATGTACGATTGGTCCTCGTTCAAATCACGCAGCTTCTGGTCTGCCTCAGAAAGCTTCTCCTTTTTATCTGCCAGTTTGAGGTCAAGGTCGCTGAGTTCATGCTGCAAGTCACGGAGTCTGGCAGAAAGCTCGGCACTATCACCTTCCTGATTTCGAAGCTGTCGATGAAGTTCTGCAATGGTCTTCTCTTTTTCCGCTTTTTTTCAGCTTCGAGATTAGTGACCATAGAAGTCAGACCTTTCACACGTCGTTCTGCCATTGCTTGTTCCGTTTGCAAGTCACGGAGAACCTTCTGATGTTGCTTAACTTCTTCCTCAAGAGAAAGGCACCAGGCATCTAAGTGACGGAAATACTCTTCGGATGTGCGTCTGCGTTTAGGCGTTCCAGACAGGCTTGTGCCACGAACCAAGTTCCAATGACGATTGATTTCTGCCAGTTCATCATGGAGCGCTTTGGTGCGAGCTGAGAACTCGAATTTGTCCTTACCTGCAAACATCTCTTTGAACGCAAACTTACCATCTTTGATGGGCATGATTGTGCAATGGAGATGCGGTGAAGTTTCGTCCAAATGAGCATAGAATCCAATGATGTTTTCCTCACCATATTTGTCACATATGAATGTGTACATATCCTTTGCCCAGTTCTCAAATTCAGGCATCCGTTTGAGTGAATAATTCTCTTCGTGGTCACCGGCACCATATACGACCTCTTGACTTCCGAAAGCCAATTTGCGCATAGGTTCTTGAGACCCACTCAAGATGAAATCAACCACTGTGCGGAAACGAGGCTGTGCCAACCCTGCATTCGGGTCTTTGATTCCCCTTTGCTTCAGATTTTCAGCCATGCGCTCAGGCATGGACTTCCGCTTATCAATCGGTCGGATAACCCCACCTTTGGTAATCTCGAAGTTCAGGCGCTCACGACTGCGATCGTAGTTGCCTTTGCTGATGGCGTGCTTCCAAGCAGCCTCAGACCAATTACGTTGGTGCTCATCGCTCTGCCCTGAAGAGAATCCCTTCAATACGTTGAAATGGAGCACCTGTTTTGCTGTTTCATTCATATCTCTGATATGCTTAATCGTTGAAAAATTACCTGTCCCAGCTTGCTGCTTGTCTGGACACTCTCCCGAAGACTTTCAGTCGGAGGGGTACTGAGTTACCCACTTCCTTATTTCGTGGACAACGGGCAAGCCCGGTGCGCTAAAATAGCCAAGTCCGCAGGATTACTGCAATATGACCATCGGAAGAACTATAAGAGGCACGTAAAGCTCGTAGAACAGGCTTAATTGGGCTTCAAAGAAGACTTATATGCCAGAATGTTGCTCTGCTGCATCGGAGCCATTAGAACGGCTCAAACCGCCATCGCTGAGTTGGCGATAAGTAGAACAGATTTGCTGGAATGATTTTGAACTTTCCTCCGAAACCAATTTGAGAGTTGTGGGCACTCCTTTCAGAACGACTAGAGGCAACTCTTCTAAGAGCAACAGCAAAGCTTCCCATTTCTGAGAAAGCTGCTCCACAAAGAAAGAATAAAGCAAGTCACATAGAACTGTGTACTCTACCTTTTGTTTGCTGGCATGGAATAGCGATGCGGTCAAAGAACAGATGAAGGTTCTGATGATTTCATCTTCGGCGTTACGGAGCATATCCGCGTTGCAATCTGGCACGGTCGATTTGAAATGCTCAATACCACATGCGGTGATGTGTACACACATCTTGGCTACGTCATGGTTGTTGGCTTTACCGGAACTCCATAGACTAATGGTGTAGTCTATCATAAAGTCTAAGTGATGAACGACTTCCAGATTTGAAGGCTTGCCGTTGGTCATACAATGCATGGAGATTACGAAGCTTTTTACAAGAGGTTCTTTGTCCAATTGGCCGAGCGTTGTAAGTTTGTCTAAGAAACTTCTTACTGTGGCTCGATGCCAATGCCATTCTTCGGCGAGCTCCGAGATGGTTGTGACAAACTGGTATTCTTTAAGCTTAGGAATGCTTCCTTTGGGTACACTGTTTGGGACGTAGCGTACAGCAGCCTTGTTCAGAAGAGAGCAGTAGGCTTGCAACTTACTATGCCGGTCGCTTTGTCGATCCTGCATAAAGTCCCACACCTCAAGGCTGCTACGAACTTCTGTCTTTTCTATTGATATATTCTTCATTGAATAATTCTTGATGTAATTGAGATAAGCGAGTGTGTCATAAGGCCAAATACCATAAGAGTAGTGCCACTTCCAAATGGCACGCTCACAGGGTGCGCTAAAAGTAATGTTTGACTATCGTTTCACGATGTTTCAGCAGTCCTTCGACAAAGGCATCATCCTCGATGCGTTTCATGATAGCCTTAGACGGATAGAAAGTAGCTGCCAGAAGAATGAAGCCTACAAAAAAAGAAAAACTGAACAGATGCGGCGTGTACAGAAGCACGAGACATAGCAGTCCCATGGCAGAGTAAATCTTGGTATCATTTTGTACCAACTTCAAAATTCGTTCTGTCCAACGGAAGTTGAAGAAGATAAGACACAGCACTGATGAGATCAATACACCAGGTTCGTTCGGCATTATAACATGAGCACCATAATGTGCCATAATCAATGCCATCAATAGCCCCAATGTGTAGAGCTTACGAAACTTCTCTACAAAGATCATCCTTAAACAGAACTTCTGCATAAGCAGCGAGTTCTTCTTGTAAAACCTTGCCGGCACTACAAGGAGCGCCAGCAAGGAAAACAACAGTATAATCGCACAAAGACTGAGAACCATATCAATTTTTATTTTTAGTATTCAATATCCGATAATTCTAACTTGATGATGCCATAGGTGGCACGATAAACGATTTCCTCTACATCATCAATTGTAAGTTTATTGAGTAGCAACCTTTGCTTGAAAAGTCGATTACTCTTTTTCATTTCAGCTACAGCCCTGTCCAGTTCAGGGAACGGTATGAACCATAGATGGCCATAGTTGTAATGCCACTTGTTGTGATAAGCCCGCAAGGGGAGTGTCCTGCATGGAACTACTCTTATTCGATTATAACTGACCACAACAAAGCAAACATATCTGCAAGTCTTCCCCACATCAATCCATGTACTATGCCTATCGATAATCGATGTGATTTCCTTATATAAGCACTCTCTCATGAATTGCGTATAAAGGGCTGTTTAGTTGATGAAGTAGCTCAATACCTCAAACTTGTTTTGTCTATATTTGAAGGAACCGGTCTTAGCGTGCAGCTCCAAGTCATTACACAAGTCACCGCCCATAAACTCAAGCGAATCGAAGATGGTTACTGTTACACGGTTAACAAGACCGTTGCCATCAATCATGACGTTCATCTTATACATGTGACCAAACGCCGGGTTTGTGTAGGCACAACAGCAATGACCGAACGAGGTGGAGGTTGACGGCACCATGTGGTAGAGTATGATCAACTCCATTTGGTCTTCAAACATGTTCATAATATCCTCTAGCGAAAAAGCCTGGGGAAAGTTAAACTCAAGCAGGATGTATTCGTCATAAATGATGGGCTTCTTCATCCATGATTTGTGAATAAGCTGTGGCAATTGCTCTGGCACATCAGCCATGAATTCTTCAAAATACTTGCGTAGCATATGTTCTAATTTAATAGTTTGCGATATACAGTTTCAAGAGCAGCGGCACAAAGGCGCTTTTCTCTTTGGTGTTAAGACGAGCATTCAATTTGTTGATTGTAGGCTGAGCATCTTGTGCCACATGTTTGAAGGTGGCCATTTGACTTTCAGTGAGCAGTGCTAAGCCAAAATCATCGATAAGTACAAATGGTTGAGAAACCATCCAGATGTAGGCCGAGTATTGAGTCGCTTGCTTAGCGCGTCCACCCTTAACGTCCTTGATGCAGACTTGTGCATTGAGCAACAGTCTTTGGTTAGTACGCATAGCCATATATATCACAGCATCCTTTGAAGTAAGTTCGGGCGTACCTGAATTTTGGTAGATGAGAGCACAGACCTCTTCTGTAGAATGCGTAATCTCGGATAAAGAATGACTTGAAAGTTTGTGCATATTTGAGAGGAATCCTTTGAAAAAGCAATCCTCTTCTTTGATGAAATCCATAAGCTCAGCTTTCTTACGAATGCCATTCTTTAGCGTTCTCGAAAGAAATTGTTGATATTTGGCGATAAGCTGTTTGTCATCTTTGAATGCAGCTTGTTTTTCCAAAGCATTGAAAAATGGCTCAGCTTCAGATTTAGCGGCAATTATAGAGGTGTCTTCAGCGTAAGCAGATAGCTCTATCTTCAACTGTAGTACATCTGTGTAACTTCTTTCTTTTGACAATGCCAATCTGGTAAGCTCCGTTCTGATAGAATCATCCAGATGGCTAAAAGAGCTCATTGGAAAATAGTGGGGCTTTTGAACTGTATCTTTTCGGATGCAGCAGATGGCCGAGTCGCTCAACTGCCCCCAATATTTCATGTCGGAAATGAATGAGTTGATTTCCGGCTTATCCTTCTCTTTGAGTTCTTTCAGAAAAGCACGGCATTCTTCTATAGCCTCATTAGAATTGGAAAAACTCAAGTTCCGGCTTGGAGTAGAGCACGAAACAAGTCCCAATGTGGCAAACAGTATGGAAAAGAAAGTGGCATACATTTGAATGCGAAGCGGCAATCTAAAGTATGAAAACTGGCGATTTGATTTGCAACAGCTTTCTCCAGCACCTTCTTGCATGTTGATATTGGCTATTTTCATTATTATATCTATTAAATTCAGATTTTGTTTTTAATTTTGATGCTGCGAAATTACGTACAAACATCTGAATTACAGCAATAACCCTTTTTAAGTTTACGTATTATTCTAATTCATACTTTGAATCAGAGTATGAAAGATGAATATATAGCAACAAATATCACTAATACGTGATTAATAAAATATAATAATGGGGTAAAACTGCTTGTTTTATACTTAAAGTATATACCTTTGCATACTAGAAAAATCATATTTGGACAATAGCTATGGCAAAAGTAGGGTACATACTCAAAGCCGACCACTATGACGGCTTCAATGACGACATAAAATGGATGGAGCAATATGGCTGCTGCCGTATTGTACAAGAATCATCTGATTTGGAAAAACTACGCCCGCAGTGGAAGCAACTAATGGATTGCTTAGAGCGTGGTGATGAGTTGGTAATATCTAAGTTTAGTAACGCCTTGCGTGGTTCACGCGAACTCGCATTCTTTTTAGAGTTCTGCAGGGTGAAAGTCATTAGAGTAATCTCAATCAATGACCGAATTGACTCCAAGGGGGTATTGTTTCCTGAAACTACTGTATTGGATGTTCTAAATATATTCGGTGCTCTTCCTGAAGAAGCAGCTGCACTAAGAAAGGCTTCTGCCCATGTCGAGAAGCTCAAGACGGTGGTGAACACACGTACAGTTACGGCAGAGACCAAAGCTGAACGTGAAAAGAACATCGTGAACATGTATAATAGCGGTCACTCCATCGATGATATTTGGAAAGTAAGTGGCTTCTCCAGTCGTAGTTCTGTTTTCCGTATCTTGAATAAGTTCGGTGTGGATTTGAACAGAGGTAAGTTCAAAGGTCCATTGGGTAAACGTCAATCAAAAGAATAGTCATGAAAAGCATCTTATTTGTATTATTGTTCGTCTGCGCACCTTTGTTGAGTTTTGCGCAGACAATTATTCCCCCAGAGAATGACTCTACTTTCGTTTCTGAATTTAGAGATGGAGACGAATGGGCTATAATTGCTCGAAATGGATTTGTTGTAGGTCTTAGCAATAAAGTATATAAAGGATGATTATGGTAAGTTTTATCAGATTCGTATTTTGGTTCAAAACCTGACCAATGATTCCTACACGTTTGCCCCCGACATTATTCATGCTGATATTACAAAGAAAAATGGCACAACCGAAACTCTTAGAGTTTATTCAAATGAAGCCTTCCAAAAGAAAATAAAACGGCAGCAAGCATGGGCAAGTGCCCTGTATGGACTTTCTGCTGGACTTAATGCCGGAATGGCTGGCTATCAAACTTCCTATGTAACTACAAGAAGTTATAACGGTTATACTTATACTCAGCCTGTCACTACGTATAATTCAACCGCTGCTTATCAGGCAAATATGGCTGCTACCACGCAACTTATGGTTTTAAGTAAGCAGATGGAACAGGATAAGAAAATCCGTGAAGAAGGCTATTTGAAAAAGACAACGATTCATTCTTCTGAAGGTATCTTTGGGTATATGAACGTAGAACGGGAAAAAGGAACGGTTATGCGTGTAGTCATTCCTGTTAATGGTGAGAACTATGGGTTTCACTGGGATGTAGCAAATAAAAAGAAGTAGGCTATGGAAAAACCATTTTCAAAGATTAAACCTATCAAAAAGATTCTCTTCCTGCACGGCTTTACGTCAGGAGGTGATTGTGAGATAGCTCGCACGCTTTCTGATTTTCTTTGAAGTGATTGAGCGAGATGGTAAGCGAATGCCGAGATTTAAGGAAATAATTAAAAAGGATGTTTAGCGAAGTACTGCTATGATTGAAACGAAACGCTTAATTTTTCGCCGTTGGACGAAGGAAGATGCCGCTGCGCTCTACGCCTTGGCCTCCGATCCTGAAGTAGGTCCCCATGCTGGTTGGCCGGTACATACATCTATTGAAGAAAGCAGAGCGGTGATAAAAGAATATTTCTCCAATGATTACACCTGGGCGCTTGTGTCAAAGCAAACAGGTGCAATCATTGGTTGTATGGGTTACTATCCGTATGGCGAAAGTAATATTGATATTGGAAAGGAGGATGCAGAAGTAGGCTATTGGATAGGACGGCCCTATTGGAATCAAGGTTATTGTACAGAAGCGCTTTATGCTATGATTGGCTATTGCTTCAACGTCAAGCGCTTTCAAACGCTATGGGCTGACTATTTCATAGATAATCCTGCATCAGGAAGAGTGATGGATAAATGTGGTTTCACGGACACTGGCAAGAAGAATTATTGCAGCCGTTTGCTTCATGGCGATGATAAACCAATCTGTGTGATGAGGTTAGATTATTCAGCTTATCGACCTTAATCCTCACTCTCCTGAAGTTTCCATCCGCAATCGCCATGATACACCATCAGTTTGCTCATGCCGCCATCGATGGTGATGCATTGGCCGTTGATGAATGAATTACGATTGTCGCAGAGGAACTCCACAGCGCGTACAATGTCCATGGGGTCACCCACACGGCCTGACGGGTGCTGCTTCTCATCGCCTTCGCTATAGGCTGGCTGATAGTTCTCGTCATGATATTTGCCCGTATCAATCCACCCCGGGGCAATGGCATTCACATGTGCTACACCCGAGAGGCTCACAGCCATAGCGTGCGTCAAAGCGGTGATGCCGCCTTTTGCAGCCGAATAGCTCTCTGTGTTGGGCTGCGACTGAAAGGCTCTGGTAGAAGAGATATTCACGATTGAGCCCACACCACAGAAGTGGTCTTTGAAGAGCTTACTCAGCATGAACGGAGCCACGACACCGACTTGCTGGATATAAAGGAAATCTTCGTAATCGCATCCCTTCAAGATGCCACCACGCATGAGGCAGGCATTGTTTATCAAGCAATGAACGCCGTCGGGGTTCTCCTGAAACACCTTAGCGGCAAAGTCTATAAGTGTTTTTTTGTCGGCAATATCGCCAACAAAATCATGCACATCCCATCCTTTACCACGAAGCTGGTTGCTCACCACAATCGTAGTTTTCGCATCGTTGTCGATAAAGTACACCTTATCGCCTTTTGATGCAAAGTACTCCACCATACAACGGCCAATTCCTTTGGCACCGCCGGTGATAACAAAAGTCCTGCTCATTTCTTTTCGTTACGTTCCAAGTATTCTTTCATGGCCTCATTCACGATTTCTCTGAGCGACATATTCTTGTCTATGGCCAAGTACTTCATACGAGTGTGGATGCTCTTGTCAATAACAAAGTTGCAGTGAACAGCCTTTTCCTTCGGTTGCTTTTCAGCAGCTGTTCCTGTTGCCTTCTTCTCCTCCTTCTTTGCAGTAGAAGTGGGTGTAAGGAGGCCGTTTAAGCCTCCCTTTAATCCTTCTTTCAATAAATCACTTTTGCCCATAATGCCTTATTTTAATTTGAGAACCTCTTGTGCAAGCGACATGTAATCCTGTGCACCATTGCTGTTCTTGTTATACTGATAAATGTTTTTGCCGTTTACTGGAGCTTCTGCCAAAGTCACATTGTCACGAATGATGGTCTTGAACACTTTGTCGCAGAAAGCGTCCTTGATAAGTTCGGTTACACCTTTATTCAATGTCTTACGACCGTCATATTGAGTGATGACGATACCACCAATCTTCAAGTTGGGATTGAGACGTTCTTGTACCACTTCGATGACGTTCATAATTTTGGCCATTCCACGCATGGCTAAGAACTGAGCCTGCACAGGAATGATAAGATAATCAGCTGCCGTAAGCGCATTCAAAGTCAACAAACCAAGTGAGGGAGGGCAGTCAATCAAGATGTAATCAAATTTCTCTGCCTCGGGGAGCTTGGCTATCAAGCCCCTCAATATCATTTCACGCCCAGGCTCATTGATAAGTTCTGACTCTGCCGCAGACAGATCCAAACAAGAAGGCACCAACGTGATGCCGCTCTCTGTCTTTATAAGAGGAAGGGCGTATTCACCCTTGAGTGCACCATACACAGTCTTTTCTTCTTCGATGGAATATCCAAACGACTCAGTGAGGTTAGCTTGTCCATCAAGGTCAATTACCATCACACGTTTTTTCTTCTGCTGGAGGGCAGCAGCAAGATTGATAGAAGTCGTGGTCTTACCTACGCCTCCCTTATGATTTAGTATAGCTATAATCTTTGCCATAGTTTATAAATTCTCTATTCGCATACAAAGGTACGCATTTATTTTAGTAATTACTATATTTAGTATTGATTATTTTTACTACAGTACTACAATTAGTATCGACTAATAAAAGTGAAGCGGATGAAGTGCCTATATGATTGGAATACAGACCTATCACCCGCTTTTTACTATTTGTAGATGTTGGTCACTTGCTTGTTTGCTGCCTTCGCCTTTCGTGTCGTGTAGTACGTTCCACCTTGCTCTTTTCCATTGAAGAAAGCAATAATGTGGTTAGTATTAGCAAGCATGAAATCATTCCTTCTAAGCATACAACCATTGAAGTACTGCTCACTCAGAATGATTGCTCTGTCGGCCTGATTAAGCAACTCGCGGTACTTGCTTTGTAAGATGGCGCTCCAACGTTCACACTGACCTCTATAGGGCACCACGGCTATAAGCCGTATATGAGGAAGCTCCTTTTTGAGGTTTATAACGGCTTCGGCTGCAAACATGTCAAAACCAAAGGCCATGCCACACAAAAAGTCACGGATGCCCTTTTTGTAGTGCTCACGGATGGTTTTATTTAGCTTTAGTTCGACTTCGCGCTGCTTTCCATAGGGCACCTTTCGATGCCCCGTAAAAGCTGCTGATTGCTCTAAATTGAAAAATACTTTGTTCATATCGATTACTTATATTTATAACTTGTTCTACCTAAAAAGAAACCTCCCAAGACGTTGGCTCCAAATGTTTCAAGCTGATTGGCAAAGAGCGCATAGCTTGTGCCTGTTGTTACGACGTCATCCATTACGAGCACATTCTTTCCGTTGAAATACTCAGCATCAAAATCAATGACTTGTGTTCTGCTCACACTTTTGTCATGGCAATGTTCATGGATGGCAAGGCGGTCGCTCAACACCTTGACATGAGTAAAACCATTAGCGATGCCGGTCAACTCGCTTACTCGCTCACAAAAACGTGCGTATCTGCTTTGGTTCTGCTCTTGGGTGCTTGCCGGAACACAAACGAACACCATATTAGTAACCTGCTCGCCAAACTCCTCCTGCAGATGGTCGGCTGTCATTTGAGCCACCTTCTCGTAAGCATCATCCCGGGAGTCTTTGAATGCCCAGATGAGATTTCTCGCTGCCACTGCATCCTCGCCAACGTTCTTGATACGGACGGGGAAATACTTCAAGAAGTGAACCATCTTCTTGCTTAATTGTTTTTTCAGACTTTCGTCAATTACTTTTGCCATAGCTTCAAATTTTTTATTTCCCTTATTTCGGATAGCCTTTTCAGCTTGTCCAAGGGATATTTTCTGCCGACAAAAGGTGGTGGCGCAATAAAGCAAATCGGTAGCTCAAAATACGCTCCGCCATAGGCGGAGGAAGATTTTTAGCTAAATAGGCCACAGGCCCATGGCCGACTTGCTGTTTGACCAAGCCACCAAATACCTTTGCAGAACATATCCGCAGCGGCAAGGTGACAGGATTGAAGTATAGCTATAAGAGGATTGCCCTACAAAAGAGAGAAAGGGCGGGCGTGAAGCAGTCGGAACAGCCAGTCAAACTTCTCGACGAACGGACTTTCGGTTGAGGTGCTAAGTATTAGTGCAGTCTTTAGACCGCACGTCCTTGGCGACGATGACCGAGAGTCCGTTCGTGTTTGACCTTTGACAAAGATCCGCGAGTGTATTTTGAGGAACTTGTTCCCCCTAAATGCACACGTGGTTCATTGGCAAACTGTTCGTGACGCTTCGCGAGGTGTGGGAAGTTTAGTATAAATAAGATACATGGAAAGCTATAAAGGCACAGATATGACTCATTGAAGTCGGATGAACATCAAGGAATGGACTTGCGTTTACACAAGTTGGTTCCGTTCATCCATGTCTCAAAATGCCATGACAGACGGAAAAGAAGGTCTCCTTCCTTGCAGTCCGTTATGCCTTTTTGAGGCACGAGGTGAGTCCTATAAAGGGAAGTTGATAACCTATAAAAGGTAGATGGGTAGGCAAAAGAAGAAGGAGTGCATTCATACACTCTGTCTTTGGCTACCCATTGCCATCTTGCTTTGCCCACATAAGCGCAGCCTATGTCGGCAATGCTAAATGGCTATTACAAAAGAGAATGTACATCTAATAAGGGAAATGTATTCATATAAAAGGAGAAGCAGCGATATAATAAAAGCGACCCGAAGGCCGCTCTTATTGAGGTGGGATGAACTACTTCTGAGAAGGAGTGTCTTCTTTCTCAACCGCAGGATAGAACTTGGTAGCTACCATTACGATGCGGTTGTGTTTCACACCGTCCTTATCGGTCCATTCTTCCGGCTTGCAATAGCCTTCAACGGTGAGCAAAGTGCCTTTGGTCAGCTGGCTGAAAGCTTCAGCGTTTTCATTCTTGCGCCATGCCTCGAAATTCATGAAGGCCGATACACGAGTGGTTTCTTCACCATTCTTCTCTTGGCGGCTGATAGCCAGTGAGAAACGTGCAACTGATGATGTTGCGAACTGACGGATTTCTGCGTTATTACCTACGAATCCTGAAACTGCGAAGTTGTTCTCGATCTTTTTCATTTTGAATTGATTTTTGAAGTGAAACTTAATTTTTACATGCAATCAAGAGCAGGGCTGTATCTATGTGGATAAGCCATGAAAATCGTGCTGAATACTCTTTTTTGCTTGTCAAAAAAGGAAGATTCTGTGCTATTTTATTGGCAAGAGTGCCAACGACCACACAAGATGCCCAGGCATCGCAGCAGCACGCTACCTTTGCATTGGAAAAACAAGTGGCTTCAGGAATAGACAATTCAGAGAAAGAGCGAGTCAAACGACTTCTTTCTGGAGTCGTGTCAATAACTGCATTCCTGTCATCAACATCATGATGCTCCTTATCACTATCAGCCGTTAATTATAAGAGGATATATGGAGAAACCACAACTTATGCTCAGGCCTCATACAAGGCAATGCGCTTTTGAAAACGCTTTCAACCAGCAAAAGGCTTCTTGATCATTGAAGCGCAAGCGGAAAAATGGCAAGGATGGATAGCACTTCCGCTGACATGGGCGGTAGTGCTAACAGATGACGAGTAGTAAAAGAAGATGCTAGATTGGCAATCACCTATCAAGAGCCGCAGAGGTATCATTGAAGATGATATAAATGTTTGGTTTCGAGATATAATATACCTGTATTTTTACATTATATCTGTATTGTATAATGTAAAAAGGTATATAATAGTGTTTGACTACATCCGCAGGATGACTAGATTAGAAGTGGTGTCGTTTAGTAAATTCGTAGATATTCAATAGCTTTCCTGTTTTACGACGCAACTCAACGAGGAGCTGCGTCGTAAGATAGCTTTTTTATAAAGGCGTATTACAAGAACATGGTCATATATACTGGGAGGTATAGGAGGTTTCCCTCTTTACGCAAGTCTTTTGTATAAATCAAATAGGGACGACTTACCCTTGATGAAAATTTGGTGCAGAAGGCATCCAAGGAAACATGAGCTTTATAACCTGATGATTTCACCTCGATGGGCACAACCTTGTCTCCATCTGGAATAAGGAAATCAACTTCATAGCGGTGCTTACCACTTTCCGTAGGGAATGTATGATAATAAAGCTCGTTGCCTGACGCTACTAGCATTTGCGCCACAACATTTTCATAGACATAACCGAGGTCTTTACTAAGTTTGTCTGTCAACAGTTTCTGATAAATCACATTATCTGTAAACTCCTTATCCCAAAAAGCTAACGTGACAAAGAGCCCTGTATCACCGACAAACATCTTGAATGTGGATGTGTCCTTATGGAATGCCATGCCGGGGCCAGGGTCGTTAGCATGATAAGCCATATTCACAACCATGGACTCTCCCATATTGGTGATGGTTTCAAGGAGACGGTTGGCACGTCCATTTTCTGTCACACTAGCCACCTGATAACGTGATGAGTTACGTGTAAGTTCAGAAGGTATGGCCTTGAACATGGCAGATGCTTTACCCGTAGGGTCAATACGTATGAAGTCCTTATCGTAAAGTCGGATAATGTCACGTTTCACTCTATCAACTTCAGCTAAGCTTTTTGTTGATAGATAAGCGCTCACTGCTTGTGGCATTCCACCCACCAACATATAAAGACGGAAGTCGCGCATCAACTTACGATTGGTATCATCCCCAAGAGACGTTCGCTTACCAAAAAACTGCTGTAAGAGCGGAAGGGTGGCGGTGTCGCCCATTGCCCACTTAAACTCCTCATAGTCCATCGGGTACATTTTTATCTCGTATTCCTCACTTGGAATTAGAATATCCTTAATGTTTTGACGAATAGAGATGAGAGAACCAGTTTCAATATAGTCATAACGGCCGTCTGCCACAAGATGTTTAATGGCTTGTCGTGCCAATGGACAGAGCTGGACCTCATCAAAGATTATCACAGATTTCTTTTGCGTCAGACTTATTCCATAACTAACCTGCAATCTATTGAACACAAAATCAAGGTCTGAAATATCATCGAAGATATTCCGGATATCCTTGCTACATTTAGAAAAGTCTATTAGGATGTGGCTTTCATATTCATTCTTAGCGAATTGCTCGGCTATAGTTGATTTGCCGACACGTCTAGCCCCCTGAATCAGCAATGCCGACCTGCCTTGGCTCGACTGCTTCCAGTCAAGCATCTTGTCGTATAACTTACGTTTGAAGATATGTTCCATGTTATAATCTAATTTTGAGCACAAAAGTAGTTATAAATTCTGATTCCTCAAAATGTTTTCTGATAAAATTGCACATATTCTCAATATGTTTCTGTATAGTATTGCTCATATTCTCAATTTATTATTGCTTGGTTTTGCCCATATTCTCAGTATGTTTGCATATAACTGTGAGTTGGTACTTCATAGAAGAGAGGTTATTGCCAAGAGATAAAGGATGGAAGACGTACCACCAACGATGGTATGTCCCAATTAGAAAAGGTCTACCATTCACATTGTGTCTTTGTGGTTGGTTCCGGAGGATTATCTTTAGAAGAGTTCCTATCCAAGGATTTGAATCTATCCTTCAAGTAGGCGTACAAAAGGACTTTGCCTTTGCAAAAAAGAAAAGAGACTCACCTGTCACGGGATAGGTCTCTTTTCGTAATGAATTTTACTGTCTGGAATAGCTTTGTGTGCGGAATGTACTTGCAAAAGGCGATGGCTTGCGCTTTGACTCAACATATTGCTTAGCCTCGTCTTCTATCTGTTCAATGCTCTTAAAAAGCGTTTCAGGCTTTTTAAGCCAAGTGTCAATCTCGGACTTCAAAAAGCGTAATCGCTTGCCATCTTTGTGGTATGGGATGCGCTTTGCACTTGTCCACGTATATAGGGTTTGTACCGCTGGGTGCTCTGGAAGATAGTCGCTAACCTCTTGAACAGAGAACCATCTATCTTCTTCCACCGCAAGTTTCTTTTTGCCTTGAATCACGTCGATTTTAGCATCGAGTTCTACAAGTTTCCTCTTTATCCATCCTAATACTTCAGGAATGTCGTCAAAGCGAAGGGGGTGATTGTCTTCTGTATTCATATACTCCTAATTTCCGCAACACTTTTGTATAAAACTAATTTGAAGCACTGAGTAGTAATGTATTACCCAGTGCTTTGTCATGTCAGAAGATTCACTTAACTTCGTGTTGCAATAAAAATCAAACCAATCTTCAGCAGACATGGCTAAAGTACAAATAAAATTCGATTCAATCACACCTTTTGGCGGAATATTTTCAATCATGGAGCAATTTGATGCTCTTTTATCGGATGTAATTGACTCCACATTAGGACTGCGTAGCAGAACCTATGGTTACCAATACAGTGAAATCATCCGTTCTCTCATGTGCGTATTCTTCTGTGGCGGCTCGTGCATTGAAGACATATCCACTCATCTCATGCCCCATCTTTCCCTGCATCCCAAACTTAAAACCTGCAGCGCAGACACGATTCTTCGCGCCATAAAAGAACTGACAACAGACAACATTACGTATTCATCTCCAGACTCAGGTAAATCTTATGACTTCAATACAGCTGACAACATGAATGAATTGCTGGTCAAGTCTCTCATTGCTACCGGAGAATTATGTCAGGAGCAGGGTTACGATCTGGATTTTGCCCACCAGTTCATTGAAACGGAGAAGTATGATGCCAAACGTACATACAAGAAGTTCACAGGATACAGCCCGGGAGTGGCCGTTATAGGTGACCATATTGTCGGCATTGAAAATCGGGATGGGAACACGAATGTCCGGTTCTGCCAGCAGTGTACATTGGAAAGAATCTTCACCAGGCTGGAATGTAACGGCATTCATATAAATAGAGCCCGTATGGATTGTGGGTCGTGCTCCGAAGAGATTGTAGATACCGTCAAGGCCCATTGCAAGTACTTCTATATCAGAGCCAACAGATGCTCCGCTTTTTACGATGACATGTTCGCCCTCAGGGATGGAAGGCTGAGGAGATCAACGGAATCAGGTTCGAGATGAATTCGATTGTCGTAGAAAAGTGGAAGGGGGAAACCCTACCGTCTTGTCATCCAAAGACAAAGAAGAACAGATGACATACGGGAGCTATGGGAAGGAGAATATACCTACCGGTGTATCCTTACCAATGATTTCGAATCCGACATAAGGGATGTCGTAGAGTTCTATAACCTGCGCGGTGGGAAGGAAAGAATCCTCGATGACATGAACAACGGGTTTGGATGGAAACACTTGCCAAAGTCATTCATGGCAGAAAATGCAGTATACCTGCTGATGACTGCATTGATAAGGAACTTCTACAAAACAATCATCCGAAAATTAAACGTTAAGGATTTTGGGCTATCCATAACGAGTCGTATCAAAACTTTCGTTTTCAAATACATCTCGGTTGCCGCAAAGTGGATTAGGACTTCTAGGCCCCACGTGCTAAACATCTATACAGAGAATCCAGCGTATAAAATGGCCTTTCAACAGGATTTTGGCTAATCTTTACTCTTAGTGGTGGGTAATGCGTATTGCCTCAAGTCGCTTCATGGGGTAAGGGAAGTTATGCAAAAGAGTGGACCTTTGGCACCTTCGTTTCACCAAAACCCAATGTAAAGATAATAAACTCACTGAAAAATGCATAGGTAATGCTCTGATTTCATTCGCTTGCGGAAATTAGGATACTTTGTTTTTAAAGGTTTCTTACTTTTGTTGGGCACATCAATCATAAATCAGCACATCGTTCCGGCTCTCTACGATTTCTTTGCCGTTATTCAATCTCACGACAACGTCTTTGCCATAATCGCCCACGATATAGCCTTCACTGTGACCACGATAAGGGATGAGCAAAGTACAACAGCAACCGACTACATCGGTTATTTCTTCAAATTCGTATAACATAATGACTTCATTTAGGGTTATTGTTCCTTTGCGTAAATCACGATGCAAGGTTCAACCTCGGCTGCCTGACCGAAGAGTGGATAATAGGAAAACTCAGGTTGAGCTTCGCCGTCCACCTCGATGGGTGAAACCACTTGCACTTGCCACTGATTGACGAAATCATCTACCATCTTTATTTCTTCATCGGTCAACCCACTTGGGTCATCATTGATGAGATAAGGCAGGCTCCACTTAGGGATGTTCTCTGTACTTTCAAACTTTTGCATATCTGAGGCTTTTGATGGTTAGTAACGAATGTCCCATTCACCTTGTGAGAAGATGCGGAAACTTACATACTCATTGCAGAGCTCGTGGGTAAGCACACGGATGTAGATGCCCTGCTTGTCTTCAAGGCTTTCAATCATTTCATTGATGAGTGCCTCGGGGAAGTCCCACTTTGAATAGAACTCGCCATCTACATAGTCTTCACTGCGCTCCAGATAGCAGTCGAAGAACTTCTCATCCAAAAACTTCTCTACCTTTTCAAGGTCGTTCTCATTCTCTGTGCTGCAGAAAAAGAGGTTTGTTGCGTAATTAGCCATAGAAAACTGATTATATTAGTTCAACGATTTCATCTACCTTGCCAAATAAGATGGCTCTTAGTGAGGTCTTATCAATGGCATAATATTCGTGGATTTGCCTGAACTGCTTCACCCAATAAAGATGAACCGCATCGGTAAAGTCAAATTTCCAGCCCATCACTGGTATGCCACGACGGAAGTAGCTATTGCGGTTGATAGCCTCTGTGAGCCAATTTTTATCGGCTCTGCTCAACTTCTCACCGTCGTTCAGCTGCTCACGAAGTTGGTAAGCTTTGCAGCCCTTTAGGGTAGCCAATGCTGGCACGTCCCACTTTGCGAATTTTGTTGCGATGCCCATAAACTCAAACTTTTTATTTCCCTTATTTCGCTTCAGCTACTTTCGGGATTGATTAAAATTTTGTTGCCTCAAAAGGTCTTGTGGATCATCATGCAAGATTCTCTGGTCAAATACTACCCAAAGGGTGGAGATTTTATCAGAGACCACAGGCTTGACCTTGCGATGATGCAGACACAAGAAGTACCTTTGCAACCAAATTGCTATCAAAGCCCGGAAAGACGATGAAGAAGTATATAGGCTATATCAGCTAACTACGCTTCATTCAGAAAGCGTATTATATCGGTTCATATAGAGGAGTCGTTAGAGATGGATTAAAAGAGGTCTGGTAGTTATTTGGGTAGAACTTCGTTCATTCAATTACCCTATATAGTTTAACTCGTATGAATACATAGGAACTGAACTCTCTCTCTCTTGGATAGGCAACAATAAAAAAACGCTCCTGCGAATACAAGAGCGTTATGGTAACAATGAATGTGTATTGAGGTTAGTATTTCTTCAAGATATGCGTATCAATAGGAATCGCGTGATTGCCAGATGTGGTTTTAAGGTTCTTCACTACAGTATAAAGCGTAGAGTCGGCAAACCACTCATGAAAGGTTGTCATCACAAACTGAGCCGCTAATTGACCAGGCAATTTGTATTGGTATGCGATGTTCCATGCGAAGTTCTTCAATGAGATCTGCGTAATCTCTGGACGGCGTTCAATTTTCAAATCGGGTAGGGATAGTACTTTCTCATTTTTGACGAGGTATTCAACGCATTCACGGATTTGAAAGGTTTCATGCTCAGTTAGGCCAATTCGGCAGAAAGTGTCAGTGGTGTATTGGAGAATCTTCTGGAGCTTCAGCTCTTTCTGTTGGATAACTTCCTTGGCGAGCTCCTCTTGACTCTTCTCAAACTGGGAGTGAAATAGGTCGAGACGTTTCATTGCTATATCGTTATTTGTTGGTGACTTTGGTGTGTTGTTGACGGGGGTATCATTTGGACAAAGGATGTCTCCGCTTAAAAACTGTTGAGCCAAATGGGTAGCCACGAGTTTTCCCATAGCCGTGGTAAGGTGACGAGCATAGTAGAGCGTATAAGCGAACACAGGGGTAATAACGATGCTTGCTCCGAGTCCCCAGCTACACAGATGACAAAACTCAAAGGAAAGGCAGATGGCGAGCATGGCAAGTAGCCAGTTAGCAATGCCACTTAAAATTGGGTTTATACTTTGATTCATACTTCCATTATTCGATTAATTACCTCACAAAGGTATATAATGATAGGAAGGAAAAAGAAGAAAAATCAAGTTATCATACTTATGATTAAACAGAATTAAGAATGGCCTTCAAAATGGAATAACATATAGCAACATATAGAAAAAACGAGAAAACTTGTAATCAATGCTGGCATTATGGTGACATAGCATTTGATCCTGCAACAACCGCATAAAGACCTGCTAGTGCATGTTATCTTTCACCTCCCATAAGGCTAATCAAAAAACGCTTAGAAAGCGGCAAACATAAGAAACAATAGACAACTACACCATATAGCAACAAAGCCACCAAATAGCAGAAAAGACATGATTTAGCTATAAATATTTTCCGATGCTTTTAGATGTTTGCGGAAGGCTTGATTTTCCTTATTTTAATCTGTACCCTATTTGTACCAATGTTGATGTAAAGTATTGATAATCAAGTTGTGTTATCTTTGAGGAAGTCAAATGATTCCGATAAGGATACAGATAATAAACAATAAGCAAAAGCGTGCAACTCAATGGGTTGCACGCTTTTTGCGTTTATGGGGTTCATGGTTGCTATGTGTTTTCTATGGGCTTTTTTATCTCTTATTTGCGACATGTTTGCGACACGTCTTATTTGGCGATAAGGTACAACTTAAATTGATATAAACCATTTAAAACGAGAAGAATATGCCAAGAGGAAATTACACTATTCAAAGAAGTTGCGAGGAGTGCGGTAAAATCTTTACTCCTCCGACATTGATGTCAAAGTATTGTTGTCCTGCTTGTTCCAAGAGGGCATACAAGAAAAGGCAAATCACACCTTGTAAGGATGATGTTTTGAAACGTGCGTTCTTGTTCTCTATTCTCACTGGATTGCGGCATAGTGATATTCAAACTTTGAAATGGAAACAAATTCAGCAGACGAGTAAGGGAACATGGCAAGCAGTCGTAGTACAGCAGAAAACGAAAGTACCCGATTACAAGCCAGTCATCCAACAAGCTCTCCAGCTATGCGGTGAACGCCCAAGCAATGACGAAGCTCTCGTTTTTGAAGGATTGACTGATGCCTCTTGGATTTCTCGTCCTCTGAAAGTCTGGATAGAAGCATCCGGCATCAAAAAGCACATCACCTTCCATTCAGGAAGACATTATGATTTGTCTTTCCCCTTGAAAATGAACAGCTTGTAAAGATCTCTTTCTTGACAGGTAACGATTTAGAAACGAGCGAAGTTCTATGTTCTGCCCTATTTTACCTCATATTAAAAGAACGCCTTTTTACAATGCAAAGATAGTGATTAGAATTGGGTTATAATAGATTTCAGTCTACAAATAGAGAACCCCATACATTTTTTATTGCTCAATTACTACTAACTTCACTAAAAATGAGTAACTTTGCAAACTAACAAGTATTGGTTTTGCCATGGTTATAAGAACGATAAAATTGACATCACTATTTGTCAATACGGAAAATTACAGATTTGAGCCTCTAACTTCGCAAAAGGAAGCGATAGACAAGATGGTAGAGGATCAAGGGGATAAATTATATTTTCTTGTAGACGATATTGTAACCAATGGTCTTAGTCCAGTTGATTTAATCATTGTAACGCCTAACGAAGATAACAACAAATATATAGTGCTCGAAGGAAATAGGCGAATAACGTCATTAAAACTATTAAATAATCCGACACTAATAGATGACAAATACTCTCCTTTAAGGAAGAAATTTCAGAAATTACAAAAAGAAAAACCTAACGCTATTTCTGAATTGAAGAATATTACTTGCGCTGTTTTTGAAACCCCAACTGAAGCTGATATTTGGATAAAACGTAAACACTCGGGAGAGCTGAATGGTATCGGTACTGTTACTTGGAATGCTCAACAAAAGCAAAGATTCGAGGAGAAAACAGAAGGGAAATCATCAATTCCATTGCAAATTATCACTTTGCTGAAATCACAAGAAGAGGTTTCTGATACGATTAAGGATTCATTATCTAAATTAAACATTACCAACTTGCAACGTTTGATGTCAGACCCATATGTTAGAGAACACCTTGGTTTGGGAATTAACAATGGAACTTTAGTTTCAAAGGTTGAAGTGTCAGAAGTCGTCAAGGGGCTTATAAAAGTTGTTACGGATATTCTTAATCCGGAATTCAAAGTTTCAGAAATCTATAATAGAGAAAAAAGAAAGCAATATATTGACAATTTTGACACGAACCAAAAGCCAGACCTATCTAATGAAGCGTCTGAACAATGGAGCGTTCAAGATATTGTAAACAATAAAGGGCCGGTATTAATAAATAGTGAACCTAGAGAAATAAAAAAGACTAATAATAAGAAAGCAGGAAACAGAGCTGGCTTAGTACCCAAAACTTTGATTTTGCATATCAACAACCCCAAAATCAATAAAATTTTTGAGGAGTTAAAACAAGTCCAAGTCAAAACATGTCCTAATGCATCTTCTGTACTGCTGAGAGTGTTTTTAGAATTGTCAGTTGATGCTTATTTGGAAAGATATGATTTGGTAAAAAACAAAGCTATAACTGCGTGTTCTTCCAAAGAGGATTTGAACGGGAAAGTTTGTAAAGTATTAAATCATATGACTCAGTTAGGAACAATGAGTAATGATTTATCTAAAGGTATAAGGGCTGAAATAAATGATAAAAACTCAGTCCTATCCATTGAGTCATTGAATGCATATGTTCATAATGAGTTTTTCTATCCTAAAGCAGATAATTTGATTATAGGATGGGACAACATAGAAAGTTTTTTTATCCAATTGTGGGAATCAATAAAAAATAAAGAATAATATTATGGAGTTTTTATCACCTCTAAGATATCCCGGTGGAAAGGCAAAAGTCGCAGATTTCGTACAATGTTTACTCAAAGAAAATGCATTGCTCGATGGCACTTATGTTGAACCATATGTTGGAGGTGGTTCCGTTGCTATTATCTTTGCTCTTTAATGAATATGTCAGCGACATACATATAAACGATAAGGATATATCTATTTATGCCTTTTGGTATAGTGTTCTTAATAGCACGGATGCTCTTTGTCAATTAATTAAGGATACTCCCATAAATGTCGAAACATGGTTTAAGCAAAAAAGAGTTTCAGCAGAATAAAGAAAATGGAAATGTTGATTTATTAAATTTAGGGTTCTCTACTTTTTTCCTAAATAGAACAAATCGTTCTGGAATTTTAAAGGCCGGAATCATAGGTGGATACGACCAAACTGGAAATTATAAGATTGATGCAAGATTCAACAAAGAAGATTTGATAAAAAGGATTCAACGTATAGCAGATTATGCTGATAGAATTCATTTAACAAATGACGATGCTGTTACTTTAGTACAACGATTAAAAGATGAATTACCTTATAATACTCTATTATATTTAGACCCACCATACTATGTAAAAGGTAAAGGACTTTATCTGAATTACTATAATGATACAGATCATCAAAATATAGCTAACACTATAAGTGAGATTGCAAATTGTAAGTGGATTGTCTCTTATGATAATGTACCATTCATAACCAGCCTATATTCAAAATATAGACAACAATGTTTTGAATTGAATTATAGTGCGAGTAATTCCGGGAAAGGTAAAGAGATAATGGTATTTTGCGATGGCATAGTTATCCCCAAACACAAACTATTTAACCATTCTACAAAGTGAAAATAACGCACATTCATATCGAAAGATTTCGAGGATTTCAAAATGAAGATTTTGAAGTAGGCTCTCAATTAACAGCTATTGCAGGACAAAACGGAACTCAAAAGTCAACATTACTTGCTATTGTAACACAAACCTTCACTCTTAAGGCAGAGGATCCAATGAGAGCGGAAAAACCTTTGTGTGGCGGTAGCTATATTTCTGCATTCAAAGATAAGTTTAGATTATCCCCTACTTTTGATAGGCCTAAAGGTCATGAATGGACCATTTCCTTTGATGCTGGAGTAGATGATTTTACCGTTGAAAGCATTAAACGTACTGGAGACCCCAATGTGCGATTTTGGAAGAAAGGAGCAAGGCAAGAAGGAGATGGATATCTCTCTTTTCCCACAATCTTTTTAAGTTTAAAGCGGCTAGTCCCTATGGCAGAGGAAGCTAAAATCATTACTGATGATACATTATTAACTCCAGAGGAATTAAATGAGTTCAAACAATTACACAATAAAATTCTAATAGTACAAACCCCTATTTCTTCTGCAACAACAATAACTTCAAAAAACAAGCAATCTATAGGTGTATCCACTGAATTATACGATTGGAATCAAAACTCTATGGGACAAGATAATCTAGGTAAAATTATCTTGGCATTATTTTCTTTTAAAAGATTACATGACAAATATCCCCGACAATACAAAGGCGGTATTTTGGCCATTGATGAGATGGATGCTACAATGTATCCTGCATCCCAAGTTGAGTTATTAAAGATTTTGCGCAAATATGCGTCTAAACTTAATTTGCAAATTTTATTTACAACTCATTCAATGTCTCTTCTTAAGGTAATGGATGATTTAGTTCAAGAAGTAACTAAAAAAGAAGAAACAGCCAATCAAGCAAAGATCCTTTACCTTAAGAAGGTTGATGATAAGATTGCAATTAAACAGGGCGTGAACTTCAAAGGCATTCAATTGGATTTAAATGTTGTTGCAGAAGGAAATAATCGCAAGAAAAATAGAATTACAGCATATACGGAAGACAAGGAAAATATCTTATTTGTAAAAGCTATTTTAAAGAGCAAGGCTTTTGTGTTGGATTTTGTGGATGTAACATTACCATGTTCAACATTAATGGAACTTGTAACCAAAAGAGTGCCTGCTTTTATATATCCATATTCTATTGTTATATTAGACGGGGATGTTAGAACAAACAGAAATGATTTAAAAAAAGTCAACAATGCAGATAACATTTTGATATTACCAGGAAATAAGTCTCCAGAAAGACTATTGGCCTCTTATTTGTATAATCTATCTGATGTAGATCCATTATGGGGCAATATAGCAAATGGATATACCAAACAATTATGTTTCCGAGAGTATACTATGGAACAAATAAATGCAGGAGGTGAGTTGGGGCGTCAAGATGCAAAAAAATGGTTTAATGGTCAATTGGAATATTGGGGGCGAAACGGTTGTAAAGTCCTTAATCCCTTTTTACGTTCGATTCCTATCGAAGTACAAGAGTTTAAAACAAATTTTGACAATATGATAAAACAGTATATTTATGACTAAATCTCTGATGTCTACAATAGAGGAGCTTGAATACTGAAAGTATTCTTTGGCTTCTTGGTTGATGTATAATCAGAATACTTTCCCTTTCATTAATCAAATAAGATACTATTTTTTGTGCCTTTGCTCAAACACACTCAGTGAAACAGTATCTGATTATTTGTGCTATAACAACAGATTCGCTACATTAGCTTACTGGATTTTTACGCTCGTCGGGACGGGTGGTCCCGCCCCTTGGCGCTGGCCGTTCCCCGACCGATGAGTTTAAAAGCGTAAAATAATCTGCGATATATTTTGATTCTCCACGGCTTATCGAATAACAGTTTTCTTATTTCGATGTTTTATGAATTTAAGATACTTGTAATTACGTGGAAGAATTTCTTCGTTTGACTCCCAGAATTTTTCACTCACATCGGGCTGGATCGGAACAAGGTGCTTGACAGACTTGAGTTTTTGCATCGGAGTCTTGCCGTTCAGTGAGGAATGTGGTCGTTTCTTATTGTAGAACTCCTGCCATTCCATAGCCATCACATTCAAATCAAGTGTCTTGTCCGACAAATCTATAAGATTCCAAAACTCTGTCTTATCGGTCTGCTGAGACCTTTCAACTTTGTCATTCAGATGCGGAGTCCTTGGTTTGATTGGTCTGAATTTGATAAAATGGTCATGCAGTTCATATTGGAAGTCATAATTGAAAAATTCTGTTCCCCAATCAGTTTGTATCCGCTGAACGGGAAAAGGAAAGGTGTTCAGTATCTCTCCTAAAAAATGAATTGTACTTTCCGCTTTTTTATTGGGATATACACGAATGGTTCTCAAACGGGTACAATCATTTATGGCCGTGAACTGGTATGCTCCGTTTCGTACTTTCATTACATCCAGCTGAACCCTTTCCCCGGGAATTTCTTTACTATATCGGATATAGTCTGACTTTTTACGCCGTTTCACAACAGCTTTGACCTGATGCTTTTTTAACACACGCCACACCGTCATGGCTGAGAGCTTTATTTTCTTCCTAAACAGATGGTTGGCAATCCGTTGTGCTCCCCATCTTCTCGTCTCACGCAGATTAAGGATAATGGTTTCAATTTCAGGTGTTATCTTCATATTGGCAAGTCTTGATGGGCGTTTAGACTTGTCGGACAATTCCGACTTACCTTGTTCTTTCTCGCGATTTATCCAACGGTATAACGTGGAACGGGCAATCCCGCACCGAAGGGCAGTTTTTGTCACAGAACCCGTTTCGGCGTATAGCTCAAGCCATTTTTGGCGCATCCGTATTTTCCGTATATCTTCTTTCATGCTACGAAAATACGGATTAAGATTTGCCTACGAAAAGAAAAAGTGTAGCGTATCTATTGATACTTTACATATTATTCGATGTATCAGGCAGTGAAGGAACAGCATCAACATTTGATTGAAATCACTTGCACAAAATCTAAACTCGATACGGAATGAGATGTTTCTCAATGGATGTTATAGATCCATTTTACCATATAAAACTTCCAGCTCAGCAGCCATGAAACAATCGTGATTTCAATAACTCATTTGAGCAACTTCCTTATCTACCTTAAAAAGATGTAGTCCAAGAAGTGTGAGATAAATACATAAGTTCCCTTTCTGTAACTGACATTATATCTCAGTTTTCGGGAAAGACTTTTTTCAATCGGGTCTGTCATCAGCCTGACACAGTTCAGATGACAAACCCGATTTTTGCTTTGGCTTTATGAAATAAAAGAGTCACAGAATTAAACATTTAAAATTGGTCAAAATAGCGTAGGAAATATACGAGAAAACATTCCATAGATTGAAACCCCAACCATTTTATCTAACATAATTGATTTTGATCCTTCAATCATACACTGTTGTTCATGTTGTGAGTATTCGCTTTCTACCATCATCTTAATGATAGCCTTTTCTACTGCATTGTTAACAAGTTTTATAAGATTATTCTGCTCTTTTTCGGTATGGAAATTGTAATAAATCATAACATATTGCCATTCGACCATTTCCCACATAGTTTCGCCACCAAGAGCATAAAACTTTGCATCATTATCATTATAATCTGCTTTGTTATTTTTACATACAGATTGTGCCAATAGTCCTGCAATTCTACTGGTAACTGCAATACGAGTAGCATTTTGGCTTAGTCCCAGTTGGGTTGGTATTAATGCATCAATCTTTGCGAATGCATTGTAAATTGTCATAAAATCTTCATCGTTAAACTTCTCATAGTCTTCTCGGTCGATTTCTAGAATGTTTAATATGGTACGTATGTAAGAAATTGCAGAAGCAGTGTCTAGTGTCATTCTGTTTTTCAACAATGCTGCCAACGTGATTTTCTTTAACGGATATGGAAGTTTTTCCTGCTCTTCTTCTTTTTGTTCTTCTTTCACAGCTCGTTTGACAGGCAGACCAAGAACAGGGCGAACAGTTCTACCATAGAATCGCGTATCATCAACCACGACAATAGTATCTGTTCCGTCTTTGAACCTTAGGTTGTATGCAGAATAATTGCTTTCATCTCTTGTTGCTGTCCAATATCTCCCTAATTCATTAACGCCAGCTATTCTATACGAACTTGCTGATCCTGATGCAGGAAGAAAGATGTAATTGTTATTGGAGCCAATAACCTTCCATCCTAATTGACCATTTTGGCTTGTCCACTTCCATTCACATTCTTCTACGAGTTCTTTCATGTCCTCTTTGGTCGGAATCCTCCATTCTCCACCAAGCCTAGATTTTGCAACATCATCCTGAGAATCCAGAACATTTTTTCCGTCAGCTTCGGTGTATTTGAAAATTGAATTGTATGAACCTCGACACAATTTATAGGTCTCCCATCCGTATGCATCCTTGGGCTCTTTTTCTCCCCATGCAAAAAAATCACCAATTTCGGAAGGTGACGATGCGCCAATATTACAAGTTGCCCATAGGATTCCAGACGATAATCCCAAATCAATTCTTTCATTCTGAGCATTATTTGATTGGGATATAAACGGTTGTGGCTTGGATTCACCACCATTGACTTTGTGTACACTCTTATAATATCCCTTTAAGAAACTTGCGAGGTCTGGGTCTATTGTAACGTTCAGTTTGTATCCCTGGTTCTTGCCAAATGAAGCATGTTTTTCGGTATACAATTCTTCACCGTATTTTACCATCAGCGGAAACACTTTATCAGCAAAAGTATAATCTCCTGATGGAACTTTGTCTACTAGCCCTTTTGTCAGGAAATCAAGTTCAAATTGTACTTTATCACTTTCCCGAAGAAAGATATAAGAAGCGAGATTTATAGCTTCTGCCTCCAACTTCTCGGATGTCAACGTACCTGAGCATTTCTTCAAATGCTCGACACTTTCTTTTACTACTTGCTCAATCGGTGAAAGTGTCTTCACCACTGCATTCTCATTGTTTGATTTGTTAAACAGAAAATCAAAAAACTTCATAGCTTATATTTGTTAAAGTTTAATATATTATCGCGAAATCGATTGAAATTATTGTTGTACTCTTGCTCAATAAGTATAAAATTCTATCTGTATCAGATTCTGTAAGGACATCTTCTCCTCTATTTAATTCTTTCCAATATTCATAAGCATTCATTATTGCATTTTTATGTTTCCTTTCTACCAACTGTTCATATGTTTCATCTGTCATGTCAACATAACCTCCAGTATCATTAGGCCATAAAGAGGCATTACGATAATATGTGAGTGACTTCATATAGTAGTTGCTTTTCGTAATCATTGAAACGTCTGTCGCTGTTTGATTACAGAAATGTGCATAGTACAAATCTGATATATATAGGAAATCAGGATTTTGTCCTAAAAATGGGAGAAAGGTGTATGCTAATGGCATCTTTACTAAGGCCGCTCGATTAACATACGCAGACTGTTCTAATAAATCATCCTTTGTTATACAAGCCATTCTTGACAAATAAAGATAATTGTACTTGAATATCTTTCTTGACAAGTCAATATCATCTTGACACATAAGTCTCAGCCATCGAAATGTATTAGCGGCTCCAGTTACCGCAAGTTCGCTATTCCAGTGCTTATTGGGAAACTCAGTCAAGAGGTTGACGCTTCTGTGCAAATAACTGAATGACTCTTTTATCTTCTGGCTATATATCAAAACTCCAGCTATGTCTGCTAAAATATAAGGATGTGCGATACCGCCGTATTCAATAATTAACCAGTCATAGTCAATAGGCGAAATATGACGGAAGGGAAGAACTTCTGTCTTTGTCCTATATGGCGATTTCAAATATTCAACATTCTTTATGTCTTTCGATGCAAGTCTTTGTTGATTAACAATGTACTCAAATACGTTAGATTCATCAAGACAAAGGCTTCTGTCAAGAGAGGTAATTTCTGCGAGAGGGGCTTTCATACTTTCATGATGAAAAAGCATCCCTAACTCTTGTAATAGTCCAACAATCATTGGATTCTTGACTTCTTCCGTATAGAACTCATACAAAGCTGGGAAAAGCCAATCACCGTTTGCCTCAGTAAAACAACTGGCATGCTCAAAAGAAAATTTAGCAAAAGATTCACGATCTTCTACCTGGATCTTCATCAATATGTTTTTGACTTCTTCTGTTATATCCATTGTCATGTTGTCATTTCTGATTGTAATGTTTTATAAACAAATAGATGTCGGAAAACGACTCTATATTGGAATATACTTCAATAGTATATATTGTAAAACCTACTTGGATTGATTTTCTTTTTCCCTTTTCTCCCTAACTTTTTCCAATCCCGGCATCTTTTTAGCCAAAGCACTTTCTCCAGCAGGGAAATAGAGGGGAAAGACTTGAAATAAGAAACTTACAATATTATTCCGCTTCTTACCCATGTTGAAAAAGGCAGAACAAACAAAATACATAAGATATTGTTGACTACATGTATCTGTTTGCTGAATAGTTATTGAGGGAGTGATTATCAAACCGTGTTCTGCGAATGCGCAAGCACTGGCAAGAATAGCTTTCTGCTCTTCCTCTGTGAACATCTTGATTTTATCTGCTAACCATTCAAGTTCTCTTTGCTGAAGTGCTTGTTGCTTTTCATTCTGATGTTCCAATAGGATTGCTACATTTTCTTGTTGCTTTTTGGTCAAGGCATTTTCCAATGCTTGATTCTTTCGTTTAAGGACATTGAATTTCAGTAATGCGGCAATGTACATACAGAAATAACCTACTGCAATATCGAATATCAGAACAAGCAGATAATTGCTGTTTGAATTTTGGGTATTCTTAGCCATACACTCACTGATAGGAATAACGGCAAATAGCATGATGATGGCTATTGCATAAAGCACTCTGTATCGCATTTTGTGGCTTACTTGCGGCAAGGAAGCAAACAAAAAGGCGATAATCAAAACAGCAATTATTGCACAAAGTGGAATGAAAGATGTTCCCATAGGTTTATTGCTCGGTTTGAGGATTAATGACAATGCGCCAATAGCCACCAAAGTCCGCACCTTCACGAGATAAGATACCCATAGAACGAAGCTTTGAAATTGCAGACATTGAAGGGTCGGAAATGACGAAATCAATAATCTTTTGTGCGGTTTTCCCAATGCTTTTAGATTTGTTTTTCGAATCTCCGAACTTTTTCTCCAAACCTTTTTGCATTATCTCCGAACTTTTGCAGTTTACACCGAACTTTTCGACCGAACTTTCTTTGTTTGCAGGATACTTTTTGAGGGGACTGTTTACCCTGTTGGCTACTTCTTCAACAGGTATTCTTCCGTTTTCGTTCCAGTTCAGATTATAGAATGTGGTGTAGAAAGAGGTCGCTTCCGTTTGATATTGCGGTTCTTTTCCTTGCAGGAAATTAGGCAGCTTCTCCGTAAGTTCCCGCATTTTGCGTAAGCCGGAACCACGTTTCTCCATATAGTCCAACTGTGTGAACACGTCCGCAATGACGGGATTACGGCGCATAGAAGGCACTTTGAATATGTCACGGTCTTGAATTTGTGTACCGTCAAGCATAGCACCGGGTGATACCAGTTCTACGCGGTCATCATAAATGTCTATATGTACTTCACCACCCATCACGGTATAATCTCTATGGATAAGGTGGTTTACCAGTCCTTCAAAGATGGCACGGTCGGAATAGTCGGGAAGATTTAGGCGATAATTGGGCATCTTTACCCATCCGCTCATAGTGTAGTTCTTGATGAAGTCCATGCCATATTTCAATAGCAATACAAGGTTAGCCCGATGCTCTACGGAACTGATAGCATCATCCTTATAAAGTCCAGTCCAACGGGTACAGAAAATACGCGATTGAAATACCGTGCAGTTATCCACAAACAGTAATCCGGCATTGGTCAGTTTACCTTCAGGAGTAACCAGACCGAATGATTCCAGATACTTGTCATTCCATTCTTGATGGGTTTGCTCGCGGAATGTATTGGCCAGGATGATGAAAGAGTGCTTGCTGGCATCCACTTGGGTAGGAAGAGAATCCCATGTCATGTGCGTGTCTTTCAATACCAACGAAAGAAGTTGTTGCGAATTACACTCTACGCTTTCATTACCCACTCGTACATATGCGGTACGTGTCCCGTCTTGATAGTAATAATAAGGTGTCAGCGTTCCTGCCTTTACTTTTACTTCAAGTAGGGTATGTCCTTCGTGTTCAATCGGAATAAGTTGTATTTCCGGCACAGGGTCAAGTCTTGCCTTGATGGTTTCGCTGATAAAGTCGGCATCGGCTTGTGGATTATTTAAACCTACAATCACTCTGTCGTCGTTCACTCCATAGAACAAACTGCCACCATCCGTATTGGCAAAAGCCGATATGGATTTAAGCCATGACTTTACTTTCTTACGTTCCAACATTTCCTTGAAATCATAAGTTGAACATTCCGCCATCAATGTATTGTTATGTATTTGCATTATTCCCTTATTATTCGTATAATATTTTAATTCTTATCACAAAGGTAATGATATTGTGATAATTTCAAACGTTTTAGCTTACAAAGAAAGCATCAAGTCAGCCAAAAGAACAGCTGTTTCCGGTTCATTCTTTTGTGCATCTTTAGGTTTCCATGCCACCACGAACCGTACAGATGCGGATTTCACCTTGTAACCTCTTTGTTCCCATTCGGATAATGTATCCTGCATTTTTGATGATAACTTAGCTATGGGTTTATCAGTCAATGAACTATACAAAAAGAAATTACTGTGAGTCAAGGAGTCTCCTCCTCTCAATGCCAAGATTTCTTGTTTTCGTTCTTTGAAGAATCCCAAATTGACATCTTTGTGAGAGAGTTGCAGTACAATTTCTTCAGGCATGTCATATTGTCGCTGATCCATGAGATATCGGTCTGCACTCAAATGATTGAAACAATCACCGTTTGTATGTATGAACAGTCTGTTTTTCGCACGGGTTATTCCTACGTAATATCGACGCATCAGATGGGCATCCTTTACATAATTGTCGGATATGAACATATACACATCGTCAAACTCTCTGCCTTTGGCCTTGTGAATAGTTGATACCACAACGTCGGCTCCTGATACGTCGCAGAAGTCTTCCACCGACGACTCAAATACAAATTCTTTGAAGTCACTGAAATATTTAGTCTTGTTGGTTTGTTCAAACTGCTCTACACAACGCTTCACATACATCAAGCTTAGACTCCTGTCATAAGTAGAGAAGGTGTTATGCTTGGCTTCTTCCCACAGCTCTTCCGTGATTAACGGTGTTTTTATCCGCTTGTTTATATACCTCAGGAAATATCTCATTTCAGCCATATTCCAGAAGCGTAGGCCGTTCATTGACTGTATTAATTTGCTATTTATGCCATGTTTCCGCAAAAGAGCCATCAGGATAACAGCCTCTTCGTTTGTTTGGGTGAGTACACACGAAGTGCCTTTGTCCCTATGTTGAAGTAAGTTTTCAACGAGTGGCTGATACATATACTTCCGATTGATAGCGTGTTACTTCGACCCAACCCTCTTCTTTTCTCATGGAGATAATTGGTATACTTTTTATCCTTATGTATGTTTCTCAAGAATCCGTTGGCAAAATCTACCGGCTGGCGCGCACTGCGGTAATTTTCGGTCATCTCGACAAACGTACTTCCACTTTCTTGTGCCAGTCGGTACATATAACCGGAATCGGAACCGCGGAATTCATAGATGTTCTGGTCATCATCTCCCACTGCTATCACACGCATCTCCTCATTATTGGCCATTAAAGCCTTACAAGCGCATGCTCTTCAGCTCCCATATCCTGAGCTTCGTCTATGACTAGTACCGTCTTGCCTATCTTATTGGGCTCTACTTCTCCTTGACAGATCATCTCGGCTGCTTTTGCAACGACACTTTCTTGCATCTTCAAGATTTCCTATCCGCCCCAAAAGGTCGAAACAATAGGAGTGGAATGTCTTTATTTCGACAAAGTGGGCGGCGTTGCCTATCAACTCCATGAGCCTTTTTTTGAATTCCGTAGCGGCTGCCCTTGAAAAGGTCAGCATCAGGAGCTGCTCGTGTTTCACATCTTCAAGTAGCAGAAGTGAGGCCAGTTTGTGGACCAATACTCGTGTCTTCCCGCTACCTGGGCCGGCTGCGACTACAATGCAACGTGAACCCTTATCGGAAATAATCTCCATTTGCCGTTTGGATAATTGCCCGAACAACTGCTTGTACTTCTGTGGTGTCAAGTTACGTTGTATCTCGCTTGCTCTGTCTCCTTTGAAATATTTTATGACAAACTTTCTGTAGTCCATTTGGAAATAGTCCTGAACATATTGCAAGGCTGTATGATAATCTCTTACCATCAGATTGGCATATTCGCCTACAATATGCACTTGCTGGATCTTCAACTTGTAGAATTCGTTGAGCATCCGATAGTCGTCTTGCTTGTATCTCGACTTGTTGTCCTTTATTCTTTGGATATTCATGGCATTATAAAGTACCAGGAAATCCGCCTTCAAGTTTTAGTGAACCAATTTTCGACAAATACAGAAGTGCTTCTTCCACGTCTTCCAATTGAATGTCATCAAGTCCGCCAAAAAGGGATTGGGGGCTTGATTTTATTCGATTCAGAAGTTCTACTACAGAAAATTGGATAGCCTTATTGGGTGAATTTCCCGTTTCCGTATCTGAGGCGATCCTGTATAGCCATTCCACGGCGAAGCGACTAATTTCCAATCGTTTCTCAAATCGCCTGATGGTGGATTCTAAGTCTGCCTGACGACTTATCTCTATGTTACGAGCCGCATCCTCTTTTTTACGCGTATAGCCCTTGACAGTGAGGAAATAGAGTAGTGTCCGGATATCTTTTTCTTTGGATGTATTGATCCCGTCGTTTACTGCATTTTCATTCAGTTGCTTGCATGATATTCGTAAGGCTCGTCAGGAATATGATTAAGGATGTATTGTTCAAGTTTTGCAAAGCGTTCGAGGAGTGTTTGCGACTTTCGTTCCGAGTCACCTGCATCCTGCAAATAAGCAGATATATCTTTGCTGTCTGCCAATATACCTTCCTGTCGCATGCGCTCCACTACAGATATAACTTCTCTTTTGCTTAGTCCCAAAATGTCTGCCAGATAATCGATCCGCGACTCTGCTTCCGAATCTTGAGCCTTGGCGATATGTTTTTGAGAAATCAATGACTTGATGATACGGACTGCCTTTTCTATTTCGTCGCGGTCGAAGAGCAATGACATTGATATGCGCTTTCTTGCTTCGTCCATATTCTTTACCGTATTCCCGTGGCATATACGTGAGGTACATTATTTCCTCTTACCAAGTATCCGCTTTGTTCCAAAGCTGCTAATGCTGTCCGTACACGGGTCTCAATGTCAGATACCGAATCATCCCATCCTGCTTGCCGGGCAATTTCCAATGCAGAACAGCTGACTTTCATACGGTGTCTGGTAAGGTCTTTTATGGCTTTCCATACCTGTTGTATTTCACTAATGCTTAGTTTCGTTTGGTTTAGCAATATAAAATGCTTGTCCAAATCATTGTCACTGTAAAGCACATAACAACGTGCGCTAAGACCAGGATCACGACCTGCCCTACCAGCTTCCTGTACATAATTCTCCAGCGAATCGGAAATATCATAATGCACTACAAGACCGACATCTTTCTTATCGACTCCCATACCAAATGCAGACGTGGCCACGATGATGTGTACTTGATCGTTCATAAAAGCATCTTGGTTGGCAATTTTTTCATCGGCTTCCATTTTCCCATTGAAAGGGAGTGCCTTGTAACCGTCACGAGTCAGTTTTGCAGCCAGTTCCTTTGTTCGTTTGGTGCGTGACACGTAAACAATTGTCGGACAATTGGCTTCTGCTACAAGTTCTCTAGCTTTAAATATTTGTCATTGTCATTCTCTACATGTATGACGGAATAACGCAGATTTGTTCTTGAGGCTGTTGATGCGAATAATTCCAAGTTCAAATCCAAAGTCTGCTTGAAATAGTCACAGATGTCTTGGATTACTTTCTGTTTTGCCGTAGCCGTGAAACAGGATACAGGTATCGGGGTCTTGCATTTTTTCTTTTGCTGGTATTCTTGGATGAATTTGCCAATGTAGAGATAGTCAACTCTGAAATCCTGCCCCCATGAAGAAAAGCAATGCGCTTCGTCTATCACAAATCTTACAACGTGGCGCGCCATCAATATTTTCTCGATAGTTTTTGAACGGAGCATTTCGGGAGAGATATACAACAACGAGGCTTCTCCGTCTTGTACTCTTTGTATGGATAGCGATCTTGTGATGGGGTCTAACATCCCATTTATGGTTACGGCATCCGTGATGCCTCTGTCGGCAAGGTTGTCTACCTGGTCTTTCATCAAGGACTGCAAGGGGGAGATGACAACCGTAAGCCCGTGTACAGAACGTCCTGCCATGAGTGCTGGTAACTGGAAGGTAAGTGATTTACCACCGCCGGTAGGAAATATTGCCAGCAGCGATTTCCCTTTTACCGCAGCTTGGGCAGCACGTTCTTGCAGTGGCTCGCTTTCGTATGTCCGGAAGCGCTCATATCCGAAAAATACTTTTAAGTTATGGAGCACATCCAATTGCGTATGGCAGTAGTCGCAGCCTTCCCGGCAACTGGTGTGTCGCAGGAGTTTTATGATAAATTCCACTTCCGGATAATTATAAAGTATCCATCCGGGAGTGATGGAGCGGTAATCGGTGGTGTCAATCAGAGCCAATGCGTATGCCAATCCGCATGGATATTGGTTGATGAGCATGTCAAGATCGGCATGTTGGCAAATCTTTCCGGCATAAAGTTCTTTAATAAGTTCAGGTATTCCTTCATTGATATACTCCGCATTCATTATGCTGAGAAATCCCTCAAACTCTTTTTTGCCCTTTAGTAGCGATGCGAATAGTATGCGCTTTTCTTTCGGCAATGAATTCCAGCATGCTATTTCATCCAACAATAAGTCTTTTGCTTTCTTGCAATCGTTCACCGGATTGTTCATTTGTTCGCTCATCAGTTTGTCATCTTTCACAAGCCTGTGGTAAGGGTGTTCAGGGAACAGTAAAGGCGAAACATAAAGTGTATCAACTAAAATCCAGCGGCATATTTTGTCCGTAAACAGGTATTTAGCATCATGGTGAACGATATTGTGTCCGCAGATGTAGTCTATATCACAAAGAAAACTAAACAATTCATCTTTGGAAGTTTTATGGAATGTCGTGCCATCATGTAGGAGTGCCCCTATATCATGGATTTTATGATCTTTCAAGCCTATTTCAACATCTACTATGGCATAATTGTGGGCACTACATGGTACAGATGATACAAGTTGTAACCTCTTGAACCATTGCTCGGCTGTGTGAGGATGTGCGCGTCGGCAGATGTAGAGGACAAACAGGGTGAAACCAAAAGCAATGACCATTCCGATAAAAGGAGCCAGAAAGATAAATGCTGCAATTTTAAGAATGATATTAAGTTGAATAGCTTCAAATCCGTTTGCCATGATAGCTGCTCCTGCAAATCCTCCGATAAGGGTATGAGAAGGAAGAGGAGGGGATACCTTTCCACCAGGTAACCAGGTTCCAAGTGATAGCGGCAATAACTCCTGCTAATATAATCGGTAAAGTAATATATTGCTCTACCTACGGTCTTGGATACAGTGTTGGCAATTCCGAATCCGCCTATTATATATTTAGCGATAAAGAAAGCTACGAAATTGAAGAAGGCAGCCCATAATACAGCTTGGAAGGGAGTAAGCACTCTCGTAGATACGATAGTGGCAATGGAGTTTGCAGCATCGTGAAAGCCGTTGATATAGTCGAATATCAGAGCTAGGATAATGATAGTCACTAATAATTCCATGTGTTCAGGCTTCTTTTATGCGTACTTTACAATCAGGCTTTTCAGAATCTTACCTACCTGCTCTGCCACATCGGTCGTTTTTTCCAATTCATGCATGATCTCTTTAATCTTGATAAGTTCAATGCAATCCTTTTCTTCTTCGAAAAGCTTCGTGATAAAGTGTTCGTATACATCATCCGCTTGGTTTTCGATTTCATGCAGTTTGGAGCAATATTCTCGGAGGAGTGTCGGCTTCTTGCGGAATGTTTCGAGTTCATCCATGGCTTTGCATATATAGATCGCTTCTTCTTGGATCAAACGGCTCACTCTTTTCCGCTTTCAGAAATAGGACGAGGATTGTAAATGGAGATCCTTTTGGCACAACTGTTTATCCCGTCAATAACATCATCCATACAAGAAGCTAAGTCATGAATATCTTCGCGGTCAAAGGAGTGATAAATGTAGTCCTAATTCATCAAAAATCAGATGTGTCAGTCTGTCTCCTTCCCGTTCTAGGTCTTTGATTCTTTTTGTAGTACTCCGAGCGTTCTGTAGGTGAGTCATGTTGCAAGCTTTCTACTAAAGCAACTGATGCTTCAGAAAGTACTTCTGATAGCTGTTTCAGTAACGGGAAAAACTTCGGCTCCTTTGGAGTAAACTGGCTAAAAAAAGAATTTTTCATAAGTGTAAAAACTTTAAATTGTTTTTTCTACTCTATTTATATTAGTAACAAATGAATACAGACTATAGTTTGCTGTTTTTTAGATTTTAGTTTGGCACGTACCACCTCTATAATGGCAGGTAATATGGATATAACTATAATTGCTACAATGAACAGTTTAAGATTTTCCTGCACAATCGGGAGATCTCCGAAGAAATATCCTGCATAACAGAATATAGTTACCCAGACAGCTCCACCAACCAAATTATATACCATAAAATAGTAGTAATTCATCTTTCCCCATTCCTGCAACGAAGGGGGCAAATGTACGTACTATGGGGATAAAGCGTGCCAGGATAATGGTTTTGCCACCATACTTCTTATAAAATTCGTGTGTTTTCTCCAGATAACTTTGTTTGAATATCTGGAGTTGGGGTTATTAAACAGCTTTCGGCCGAAGAAATGTCCTATCATATAATTGCATGAATCACCTAATATGGCAGCAGCAAATAAGATAATGACAAGTATATGCACGCTGATGGGCATATCGGGTAATGCAGAGATCGCTCCGGCAACGAAAAGTAAAGAGTCACCCGGGAGGAAAGGAGTGACTACTAATCCGGTTTCACAGAAGATTATAGATGAATAAGATAGCATAGGTCCATGCATGATAATCACGCACAATCATGACCATATATTGGTCAATATGGAGTATAAAATTGAGTAAAAAATCCATTTTATATACTTTGGTTATTATTGTAATGAAAGAATGTTATAGGCTTCCAGACCATAGTGAATTCTTTTTTCACTCAAATGGTGGAGGCAAACAGAAAGTGGGGCATAAAAGACTTGAATTGTCCTATGCCGAAAAAAGATATAAAATGGCTAAATGAGTATATGACCTAATGTATAGATGTGATATCTATCGGAATATTTGATAAAATTAGTATAAATGAGAAACCTGTCCATTGATTCTTAGGAAGTTGAATCTTTAAAGAACTTAATATCCGGATAGTAACGGAATGAATATTGAATCTAAGTAACTTTGAAGGAGAGAAATAACGGAAGGAGGATGGATTTAAGACACCGTCACTGTCATTGTAGTCTGCTTTCCCTGTATTTTCTTTTGTCTTTGACGAGTTTCTTTTTTCCTTTCCTTAGTTGTTTTATCATAGTTTTAGTTTCGGGATGAAAAGCATTAACACAAGTTTGTATATAGGTACTACCGGTTTCTGGCCGATATGCTTCTTGCCTTTCGTCGGAAATCAACTGGAATCCCCAACTTAGAAATATACCTAATAATATACAGAATATGTACTTCATCATAACGGCCACAAATGTAGAAACTATTTTTATATGAAATACATATTCACAAGTATAATTAACAATTATATCTACGGCTGTCGGGAACTGTTTTCTGCATTTACTCTCATAAATCTCATTGGAGTATATGTTATCCCGTTAGTACATTGCTTCTCATTCATCTTTTAAATCCTAAATGAATGGCGTATGTGGATGAATGGACAGTCATTTTTCTGTCTGAGCACTCTTATTAGTAGAAATGTAATTTATTAACCTTTAAAAAGCATCAGTATGAGAAATGTAGAAAAGCACTTGGTTGGATAACTGTTTATTTATTATTTTGCAATTTTCCTTGTTTTCAAATGGATATTATAAAAGATATACCCGAATTTCTGCTTCCTTTAAGATTGATTTGTTTTGTCATTCAATGAGATTGCTGTACCTTTGCATCCGGTTTAAAAGATTGTATGTTATGGAATTACCAAAAGACCCGATGATGCTGTTCAGCGTCATCAATATGAAGTTACGCGATTGCTATTCTTCACTTGACGAACTTTGTGAAGATATGGACGTGGATAAGGATGAATTAGTGAATCAGTTGAAAGCCGTGGGCTTTGAATATAGTGCGGAACACAATAAGTTCTGGTAATCATTTTCTTGTTTACAACTTATAGATAAACTACTAAAAGTGCCTCTAAAGCCTCTGTAAAGGTCTTGGAGGCAATTTTTTTCCTTTATTCTACTTCTTTTTCTCCTCTTTCTTGTTAATAAAAGCAAAATGCGGATTCCCGTATTTAACTTCCCCGCTCTTCTACGTTCTAACTAATAAAGCTCAGAAAAAGAATTGATGATAAACGAGAATAAAATTCGTGAAGCTTGTGCCTCGAATCGCGAACGGGGATTCAAGATGTTGATGGACTCTTTTCAGGTACCGATATATAATTATATCCGTAGACTGGTCGTATCTCATGAAGATGCGGAAGATGTGCTTCAGGAAGTCTTTATCCGGATATTCCGGCATATCGATCAGTTTCGCGAAGAAAGTTCACTGTCAACCTGGATTTACCGGATTGCGACGAATGAGAGTTTACGCTTGCTCAATAGTCGTAAAGAGGAAGGAGTCGTATCAGCGGAAGATGTACAGGAAGAGTTGATGGGCAAGTTGAAGGCTTCGATTATATAGATTATGAGAACGAGTTGGCAGTGAAGTTTCAAGAAGCTATTTTAAGTCTGCCGGAGAAGCAACGGCTGGTATTCAACTTGCGTTATTACGATGAACTTGAGTATGACGAGATTGCGCGTGTGCTGGATAGTAAAGTGGATACGCTGAAAGTGAATTACCACTATGCGAAAGAGAAGATAAAGGAATATATATACTAAATAGGTAGAACGATGAAAAAGGATTTTGATTTTGATGATATTGGTAAACGGACCCCTTACACTACCCCCGACGGATTCTTCGAGGATGTGCAACGAAAGGTAATGGAACGTACCGGAGTGAAGCAACAGCGGAAGTCTCACACGAAGCTGATTATTTCTACGGTGATTACCATAGCAGCCGTATGGGTCGGATTTTGTTTGTTCCGTCTTTGCGACACAGATGAGGTGACAAATCTTCTTCGAAATTGGCTGTATTAGCCAATGGTACGGATCCGGTTGACAAATGGATTCACGAATTGTCGGATGAGGAGTTGGAAGAGCTCGTCAACTTCTCTGAAAACGATATATTTTTAAATTAAGTAACTCAATCAATGATTAAACGTGTAAAGATTATGAAGATGAAATTTATTTATGTAATTATGGCTGCTCTCCTGTTGGGAAGCCAGATGACTTTGTCTGCACAGAATACGGATAACAAACAAAAAAAACAGCGTCCTACACCGGAACAAATGGTGCAGATGCAGACTAAACAAATAGTAAATACGTTGATGTTGGATGATGCAACGGCAGCTAAATTTACTCCGGTATACGAGAAGTATCTGAAAGAATTGCGTGAATGTCGTATGATGACTCATAAGGCGAGAACAGAGAAAACTAAAGGACAAGGCACAGACGCTAAGAAAGAACGTCCGTCCATGACTGATGACGAGATTGCTACCATGTTGAGAAACCAGTTTACTCAAAGCCGTAAGATGCTTGATATTCGTGAGAAGTATTATAATGAATTCAGCAAGATACTTTCGCAGAAGCAGATTATGAAGATCTATCAGCAGGAGAAGATGAATGCTAATAAGTTTAAGAAAGAGTTTGACCGAAGAAAAGGACAGAAACCGGGACAGGGACATCACCAGGGGCAAAGATCTCGCGCTCCACGTCCGGACCAGAAATAAATATTAGGTTTATTTTATTATAGTTTTATTTTACTAAATCAACGCAACTTGAGCATAGACAGGCGTATTTATTCTTTTCAGTACCGTTTGATCACTTGTTATGTCCTGTTACTGATAAGTTTGGCTGTTTTATGCACAGTCCGGCAAAGAGCGTTTTTGTCGGGCGTGTTGTTGATACTGAAACCTATCAGCCGGTACCGTTTGCTACGGTCCGGCTTTTGGCTTTACCGGATAGTACATTGTTGGGCGGCGGCGCTACGGATGCTATCGGTAAATTTCAACTTTCCGTTTCTATTCCTAATCATGCAATTAAAGCGAAGTCTTTATTATTACAGGTGTCATATGTCGGATATAAGCAGGTTTTTCATCCCATTTCCATTTCCAGCAAAAGCTCTTCTTACGAATTGGGGGATATAAATCTGACTCAGGAAAGTTATGCTTTGGATGAAGCAGTGGTAGTAGGGCAGGCTCCAATGGCGGTGACAGAGGGGGATACAACGGTATTCAACGCTTCGGCTTATCGTACTCCCGAAGGCTCCATGCTGGAAGAACTGGTAAAACAGCTTCCGGGAGGTGAAATAGATGCAGACGGTAAGTTGCTAATACATGGAAAGGAAGTGAAAAAGATTTTGGTGGACGGGAAAGAATTCTTTTCCGACGACCCGAAAGCAGCTCTTAAAAATCTTCCTGTGGAGATGGTGGAGAAGTTAAAAGCGTATGAACGTCAATCGGATTTGGCACGTCTTACGGGAATAGATGACGGAGAGGAAGAGATGATTCTGGACTTGTCTGTGAAAAAAAATATGAAACGAGGGTGGATGGAAAATTTTATGGGTGGTTATGGAAGTAAAGACCGTTATGAACTGGCCAATACTTTAAACCGTTTCCGGGAAAACTCTCAATTAACCATTATCGGGAATCTGAATAATACCAATAACCAGGGATTCTCGGAATTACAGAATGAATCTTCCAGTTCAACAGGCAATATCCGTAGCCGGATGGGACTGACTACCTCCCGCTCATTGGGGCTTAATGCGACTTATGATTGGAAGCGCGTTAAATTACGTTCAAATATTCAATATGTCGGCACCGATCGTTTGGAAGATAGCCGTACCACAGTCGACAACTTTCTCCGGGAAGATAAATCAATCAATCTGGGCACGAGTCATAGCCGACAACAGAATCACGAACTGGTAGCCAATGCTTCTCTTGAATGGAAAATGGATTCTGTTACTACATTGATTTTCCGTCCTCAATATCGTTTCTCAGCCAATGACAGAGAGAATAGTGGCTTTCAGGAAGGGTGGGGGAATGATGTCTTGTTGAATGAAAGAGAGTCCTCCGGCACCAATCATAATTCCCGGTATAATCTGACGATGATGTTGCAACTTAGCCGGAAATTGAGTCGTTTGGGGAGAAATGTTGCTTTGAAGGTAGACTATGGTACTAATGCTTCAGCTACAGACCGAAAGAGCCTTTCCACCACCCGGTACTTCAAAAATAATACGAAGAAGATTCAGAATCAGAAAATAGAGGATGATGTTGACGGCTATAATTACCGGGTGCAACTGGTGTATGTAGAACCATTGCCGTGGCGGCATTTCCTGCAACTTCGTTACAGCTATCAGTATAGAGTGAACAATTCGGATCGTTTTGTCTATGACTGGGATAAGGAACTGGAAGAGTTTGCTCCTGACTTTGATGAAGACTCTAGTAACCGTTTTGAAAATCAATACAGTAATCACTTAGTGAACCTTGCCATACGTACTTCACAAAAGAAGTATAATTATAATATCGGTGCTGACTTTGAACCTCAAAAGTCTGTTAGCCATTCATTGTTGAGTGATGCTCCCGAAGATCAGTTGGAAAGATCGGTCATGAATTTTTCGCCTACTGTCAATTTCCGCTATAAGTTTTCAAAACGCACCCGTTTGCAAATTGTGTATAGGGGAAAAGGGAAACAGCCTAATATACGTGATCTCCAACCGGTGACCGACCGTACCAACCCTTTGAATATCCGTGTCGGAAACCCTTCGTTGAAGCCTTCATATATGAATACTTTTACGCTGAATTTCAATTCTTATAATACCAAATATCAGCGAAATATGGTAGCTACCGCTTTGTTCGAGAATACCATTAACAATGTAACTAATCAGGTGACTTATGATAGTGAAACCGGTGTACGAACTACATCTCCGGTCAATATGAATGGTAATTGGCGGGCCATGGGTTCTTTTTCTCTCAATACCCCTTTTAAGAATCGTAACTGGATATTTCGTACTTACTCCTATCTGCAATACCGGAATCAGAATGGCTATACAACCTTGAATAAAGAAGAACCGGTGAAAACTTCCGTACAGCATTTAACGGGACGTGAACGTCTACGGATTACTTATCGTACCCGCCAAATGGAACTTACAGGGCTTGTTGGCCTGACTTATAACAATTCTTATAATGACGTACGGGAGAAACGTACTGAAACTTTTGATTATCAGGCAGGAACTGAATTGCAGCTTTATCTTCCCTGGGGATGGAGTTATATAATGACCTGACTTATTTCCTTCGTACCGGATATGGTTATGAGGGTTATGCCAAAGCAAATTTCATGTGGAACTGTCAGCTGTCAAAAGCCTTTTTGAAGAGGAAACAGTTACTAATCCGCTTCAAAATATATGATATTCTTCATCAGGACATTTCTATGATTCGCACGATAACCGCTACTGCCATTCGTGATACTGATTATAATGCGCTGGGTTCCTACTTCATGGTGCATGCTATCTCTTCGTTTGAATATGATGGGAAAATAATTAGAAATTAAATCTTCATTAGTTTGAAAACCACAGCAGGGTTTTGATTGTTGTATGTCCTACGTATAAAAACAATGATAAGGCTGGCTGAATGTTTCGACTGATAAAAATGATAAAAGATAAAGGTCGTTGGCGAATCTTTAAACTGAAGTTGATTGACGCGCGGCTTTACTTTGTTAGTATCTTTGTAGGACTGCTGACGGGGCTTGTTGCAGTGCCCTACCATTATCTATTACAGTTTTTCTTCAATCTCGTCACGATTTCTTTGATTCTCGTCCCAAATGGTATTGGTACATACCTCTTTTTCTTTTGATGTGGGGAATACTTGTATTCGTATCCTGGTTGGTAAAGAAAATGCCGCTTATTACGGGTGGGGGTATTCCGCAAACACGTGGAGTTATCAATGGAAGGGTTGATTACAAACATCCTTTTCGGGAATTGGTGGCTAAGTTTGTGGGAGGAATACTCGCGCTAAGCACCGGTCTGTCTTTAGGGCGTGAAGGACCTTCCGTACAGATAGGTTCATATGTGGGATACTTGGTATCCAAATGGGGGCGAGTGCTTAGCGGCGAACGGAAGCAGTTATTAGCTGCCGGTGCAGGTGCTGGATTAGCAGCTGCTTTTGCTGCCCCATTAGCTTCTTCATTGTTGGTTATTGAATCTATTGAGCGGTTCGATGCGCCTAAAACGGCTATTACTACGCTGCTGGCAGGAGTTGTGGCAGGAGGGGTTGCCAGTTGGATTTTCCCCATCAATCCTTATTTTCATATAGATGCTATTGTACCGGGAATGACTTTTGGGGGGCAGGTGAAACTGTTTCCTTCTATTGGCCGCCGTAATTTCCATTTTCGGAAAACTCTTTTCTATCACCACACTTCAGGTCAAACGTATCTATCCTGCCATTAAGCATCCGGAATACGTGAAAATGCTGTACCTGCTCTTTATTGCTTTTCTGATTTCTATGGCCGAGTTTAATCTGACCGGAGGAGGGGAGCAATTCTTGCTTTCCCAGGCCATGCATCCCGATACACATATTCTCTGGATTGTCGGCATGATGCTGTTGCATTTTGGTTTTTAGCACTTTTTCTTTTTCTTCGGGTTTACCGGGAGGAAGTTTTATCCCTACGCTGGTGACGGGAGGACTTCTTGGACAAATCGTGGGATTAATTATGGTTCAACAGGATGTTATTGCTTATGAGAATATTAGCTATATCATGTTGATTTGTATGTCCGCTTTTCTTGTGGCAGTAGTTCGCACTCCATTAACGGCTATCGTGCTGATAACCGAGATAACGGGACATTTAGAAGTATTCTATCCTTCGATCGTAGTTGGGGGATTAACTTATTATTTCACGGAAATGCTTCAAATAAAACCTTTCAATGTGATTTTATATGAAGACATGATTCATTCTCCTGCATTTAAAGAAGAAGCACGCTACACATTATCGGTTGAGGTCATGAGCGGTTCTTATCTGGACGGAAAGATTGTGGATGAGCTTCGTCTGCCGGAACGTTGTATTATTATTAATGTTCATCGTGACCGGGAGAACTTGCCTCCTAAAGGGCAAACATTAATGCCCGGCGATCAGGTGCAAATAGAGATGGATTCGCAGGATATAGAGAAACTGTATGAACCTTTAGTCAGTATGGCGAATATTTATTAGCTGTCCGTTATATATAAATAGCTGATAGATCCTGTCTGTCAGCTATTTTTGTATATCAATGTCTTTTGTTATCTGTCTTTTACTCAACACTTCTTAACCAGGCTATTTCCTCTGCCCACTTACTTTCATCAGGAGTTTCGAGTACCAAAGGTATATTATCAAATCTTGAATCTTGCATTAATCTTTCAAAGAATGCTTTTCCAATTAGTCCCTCGCCGATACTGTCGTGACGGTCGACGTGGGTACCCAGTGCTTTCTTCGAATCATTCAAGTGCATACCACGGAGGTAGTTGAATCCGACTTCTTTATCAAATTCATCAAATACTTTATCATATTCATTCACAATATCGTAACCTGCTGTATATGTATGGCAAGTATCAAGGCAAACACCTACCCGGCTTTTATCATCTACCCGGTCAATAATATATTTTAATTGCCAAAACTCGCTTCCCAAATTACTGCCTTGCCCGGCTGTGTTTTCAATAACAGCTGTTACTCCTTTTGTTTTTTCTAAAGCGAGATTAATGCTTTCTGCAATAAGTGACAGGCAATCTTCTGTTGCTATTTTATTAAGAGAGCTGCCGGGGTGAAAATTCAGAAGTCTCAAGCCCAGTTGCTCGCAGCGTTGCATTTCGTCCAAGAAAGCGGCACGGCTTTTATTCAGTCCTTCTTCCTCAGGATGCCCTAAATTAATAAGATAACTATCGTGAGGTAGGATATACTCAGGCTGAAAACCGTACTTATCACAATTCTCTTTGAAAAGCCGGATACTTTCTTCGCTCAATGGTTTGCTAATCCATTGGCGTTGATTTTTAGTGAACAGTGCAAAAGCATTTGCTCCTATTTCGTGCGCATTTATGGGTGCGAACTCTACGCCACCAGAGGCGCTAACATGTGCTCCGATATATTTCATATTTTATTCTTTTTTGATTATAATCTGCAAATATAACATTTTTAGAGGAACGGATGTTTGAATGAACAATTAAGATTGTTCTTCTTCAAAAGCAAGCCATGAGTTTCTTGAGGTTTCCTTAGTTAGAAACTCCAGTTTCCAGCCTTGGAACCGGAGTTCCCACGTTTGGAATATCTTCTCGTTCTTATGTTAAATGTCTTTTTTCATTATTAGTCGATTTTCGTTATCGATGCGTTGATAGGATATTTCATTCATGATGCTGCGAATCAGGAAAATGCCAAGCCCACCGATAGGACGTTCCTCAATCGGAAGTGTGATATCTACTTCCTCTACTTGCGTGGGATCGAAAGAAGCTCCTTTATCTGTGAGAAGGAAAATCAGTTGTTTTTCGGTTGAAGTAACTTTCAGTAAGATAATATGTTGCTCTTTGGGAGGGTAAGCGTACATGATAATATTGGCTACAGCTTCTTCCAGTGCCAAATTGATATTCATAACCGTTTCTGCCGGCAGGGAAAGTTCCTCGCCCAGTTCTTCTATAAAACTGGCTAAAACTACTATCTCGTTCAAATTGTTTGAGATTCTAATTTCTTTTTCCATACTGATAATAACTTAACTGTTTGCTGTTCCGGGTTCATATTGAATTAGTAAGATGGTGAGGTCATCACTTGCTTCGGCTTCTTTGACATGGCTTGCAATGGAGTCTACAACAACGTTGACTGTAGTACGCACATCCGACGAGGCATTATCTGATAACATTTCCAATAACTTTTCTTCTCCATATAGTTCTTTATTTATATTTTCAGCTTCTGTCACTCCGTCGGTATAAAGGAACAATTTGCTTTCTTTTTCCAATACAACTTCTTCATCACTGTATTTAAAATCTTCGACGACTCCTACAAATATTTGAGTTTTGAATTCCAAATATGAAACCTGTCCATCAGGATAAATGAGTATGGGAGGATTGTGACCGGCATTGCAAAGTTTCAGTATGCCTGTTTCCAGATCGAGTATGCCGACAATGAGGGTGACAAACATATTGGATTCATTATTGTCGGAAATAGAATTGTTCATTTCCGTAACTATTTTGGCAGGTGAAAGTACATGCTGGGATAACGTCCGGAATAAGCTACGGGTGATAGCCATAAATAGTGAGGCGGGTACTCCCTTTCCCGATACATCCCCAATCAGGAAATAGAGATGATTGCCGTCCATATAGAAATCATAAAGGTCGCCACCCACCTCTTTGGCGGGATGCAGTATGGCATGCAAATCCACATCATTACGATCCGGATAAGGAGGAAATATTTTAGGGAGCATGCCCATTTGTATTTCCCGTGCTATGGAAAGCTCGCTTTCAATACGTTCTTTGCTTGCAGTAGTCTCTTTCAGTTCATTCACGTAAGTCGACAATGATTTTTGCATGTAGACTAATGAATCATATAAGTCTTTGATTTCATCATTCGAGCGGACTAGGGGTAGTGTCACGTCAAACCGCCCTGTGGCAATTTCACGAGCGGATTCCGAGAATTTCTCTAATGGACGGACTAAACGCCGGATAATACTGTATACAATAAGTAGTAATATCAGTATACCGACCAGAAAAGTATAAATGATTTTTCGGGAAGTACTGTCCAGCTCCTGAAGAATAATACGGCTCGGACATACCGTGCATACTGACCAACCGATTTGGGGAATAGTAGTATAGAATGCGTATGAATCATTTCCTTGGTTGTCGAAGCGTATAGTACCTGTATGACCGGCCAGCATTTCACGTCCTATCTGTTCCTGTGAATGGTTTTCTGTGGCAAAGGCTTCGGAAAATATGGTCTCATTCATTATTTTATCCCGGTCTGCATGAGTCAGAAAACTTCCGTTGCGGCTGATTAAGTAAGTATAACTGGAGGGATATGGTTTCAGGAGACTGATCGTATCGGTGAATTGCGTCAGGGATATACTGGCGATAAAGACAGCGAACAGTTCGCCACGGTTGTCATACAAAGGCTTTGAGTAAGTACTCATAATGATATTTCCGCCTCCGTCGTCATAATAAGGTTCACTCCAGTAGGCTTGTTTCTGCATTTTAGGGATAAGATACCAGTCCATACAAGGATAATCATAATTCTGACTGCCTAATACCTGATAGGTTACATGATTTGTTTTGTTATCGAGCGAAGCATAAGGCATAAAATACTTGCCTTTTTCTTTATAGTAGTTTGGGGTGAAAGCTATGCCGCTTTTGACAATAAGTGGATTATTCTTTACGACTGATTCGATGATAAGATGCAATGAATCCGGCAGGTTTATGTTTCTTTCCAATACCCATGTAGATTGATTGATAGTTGTTTCTACCGACATTAGCTGGCTGCTGATTTCTGTTGCTATGTTACTCAATAATCCGTGAGTACGTTCAATGGCGTAACTCGTTACCTTTTCATGGTTATAATTGTAGAACAATGCCATGATAGTAGCAAAGACGATCAACGTGAATGAGAAAACGTAGATACTTAACCGGGTTGCAAAAGAATGGGAAAATGTGTGTTTCATGTCGTGAATTGGTTATTTTACAAAGTCTTCGTAACGAATACTTTTTTTCTTTGAGATGTCTGGTGGCAGTAAAATATCAATTGCCAGATCGAAACCTTCACGACTCAGCCGATAAGGGCGTTGCCCTGTTTTGTCTGTTTGCAATCGCAGTATTTCTTCCAGCATTTTACGCTGGTGATATCGGTTGGTTCCTATATTGTAATGATGTACCTGCTCCATTACAATGTCAAGAGTCTCTTCCGGGTGCTCGTTCGCCCAGTTCCAGCCACGGATACAGGCTCTGACTAGTTTCTGTATCGTTTCGGGATGCTTTTGATAAAATTCTTCAGTAACGTAAAGTCCATCTTCGGGCAAGTTATATCCATAATCGGCAAAACGCATGATATGAGTAGAATCTATCTGCATTCCACATTCGGCAAGTTGTGGAAACTCGTTATAACTTCCCACCATACAAATATCTACTGCTTTTGATAGAAATAGATTGATACCACTGTTAAACCGTATCCATTCTACTTCAATTTGGTATTTGTTCGCGATTCGGTCGAGTAGTTCCTGAGTAAGATGATTCCATACTGCAATTTCTCTGTGTTGTAATGACGGAATTCCTTTTAATGGTGAGTGGCTGACTAGCATCAAACTGTTTTCCTGTGAAGTTTGCAGGATATTTACAATTCGTTTTCCTGCAAAGTATTCCATTAACGCTTGTGATAGATTGGTGATAACTGCCTGCGGATCTCCTTCTTTAAGATACTGGAATGAGTTTTCCGAATGAGACGGATGTTTCACGTGTACATCAAGTCCTTCTTCTTTGTAGAAGCCCATTTTCTCCGCTACATAGTAACCTGCAAATTGTGCCTGTGCCGTCCATTTGGGGATAAGTGTAACAGACTGTGCATGAACTACGTTTATTAATGAAAATACAGATAGTAGCAGGATGCAGGCTATGATGCGGATTACTTTCATACAGTATGAGTTAGCGTACTGTAAAAAGTCCGGAGCATCCGGTCATATCGAATATTTTACGTATTTCTGGTTTCATCGCCTCCAGGACAAGTTGACCTCCATGTTGCATGACACTCTTTTGCAGTGTAATCAGGCTTCGCAAACCGGAACTGCTAATGTATGATAAGCCTTCGCAATTCACAATTATATTTGGAGTTTTACTAGCTAAAAGAGGTTGTAATACTGTATTGAATGTATTGGCATTTGCTGTATCCAAACGCCCTTCAATAGTGAGAATCGTCACTTCTTCTATTTGGCATAGATTGGTTTTCAAAGTAGCTTCAGGCTTGAAGTCCATATCTATATTCTTGGTAAGAATTAATTCGTTATGATTATCTGTGGAATGATATTCTACTTTGTCCATTGTACGCCGGATCAGGAAAAGTCCCAGGCCTTGTGTCAGTTGTTGGTCGAGAGATTGTACATTGTCAGATGTTTCTTTGGCAGTAGGATCGAAGGA
>VOFB01000306.1_pt1 | contig 66000 bp, 70 predicted proteins | sample 5384141 | NCBI WGS metagenome assembly VOFB01 (sample SAMN12384721, study PRJNA508395) | human gut metagenome | isolation source: healthy gut A | host: Homo sapiens
TTCGTATGACAATGGCGAAGAAAAAACTGAAACCGGAAAGATGTTTATCGGGAGAAAGAGAAGATCGCCGACATATAGAGAGAAGAGAGGATGTTTCAAAAAGCGTACAACTATAACAATGGAATCGAGGGGAATAAAGCTTATTAAAGGCGATGCGGAAATTTGTTTTACCGGAAAAAGTGACGGAAAAGTTATCAATATCACAGTTCCGCTTTGCATAACCGGCAACGGAGGCAAATTTACCGTCCCTAAAGAAACTTCAAAAATACAGTGGAAAATCAGTTATAGCGATAATGTTAAAATGATGATAGCGAGATAAAGGACAAAACAACTGACAAAGCGAAAGGAAAAACACAATGCTGATAAGAAAACGGAGACAGCCAGAAAGCACCACAAACGGAACAGAAAGAATAGATTACAGCAAGCCGATTCAAGGAACGAAAAGGTATTATTCGTTCTGCCCGGAATGCGGTTGGCGTGGTGACAGTGATGAATTGCTGTTTGAAATCACTAAGCTGATTAAACTCAGACTGGAAGCGGCAGCGAAGAGCGCCGCTAAAGAGGATGGAGGGAAATCGAAGCCGGAAATAATGAAAGCAATTGAAAATGCGGGAATCAGGGAGTTTGTATCGACAAGGGAGCTGCGAAAAAAAATCGCACAGGATTCCGGGGAGTTCCGGTTGGATGATAACCGAAAAAAAGAGATCATAAGGTGCGTGGGTAATGCACTGAAAGACCCAGTTGATCAGGACAAGCTTACGGAAGCAGATGTTGAGAAAGTTAAAAAAGAAGTTGATAAGAGACTTACGGAAAATTTCGGCACCATTGAGCTAAAGCCGCATAATGAAAATCCGGATGTAACATTTGAAGTTGTAATCGATGGAGTGCGGCTTCCGTGGAGACGCTATTGCCCGAAGTGCAAGGAGGAAGGTCAGGTTTCAGGCTGGTCAGGTTGCTATCCTGAAATAACACTATCCATGTTTGCCGGACCCCGAGCATCGAAAACGACGGCTCTTTTGTGCAGCGATGGAGGCGTTTTTGAAATGGAAAACAGAAACCGGGGATCAAGATATATCCTTGGAGTTTGACGCGGACGAAGAATTAAAAAAGAAATGGGAGATGACGCAAAATGGCGTGCCAGAGAGCGCAGACACCAAAGAAAACTCTCAACTTAAAGAATCTCCGCTTATGAAATACAGAAAAAACAAAAGGATTGATGCGACCAACACCGGAGATAGTGAATTGAGATGCACATTTCGTATCAATATCTGTAGCACAAAATTGCTTGTTTCCGTGATGGATATTGCAGGAGAGTTTGTGAGATCTTTAGCCATAGGCACGGACGACATGATTGATATAATGAGAGATAGATATGGAACAAGGTACAAGAACCTTGACTATCTTTGGGTGCTCGTTGATCATGAGACACTGGGGTATAGAACAGGAGTGAGTACAAATTCGGAACAAAGAAAAAAAGACCGTGAAGGACTTTTAGGTTATGAGGACCCAAGCAGAATTCTGAATGTACAAAATCTAAATCAAGCACTCAGAAGAGCAATGAATATGTTCGAGAGCTTGAAGGGCATTGTATTGATATGGGGCAAGATCGATGCACTCAGGGTTGAAAAAGGTTTTATGCAAAGGCCTTATCTGCTGAAGAATCAACCTGGGTTTGATGATAACTATAATCAAGGCTACGGTGTGGTTCGAAAAAAGTGGTAGGAAACTGGCTATTAATGATCCGAACCTGATAAAGTCGCAGTCGAGTATAATCTGCAAGGAAATAATAGAAAAAGGCGACGGCAGAGATTTGATAGCAACGATTCGGAAAAGAACGGACAGTAAAGCCATAGCTTTCATAACCTCGAACTACGGGCATGAACCGAGGAGAGAAGAAGAGAGCGAGGGAAATAACTCAACCGAGCCATTCAATACAATGCTGCCGCTTCTTTGGATGATAGCAATGGAGGGTGGAATTGAAGTCAAAACGGAAAAACACCATCGGTTTGGGAAACCGGAGGTTATTTTCAAATGTTTGAATATCGATGCTGAAAAAAAGAAGAATTTATGCTGGATAGGATAAGAAAGGAGGAGAAGATGATGAGAAAGAATGAGAAACTCTACTTTCATGGCAAGAACGGGTTTGAATCGGTAGATTATGAAGGAAGGGTTAAAGAAGATGAGAACATACTAATTACTTCCGCAAATGAGAGGCTGCCATGTGAAACAGTCTATTTCGATGAAAGAGATGGACTCGAGTTACGGATGACAATGACACATACTGAACGGCAAAAAGAGGTAGCTTTTTACACACATGCTTTTTTGCTTTTCTGGCCTGTCTATAGGTGATATTGCCGCCAAAGGAGAGGAGAATGACGATATAAGTCGCTATATCGAAACCGTTTGCTTTGCTTCTGCGGCTGATGTTAATAAATTTGCGGAAAGCAGAAAAAAAAAGATTGAGCCGGGCTGGGTTGAAATCGGTTCGAAGAATGAAACGAGCGGAAATAAAACTGTTCCGAACAGAAATCTTGTTTGGAAAATTATTTATGGTGTTATATGTGATAAAAAACAGGTTAGGCTTATTGTACCGGCCGAATACGATCTGATAGTAACTTTCAGATGTTCGGTGATTGAGATACTTAAGCATGTTCCGTACGGCATGTGGAATCGATTCAGCTTCTCGGTGAATGAAGACAATTCAAAGCGTAAGGTTGTATTTGAAACAGGAAACAGTGCGAAGAGTGGCGAATACCTTATAGATGTACCACACGATGAAAAAAGTGAACCCAACAACAATTTTGACTGGCTGATTTGGAAGTGTATTTACGAAGACGATTTCCGCAGGAAGCTTTATAACGAATATGAGAGCGGCTTCAGAGCTAAAGCGTGCATTGAAGACGCAAGCTATACGGCTTGTGCAAATGTTTTCAGACGGACAGACTATCATAACCTTTGGGAGTCTTTTTAAGAGATATAGCGATGCACTCAAGAAAACAAGGGAAACGCAGTTTTTGGAGAATGCTGCAAGACGCGGTTTATAAGCGAGTTGGAAATACATAAAAAAACCTTGGTGATGTATTAACCTCGCCTGAGAGCGACTTTTTGCAATGCGAAACTCCGTCACAACTGAAAGAAAGTTTAGATAAGCTGAAAGAAAGTTTAGATAAACATTCAATCCTTCTGTCAGCATTGAAGGATAACGGCGTAACTCTTGATGGAGCAACGTCAAAAACATTAATAGAAAGAGCGACCGAATTAAAAGGTAAGGAGCCCAAGGATATCCTAAAAGAGACACATGATTTTTATGAGGAGCTGAAAACCGGTGATACGCATTCTCGCATCATAGAATTTCTATCAAATGAAGCCGTTGAGCGCCGCATGCAAAAGCTTGAAGCTGAAAACGGAGAGGCATCAGAAAAATATCTTGAAGATATTAAAGCGAAACTTGAAACTGCGCTCCGTGAAACTTCCGGTTCTTCAATCGACGTTCATGCGGGCAGCAATGAAAAAAACGAAAAAGTAGGAGCAGGGCGAGACGGAGCCTGCATGGGATCAAAGCAAGGTGAAAATAGAGGGTCGAAAAGAAAAGGAAAGCAACCTTCGGAGCCGAGAAAAGACAGGAATGATAATGTCAGAGCGAAAGAGGAGCCACAGGACGAAAAAGATACTTCCGATTCCCACGACGCCGGAGATCTTAACGCAGACCGCAGCAGAGGCGAGTCAGATTCGACAGCAACCTTGGAAAAGTTGCTTGAAGAAATGAAAGAATGCAAGGAAGCAACGATTGCTGAAGACATTCAGAAAAAGTATTCAAAAAAACGTTCGTGAAGCAATCGAACGGACAGCAAACGGAATCGAAACAAAGCGATTTGAAAACATCGTTAACTGCGAATGCGTTAAGAATTTCTGCTGCAGTGATGACATTGAACGGCTTGAAGCCGACTGCGAAAAAAAAGAAAGGAAGCTGATGAGCAAAAGAAAGAGTTCTTGAAAGCATGACAGGCTTCAAGGCATTTATTGAATGGTATTGCGAAAAAGGCAAACAGGTCAATTGGCGTGGTGAGTGTATTGACCGCCTGCGTAAAAATATACAGGAGAACGTTTGTGTTGTTTGCAGTGTCAAGGACTTGATGCATGCGGCTCAGTTTGTCTCGGGAAAATATGATATCTATGAAGATCAAACCGTCTATGATGCGGTCAAACTCATTATAGAAAACGGACTGGTATCGATCAAGGTGAACAAAAACAAAACTCTTGACGATATTCGAGAGGAACTTCTTTACTTGAGATATCTTAAACCGGAAGAGGGAGATGATTATAAAATCAAGTGTTTGACGGAAGGATACCTTGCCGGGAGTTCCGGAAAAAAGAACAGCACGCAGGAAGAAAAAATCCAGAACAAAGGATCGAAGCTTTTGCGGAAGTTGAAGGAGAAGCACCCGTGCCGAAAAAAACAGACGGCAATTCAGGAGAATCTTCGCCGTTTGAAATTAAGCTTGGCATTGCCCTGGACTTGATAAAAAAATAGAGGAAAAGCACAACAATGGCAAAGGGGAATCTGATAATCCCAACAACGGGGAGTCGACAGACCAAACGAGCCAGTTTTCCGGCTGCTCGTCACGCAAAAACGACGCATCAACTTGGGATGAATGTAAAAACGCGCAGCTTAAGGAAAGCTGTATAAGAATGCTTAAAGAGTGCAATTTGAATGAGAACGAGAAAACGGAGCTCAGACAAATTGAAAATGAACTAAAAAATGAGTTGGGAGGGTCGGTGAACCGGTGTAAGGGCAATATTCGGTTAATAGTAATTCCGATTTTGCTCGTGCTTGTGCTTGTGCTTGTGCTTTCATTTGCAGGGATTTATTTGTATAATTATTTCTTTGCAGAAGATGAGGAGTTGATTCCGACGCAGCCGCCGGCAACGGCACAATCGCCGGCAACGACACAACCGACTGTCGAGCCGACAGTGGATCCGGCGAGCATACATATGCAGAAAGCACAGGCAGAAAGACGGAAAGAATTTAGCAGAAACAGCGAACGACTAACAAGCGCGCCGGAGTCTAATGAACCTGTGACAACAGCAGGGACGCAGCAATAAGTATGGACAGGTGAGAATGACAGCGCGATGCCTGACGGCACTGCGCTGTCCATCTATAGAGAAAATAAAGAACAGGAGAAAAACAAATATGACGAATTCGGACAGGCAATCTTTTCTGGACAGAATAAGAGTATCCAGACAGGAACTTAACAAAAATAACAATAATAACCAATCAAACTCTGAGGATAACACTGAAGAAGCGGGGCCGGATAAGGGTCAGCGCAGCGCGACCCTGCTCAAGAGATGCAGGCGGACAAAACCGAACGCAGTCAAGCAGAGGAAAGTGAGTATAACAGCAGCGAGCAGAATAGCAACCGGGCATTCGGTGAAGGAAACGAACAGGACGATTCTGCAGCTGAGGGGAACGACCGTGACAACGACGGAGGACACGACCGCTGATGCTGAATCTATAGTTTAATGAGGTGTTAATATGCCAATTATTACTGAAACACTATACGGAAGTCGTGCCGCGGAAAACGTGCCGCTTTATAATTTACAGGATGAATTTCAATTTATGAGTTCCGATGGGAAAACCGGCTTTTCGCTCAGCGAGGAGATCCTGTCCCGCGGCCTGCTGTGCATCGGTGGGACAGGAAGCGGTAAAACAAACACGATAAATCAGCTTGTCAGCCAGATTAAAGCACGTATGACCGACAACGATGTTATGATTGTGTTTGATACAAAAGGTGATTTTTACGAAAACTTTTATAGTTCGGGCGACAAAGTAATCGGTAATTCAAAGCAATTCCGCAGCATAAGCGAACGTTGGAACGTGTTCTGTGAGGCTGCGGTGGATGGAGAAGATGATGACAGCATTGTTGTGAACATCAATGATTTGTGCAGGTGTTTGTTTAAAAATATGAGTCATCAAGTCAACCCTTTTTTTCAAATGCAGGACGCGGTCTTGTTGCTGCTGTGATGCTTTATATGATGCGCGAGAAAAGAGATGGCGGTGGCACAAATGAGCAAATATGCAATATGGATTTAGTAGATTGGTTCGAGAGATCGCTTGCTGATGATTACAAGCAGATGGTTCAAAAATATTCGGATCTGTCAAACGTGAATCTGTACCTTGGCGACGGAAAAAACAATCAGGCATTGGGTGTGCTTTCAGAAGCAATAGTAATGATAAAGGACAGCTTCTTTGGTGTGTTCGGTGAGGCAGGTGATTTTTCAATACGTGAGTTCGTGCGCAAAAAAGGAAGGAGAACGCTTTTCATCGAATATGATATGGCGATTGGTGAAGCGTTATCGCAGGTATACAGTCTCTTGCTTGACCTTGCACTTAAAGAGGCACTCGGCCGACAGGAAAAAAAAAAAGAACGAGGAAATGTATACGTTATAATTGATGAGTTTAAACTTCTGCCCAACTTGACTCATATCGATGATGCCGTAAACTTTGGTAGGAGCATGGGCTTAAAAGTTGCTGCCGGACTGCAAAGTATGGCGCAGCTTTATGATGTCTACGGCAAAGATAAGGGGCTCAGTATTGCAGCAGGGTTCAGCTCTGTTATGGCATTCCGGTCAAACGATTGGCTGACAACGGAGTACGTGAGGGATGCGTTCGGATTGAACTATCTGAGCGAGACTACATTAGCCGGCAGTTTGCCCTCAACCGAGCGGAGGGAAGGCCATGTGGTTGAAGCGTGGGAAGTCAGCAAATTGAAGCCGGGAGAAGCATTTATAAGAATCATTGAGAACAGCCCATTTAAGTTTAAGTTTAAAGAATATGAGAGATAGAAAAGAAATAGCAGCCAGCAACGGCATATTAAACGATTTTTTTCTTGCGGGATCACAGAATTCGGGAATGATAAGAAAAACGGTGATTTCCGGTTCACTTAATGTTGTCAGAACAAAGTTTGCACTTATGCTTGCGGAAAACGTATGCCGCAACGGGAATCCTGTTGTGATTGTTCATAGGTCAAACCTTGTTTTCAACGAAAAATACAGGTCAGGAACGGCTGTATACAATGGGGAAGAATATGTTCTGGATCTCTTTGGAGATATTTCGGAAAACGAATTGGCAAGCGTGCTGTATGAAGTAGGGAAAAGCACTGCAAATCTTGGGATTGAGGCAAAAACCGTGATTTCGATAGGAATCGAAGCATTGAAAAAAGAACGGAGATTCGATTGACCTGCTGACACTGTGCAGCTTTCCGTGGGAGATGATATCAGCATTTATTTTCAACAGCAGAAATATTGATGTTTCCGATAAGCTGGTTTTGATCCAAAGACTTGCGCCGTTTTCAGAGCAAATACCTGCGGTTGCGGCCTTATTTACCGAATTCAAGGTCCATTTGATGGAAAAACAGTGTGTTAATGTTAAAAAATAAGCTTGAGCAAAGTTCTTCAAGGCGATGCCTGCATTGTTTCAATTGATGTCGGAACGGATATAAACGATGTGCTTGCTGAAACTCTGTTTTCTTTGTTGAAGTTGAATAAGGAAAAGGGTTATCGTTTTTTGAGTGTAATTGATTCAATTCCTGCATCAAACGAAAACAGCATTGCATTCAAATTGTACAGAAGCACTGATGTTCAGTCTCCCGTTATGATTGTTTCCCCGATCTTGCTCAGAGTTATGCCGGAAAACTCGGATTGTTCAATGATATTGTTGGGTCGGGCACAAATGTTGTTGTGCTTGCACACACATCAGGATACAGTGCGGATGTGTGGTCAACATACTTTGGCGAGTATTATGCGCAAAAAGAAGAGGTTTCATCCGGAAACTCAAGGGAAAACTATAGGTTTTTCAGCAAAACAAGCAGCAACACGGTTACACGCAGCGAAGAACGCAGACGAATTATTCTGCCTGAAGATATAATTATGCTTGATACAAAAATGGCTATTGTGCAGTGCGGATATAAGGACGGCGAACGGGGGTGGCGCTACAATGTACTTGATTTAAGTTGTCTGGGGGTAACAAAAGTGGAAATTGACTCAAGAAAAACAATTCTTAAAATCTGCATACCAACGGTTGCTGGCTTGCTCATTGGAATATATTTTATTTGCCGAGGTGGAGACGCAGGGTATTTGCTCATTTTGCCGATATATCTGATAGGACTTGTGTACGGGATAACGCGCATCGGACCATGGATGATTGCGTTCCTGCGGTCAATGTTTAAAGCAATGGCATCATTATTCCTATTCAGAATGTTCCTCTGGGCTATTGTCATTCTAATACTGGTTCCCATCGGATTGGGGCTGCTGACACTCGTGTGTTGGATTGTTGGGTTCCCAATGGCGGTTATGGAAGTAATAAGATTGATCAGGGAACGAAAAGCTTGCGGTAGCGGGACGCGGAGAAGACGCTTTCGACTTCCGAACTTGAGTCTCCCGAGCAGACGGAAAAGAAGGAACAGGCAGGAAGAATATGATGATGATTACGGGGAGTTTTAAAAAATTACCGATTCGAGTTTATTCGGGATAAAACAGAACACTCGTAAAGCTTCGGAGAATGACGGCTGCTGCATACGTGCTCAAGATCTCAAATGATATTAACCCAACAAAGAAAGGAAAACGCATTATGCCAATCAACACCGAACAATACAAGAACCAAGGCTTGAGTGGACAAGACAGAAAAGCCATAGTTGAAGCCAACCTGAGACGGTTGGATTACGCTGAAGGCAACGGTCTTCTGAGCAAAGCAAAAAAAGAACTGCTGCCGGGGGAGCTGTATCTTTTTATCAGCTCCGGCGGAACGGGACAAAAGGCACTTCGCAGCATAAAGGAAACGATTAACAAAACCATAGATCCCAACTATCATGCTCAGGTTCGCTACCTTGTTGTTGACTGTGCGGAGAATGAGCTTCTCAAGCTTGTTGAAGACGGAGTCTTTGAACAGAGCGAGATCATGTTAATTCCTTACCAAGGCGCTCATGACACAATCAGTCCGCAACACATTGCGCCTGATAAAAAAGAATGGGTGGATCCGGACCTGTACAGTGCGACAGGAGGAGGTATTCCCGGAATGCATCCCGGTTTTGAAAGCGACGGAGCGGGTGCTTGGCGCCAGCCGGGCAGGGTCAGGCTCACCTCAACCGGAGGCATTAATGTTATCAATAAAATACAGGAGGTCATCAACGGCATACAATATCCCGCCAGAACAAAACTGAAAGTCTTCTTCCTTTGCAGCGTTGCGGGAGGAACGGGCAGCGGAACGATCGTTGACCTTGTGTATATGACAAGGCATGTGCTTGAAACAAATTTTGCCGGTTTGTATAATAACACACGCATATTCGGTTATATTTTCAGCCCTTCAGCATGCGAGGGCGGAATTAACGAGGATCGTAATCCGGGAGCGAATCACTATGCGGCGATGAAGGAAATTGCCTATCTTATGAGGCTTGGCGACCGCGGCGAAAAGATAAAAATGAACTACGGCATCACAAACGTAACGTTCAACAGGAATATCTTTGACACATGTATGATTGTTGACTGTGATACTCCCGCTTTCGGTGGCTTCAATAACCCCGCAAAGACCGCAAGGAATGTTGTTGTTCAATCCATCCTCGGCAGTATGACCGCAAGGGATGTTGTAGGCGGTGAACGGGTAAGCCTTGTCGATTCAATATATTCGAACCGTTCGATAGAGGTGAACACAGCGATCGCAAGCCTGCCCCTTGACAGGTACCCGCGCTACGCAGGCTACAGCTTCAATGCAGCAGGTTTTGCTTCTGTAAAGGTTCCTGTTGAGCTGCTGACGAGCGTGGTGGTGCACAACATATTTGAAAAGCTTTGGAATGCATGGAATGAGGATCCCGGGAAGAATGCTCATATCAGATTCCTTAATGACTGCGGGATTGAAGAGGCTAGAAGGATTGCAAACATACAGTCAAAAAAAATGAGCTGCTCGAGAGGGTTGAGCAAAAGTCAAGGGAATTTATCCGCAGACACGGAATCATGGCCATGATCAACGTGGCAAGGGAGGCGGTGAGACTGTTGGAAAATGAATACATTCCGTATGCGAGAGATAAAGCGAAAAAGTGTATTCTTCAAGGAAAGTTGGATCAAAACCACGCATTTGCTGACAGCGGTCAAGTATCACCTTATCGGGCTTAACAACACAGTTTGGGAAACGTCAAAAATCGTGCTTGAAACTTTCCACGATCTTCTTGAAAGAGAAAGCGGAATTCTGACCGATGTCAACATATTTGAAAGAAATTTCAATAGGACGCTCTACTTCTGTCCGATCAACCTGACGCAGAGCATGGCGACACAGAGGCAGGCAAATGCACTGATGGAATTCATCACCGGCATTTATGAAGGACGAGAGGATAGGATTATTGAGGATTTCATTGATGAGATCCTGCTTACGGACAACCTTGCGAAGCTTGCAGGCGTAACATCAACGGATGCGGGTATCAGCGCACAGTTCGACCCCGCCGGGATGATAAGGAGCTTTATCGAAAGGAGGTTCGAAACCATAATTAACGAGAACATAGAGATATTCCTCGTTAAGTTCTTCTCCGGGAACCCGCAGGCAGAAACTACGCAGCCCGACCCGAATGAACCTGCAAGGCAGATTGCGTCAGATGATTTGAAGAGAGCTGCAAGGGAGATATATAACACACTTACCACAAAAGGTGCGGCAATGGCAAACACTCTGGGTGGTATTGAGAACAGGGTCAGCGGCCGCAGGTTTATCACTGTCCCGAAAACGTGCACTCACCTGTTCGAAGAGATCGAGAGATGTGCGAATGCCGACAGTGCAAAGGTAAAGGTATACAAGTCAGAGTCGGATGATGAATTGCTTATGATAACTATGCTGCAGGGGCTGCCGGCACTGTCTTTCCAAACTACGGCGCAGAACGAACCCGTCTATGAAGCACACTGGAACGGCTTCCCCGGGATTCATATTGAGCAGTGTGGAAGCGGCATTCACAACTGGGTAAATCTTCCCAACCTCGTTTTCAACGGAAATCAACCCAGAGAGCAGAGGAATCTTAGAGCTGCGAAGGATGATTACGATGCTGCCGTTGCGCTCGGCATGGTTATGAATTCTCCGAATTATCCCGATCAGCAGATTAAATCGATCTTCAGGCTTAACAAAACTCAAGACGTTGGATCCGTCACGGAGAGATGGATGATACCGGAGTTCGAAGACTACATCACGGATAGCCTTCCGAACAGTCTTAATGATCTTAACCTTGAGTACTGCCTGAATCAGTTGGAACAGAACGGCGTTGTCAGTCGTGTCGACCTTATGCAGCACGGAGATAATCGGAGCGCGATAGGGTCAGAGCTGCCTGCTGACTTCTACTACGATTACGCTTGGCACACCCTGCGGCAGATGTTCCATCTGTGGCATGCGGTGAAGGAGACCATTCCGTACGTTGCAGAGCTGTCCGAGGCGATTCAACGCAAGAAAGCAAGACTACATTGATGAAATGACAGGCTGAGCAGCGCATGCTGCTGAATGTTACAGAACGGCGTTGCCGATGGACTTGAATGCAATTACAAGCATACTGTGTCTGTCGGCATGCTGTTTAGTAATGTGAGTATAGGAATTGTGCCGGGAAGAGAAAAACAATGACAAAAAGTGAATTTGTCAGCAAAGTAATATGAGGGAGAAAATATGTCCGGGTGTTTAAACAAACTGATACCGAAAATGATATTGATAATAGTCGCGCTGCTGCTGGTTGCAGCAGTGGGCGGTGCGATAACCGAAGACGGAAATCAAGACGCATTTGATACGGCCATGGAGGAACTGCCTTTTGCAGGCCCGATTTCAAAGGTACTTTGCAATTTTATGAAATTGGACAAAGGTGAGGAATTGCTTTCGGCAAATGATTTGATTACAGACGTATTAAAAGTATTGATCATGTCATGCATACATCCTGCAATTGCACGAATTCTTTCACGCATTTTCCTTAAGCTTCCGGCAGGTTCTGTTTACGATCAAGAGGCATACATGGAAACGATGTCGTATCGCATAAAGGATTTGGTTGTGCTTGTTTTGACTGCAATTCCGGTTGCTTATTTGACGGGTGTTGGAGTTGGTGCCGCAAAAAATGCATTGGAAGAAAGCATAGGTACTGTGTTGTCCTCGATTTCACTTTCTGTTGCAACAATCGCTGTTTTTTTCATTTCTGTTAGCCTGTTTTTGAAAGGTGGAGTGTCGTTCGGCAGGGCGGTGCTGATAAGAATATTCAGCACGGTTATAGGAAATTTACTTAAAACAATTGTTGTTTGTGTTATAACAATATGGATATATCTGTTGATAAAGCAAGGCGAATATTCGGCTTTGTTAGCGGCGGCGGCAGCACTGTTCATTTTGCTGGGATTGATAGAATTCGGAGTCAAATATATGATTTCTGTCATTGTAAGATAGCAATATTAACAACTGTTGACGAAGAAGGGACTTAACGCGTTGTTTATTGTTTCGAAGCGATAGCCGAACAAAAGACGTAAACATGGACATTCAACATCACCCCTGCCTGCTTTTCGCAGACGGGGGTGTACAGTTTGCATAATCGAAAAATTTGAGGCAATCTCCGAAAGATTGTTCGGAAGATTATTTGTTTTCGAGGTATGCGTTGATTTTTTCAACGAGAGCATCGCAGTCGATACCATGGACGCCGCAGGCCTGTTCAAGGTCTTCGCCGCTTGCCATGACGCAGCCGAGGCAATGCATACCGCTCTCCATGAGGATGTTTGCAATGCCGTAATCGGTTCTGAGAATTTCTTCGATAGTCATCTTTTTGTTGATAGCCATTATTGTTATCTCCTGTTCAAAATTATTTTTATTGTCGGCAGGGGCGGGAAAAAATATTCGCCGCCGCGTGCGAGAATACGTTTTTATTCGGCCTTTGAGGCGTATTTAACCGCAGCTTCGATGAAACCTGTAAACAGCGGGTGCGCATTATCGGGGCGGGATTTGAATTCCGGGTGGAACTGTACCGCAACGAACCACGGGTGGTTTGCAACTTCAACGATTTCCATCAGGCCGCGGCGGGGGTTCCAGCCGGTAAAGCGAAGGCCCGCATCGGCAAAATCCTGAAGGTATTCGTTGTTGAACTCGTAGCGGTGGCGGTGGCGTTCGTGAACCTCTTCCTTGCCGTAGTGCTTTGCTGCAAGGCTGCCGGGCTCAAGGCGGCAGGTGTAGCTGCCGAGGCGCAGAGTGCCGCCGATGCGTTCAAGGTTGTTGACCTGATCTTCCATCAGTGCAATAACGGGGTGTTTTGCGTTGAAGTCAAATTCGGTGGAATTTGCATCTTTCCAGCCGAGGACATGGCGTGCGTACTCGATTACGGCGATTTGCATACCGAGGCAGATACCGAAATAAGGTATGTTGTGTTCCCGTGCATAGCGGGAAGCAATCATCATGCCTTCAACACCGCGTTCGCCGAAGCCGCCGGGAACAAGAATGCCGTCCACATCCGCAAGGATTGTGTTCGGATCATTGTGCTCAAGCTCTTCTGCCGCGATCCACTTAATGTTGACTCTTGCATCGTTTGCAATGCCGCTGTGTTCCAATGCTTCGGCAACGGAAAGATAAGCATCGTGCAGCTCAACGTATTTGCCGACGAGAGCAATGGTGCATTCCTTGGTGGGTTTGAGTGCGGATTCAACCATTTCACGCCAATGCGCAAGGTCGGGATCGCGCTGTTCAAGCGCAAGCTTTTTGAGTACGACGCTGCAAAGGCCGCGTTCTTCAAGCATGAGGGGAACATCATAGAGGGAGCGGGCGTTAAGGTTTTCAATAACGCATTCTTCCGCAACGTTGCAGAACAGCCCGATCTTTGCACGGATGCTGCGATCGAGCGGATAATCACTGCGGCAAACGAGGACATCGGGCTGAATGCCGATACTTTGCAGCTCTTTGACGGAATGCTGAGTGGGCTTTGTTTTCAGCTCACCGGATGCCGAAAGGTACGGAATGAGCGTAACATGGATAAAGCAGCATTGATTCTGCGCAAGCTGAGTTTTAAGCTGGCGAATAGCCTCAAGGAAGGGCTGGGATTCAATGTCGCCGACGGTTCCGCCGATTTCAACAAGCATGATCTCGGGTTTGATTGCGTTGATGGCCTTCTTGATGCGGAGCTTGATTTCGTCCGTGATATGCGGAATCACCTGCACCGTGCCGCCCTGGTAGCCGCCGCGGCGTTCGCGGTCGAGAACTGCGGAATAAATCTGTCCGGTGGTGGTGTTGTTGAGCTTTGTGAGCTCTTCGTTAATAAAACGTTCGTAATGGCCGATGTCAAGATCGGTCTCTGCTCCGTCATCGGTCACGAAAACTTCGCCGTGCTGATAGGGGTTCATCGTTCCCGGGTCAACATTGAGATAGGGGTCGAGCTTCATAATCGATACGCTGTAGCCCCTTGCTTTCAACAGCCTGCCCAATGCGGCGGCGGTGATGCCTTTGCCCAGCGAGGAAACTACGCCCCCGGTAACGAAAATCAGCTTGGTGTCCATGTGTTCCTCCTGAATATAAAATCGTCAATGCACCGCAGAAGGAATGCAGAGAACACTCCCGCGCAGCTGCGGCACACAATAACTGTCCATTGAATAATATTATAGTTAAAACCCGCCGCGTTTCAAGCCCTATATGCGAATAAAATCCGATATAATTTTTCGCGGCTTTCCGCGGCGGAGAAAAAACTGTTTCGGCACTGCATTATTCTTCCGTCGGTATCGGACGGATATGCCAGAGTTCTTCGGAATACTCCCGAATTGTTCTGTCGCTTGAGAACTTGCCGGAATTTGCGGTGTTCATAAGGCACTTTCGCGCAAATGCCCGCTCATCCGCCGTATCATAAATTGCACGGAGCTTTGCTTCGATATAGCTTTCAAGGTCGTATAGATTGAAATAATAGTCCGGCTTACGCCAATCGCCCGTCAAAAGGGAGTTGTAAACTTCCGTAAATACGCGGCGCGCTTCTTCTTTTGCTCCGGAATCCTGCGGCAGTGTGTAAACGGCATTCAGAATGCTGTCGTCAACAAGGGAATCAACCGCGCGGCGTACGACGGAGCTGCTTTCGTAAACGGTACGGGGGTTGTAATGCGGGCGGAGGCGGGTCAGCTCCTCGACTCTTGCACCGAAGATATAGTTGTTTTCCTCGCCGGCGCACTCGACGATTTCGATATTTGCGCCGTCATATGTTCCGGAGAGTTACAGCACCGTTTATCATGAACTTCATGTTGCCCGTGCCGCTTGCCTCGGTTCCGGCAGCAGAGATCTGCTCTGAAATATCTGCGGCGGGAATGATATGCTCGGCATAGGAACAGTTGTAGTTTGAAACGAACACAACCCTCATCTTATCGCGAACGGCCGGGTCGCTGTTGATGCAGCGCGCAAGCTCGTTGATGTATTTAATGATGTTCTTCGCCATTATGTAACCCGGAGCTGCCTTTGCACCGAAGATGAATGCGGCGGGGGGCATGTCGGAAAGCCGTCCTTCCTTAAGCTCGCGATAGATATGCACAATGCTCAGTGCGTTCATAAGCTGCCGTTTGTATTCATGCATGCGCTTCACCTGAATATCGAAAACGAACTCCGGAGGAATTTCAACACCCTCCTTTTGAAGAATGATATCGGAGAGCTTGCGTTTTGCCTCGCGTTTGACGGCAATGAAACCCCGAATCAGTTCATCGTCGATCAAGGGTTCAAGCTTTTTAAGCTCGTACAGGTCGGTCATAAAGCCGTAGCCGATGCGGCTCCCGATAAGTGTGGAAAGTGCGGGATTGCAAAGCCCGAGGAAGCGGCGCTGGGTCACGCCGTTTGTTTTGTTTTGGAAGCGTTCGGGATAAACATCGTACCAATCCTTAAGCACTTCGGTGCGCAGCAATCCGGAATGGATCTGCGCAACGCCGTTGACGTATGAGGAAACAAAGGTTGCAAGCCTTGCCATATGAATCCGTCCGTCGGCAACGATGTACATTGAGTTTATCTTTTCCTGCGGCAGCCCGCGGGACGTCAGTTCGCGGTGCAGCGCATCGTTAATGCGGAAGATGATATCGAGAATATTCGGAATAACGCTGCGGAAGAGCTCACAATCCCATGTTTCGAGAGCCTCGCTCATGAGCGTGTGGTTTGTGTAGCTGAATGTGCGCCGCGCAATGTCCAGTGCGTCGTCAAAACTTTTGCCCTCGTTCATAAGCAGACGGACAAGCTCCGGAATGCTGACCGTCGGATGCGTGTCATTAAGCTGTATTGCGTTCATCTCCGCAAAATTATCAACCGTGCCGAAAACACGCTTGTGACGGCGGAGAATGTCGCCGAGCGATGCGGCGGAAAGGAAATACTGCTGCTTCAGGCGCAGGCGTTTACCCTCGTATGTGCTGTCGTTGGGATAAAGCACACGCGTAATGTCCTCAACGGCATTCTTTTCGCGGACGGAAAGCGCGTATTCCTGCGAATTGAACGCGGCAAAATCAAATTCCTCCTCCGCTTCGCTCTGAAACAGGCGGAGAGTGCCGATTGTTGAAGTGTTGAAACCGATTACAGGCATGTCATAGGGCACGGCGAGAACGCGCCTGTCCGCAAATTCAACAACAATGGTTTTATCGTCGCGTCTGCGGCTCCACGGATCTCCCTGCTTTTGCCAATCGTCCGCACGTTCAACCTGAAAGCCGTTCAAAAAGCTCTGCTTAAACAAACCGAATTTGTAGCGGATGCCGTATCCGTCCAGCGGAAGGTCGTGAGTCGCCGCGCTGTCAAGAAAACATGCCGCAAGCCTGCCCAACCCTCCGTTGCCGAGAGCGCAGTCCTCGATGGATTCCATAATGTTGATATCGACTCCGCGCAGAGCAAGCAGACGGGATACTTCCGGCAAAAGATTCAACACGAACAGATTGTTGAAAATCATTCGCCCGGTTAGATATTCGGCGGAAAGATAGTATGCCCTCCGCCCCGTTTCACGATTGCGGCGGCTCCTGCGCCAATCATCCGCAACGGCATACATCACCGCATCGGAAAGTGCGCGGTGCAGCTGCTTCGCATCCGCCTCGTTTATGTTTATCTGATAGTCGCTGCGCAGAATATCCTCCGTGCGCCTGATGATCCCTTTTGCATCCATAAGCATGATTCCGTTACCCGTGGCTCTCGGCTGCCCGAAAGCGTCCTTTCGCAGTCTGATTAATGTTTTCAGCTTATTATACCATATGCGGCGCGATTAGGTAAGTACCGGGTGACGGGGAGTTGATGATGAAACAAATATTATGAATATATCATCCGTGTATTTGCTTTTAACGCTTAAGTATGTTATAATACATTTGTATTTGAATGTTCTTTTTAAGCTTTTTTCGTAAAGAGCCTTGACTTTGTATCTTTTGCAAAAACAGCTTGAGTCGGCACTTCTCCAAAATCAGCTGCGGGTCTGTTAATGCAAAAAACTTGAGCAATCCCGTGTTCGGAAGCGAACACAATGAGTTTTTAACGAATGCAGGCACAACTTTTCTTAATGTATCTGCAAAAACAAATCTGATTAAATAATGTATGATTATTCATAAAATGGCCGATGTGAACGGAATGTTTATGCGTGACCATGCATTCACGCTCACAAAACTCGGCACGGCGAAAGAGCAGATGGAAAAACTTGACGAGGCATTGCAATGCTATACAATGGCAATGCAGATAACCAAAGAACTTCTCGCAGCTTCGCCCGATGACGGCAAACTTAATTAAGTGGAATATGTGTGCTTTTTATGAACAGATCGGTCATATAGCAGAGCTTAAACACAATTATCGCGAAGCTGAATTGCTGTACAGACAATCGCTTGAGATCTGCCGCACTAACGTTAAGCTCGGGACTCGACCGTTTGATGAAGACGCTCTTGCAAGTTCTTTATACAGACTTGGTGCACTTCCATTGCAGCGAAAGGCAACGGACAAACAGAAAGAATGCCTTAAAGAAGCGATGTCCATATGGAAAGATTTATATAACACAACGGGAGATATTGTGTATAAGAAAAATTATGATTTTGCCAAAAGGCATTAAGAAGATAATGCGGTAAATTAAAAACACGCTACTGTGCATCGGACACCGCAGTGCGTTTTCAACTCCTGCCGAATCAGAAGAGCCGCGCTTTGACGCGGCTCTTTAACGTTCCGAACAATAGTTCGGCAGCTGTTTGATTATTGACCGAATCCTCAGTCAGGCTCAGTCTTCGTCCTCTTCATCGGGGAGGATTGCGTTATGGAACACCTCTTGGACATCATCGTTATCATCGAACATATCGAGCATACGTTCGATTTTTGCGATCATTTCGGGATCGTTGACATCGACGGTGTTGGAGGGATCATATCCTGTTCGGCGGAGAGGAAGGTGTAGCCTGCGGCTTCAAGAGCCTCGCGAACGGCAGAAAAATCGGCGGGCGAAGTGAAGACTTCAAAGCAGTCGTCCTGTGCATTGAAATCGTCTGCGCCGGCATCGAGAGCAGCCATCATGAGTTCTTCCTCATCGATTTTTGCGCTGCGTTCAATGACGATATGACCCTTCTTGTCGAACATCCAGGCGACGCAGCCGGAGTTGCCCATGCCGTTGCCGTATTTGTCAAACAGGTGGCGGATTTCCGCAGCGGTACGGTTGCGGTTGTCAGTCAGAACTTCAACAATGACTGCAACGCCGCCGGGGCCGTAACCCTCGTAAGTGCCGCTTTCGTAGTTAATGGAGCCGAGTTCGCCTGCCGCCTTTTTGATGGAGCGGGAGATGTTGTCGTTGGGCATGTTGCTTGCCTTTGCTTTTGCAATAACATCGCGGAGTTTTGAGTTGTTTGCGGGGTCGCTGCCGCCTTCTTTAACGGCGATTGCAATTTCTCTGCCTATTTTTGTGAAAACCTTACCTCTTTGAGAGTCGGTCTTCTCCTTTTTGTTTTTAATGTTTGCCCATTTGGAATGTCCGGACATAGGTGTACCTCCTGAATTTTTCGCCGACGCACATTATTCGCTGCGCCGTTTTGATTTTGATTTTGATTTTGGTAAATTTTTATGATAATGCCGCACTCGAAATTTCGGGGCAGCTTATCGCCTTTTTGATTTCGGACAAATTGAACCGCTTTAACGTATCCGCCGCTGTTACTCACCGGTGTAGGGCCTGCATACAGCAACAACGCGGTGCATACTTGTTCCGGCGGAAGAGCTAAAGTCGCCGAGACAGGTGATGAGCGTCAATCTTGATTCGCCGTCATGCTGCATGACTTCCCACGGAACATGCTGATAGTGGTATTGGTTAATGCTTTCAACGATATAATAAGCGTATTCGCCGTTCTGCATTTTGACAATGACCTGATCCCCGGGCTGCAATTTATCCTTTACAACGGAAAAATAACCGAGTTTGCCGCTGTATCGATTGTGCCCGGCAAGGATAACGTTGCCGCCTGTTACGGGATCCCCGCTGTATTTGAGCCATCCTGCACGGAACGGAGAACGTACGGTTGCCATTTCTCCGCGCCAATTGTATCCGACGGGATCCACGGGGCAGGTTATATCATATTGCGGAAAATAAACGCATTCGGGCGCATAATCGTAAATGAACGGTTCTTCCGTAACATTTTCGGGCAGGGGCGTTTCGTCCGGCGAAAACGTCGGACGCGGAACGAGACTGCCCTGCGGCCCGATGTTGGGATTGTTCGGGTCATCCGGATCACTCGGTCCGCTCGGGCTGCCTGTCGGGAAAGGCGGAATCGTTTCGAATACTTCTCCGAAGATGTTGCGGCGTATCCAACGCCCGGCATCGTCAAAGAAAAACGTCGTGTCGCTCACGATAATAATGATACCCGCAAGCATCAGCACAACGGCAATTGACGTCACAATGGCGCTGTGACGGCGGTTTCTGCGCCTTTTTCGGCAGGAGTATATACTTTTCGTTTCTTTTTTATCCATAGCCCCTTTATTATATCAAAGAATTTTAGTGTTGGCAACAGAAATTGTTTATGGTATAATACGGAATATAACGGAATTTTGATCCGGGGACGGCGGTTCGGCTTATTTTTGCTTAAAGTTCAAAGTTTTTCACCGAACAGCCGCAATCTGCTCCGATCGAATGCACGGATGCCGCCTGCGTGCAGACACAGCGGGCGCTGCATCACAACAAACGAACGCTGGTTCTGTTTAATGCATCAGCGTATTTCCGACAAGAGGTATCCACATGGACTTCAAACAAAACCTTTGCGCCGCTCTCAGCAATGCCTGCGGCATGACTGCCGAACAGATCGGCGATATGCTTGAAACTCCGCCGAACCCCGCAATGGGTGATTTTGCGCTGCCCTGCTTCAAGCTTGCAAAAACTTTCAGAAAAGCTCCCCCGGCAATTGCCGCGGAGCTTGCCCGGAATCTCGGCGAAATTGAGGGTTTTTCCCGTATTGAGACAGCCGGCGGCTATCTGAACTTCTTTACGGACAAATCCGCATTCGCCCGAACCGTCATTCAAAGGGTTCTTTCCGAAGGCGACGGCTACGGTGCTTCAACCGAAGGCAGCGGAAAGAATATCTGCTTGGATTATTCTTCCATAAACATCGCAAAGCCCTTCGGCATCCACCATATCACAACAACGGTTCTCGGAAATTCGCTCAGGCGTATCTTTGACCATTTGGGCTACAAGACCGTCAGCATCAATCACCTCGGTGATTGGGGAACGCAGTTCGGAAAAATGATCGTTGCATATGACAAATGGGGCGACAGAGAAAAAATCGAAAACGGCAATTCCGTCCGCGAACTTGTTGCACTCTATGTCAAATTCCATGAGGAGGCCGAAAAAGACCCTTCTCTTGAGGATGAAGCACGTGCTGCATTCCGCCGCATCGAGCTGCACGAACCGCATGAATGGGAGCTTTTCCAGTGGTTCAAAACGCTGACGCTCAAGGATGTTGCGCGGGTCTACGACCTTTTGGGCGTAACGTTCGACAGCTATAACGGCGAAGCCTTCTACGAAGACAAAATGCCCGCCGTTGTGCGGGAGCTTAAGGATAAGGGGCTTACAAAAATCGACAACGGCATGACCATTGTCGATCTTTTCCGAATATGATATGCCGCCCTGCATAATCCTTAAGAGCGACGGAAGCACCATTTATGCAACCCGCGACATTGCCGCTGCGGAATATCGCAAGAATACTTACGATTTCTATAAGTCCCTGTATGTTGTTGCCTATCAGCAGAGCCTGCATTTCCGCCAGATTTTCAAGGTGCTTGAGCTTATGGGCTACGATTGGGCAAAGGATTGCGTTCATGTCAGTTTCGGCATGGTCAGCATGGAGGATATGACTTTCTCCACCCGCAAAGGCAATGCTGTTTACCTTGAGGACGTTTTGAATGCCTCGATTGAAAAAACGCTTGAAATTATCAAGCAAAAAAGTCCCAACCTTGAAAACAAGCAGGAGGTTGCGCGGCAGGTCGGCGTCGGTGCACTCGTTTTCGGCGTGCTTTATAACGGCAGGATAAAGGATTACACCTTCTCTTGGGAAAAATCTCTCAATTTCGACGGCGAAACCGGTCCCTATGCGCAATACACCTATGCACGTGCATGCTCCGTAATGCGCAAGGCGGACGGATTCGATGCCGAAAACATCGATTTTTCGGTGCTTTCGGATGAAGCTTCGGCCGCGCTGCTTCGCGCAATAGATTCACTGCCGGGCTGCATTAAACAGGCGGCGGAAAAATACGAACCCTACCTTATCTCCCGTGCGGTTATAGATATTTGTTCATGCTTCAACAAGTTCTATTACGACAACCGCATTATGGATGATGATACGGCCGTTCGCAACGCAAGGCTTGCGCTCACCGAAGCCGCACGCACCTCCATTCGCACAGGTCTGTTCCTTGTCGGGCTTGAAGCGCCCGAAAGGATGTAATTCGGATCCGCGAAGCGTCAATCAATTGGTTATCAATAATAATTTATTTTATCGAAAGGAAATACACAATGGTTCTACTCGACGAATATCGTCAACAGTTGACGGCAGCCATTGCAGCCCTTAAGCAGGCGGGTGAATCCCTTTGACCTTGCAGGGCTTGCAAAGGAAAAACAGGAGCTTGAGGAGCAGATGGCTCAGGACGGCTTCTGGAACGATGTTGAAAATGCAAACAAGGTCAATCAACGCATAAAAGCGATTCACGCAAAGCTTGACAAATATCGCAAGCTTGAAACAACCGGCGAGGACGTCTCAACCCTGTTTGATATGGCAGAGGAAGAAGATGACGAGGAAACCACGCTTGAAGCACAGGCGGAGCTTAAGGAGTTCCTGCATAAGGTTGAAGAGTTCCGCATCGACACGATGCTCCGCGGGCCGTACGACAATGCAAATGCCGTTCTCAGCCTTCATGCCGGTGCAGGCGGCACGGAAGCGCAGGATTGGGTCAGCCTGCTCTACCGCATGTACACACGTTATTGCGAACGCAAAGGTTTTGTTGTGAAGGAACTGGATTTGCTCGACGGTGAGGAAGCGGGCATCAAGTCCGTCACCTTTGAGTGCCAGGGGGACAATGCCTACGGTTACCTTAAGGCGGAAAAGGGTGTTCACAGGCTTGTTCGAATCTCCCCGTTTGACTCCTCCGGGCGCAGGCACACCTCTTTTGCCTCGCTGGATGTAACTCCGATTCTTGACGATGATGCGGGTGATATTGAGATAAATCCCGATGATATCCGTGTTGATACTTATCGTTCGAGCGGAGCAGGCGGACAGCATGTTAACAAAACATCCTCCGCGATCCGCATAACGCATTTCCCGACGGGCGTCGTTGTTCAGTGCCAGAACGAACGCAGCCAGATTCAAAACCGCGAAACCGCAATGCGTATGCTCCGCGGCAAGCTGCTTGAAATCAAGGAACGCGAACGCATGGAACACATGGCGGATATTAAGGGTGAAATGAAAAAAATCGAATGGGGAAGCCAAATTCGCAGCTATGTGTTCCACCCCTACACAATGGTCAGGATCATCGCACGGGTGAGGAGACCGGCAATATTCAGGCTGTCATGGACGGCGACATTGAATCGTTCATTAACGCATATCTTATGAAGTGCTGATGCAGACGTAAATTCGCACTTTCGGCGGAGCTGTTTCGACTTGTTTGCCCGAAACGGCTCCGTCTGCAAAATTCAATCGGAATTTGCCGAAACCGCAAAATTCCGGTTATCCGATTAAATGCCGATTCCGTCAAAAAACAGATCAAAGCGGTTCGGCGCGTTTCATTTAAAATAATATAAAGGAGCTTTTGCAGCGGCAGAAGCAAAGGTATAAACAATGGGAAAATTTAACGGATTCAACACCGGCGCAAGCAACATGCAAGGGCTTATGCGCCAGGCACAGCGGATGCAGCAGGAAGTTGCCCGCGTTCAGGAGGAAGTCGGCAACACCGATTTTGAAGCAAGTGTCGGCGGCGGCGCGGTCAAAGTCGTTGTGAACGGCAACAAAGAATTCAAATCCATCGAAATCAGCCCGTCGGCAGTGGATCCGGATGATGTTGAAATGCTTCAGGATCTTATCCTTTCCGCAGTGAACGAGGCCGTTCGCCTTGCTAACGAAACGATGGAAAAGGAAATGTCAAAAGTCACCGGCGGTCTCGGAAATCTCGGCGGCTTCGGCTTCTGATTCTTCGGCAGAACAAAATGGAAAGTCTCGACAGACTTATCTCGCGGCTCAACCGCCTGCCCGGAATCGGCATCAAAACAGCACAACGGCTTGCTTACCATATTATCTCCCTTCCCGATGAGGATGCAGCAGCCCTTGCGAATTCGATAGAGGATGCGCACAGGCTTGTTCATTTTTGCCCTATCTGTGGTAACTATACGGAAAATGAGGTTTGCGAGATCTGCTCCGATCCGAAACGCAGCTCTGACACCCTGTGTGTTGTTAAAGATGCGCGCGATGTTATTTTTATGGAACGTATGCGTGAATATCACGGAAGGTATCATGTTCTCGGCGGCGTTCTTTCCCCAATGGACGGAATAGGACCGGAGATGCTTCGAATAAACGAACTTTGCAAGCGCATCGAGTGTGAAAAAGTTAAGGAAGTTATCCTTGCAACCAACCCCGATGTTGAAGGCGAAACAACCGCAAACTACATCGCAAAGCTGCTCAAACCCCTCGGCGTCCGCGTTACGCGCATTGCTCACGGAATACCTATCGGCGGCAGCCTCGAATACATCGATGAAGTTACCCTGCTCCGTTCCATAGAAAACCGCAGAGAAATGTAAATCGATACTGCACTTTGGCGCGCAGCCGTGCGGCAGGGGGGCTGACCGCAGGAGCCTCGGAGCGCACTCGAAAAATTGATGAACATAAACGATTATAAAAATCAAAATTGCGAGTGCGGCAAGCCGCAAAGAGCCAAGCCGCGCTTGTTGACTCACCGTGTTTCCGAAGCCGAAGCGGGGAGGAGCGTGCAGAGTTTGCTCAGAAACGAGATGCAGCTTTCGGGGGGGCTTGCTGCGCGGCTGAAGCGGGTTGAAAACGGAATTACTCTTAACGGAGAGAAGGTGTTTTCAAACGTCCGCGCCGCGGAAGGGGATATTGTAGCGGCGGCGATAGGCTTTTGTCCGGAGCGATGCGGAAAATTGCCGTTCGAAGTGCTTTTTGAGGATGAGGATCTGCTGATTATCAACAAGCCCGCCGGTGCAGCGGTTCACGGATCGCGATACGATGATTCCGTGCCGTCGATTGAGTTTGCGGTAAATGAATATTACGGCGACGAAGGTTTTTTTCATCCCGTGAGCAGGCTTGACAGAGGCACGACGGGTGTAATGACGATTGCAAAAAACGGTTACATGCACGAACGTTTATCGGCTTGCCTGCATACGGACAGCTATGTGCGTTTTTACATCGGCATTTGTCACGGTTGGCTCGGGGCGAACACGGGAACTGTTGACATGCCCATAAAGCGGGAGGACGGCCCGTCCGTGCGGCGCGTCATTGACCCGTGCGGTGCGGAGGCGATCACGGATTTTCGCCTTCTGAAAGATTACGGATTTAACGGCTGCCGCGGATTTGCGGCGGAGGAAAACGAACAGGCTGAAAACATCGTTATAAAAAAGAAAACGATGCTCAAAGATATGAAAACAAAAGCGGGCTTACTCCTGTCGAATTCCGACTTCGCACGGGGCGGACACATCAAATACGCGTTCATGCGGCGGCCGTCGGGCACCCGCTTGCAGGCGATTGGCTCTACGGAACAGAGGAGCCGGAGCTTATCGGGCGGCCGGCACTGCATTCATATAGGCTGGAGTTTGTTCACCCGCTGCGCGGAGAAAAACTCTGCATAAAAGCCGAATTGCCGCAGGATATGCAAAAATTGCTCAGCAGACACTGAACATAATCATGCCGCAAACATAAACGAACAAAATGCAAATAAGGTAATAAAGAAAGACAAACCGAGTGACCGACAGATGTGCCGAAAGTCGCTCGGTTTGCATTTCTCAGCATTTTTAAACGGAAAGCGAAACTGAAGATTATTTGCTGTCGGTTTGCGTGCCGCACTTTGCCGCAGCTCTTTTCTTTTTATACACGCCCCACATGCGGAACGCGGTTGAAACAAGCAGCACACCCACGGCGACTGCGCCTGCAATTGCGGCGGTTGCCGATCCTTTGGCCCACGCCTCGTTCATTTGGCTTCTGGAAATAAAATCCATTGTGTAGTACAGTCCGGCACCGGGAATCAAAGGCACAAGTGCCGCCATGAGATAAGCTATCGCCGGGAATTTGCGGATACGCGCCATGATTTCGGCATATGCGGAAGAAACGGCGGCAGCAATAAGATAGCTTGTTGCTTCGCCGATGCCTGCACGCATACAAAGGCAGCAAACCACCCATGAGATAATGCTGCCGACGAGGCAATAGGGAATGCCGCTGCCGTGCATGTTCAAATACAGTCCGAATCCGAGAGTTCCCACCATTCCGGCGATGCATTGCACGGCAAGACTGTGTTCAACAAGCTGCGGACTTCCGGCAATTGTGCCGAAAATCTGACGTGAAAGCCCGAATGCCGCACTTGTGCCGACAACAAGCGCGATTGCAATGATGACGACCTGAACAAGGCGGTTGATGCCGGAAAGAGTGTCCCCGTAAATAATATCTCGAAGGCTGTTTGTAAAAAGAAATCCCGGAACAAGTATCATTATTGCTCCGATTGAAACAACATCCGCATTGTCGCAAAGACCCAATACGGTGAGGGAATATGCGGCAAATGCAAGCACAAACCCGCCTACGAAGGTTTTGAAGAACGGGTTGGCGTGCAAAAACCCATGCCCTGAATACAAAGCCCGACCGCAATGCCGCAGAGCCCGGAACCGAGAGCGTCACGCAGCGTTCCGCCGAAAAAAACGGCAAACCCCGCCGCAATGAGGAAGTAGCCGAGATACGCGATCGGCAGTTTGTATTTGCGTATGCTTTTTTCGGTTTCACGCAAAAGCTGCCGCGCCTGACGAACCGGCGGCGTTTCCGCACAGATCCGACGGCAGAATGCGCTGTACAGCTCAACGCCGTCAAGAACCGTGTCGATGTCTTTAACTCTGCGAATCTTGGAGTAAACCTGCCCGTTTTCGTCCTCAAGTCCGGCAAAAATGCTTCCGGGTATTACGAAAACGTCGGATTTGTCTATACCGTATGCTTCAATGATGCGCACGACGGTTTCCTCAACACGGTATGTTTCCGCGCCGCAGCTTTGCAGCCGGACGGCCACCGCAACGGCAAAGTCCAGCAGCTCTTCGGGATTGGTCACGGCTGTGTTTCCGCTTTTGCTGCCGGCAGATTCAACATCGTGAACGGCAGCGGATCCGCTGCAAGGCCTTTTCGCCTTCGAAATCTTTTTATTTGAAAATTCGGATTTATTTGTTTTTTTTGCTTTCTTCATGTTTTTGTCCTTTCGGAGGGAAGATGAAGGCTTCGGAACAGGGCTGCCGCATTTTGCGCGGGGCGTGGAGGTGTTCCGAATTTAACGTCGAGTATAACAGCATACTGCGGAGAATTCAAGCGGGGAACAATGGCTTTTACGGTTATATTTTTGTATTTTTGTGTCGAAACGATAATGCGGAAGAAAGGACTGAGACAGACCTTCTTCCGCATTGCGGCATTGTTTATTTGTCGGCACTGCACGGATTGCGCCGCGCGCAGGGCATTATTCGGCGACAGCGCAATTCGCACGGCGGTTTAATTTAATCCCGCGTTCGGGATATAAGAGCTTTATTCTCTGTCAGCAGCCGCATCCGCAGGTGTTGTTATTGCCGCATCCGCAGCTGTTGTTGTCGCAGCCGCAGCCGAGACCGTTTTCGCCGAATACGCCGAGCAGGGCAAGGATGATAATCCACCACCAATTGTTGCCGCATCCGCAGTTGTTGTTGTCGCAGCCGCAGCCGTTATCGCAGCCGCAGGTGTTTCCGTTGCCGAAAATGAGCAGAAGGATGATGATCCACCACCAATTGTTGCCGAAACCGTTACACATAATTTGTTGCCTCCTTGATTTTTTGCGGCGATTCCCGCCGTCACCCCCATAATACGCAGGCGGGGCGGGATGTGTTACGGCAATTGCAAACCGCGTTTTCGAGTTCGGCCGAATTGCGCACCGGAGACGTTTTTCATAAAAACATTTGCGATGAATTAATACTTGAAATTGATTTTCGGGATATTGAAGAAACTCGGTATTAATGGTATAATAAAGCCGAATCTTCCTGCGGGCGGAATATGCACAGGCGGGTGATTCGGCTTTTTCATGAAAGGATACGAAACGAATGAAACTCGGAGTTATCGGCTTGCCCAATGTCGGCAAGAGCACGCTCTTTAACGCTATCACCAAGGCGGGCGCACAGGCTGCGAATTACCCGTTCTGCACAATTGAACCCAATGTCGGCATTGTCAACGTTCCCGATGAACGATTGGAAGTATTGAACGAGATGTATCATCCGAAGAGCCTTGTTCCCGCAACAATACGTTTTGTTGATATTGCGGGGCTTGTTCGCGGCGCATATCGCGGCGAGGGTTTGGGAAACAAATTCCTTGCGCATATTCGCGAAGTGGATGCGATAGTTCATGTTGTCCGCTGCTTTGAAGATTCAAATATTGTTCATGTTGACGGTTCGGTTGACCCTGTTCGCGACATGGAAACAATTAATCTTGAGCTTATCTATGCCGACCTTGAAACGATTGAACGCCGCATTGACAAAGCAAAGAAAAATTCAAAAAGCGGAGATAAAAAGTACCTTCACGAAATTGAATTTCTGGAACGCATTAAGGCGCATTTGGATTCCGGCAAGCCTGTGCGGAGCATGGAACTTACGGACGATGAACGCGCTGCGGCGGACGAACTTTTCCTCCTGACCACAAAGCCCGTTATCTATGCCGCGAATATAGCCGAAGATGAAATCGGCAATGAACCGTCTGCCGTGCAGAAGCTTTATGACGAAGCCGCAAAAGAAGGTGCGGCTGCGCTGACCGTATGCGCAAAGGTTGAAGAGGAACTTTCCGAGCTTACGGATGAAGAAAAGGCGGCTTTTATCGAGGATCTCGGCATTGGGCAGAGCGGCCTGGACAAGCTCGTTCAAAAGAGTTACGAATTGCTCGGGCTCATCAGCTTCCTGACCGCGGGGACGGACGAGGTTCGTGCATGGACGATAACAAAGGGAACAAAAGCTCCCGGTGCGGCGGGTAAAATTCACACGGATTTCGAGCGCGGGTTTATCCGTGCGGAAGTTGTGCCCTATGAAACGCTCATTGAACAGGGCAGCATGGCGGCCTGCAAGGAAAAGGGTCTTGTTCGTTCCGAAGGCAAGGATTATGTTGTTCAGGACGGTGATATAATCGTTTTCCGTTTCAATGTCTGACGAATGAACCTTTTTGCATATCACAATTCAAGATTGCTTGACTGCCGCTTTCCGCACGGTGCATTGAAATGCCGCGGGGAAGCGGCTTTGTGCATTTATCTCTCCGGGCGCGATGCGGTGCGGGCGCGTGCATCGTTGCGGCTGTGGGCCGACGGGAAAGAACTGCTCATTTCGGCAGAAAAAATCTCCCCTTGTTCATGCGAAAAACTGCGCTCGCTGCCGCTTGAAGGGGATGGGGGCTTTTTCTTTTCGTTCAATATCAATGCTCCTGCCGAACCGCAGTTGATATGGTATTATTTCATCATTGATGTTGCTCCGGAACATGACGGCGGGGAAACGACGCGGCTGTTTTACGGCGCGCCCGAAACCCGCAGCGGCATCGGAAAGTTTTACCCTGCATGGGAGACACCTCCCGATTATCAGATAACGGTTTTTGCGCGCGATTTTGAAACTCCGAGTTGGTTCAGACACGGAATTGTCTATCAGATTTTTCCGGACAGGTTCAACCGTGAGTGTTTAAACGACTCGGCACGGGGCACTTGCATTCCCGCGTTTTCAAGGGCTGAATACCATGAAAAACTCGGCCGCCGAATCATCAGGCACAAAGACTGGTTCGAACCCGTGCTGTACAGCCCCTGTGCAGGGGAAAAATTCTATTCCCGTGCGATTACTACGGGGGCGATTTTGCAGGGATAAAACAAAAGCTTCCCTATCTTGCGCAAATCGGAGTTTCCGTTATCTACCTGAATCCGATTTTTGAGGCCGCAAGCAATCACAGATACAACACTTCCGATTATCTGTCCGTTGACCCGATTCTCGGCAGTGATTATGATTTAACCGAGCTTTCAAAAGCGGCGGCGGAATACGGCATCCGCTTAATGGCGGACGGTGTTTTTCACACACCGGGGATGACAGTGTTTATTTTAACAAATACGGAACATATCCCTCGTGCGGCGCATACAGCGGCGCGGATTCGCCATATTATAAATGGTACGAATTCGAACATTTCCCGGATGAGTACCGATGCTGGTGGGGGTTCAAAACCCTGCCGGAGGTGAACGAGCTTCAACCCGATTATGTTCGTTTCACAGAAAGCGTGCTCAAAAAATGGGCAGGCTGCGGTATAACGTCGTGGAGGTTGGATGTTGCGGACGAATTGCCGGATGAATTTATAAAAAAGCTGCGCACAGCGCTAAAAAAGCTTGATTCGGACGGTGTGCTTCTGGGTGAAGTTTGGGAGGACGCTTCAAACAAGGTTTCGGGAGGCGGGCTGCGAAAGTTCGTTCTCGGGGACGAGTTGGACAGCGTCATGAACTACCCGTTTCGCGATGCGGTATGCGATTTTCTGACGTGCAGGACGGATGCATATGCGCTGTATGAAACGCTTTCCGGGCAGCGGGAACGTTATCCCGAACCGTTTTACGGTGCCTGCATGAACCTTCTGGGCAGTCACGACACGCAGAGAATCCTGTCCTGCCTCAGCGATGCACCGCCAAAAGATACGTTGACGAGGGAACAGCAGGCGGAATATCAATACAAACCCGAAGCTGTCGTGCGCGGAAAGCGTCGGCTTTATGCGGCGTTTGCGCTCATGTTTTCAATGCCGCAGCCTCCGTGCATATACTATGGCGATGAGGCGGGAATGATGGGCCTTTCCGACCCGTTTAACAGGGGTTCCTATCCGTGGGGAAGGGAAGACCCCGAAATACGCAGTTTTGTCATGCAGCTTTCGGCTCTCCGCCGCTGCAATGCTGCAATGAGCAGCGGGAAAACGGCATTTGCCGCTCCGTGTGCCGATGCATTCGCCGTGCTTCGGTGCCGAGGTGAAGAGAGCGCACTCACACTTGTCAACCGCGCCGATCATACCGTCTGCGCCGCACTCGGTGCAGAGGATTTCCGTGAAGGTCCGGATGCCTTGAACGTCCTCACGGCGGATAAATATTCCGACGCATTTACCGATGGTACGGTTTTGCAAAAGGATTTGGGCACGGGGCATATCAGAGTTGAAATCCCGCCGAACGGTTTTTTGCTGCTTTTGAGCCAAACCGCTGAATAACGGGTGAATCAGTGTTTGTGCGGCGAATTCGAACCGCAAAGCCAAACGCAAAAAGAAAAATAATTAAGAAAGGAAACTTTCGCTGCGGCGAAAGCGGGTAAAAGAATGAAAAACAGTTACGGGTTTGACAGACTTTCGCGGGACATGCTCATGCTTGCCGTCGCACTCGGAATAATCGGCCTTGCCTTTTTCGGCAGCATATCGGGTTTTGTTCTTTTGTTCACGGCGGTTTTGCTGACGGCATTGATGCTTTTCAGAACTCTTTCCGCAAACGGGAACAAAAGAGCAAACGAATTGCGCGGTTACGAACGCGTGTCGGCATCGATAGGCAGTTTTTTTGCAAAGCTGTTCAATCGGATTAAAAATTTCTTTAAGAGGCATAAACAATATCGGTATTTTACATGCCCGAAATGCCGCCAGCGTCTGCGCGCACCGCGCGGCAAGGGCAAGATTCGGGTCACATGCTCAAAATGCGGCACACAGTTTGAAAAGCGAACCTGATTATTTGCCGAGAGGTACGGCTGATACCGAAAAAACAGGCACTGCGGCGATGCAGCGCATTCCGTTCCGAATCGCAGGAACATCGATGATGCACCGAACGTGCCGAATTGCGTTATGAAACTTATTACATTCAAATTCTGCGCCGCCGGATTATTGCGGCAGAAAGGAACAATATGCTTGAATTCAAATTTGACACCCAGCTGCTGATCGAGGGCAGAAATCTTTCCGAGGATGAAATTTTTGATTACATAACAAAAAATATTGAGGGCGACTGTCTGCTCGCAGTGGGCGATGAAAGCCTTATCAAAATTCATTTTCACACAAACACGCCGTGGAAAGTTGTTGAATATGCCGCCTCATTGGGCGAAATTTACGATATAGTGATCGAAAACATGGAAAGGCAGGAGCAGGGTCTTCAGGGCTGAGCGTGTTCTCGAAATCCAATCCATACGCCCGCATGATAATCATGCGCAGCATGATAATCAATGCACAGCTTGATAATCAATGCGCAGCTTGATAATCAATGCACAGCATTGATATGCAGGCGAAAAAACAAAAAGCGAACAGCGAATGAAAAGGAAGCGGGCGCGAACGCCCGCTTCCTTTGCTGCATTACCTGTTGCATACTGCGGCATTATTGGTGCTTTTTCAGAAAAAGTCAGCTGCATATGCCCGCCTGTCGGCGGGAATTTCAGAAAGAATCAGCAATCAATTCTTTTTCCGTACTGAGATAATTAATACTGCATAAACGGTCATTTTCAAAATTGAGGATGAATGCGCTCGGTGCAGCAGTTTTGCCGTTCAGCACGGTATTGCCGTTATGCACTATTTTCCGTATTTTTTCGGACGCATTCACAACTTCGATTGAACATTCGTTCAAAAGAAATGCACAAATGGCCGCAGCATGGGTAACAACGGCAGCTGTTTCGCCGTCACGCATTGCGGAAAGAATTTCGCCGACGGCAAGGGTCATCCTTTCACGCGTATCGTTAAGTGATTCACCGTCGGAGTTTTTGTAGTCGTGATTTTCGTACTGATGTTCCCAAAAATCCGCATCCAATGTTTGCGGATTGCCGAGTTCGCGTTCCCGAAGGCGATAATCTGTTGAAAAGCATATGCACAGTTTTTCGGCGGTGCTGAATGCCCGTTGATACGGAGAGCTGTAAACTGCATTAACGGAGCGGAAAATATCAAGGGAAAACAGCTCCTGCGCCCGGAGGATTCCCCGCTCGGAAAGAGGCAGCAAAGCCGTCGGCATTGTTCTGTCCTTTATCGGTTCGGAATGCCTGATTAATACTATAGTTTTCATTTTGAACAACATGAATGGATGAACGGCAGCACTCAATCCGATGTTGAATGCTGCCGTTTCGCTGTTTAGATTTAAATCAATCAGCCTATAGGTTCAAAATCCGCTGCTCCGTGCTTGCAGAGCGGGCAGACAAAATCGGCGGGAAGGGTTTCGCCTTCGTATACATAGCCGCAGATTTTGCAGACATAACCCTTTTGCACCGTTGAACAGACGGGTGCGGTTTTGGGCTTTATTTCGGAAAGATACCGTTCATATGTCACGGATTCCGCCGATTTGTCGAGCACGACCGCTTCGGTCACTTCCGCAACAAAGAGAGTGTGAGTGCCGTGATCCTGAGCTTCAAGCACCTTGCAGCTGATATAGGCATTTGTGTATTTCGGAATATAGCGGATGCCGTTCGCGGAACGCCTTACGCAGTCGCAGCCTTCGAATTTGCTGCAATCTCTGCCGCTTTGAAATCCGAATCTTGAAATCACGCTCATCGGAACCGCATCCGTAAGCACGGAAAGATTGAATTCTCCGCTTTCGCGAATCATTTGCTCGGTGAAGTTTGCCTTGTTAACGGCAATGGTCAGCGTTTTTGGGGAGTCCGTGAGCTGGACGGCGGTGTTAATAATGCAGCCGTTATCCTTTTCGCCGCTGCGGGCGGTCAAGACATACAATCCGTAAGAAAGTTTGAACATTGCATTGTTGTCGATTCCGCAGGGGAGCGCAGGTGCGTTATCAACTGCCTCGGCTTCTTCTTTCTGTTTGCGGAGTTCATCCTTTTCCGCAATATCCGCGGCGATTGTGTCGGCAAGTGCGGCGAGTTCGGCTGCCTGTTCGGGCTTCAGCGCGGATTTAACGGAAATCAGGCCGTTGAGCACCGTTGTGTTGCGAAGCGGTTCAATGATTGCACGCATTTGCTTGCCGCTTGTGGGAGCCCAGCTTCCGTTCTGAATAAAAGCAACGGTGCGGTTCTGCAAGCTGTGCGCAGCAAGGTCGTGCAGGAAGGCTTCCATCGTTACAAATATGCCGGAATTATAGGTCGGCGCAGCAAAAACAATGTGACTGAAGCGGAAACATGCGGCGATTATATCGGACGCAGGGGTGACGGAAACATCGTAAACGACCGTGCGGACGCCGCGGTCAAAAAGATACGCGGAAAGCACTTCAGCCGCATTTGCGGTGTTGCCGTATATGGAAGCGTAAGCAATAACAACGCCGCTTTCTTCGGGCGTGTAGCTGCTCCAAAGCAGGTATTTGTTAATAAAACTGTCGAGATTCCTGCGCCAGACAAAACCGTGCAGCGGGCATATGAGAGAGATTTCGATTCCGGATGCTTTTTTGAGCAGAGACTGAACCTGTGCGCCGTATTTGCCGACGATGTTGGTATAGTAACGGCGGGCTTCATCCATATAGTCGCGGTCAAAATCCACTTCATCGGCAAAAATTGCACCGTTCAATGCACCGAATGTGCCGAATGCATCCGCCGAAAACAGGATTTTATCAACGGTGTCATACGTGACCATAACTTCCGGCCAATGCACCATGGGTGCGGCAATGAATGTCAGGTTATGCCTGCCGGTTGAAAGTGTGTCGCCTTCTTTAACAATGAGTGCACGCGGCGTGATGTCAAGGTTGAAAAACTGCTTTATCATGTCTGCGATCATTTTGTTGCAGACAACAGTGGTTTCGGGGCAGCGGCGCAAAAAGCTCCGCAAGCGTTGCGGAATGGTCGGGTTCCATATGCTGAATAACAACATAGTCAAGGCGGCGGCCGCTCAAAACATGCTCAACATTTTCCATAAATTGTTCGCTGACGGATTTGTCCACCGTGTCGAACAGAACGGTCTTCTCGTCAAGCAAAAGATAGGAATTGTAACTCACACCGTTCGGAACGGAATAAACACCCTCAAACATTGAGAGCCGGCGATCGTTTGCACCGACCCAAGTCAGGTCTTCGGTAACTTTCTTAACGCAGTACATATCTTAAACCTCCAAAACAGAAATAAGAATCATTCTAGATACTTATATTTTAGCATATCCGACAGTGTTTGTACAGAGGAAAACAAATACAAACAAAATATATTTTGGATGCATCGGCCTTTGCAGCTTAACGCCCGAAACAGGGCAGCTCCGACAAAAGCTTTTCCGTGACAAACGGGGAATTTTGCTGTATAATACAAACATGGACGGAAGCGCACGAAAGTTCATGCGGTTTCTTATGGTTCTTGCTGCGGTATTCCGTCGGCACACATTATCTTGACCGAAAGGACGCTCTTGCAGGGCAAGGGCGACAGTGATTAATATGACAGTACGCACACGTTTTGCGCCGAGTCCCACGGGGTACCTTCACATCGGCGGACTGCGCACCGCGTTATACGCTTATCTGTTTGCAAAAAAGAACGATGGCGTGTTTATTCTCCGCATTGAGGATACCGATCAGGCGCGTTTTGTTGAAGGTGCGGTTGAAAAAATTTACAGCGGCCTGAGACTTGCGGGACTTGAATGGGACGAGGGCCCGGACAAGGGCGGAAACTACGGTCCGTACGTTCAGAGCGAGCGAAAAGATATGTATCTTCCCTATGCAAAGGAGCTTGTTGAAAAGGGCAAGGCGTATTATTGCTTCTGCACTAAGGAGGATTTGGATGCGCGCAGGGCGGAGGCCGAAGCACGCGGCGAAACCTTCAAATACGATAAGCATTGCCTGCACCTTTCAAAGGAAGAGGTTCAGCGCAGGCTTGATGCCGGTGAACCCTATGTGATCCGCCAGAATATCCCCGAAAGCGGTGAAGCAGGCTTTGACGACGTTATTTACGGACGGATCGATGTTGACTGTTCCGAGCTTGATGACGGCGTTCTTATAAAGGCGGACGGAATGCCGACTTATAACTTTGCAAACGTTATAGATGACCACACAATGGGCATCACGCACGTTATGCGCGGCAACGAATACTTAAGTTCCACACCGAAATATAACCTGTTATACGAAGCATTCGGCTGGGAAAAGCCCGTTTACATCCACCTTACACCCGTTATGAAGGACGCGACGCGCAAGCTCAGCAAGCGGCACGGTGATCCCGGGTTTGAGGATTTGATTGCACAGGGTTACCTTGCGGAGGCGATTATAAACTATGTTGCGCTTGTCGGCTGGAGCCCCGGAAACGATCGCGAGTTTTTCACCATGGACGAGCTTAAGGAAGCATTCAGCATTGAGGGTCTCAGCAAGTCCCCCGCAATTTTCGATGAAACAAAGCTAAGGTGGATGAATGCGGAATACATCCGCAAACTTTCGCCCGAGGAATACATCCGCCATGCCGAACCCTATCTCGAAGCGGCAGGCTGCGGGCATATGGATAAGTCGATTTTTGCGCGAATCCTTCAGCCGCGCACGGAGGTGTTCACGGATATTACCGAAACCGTTGCTTTCCTTGCAAAGATGGACGAGGATTATTCCGTTGACCTGTACACAAATAAAAAATCCAAAACGAACCCCGAACTTTGCCGCGATATTCTTGCAGCGGTGATTCCGGAGCTTGAGGCTTTGCCCGAATGGACGGAAACGGCACTGCATGATTTCCTTATGAATTATGCGGCGGAACACGGCATGAAGAACGGCACGCTGCTTTGGCCGGTTCGAATTGCAATGAGCGGAAAGACAGTTACCCCCGGCGGTGCGATCGAAATTGCTGCACTGCTCGGCAGGGAAGAAGCTCTGCGCAGGCTGCATCACGGCCTCGACAGATTAAACAATATGTAAGTTGAATTCGTTTGAATCGAAACATTGTCGGCGGCTCAGACATACATGTGTGAGCTGCCGACTTGCTGTTTATCGCAAGCGAAAAAGGGGAACATTGAATGAAAGTTTTGATCGGAACAACCAATCCTTCAAAAGCTGATTGGCTCGGCGGACTTATCGGCGCGGGCACGGAGCTTTTGACGCTTGGGGATGTCAATATCTCCGCCGAACCTTCCGAAACGGGGGCGACACCTGCCGAAAATGCCGCAATTAAGGCTGAATTTTACGGCAAAACATTTCAACCCGTTGTGTGCCACGATTCGGGGCTCTATTTTGCGGAGCTTGCACTCGATGACCCGCGTCAGCCCGGGCTGCATGTCCGTACTCCGAACGGAAGAGCAAGGTTTTGCAATGACGAGGAGATGCTTGCATACTATGCAGCGCTTGTACATTCCCTCGGCGGTGCGGCAACGGCGATGTATCTGAGCGGCTTTGCGGTTTTTGCGGACGGAAAACTCAGCACTTTCGCCTTCAGCAGAGAGGATGCCGCACATGCAGCGTTTATCATGACGGATAAACCTTCCGCTTCGCGCCATCCCGGTTGGCCGTTGGATTCAATATCGGTCAGACCCGATTCCGGGCTGTATTTACGGGCGAGCCGTATTGCGGCAAACAAACCGTGAGCCTTTCGCAAACAAAAAAAGGAACAGGCGGATTGCAAAAATCGGCTGCCGATGCGGAGTTGCGCCGCTTTCTGAAAAAAGCACTCGGATTGTGATGAATTGAATAATTGCCTTGAAAACGAACAAAGTCGGCACTCAACAACGGGTGCCGACTTTGTTTATTTTGTTTCTTAATCACTCGGCGCATGAACCGCAGAAAAACATGCGCTGCCTGCCGTGCTTATAAAATCGCGGTGCGGAGAATTGCAAGTGCGTCCACGGTGGTAATGCTGCCGTCGCCGTCCATATCCGCAAGTTCGGGATGTTCAAGTTCACCGATCTGCATAACATACCGCAGAACAAGCAGTGCATCCAAAGTGTCAACGGAACCGTCCATGTTCACGTCGCCGATGTCGGCAGGGGGAGCTGCCTGTTCATACAGTGCAGTCACGGTGATATCGGAGTTTACGGGGGTACCGTCATAATCCCAACCGATGAACGTGAAGCCTTCATGTTCCGGTGCGGCGGGGAAGAGTTCACTTCCGAGAATTTCGCCCGCAGGAACAGTTGCCGTGCCGAGAATTTCACCGGTCACGCCGTCTTCAAACGTCACGGTGTATTCCTCCGTTTCGCCGCCTTCGTCCATAAGCCATACCTGTGTGCCGTAGAAGGGGTTTGCGGTGCCGATGGTAAGTCCGCTTGACGTTTCAGCAAAAACTCGCAGACCGTGATTATAGGGATCGCCGAAACCGTTGGTTGTTACTGTTTCAAAGTTTACACCGTCATCGGAAATATACATGTCAAAGCCGCGATCCGCATCAGTGAGATAGGAAGCGCAGGTCAAAAGGCTGCGAACGGCTGCCATAACGCCTTCAATGCCGCCAAGCTTTTCGATAAGGTCACGAATGCTGCCGAAATCGGGAAGAGCATCGGGGTTCTGTGCGGATATTTCTTCACGCATCAAATACGCCTTCACGGTTTCCGGTGCGATGCCCTTTTTGTCGAGGTCGATACCGAGTTTCGAAACATCACCGGTTGCGAGCAAATGCGCAATCTCTTCGTTACTGAATTCCGCAAGGAGCTTGTCCATGGCCTCCGTGCCGTCCTCATCGCCGCCGCCGCTGATGCCGATAAGGTCGCGAATGAATCCAATGAGCCTTGCCCATTCTTCGGGAGTCATGTTCAGAATATCACCGTTCGCAAACTGCCCGACAGGTTCAAGCAGGCTGCTTGTGTCGAATGTTCCGATGCAGAGTTTGCCGTTGTACTCGGTCATCCTCCATATATACTGGTTTTCATTCCTGCCGAAGCCGGAGCCGATGCCTGAAATGCCTCCGTTCGGGAACATTGCGGTTGCATCGCCGACAACAAGCTCAATGTTTTCGTCCGCATCCATACGGTAAAGATTTACCGACTGACGGAGATTTTCGTTCATGAAGTCGAAATTCGTGTGTTTAAGAACGTTGCCGAGAGCAATCTCTTCATCGTTATATTCACCGATGTAGAGATAACCGTTATAAACCTGCAAAACGCCTGCGCCGGAGCGGGTTCTTTCGGGATCTATGCCGAAAGTGTATCTTGCACCATCGTTTTCGGTGTCCCCGATTACGGGAGTCCAACTCCAACTGCCATCCTCCGCTTTATCACCGCGAACAAGTGCGAAGGACTGCATTGTGTTTTCATCGGGCATGTTATCGGGAGTACCGGTGCATATGGACACGTAAAGCTTGCCGTTGAATTCAACAATTTCCCAAATGGAACCGCCGTAAATGCTGTCCGTAAAATGATAGGCGGGATAATCAAACAAATCCTGCTGGTTTGCAATAACGGTGAAGCCTTCCCTCGGGTTGGAGGATGAAAGGATTACCGGACCGTCCTTTGTGACGCAGCTCAGAATCAGCTCGCCGTCATATTCGCAAAGTCCGCGTATACCGGTGCAGACTCCGTTCATATAACCTTGATAGTAGTCCTGAAGGGTCATGCCCTGATAGACCATTATGATCTCATCGGTTTCGGGGTCAAGCTCATAGATGCAGGGAAGGTTGTTTACCGCACCGCAGAAATAGAACTTTCCGTTATAGGCCGTAACATTGCGGAACATTGCATTGTCGCCGGTCGTGCATTTGGACATGAGAACGGTAACTTCGCCCGTTACGGTATCGATTTTCGTTAAAATGCCGCCGGCATTACCGCCGTCCTCTTCACCCGTGAAAAACGTGCCGTTGTAAAGCACGTTCAGAAGAGCCGTAAGCTTTTCCTGATCAAAATTGCCGCCGAGAACGCTGCTCATAAGGGTCAGCGTGTTTGTCAATGCGCCGTAGCAGGTGCCGACGTAGACGTATCTGCCGTGCCCTGCCGCGCACCATGAATAGCTTTGCCCGCGTGCGCCCTGTCCGGCGTCCGATGCGGAAATAACGCCGTTGCCGACATAGTCAACAATGCCGTCGTTCTGCCCGGAACCGTTGTCGGGGTGAGTGATTTTTTCAAAGCGCAGCGTGCCGTCCGGCTGAGCATAGCTCAGTGCGGAAACACCTGTGAAACAGTTTGCGCAAAGTGTCAGGCAAAGCAGAAGGCTGACAAACGCTCTAAAAAGATGCTTTTTCAATTTTGTACCTCCCTGTCTGCGTTTTCAGCAGGCAATCTAAAATTTTAAAGCAGGTAAGTTCTTTCCACCTGTTTCAGGCTGATTATAGCTCTGAAACACATGAATGTCAAGGCAAAAAAACGGAAATTAGAAAGAAGAAAAATGAAATCTGTTCATGTGTACGTTGAGTGATATGCGAATTTATAATGTTGACATTAAGCTCAAGACGCGGTATAATATGCCTGATAACCAACAAGGGTGAAATATCACCCTCGGATTTTTAATGTTTTGCGCGGGTGTAGCTCAATGGCAGAGCGCCGGCTTCCCAAGCCGATCATGTGGGTTCGATTCCCATCACCCGCTCCATTTTTTTAATACAGCAAGACTTTTAATAACTGTTGAGATTTATTTTGCCGTTAATAAAAAAAAGAAACAGAATAAGCATCAATATCAATACGGCTATGGCTGCAACGGTAAATACGTCTGCAAAATATGCATCGGCTGCATGTTTTGCAGCTTTGTTGCCGCGGTTTTTATTTGCCGAAGATTTGTTGAAGTTTTCATTTGTGCGAACTGCATTTTCAAAATCTAAATCCTGCGGCTGCGGGATACGTTTCGCCTGAGCTTTGCGCTGCTCTGCCAATGCACGCCTGTAAAGAGACAGCGGATCGCTTAAGTTCAAAATGCGTGTGCAGAAGTTTTCAATCCATACAGCATCAGAAGGTACGCAAAGGCTCTCTTCACTGCAATCAGGCTCATGCGCGATCAAGTTTCTGATATGGCGGTAATGCTTCAATTTTTTTAAGTCATTGTTCCACCCTGCAACAAGGGATGGACCGAAAGGGGTACAGGTCATCTCGTCAATGTATGCGGACACACGTCGCTCATCGCGCATAATCTCCCCGCAAAGTTTTTTCGAGATGTTTGTAAGAATTCATAAAGCTCATAATGATTGGTCTGATAATCTAAAGCATTAAAATGAACGACTGTCGAACGTTTTCCGATTTCGGCAGCCGCTCGTGTAAAGAAAAATGCAAACAAAAAGAGCATTAATGTTCCGGTTATTCGCAGCTTCGGCGGTTCACGGAAAAGGCCGTTTGTGATGGTTTATTCCGACTTTTGCTCTCACCGCAATAGAGGAAGCGGTAAACGAGAACCGCAATGACTGCGCCTGCAAGCGGAGCGGCGATGAACAGCCAAACCTGATTAAGCGGAGCCGTATTGCCGAGCAGTGCGCTCACAAAAGCGGGGCCGAAACTTCTTGCGGGGTTGACAGAGGTTCCGGTGTAATGGATGCCGAAGATGTGCACAAGTGTCAGCGTAAGCCCGATGACAAACCCGGCAATTTTTCCGTTTTCGGCTCTTTTCGTAACACGAAGAACAACAAAAACAAAAACAAACGTGAGAATAATTTCGATTACGAAAGCACCGAGAATGCTGATATGGCTTGAGGTCGATTCAAGGTAGCCGTTTGAACCGAGTCCGCTTTGCACGTTGCCGTTTGAAATCAGCGCAAGCACACCTCCGCCGGCGATGCCGCCGAGAAACTGTGCCGCAAGATATGTGAGAAACTCGCCGATACCCATGCGCCCGTCAAGCAGCATTGCAAGCGAAACAGCAGGATTGATATGACAACCGGAAATGTCTCCGATTGCGGCAGCCATTGCAATGATAACAAGACCGAACGCAAGCGCAACGGTCAATGTCGTCAGCGGAAAGGTCAGGGAAAACAGCAGAGCTGCTCCGCAGCCGAAAACCACAAGAATCATTGTGCCGAGAAATTCGGCAGCAAATTTTCTGAACAGGGTAGGGATTTTACATGTCATGACAACGCCTCCGAAAGTCAATAATCTTTTTCTATATTATATCAGCTTTTCGGATTCTGTCAACAGTTTTTGTCAAAAGAGAACACAAAAAACTCTCCGCTTTCGACAGAGAGTTTTGCCTGCAAAATCGAAATATTAATCCGAAACGGGTTGAGAATTCTCTTTTCGGAAGAATCGACGATTTCTCCGTCGAGGGTTGCTTCAACGGGAGAATCTTCGATGCTTGCAATTGCCTGCTTTGTGAAAACAAGGCGAACTTTGTCGGGACCGACGCTGACGAAGACAACATCGCCCTTAACGGCGGTGACGGTGCCGTAGATGCCGCCGATCGTGCGGACACGGCTGCCGGCTTTGAGCCCGTCAAGCATGGACTGATACTGCTTCTGACGCTTTTTGTTGCTGCGCGCCGAGAGCACAAACATGATGATGAGTGCCGCAATAAGAATCAGCGGCAGACCGAACTGGCTGAAAAATCCGGAGATCGCGTTGCCGGTTTCAGCAGACATTCCATCAAACAAAAACATTGTTAACATACCTTTCTCTGTCGGGTTAACCGTATTATCCATATTATTCTATATCACCGAGTGCAGAATGTCAAGTGCAGCGTTGAAATAGAATTATACCGTAAAAATACTCGGCGTGCGGCATCGGCGTTTCGGATCGTCAGCCGAAGAGCAGCGTAAATTTGTCAAGCAGCGCACAGGGTTTATAGGACAGCTTGGATTTTCGCAGACCCTCATCACCGGTATCGTCCTGCCGATTGATAAAGTTTACTCCGGGAAGTTTCATGCTTTCCGCAAAACACATTGCAAGCGTTTGATATGCACCGGAAAAATCACGGAGCGCTTTTTCGATATGCACATGCAGCGTATCGCCTACAATTTCGCCCGCCGTGAGCCCGACAACAACGCCGCCCGCACGGAGCATTCCGCCGGAAATGCCGAGTTCGGAAATGCAGGGAGGAATTCGTCAATGCGTGCAAGCTCGTCTGCGGAAATTTCGCTGCCTTTATAGAATTCATCGCGGTTGAGCCGCATAAAGCTTTCCGCTTCAGGGAGGTTTTCGCCCGTCAGCATTTCAAAAGAAAAATCCGGATGTTCGGCTTTGAATCTGTTTACATGGTTGCGCTGCCCGTGCAGTGCTTTCCCGTTATAGCCGCAGAATTGCTCATACGGATAAAGATAATCCGCTGAAGCGCGGTCACTGACGATTTCTGCTTTTCGGCCGATAATGCTTTGAATCACATCAACGTATTCAGAAGGAATGCAGGAAAAACGCAGAGGAATGCCTCGTTTTTCGGCATCATCGCGCGCTTCAAGCACGGCAGCGGAAAAATCACCCGTGCCTACGGGGCAGTTGTAATACAAGCCCGAACCGTCTCCGCTTTCAAAAATAAACATTCCGTACGCTTCCGCACAGCGCATATGATAATAATGCCGCCATATGTAGAGGCAGCCGGGAGTATAGTCACAGATTTGTATTCGGCTGCGGCGCAGGCTGCGGCCCTCGCGAATCAGCAGCTCTTTTGTAATCGGTTTGAAATCAAGCATGTTCAGTTGCTTCCGAGTATTTATAACACTTTGAATTTTGCAGTGCACTCGGCGAAAGCCGGCGGCACTGAAAAAAATATGAAAAGCGCGGGCGAACAATGCGCTTTTCGGCAGATTGTTCGCTCGCATGTGAATTTCAGAGTAATATCAACGGTTGCTCGGACTGTTCAAAAATCAGTCTTCGGCATTTTCTTCATGATTATGATCGTGATCATGCTCATGGTCGTGATCATGCTCATGGTCATGGCCGCAGGAAACGCAGTTGCATTCGCTGTCGGTTCTGCCTTCTTTGCGGGCATAGTAGTTATCAACAGCCGCTTTAACAGCTTCTTCCGCAAGAACGGAGCAATGAAGCTTTGCGGGGGGAAGACCTTCCAGAGCTTCCACAACGGCGGAGTTGGTCAGTTTGAGAGCTTCGTCAATGCTCTTGCCCTTGATAAGTTCCGTTGCCATGCTGCTGGTTGCAACAGCCGCACCGCAGCCGAAAGTCTTGAAGCCAACGTCCTCAATAATGCCGTCATCGTTGACTTTCAGGAACATCTGCATGATATCGCCGCATTTCGCATTGCCGACCATGCCGACGCCGTTTGCATCCTTGATTTCGCCCATATTGCGCGGATGTGCAAAGTGATCCATAACTTTTTCGGTATACATATTGATTTATCCTCCGATTGAAACTTTGTTCGGGTTGTTTATTTTTCTGCAGATTTTGATTTAAATCAGCTCAGCCGTGATACAAAGGCGACATTTCACGCAGCCTTGCAACGATGCGGGGAAGAACATCAAGCACATAGTCAACATCTTCTTCGGTTGTGTCGTCCCCGAGGGTGAGTCGCACGGAACCGTGTGCAATTTCGTGCGGGAGGCCGATCGCAAGCAGAACATGACTCGGGTCGAGTGAGCCGCTTGTGCAGGCGGAGCCGCTGGATGCCGCAATACCGTTCAGGTCGAGCATAAGAAGGATGGATTCGCCTTCGATGTACTTGATGGAGAAATTGACATTGCCCGGCAGCCTTTCGGTGCGATGCCCGTTGAGACGAACCTCGGGAATGCGTGCTTCAATGCCCGCAATGAGTTTATCACGGAGACGGGTCATTCTTGCGCTTGTTTCATCGATGGATGAGCAGGCAAGCTCGACAGCTTTGCCCAAACCGACAATGCCCGCAACGTTTTCGGTGCCGGCGCGCCTGTTGCGTTCCTGTGCGCCGCCGATAAGCAGGGAGGGGAGCAATATGCCTTTGCGGACATAGAGTGCGCCCACACCTTTCGGTCCGTGGAACTTATGCGCAGAGAGTGAAAGCATGTCAATGTTCATTGCCTGAACATCGATGTGAACATGTCCGACTGCCTGGACTGCGTCCGTATGGAACAGAACGCCGCGCTCGCGGCAGATTGCGCCGATTTCGGCAATGGGCATCAGCGTGCCGATTTCGTTGTTGCCGAACATGACTGAAACAAGAATCGTGTCGGGACGAATGGCCTCGCGAACCTGCTCGGCCGTGACTCTGCCGAATTCGTCAACGGAAGGTAGGTAACTTCAAACCCCTGCTTTTCAAGGTAACGGCAGGTATAAAGCACCGCATGATGTTCCACGGCGGTGGTGATGATATGTTTGCCCTTTTTGCTGAGCCTTTCCGCAATGCCGCGCAGAACCATGTTATCGGATTCCGTGCCGCAGCCGGTAAAAATGATTTCTTTTTCGGCATCCGCCGCATTCAGTGCGCGGGCAACCTTTTCCCTTGCGTCCGCAACTGCCTTGTGCGCTTCCTGCCCGAATGTGTGAAGGCTGGAGGGATTGCCGTAAATGTCCGTAAGATAGGGCATCATGGCGTCAAGAACTTCTTTGTTGAGCGCGGTGGTTGCCGCATTGTCCATATATACACGTCTCATTTGTTGTCTTGATTCCTTTCCATTTGAGTAATGTAATCATCCGCAAGGTCGCGGACGGAGGTTGTGTTCAAAACGTCGTCAATGCGCCTTTGCAATTTCAGCCAAAGCGGGCGTGCGGAGCAGGAACAGACGTTGCTGCAATCCGTTCCGGTTGTGCCGACGCAATCTACAATTGCCGTGCTGCCTTCAAGAACTCTCAGCACCTCACCGACGCTGATAAGCTCCGGCGAACGGGCAGCACGTACCCTCCCTGAACGCCGCGCAGCGCAGTCACAAGCCCGGCTTTTTTTCAGTGAGGCTATAAGCTGTTCAAGGTATGCCGCGCTAACGCCCTGCCTTTCGGCAAGCTGCGCAATGGAAAGCCTTGCTCCGGAATCGTATTCGGTGGCCAAATCAACCATTGCTTTAAGTCCGTAACGACCCTTTGTAGACAGCTTCATATCGCGTGCGGCACTCCTTTCACCTTGTTTGCGCCCGTTAACACCGAATTTATCGACTTCGAACGGGCTGCACTTTTTATTATGTGCAAAGCATACCACTTTACTCGGATATTGTCAATAATTCCGAGCAGTTCACTCGGATATATTTTAACTTAATCAAACCAAAAACGCCTGCCGCAAAAGTCACTCTGCGACAGGCGTATGCGATTTGTAATTAAAACGGGAATTATCCGGTGAGAACACGTAAATATCTCTCAAATACCGCTGCTTGCAACGCCGGTGTCGGTTTTGCCCGCATTGGATGCGGCAGCAGCCTCAAGCAAGGCGATCCGCGCTTCAAACTCATATATTTTTTGCGCAAGCGCGGAAAAGTTTTGATTTAAGCAGTTTTCGTTAGCCTTAATATCTTCTTCGTGCCGCTGAACATCGTCCGCTTCGCTGCGTTCGGTGGGCAAAGCAACATAGTATAATGCGCGCATGTCAAGTGCCATGTCAATCCACCCTCTTTCCGATCCCGATTTCAAGCTCAAGTCCGCCGCGCAGGGTGAAACTTCCGCCCGCTTCGTTCGACAGTTTCAGCCGAAAGCATCTTCCGCCGTTTTTCAGCGGAATTTCGGTAACTTTTGAACAGCTGTCGGGCAGCTGTTTGCGGCAGGTGTATGTGTTGCCGTCAATTTCAACCGTCACTTTCAGCGTGCCTCCGCTGCCGCGCAGATAAAGCCTGCGCAGATTCTTGACGGCGGACTTGGCTCCGAGGTCTGTAAGCGGTGTGCACCAAAAGGCATTTATCGGTTCACCGTCATAGTCCATGCCGTTATTAAAAAGATAAACAAAACGTTTTGAATTGATAAAAAGCAGCCTGCTGCCGGAAACCGCCATGTCGATAAGCTCGAAACCGTTCCTGCGCATATATCGCCTTTCCAAAAGGTCATATTCGATCATTTCGTCCCTTGCGCTGCGCCGAAAAGTGAAATACAGCCTGTCGCGAACGATTTTTATGCGGCAGCCGGAAACTTCCGCCGTTGCCATATAGGCTTTTATGCAGCGCATATCCGCACAGGGACGCGCAGTGACTCCGTTGTAGTAATACAATCCGTTCTGCGTTCCGAAATACAGCATGTCGCCGTACACGGCAACGGCGGCATGGTTGGTCTGCGGTATTTCCGTGTCGATATGTTCAACGGTGTAATTGGAGGGTCTGTCCCCGAACAGTCTGTAAAGGCTGTTCTTTTTGAAAATAAGCAGCTGATTGGAGAGCGCACGCACTGCAACGATCGGGTCGCCTCCGAGTGCGCCTATCTCAACATGACCGCCCTCAACGGCGGGAGAGGCTTCAACCGCACCCCATTGTTCAACGGTGCGTCCGCTGCCCGGAAGAACGGAATAATACAGCCTGTCCGGATTGGCCGCATCGCCGGCCGCAAACAGTCTTCCTCTGTACATCGTCAGAAACGAAACGGGAATGTTTGATGCGTTTTCTTCCGAACCGAATTGGGTGACGCTGCTGCCGTCAAATTTAATCATGCCGTGCTGTCCGTCGGCGATAACAAGGTAATCCGTTGTGTTGATGCGAACCTGTGCGCAGTCGTATATGGGTTTTGAGCGTGTGCTTTGATAGGTATAAACGGGTGTCCATGCGTTTTCAATGTATGCATAAACAACACCTCCCGCAATAACGACCGGTATTTCCGCACCGTTCGTTCGATAAAGTGTAAAAAGTCAATGCGGGCGTGCCGGGCACGGCAGCTTCAAAGAGCCGTGTGAATCCGTATGCAACACGCAGTTCGCCGCCGTCGGTGCACATATTCGCCGCATCGGGCGTGCAGGCGGGGACATAAGGTTCTCATCGCCCGATTGATTCAGGCCGATGAATCTGTCAACGGAATAGGTTTGAATGCTCATTTGTCGGTTCCTTTCTCAGTTTTCAATTATTGATTGCTGTTAAGCATTTTGCGGCGGATCAGTAACGGTTCACAATGCGGAAAGAATCATCGTCGCGTATATAGCCGCGCAGCTTGGCCTTGCCCGCTTCAAACATCGCAAGATAAATGTTGCCGCCGCTTTGTGTCGAAACATCGCCGCCGAGCCGTTCGCGCCCGACAACATAGGTCACAACAAGCCCCAAAAGGCCATCGTCAAGGTCGCTTCGGTCTGAATTGTCGTTCAGCGTTCGGGGCTCGTACCGATAAGTGATCTCGGCTGCCGTGTCATACGGGAGCAGGAGTGTATTCGTTCGGTCGCCGCACCTGAAAGGCACAGCTCTGCCGAGCTGAACAACGCGTTCAATGCGTTTCACGCGGCGGGGCAGCAGGCTCGTGTCAACGATGCCTGCCGAAGTACGGACTTTATCTGTGCGGAACAGCCCGAGTGCATCTGCAAGTTCGCGCTGCGCATCGTTGGCGTATTGCGTCAGCCTCACACGGTAGTTTTCAAGGGTTTGTGCATCGTGTCCGCGGTCAAGCTGAGCAAGTGCGGCGGTAAGAATGTCGTTAAGGGTCATATCCTTCCGTGCCTCCTGTCAAAAAACTCTGTCGGAGCAAGTGCCGCCGTTCAGCCGCACTCCGCCGGAGTAAGCATTGCATTCGTATGCCTTTGAAATGCGTGCGGCTGTGCTCCGAACGATTTTGCCGCTTTTGATAACAGCCGCAACGGCGGCGGGAACTTCAACGGGGACGCCGCGTTCAATTCTGTAGTTCACGGAGTTGATGCAGCCGACCCACGGGGAGTTTGTGCCGTTTTGTTCAATGATTATTGTTTCCGCTGCCGCGTTTTTTCGGCGGCAGTCTGCGGGCTTGGTCCCGTTTTTTGTGTTTTCCATTTGTTTTTCTCCTTGCTTCTTGAATATTAACAATCGATTTGGGTTTTCGGAAAACAAAGCTGCCGCCGAGCCTGCCGCCGGTGCGCGGATTGCTGTGCGGACAGCATTGCTTAAAAAGGTTGAAAATTTCCGAACGTTGATGTACCATATAATCAAAATCGTCGGGCAGTCCGCTTCGGGCAGTCCGCGGCTTTTATCTTTGTCGAAAGGCGGCCGAAACACGGAATACGGCGTATTCGGTCGGTTTACATTGAAAATGAAACGTAAACATATTCTCGGCGTGCTTTGCGTCGTGCTCGCTTCCGCATGCTACGGAATAACCCCTATTTTGTCCAATGCCGCACTGAACGGCGGACTGCCCGCATCGTTTGTAGCCCGACTGTTTCCGCGCGGAGGCGCAGAGTTTCTGATTGCGGACGCCTCACGCGAAATGACGAATGAATGCGTTGTGCTGTACAGCATGGGCATTGCAAGCCTGCTTTCGCTTTTTAATTGCCTTATCGGGAAAAAGCGTCTTGACGTCAGCGGGAAACAGCTTGTTCAGCTTGCCGCTTTCGGCGGCGGTGCACTTGCCGGAACGCTTTTGCTCATCACTTATGCCTATCTGCGCATACCTGCGGGAATGACGATAGTCCTGAACTTTACCTATCCCGTGTTTGTAATGTTGATCACGCTCGTTTCAAAAAAGGAGCGCATAACCGCCGTGAAATTTATCTCGCCGCTGCTTGCGCTTGCAGGCATCGCGCTCATTTCAAATGCTTCGTTCAGCGGCAGCGTGAATGTCGGCGGTGTGCTGATTGCGCTGCTCTCCGGCGTTGTGTACGCAGTGTATTTTATTGCGGGCCGAGAAAGTGCGTACGCCTCGCTTGAAACGCCTGTTTCAAACTTCTATATAACCGCTTCCGCCTGCCTGTGGAGCCTTGCGGCAGCGCTCATCCTCGGAAGGTTCTGCCTCCCGGCCGACAGCGTAATGTGGATAATTCTGTTTTTTGAAGCATTCCTCGGTTATGTTGTCGGTCTGCGTCTGCTGCTTGCGGGCATAAAACTGCTCGGCTCGGTCAGTGCCTCCGCCTTGAACACCCTTGAGCCCGCATTCGCCTCGCTCACAAGCATGGTGGTCTTCGGTGAGGCGATGGGGCTGCTGAAGGGCTGCGGCGTGATTCTTGTGCTTGCCGCCGCCGTGATAGGCATTCTTACGCTGAATCGAGAGGATTCGAAAACCCGTTCAAAGGCCTAAATCCGCGAAATCCGAAAAATCTTCCGAACAGTTGAAGTTTTCACCACTCTCAAGGCAGCTTTTTGAGCAACGTCCGCAGCTGTCGTAAAGTTCGTGCGCCTCCGCAGAAGGCTCGGCGGCGGCAGAGGCGTTGACATGCACATCTGATACATCCGTATCAGCGGTGCTGCCGTCGGAATTGTCGGCAATGTCGGGAAGATTGGGCTCGGCGGATTCGGAATCTCCGCCCTGTCCGGAACCCGGCTTGCCCATTCCGCTCGATACGGCGTCAAACATGCCGTTTGCCGCAAGTGCCACAACAGCAGCGTTAATAACGGAGATTGCCGCCGTGCCGAGTGACAGTGACTTGTCAAAAATGAGTGCAAGCATCAGTATGCAAAGCGCAATGCCGAAGCTTAAAAGCCTTGTCGGTATTTTTTTCAGCAGCGGTGCTTCCTTAATGAGCTGGGTAACAACCGAGGTTGCAACCGTTGCGCCCGAACTTGTGAGCAATGAATTCCATGTGAAAAATTCCTGCAATTTTACCTCACGTCCTTTCTTTTGCTGAATTTAATGCGGTTTTGATGCTCCGCATTCTCGTGCCGCCGGATTCGGCATCATTTGTGAATCCGAAATTGCTTCATGCCGCTCCCGGGTCGGAGCAGGGGTTGCCCGCATAGAGACTGTGCATTTCAACAAATTCATTCACGCCGCTCATGGTAAGTTTGCCGCATTTGCCGTCCACGCTGCCGCAATAGTACCCCAATGCGTTCAGTGCCGTCTGCAAATGTTTTATGGCATCGCCCTGTATCATCGGTCTGCGAACGGTCAGAATGATCTGCTCATCATAGCAGTTTTCGGTGTAAATCAGCTGTTTCGAAACAAGCCCGCGGTGTGTCCACGGCCTGTCCGAAAATTTCGTAACGCAAACGCCGAAATTCAGACCGCGTGCTTCAACGATCAACGGTTCACCGTTCAAAAAGCCGCAAACATAGCCCACATGGGTCATTCTTTCGCTGCTTCCCTGAATGAACACAGCCTCGCCCAAAACGTATGGTCTGCCGATGCCCGAAATTTCGCCCTTTTCGGTACACCATGCGGCATAGCAGTAATGTGCGTTGACATCAACTCCGACAAAAACATCCAAAAGTCCCTGACAGTCGCAAACCGTCACTCGGCGTGCGGCCCAGTTTTCGGTTGCGCGGTCGAACCTTTCACGGGTCCAGCCGCGTTTGCTGTAATATTCCGAAAAACGTCTGTTAAGCAGATCCTGAGTAACGATGTTTCCCGTTGTTCCGAACAGATACTCCCACGGAGAGGTTCCGCATTCCTCAATGTCAAGCGGAATCTGCGCTCCTGCGGGGATTGTTTCGCGTTTTGCGTGAGAAAGTGCAAAACGTACAAAATCGATTGCATTCTTCATGATTTGGTTCCTTTCTTTTTATTGTTTTATTCTGCTGAATTAAGCCCATGCGCTCCAGTTTTTTGCACCTGCCGAAACGGTGCAGGTGCGGTGAATTATTGTGCCGTCGGTCAAGAGTGCGGCCTGCTCGATCGTTCCGTATTCGCTGCCTGCGCTGCCGGAAAGCGCGGCGGAAACAACGAGTATGCCTCCTTTATAAAAGTACCAGCCGCTTTCAACCGCAAAATCAACCGGGTCATCGTTCGGCGTTGCAGCGGTCGGAAGTTCGACTTCCCCCCGAAAGATTCTGCTGCGTTCCGTTTCTGCTGCTGCGCGCTCTGTCTCCGCTGCCGAACGTTCAAGTTCCGCTGCTTTCCGTGCGTTTTCGTTTGCAATGCGATTGTTCTCCGCCTCGCTGCGTTTCGCTTCGGCTTTTGCGCGATTGGTTTCGGCTGCGGCTCGGTTGTTTTCGGCGGAAATGCGCAAGGCTTCATTTTGCTTACGCGCGGTTTCGTTCGTTTCGCGGGTCGTTTCTGCCCGCGCCCTTCCGGCTTCGGCGGTTTTTCGGCTGTTTTCGGCATTCACCCTGGAGGTTTCTGACAGTATTCGCCCCTTTTCGGAGGCAGCTCTGCTTTTTTCCGCTGCCGCGCGTTCGGCTTCGGCGGAATTTCGCGCGGTTTCGCTCTTAACGCGTTCCCCCTCTGCAATTCCGATTGCGGAAAGAACTGCGGAAAGCGGAGGTGCGGCGGGCTCGCTTTCGATAGTTGAAGCATCGTAAATCGCGCTGCGGCAAGAAAAATTGAATTTTGCGGTTGTAACAAGACTGTCATAAACAGTTGCTCCCGCTGCGGAATTTTCGGTTCCGCCGCTGTAGATCTGAAGTTCGCATTCCACAATGCCGGGTGCAAATGACTGCGGGCGGAGCTGAAGCTTAACTTTGTCATCCGATATGCTTATACCGCCGCCGCTCTCTGCGCTGTCCTGCATGTATTTGCCGCGTGAATTTGAAAAAGCTGCGATTATTCGCCGCCCTTCAACCGAAACGGGAATGCCCGCATCGGTCAGCGCAAGATAAACAACATTGCCCGTGTCCCCGTCCACAACACTGAAATCGCCGCCGCAGCCCGGCTGTTTAAGGTCAAGAGTGATATCAAATCGCTTAATAAAACTTGTTTCGCTCATTGAATCCTCCTCTCATTTGCCTTGCGGAACAAAGCGGTTCATAATCAGCTCGTACAGCTCGTTTCCGAGCCTTTGCCGCATCTGTTCTCTTATTGCCGTCCATTCGGAAGAATTGCTGAAGAAAACATTATCGAGATTCTGCGCGGAAAGATGGGAAAGATAGGCACAATAATAGTTATAGTACTTTCCGCTTCCTTCGGGATAACTGCCGCCGCCGGAGCTGCCGCTCTTGCCCTTTCCGTTCCCGTTTCCGCCTTGTCCGCCGCTTTTTCCGTTTCCGGAACCTCTTCCTGCCTGTTGTGCGCGGAGCTTTTTGCATGTCCTGCCTGTGCCGAAGCTGCATTTCGGCAAAACTCTGCTGAATGCCCGCAAGCTCCTGCGTTGCTTCATAAAGATATTTTGCAAGCTGAGCATTATAATTGGCCTCAAGCATTGCAATATCGGCCGCAACAGCATCGTATTCGCGCCGCTTCATTCCGGAAAGGTAGGTTGAACCGCCCATCCCGCGAGAGTATGCGTCCGCATCCAATTCCGCAAGCGTCGTTTCGCCGTGTTCCCGTCGGTTGTCGATTGCGGAATCCACGGCAGGGCGCAGAAATTGTTCAAGTTGAGAGTAAAGCTCTTCAAGCGTCGGAAGAGTCAGTGCAACCCCGTAACCGTGAAGTGTTTCAAGCAGGCGCGTGTAATAATCTTCAAAACTGCCGGAGCTGCTGCCGGTTCCGCTGTTTTCGTTTCCCTCGTCGGATCCGCTTGAATTATCGGAATTGCCGACAGCATTTCCGCCGACGGCATTAATGCCGACGGAATTCGGGCTGTTTGCTCCGTTCGGGTGATTTCCCGTATCTGCGCCGCTCAAATGAATCAAACCTCCCGTGCCTTTCTGCGGGTGAAAAATGCCTGCCGCCTGAGCTGCTTCTGCGGTATTGGGTTTTGCGGCGGCAATTCCGCGCAAACCTGAAGTGCTTTTTTGTCGCGGTCGAACGGCTGCAAGCTTCATTCCCCGCGGTTCGGGTGCCGAATCTCCGAAAACTGCGGTCGAAGCGGCGGTGTTAATCGGCACGATATCGTTCAATGCTTTTCTGCGGCGTTTTCCCGTCAATTGATTTACCATACCTGTTATTTCGTTCCTTTCTTTTTTGCTGTTAATTCTGTATTGAAGGTAAAAAACGGTGTAAAGGGATTCCCGAACACGGAGCCGGCAATATTTTCAGCTTGTGTTCGAAAACCCCGCGGTATCGGCTGATATAATCAAAATATATCGTTGATACCGTTTGTTTTGTTTCAGGAAACGGTATGCTCAATGCGGACAAGCCACAGGTCGTTCAGAATGACCGCCGCATATGCGGCAACCTTTGCACCGACTGTTGCGCGCTGATCGAGCGGATCCGCAGTGCCGCTGCTCCCGTGCGGTTTTACGATCAGCTGAACCGCACCCCTGCCTTCAAGGTCAACAACGCCGTAAGCGTCTTTGCCGAATACCAGCGTGCAGTGAACATCAGCCGCACGGTTCCCGTTGTCGGACTTTGCCGCATCATCGCTCCAAACGACGCTGTTTGCGGTCAGTGTGGCGGCTTCGGTCAGCTTAACGGTATTTGTATCCGCATCATACGGGGTTTCGGAATCCAGCGTGTATTCATTGCTCCCGATATGAATGGTGTTGCCGCCGACGGAGAGATATTCTTTCTCCGCTTCGGTGGGCGTGTTTTTTTTAAGCACAAAGGTTTTTGATGAGGTCGTAGCCGCTTTAACGGCATTGTGAACGCTCTGAGAAAATACTTTGGCCTCAGTGCTTTCAACAAACACAACACCGAACAATCTTCCGATTTCTCCGCTGTAGATAGCTTCGGAATTGCTGTAAGTCGAAACGTTTTTCCACATCTCATCGTTCTGAAGGTCATATGTGGCCTCCGGCGAGCAGATACAGATGAAATGCGGCTGCCTGCCGCCTTCACAGAAGGGGCGCGCTTTGTTCTTTTTCAGCGTTCGCACCGCTTTTCGAATTTCGGTCGTCGTCAGCCTGTCTTCGCTTGTCAGAGCGTTTCTGCCTGCTCTGCCGCCGGCATATTGAACGTTGCTGCCTGCACACATTGCATCGCGTGTGATCCACTCCACAACCGTGCCAAGCTGTTCGCCGAGAAGCTCGGCGGAATCATTGATAACTTCGTCATATGCCGTAAGGTCGAGCAGGTCACTGACTTCAACATATGCACCGTATTGCTTAACTTCCGCCTCAACATCCGTCTGTGAAAGTGTCTGCCCGGTGGGAGTTTCGCCCTCAACAAGGCCGGATATTGCGGTTTCGGGGTCGAAAAGGTTCCAACGGCGGAAGTTTACGTATTTTCCGCTGTTGCGGGGAATGGGGCGTTTCTGACCGAATTCCGCATGGACAAATCGCGTCTTTGCGCTTTCAAGAAGCTGCCTGTCATAATATTTCGCAGGGAACTTTGCGTTCACGGCTGCGGTTGCGGTGGTGTTGATGGTGGTTTTGTTCATTTTGTTTTCCTTTCTTTAATAAATCTGTTTTGCTCGGCTTTTATCCGCGCTCAAAGTCGTATCCTGCGCCCGTCCATGGCGGCGCGCTTAAGCTGCTTTCGGAGTGTACGGAACTGCTCCGCGCTCATTGTTTCATAATCCGCTTCCGGTGCCTGCGCAAGGCCGCCTGCGAGAGGAAGCGGCAGACGTTCGGCATTTGCATCCGCAGCGTCTTCAAAGGATTCCTCCGCATTTTCTTCGGCGGCAGAATCAGCGGTTTTTGCTTCGACTTTCTCCCAAACGGAGATTATCCTGTTCACAATGCTTTCGACTTCCGCCGCATTCGCAATGAGTTCGTTCGGCAGATGCAGCCTGTTTATAAAAGCTTTGCCGAGTTTTGCATATGCGTTTTCATGCTGCACGGCAGCGGCAGCATTTTCGGCTTCGTTTCCTTTGAAGAGCAGGTTCCGCTGCTTCCTTTTCGGCTTTGTCTTCGGGCTGTTCCTTTTGCGGAAGCAGCTGCAAAGCTCCTTAAATGTTCTTTTTTTCGACACTAAACTGTTTCCTTTCTTTTTAAAATAATCCGTTCGGTGTTTTACGGCGGCCTCTCGTATTCGGCAGCCGTCCGCCTCAGCTCCCCGAAAAAACAAATAAGAGCGTTCCGTTCCGTCGGCACGTTCAATGCGTGCGGACTTCATCGGTTCGCTCTTTCTGTCAGCTGAGGCGGTCACTTTCTGTTAATTTGCCGCAGGCGCGGTTTTTGCCGCGTTTTATCGGCAGACGGAAAGAGCGGTGGCCAACGCATTCTTCCATCATTTACTATTATAGCATAGATAAAACCAAAAATCAACTGTTAGGAGAAAAATATTTATAAAAATCTCTTAGAAGCGGAAATGCAGAATCGACTTATCATCGGCTGTGCGGCGGTAGATTTGCCGAAAACATATGAAAAAACCTCCCCGTCGATTTTTGATCTTGGGGAGGTCGCTGTTTAATATGTTGTGTGAAAAACGAAATAAAGGCTTATCTCAGCCAATCGATATTGCCGGCAGCAACGGTATCGACTCCGTAAATAACAACAAAATCCTTTGCGTTGTATTCCTTTGCAAGCTCACTCGGCGCGGGCATCGTGGGGCTGTAGTACATCGTGCGGGTATCAAGCATTATGATTGTGTTATAATGCGCCGCCAAAAACGGCACTATCGCATTGCCGTAGCTGTCCTTAAGCACAAACAGTGTGCCGCTTTCAACGTTCGGATTCACGATTTTTGTAATGCCGTGGTTGCTGTACAGGTATGCGGCATATTTATCAACAACATCGTCGGAGAGTTTATCCGTGTCAAGAGAACCGCGATGTTCGGTTTCAACCGTGCCGTCAATAACGGTAACGCTCAGGTCGCTGTCATAGCTTCCGATCCATGTCTGAAGGTCGTCTGCGGGAATCTCCCAAAGACCGCTTTGCCCGTATGCCGTGCCGTAGAAGCTGTAGGAATGCTTTTCAAATTCGCTTTCGGCCAAAGGTTCAAAACCAAGTTCCTTTGCGATTGCGCAGTAAGCAATGTATGAACCTTTCATCGTCAGGTGATGATCCGTGCGGTAATAAAGCTCGGAAACATTGCCTGCATTGTTGAAAACATTGTCGGCAAAAATGCTTTTTGCACAGTTCCGAAGTCCGTACACCGAATTCAGCGCATCGATGATCTGTCCGTCGGCATATTCACGGTGAACGGCGGGAAGCTCCTCCGGAAGCATATAGCCTGCGGAAGGAATGATAAAGGTGAAGGCGTTCAGATCGTTTTCTGTTATAAAGCCGGAAATCTTTTCGGCGTTTGTTTTCATCGTTTCATCATCTCTTTGAACGGGTGCGCTGAACAGGCGGTTATTCTTGCCCAGAGTGACTTTTTCAACGATGCTGCGCCCGGAGTAAAGGTTCATGTGCGAATAAATCGAAACAAACGCATTCCTTGCGGGAAAATGATCCTCCATCCATGTGTCAACTTCGCCCGAGAATTTGCCGCTCAAAATGTTGCCGAGGCTTGTGTTCGGAGCGGAGGCAAGCACGCGCCGTTCGTTCGGACTCAGCTCGCCTTCATGCTTCGGCAAAAACATAATAAGAAGGAAAAATACTGAAATAAACCCCGCAAACAGAACGATTAGCAGTTTGTTTGCAGAGCCGACCGTATTGCGTGTGCCGCGTTTTACCTTGATTTTGCAGTCTTTATTCATAATTATTTCGGGTTGTGGGTTCGTTCGCTGCTGTTCCGTATAACGAAACCTGAATCGAGCTGCGGATTTGACCCTTTTGAGTGAATCCGCAAACTCGATTCGTGCGGTAACGGTGCATTGCGCTTTGCGGCGTTAGGCTGTTTTTAATGCAGCGTCAATCTGCGCATTAAGAAAGCTCTGTGCAGCGGGCGCATCATTGCTGACGATGACAAAAACATAATTGCCGTTCGTCTGATTGACGGCGTTTTCAAGTTTGGGAACCTGATCCGCGCCGTAGCTTGCGTATGCCTCGGCATTGTAATCGATCCACTCTTTGACCGCGCCTTTGCTGATGCTCTCGGCTGCTGCGGCATCAACCGCTTCGATAACTATAACAACTTCCGGAGTGGAAGCGCTGACGGAATAGAAAAGTCTGAAGCTTCCGTCAGCATTCTTTGCAAGCTTCGTTTCGTCAAGTTTAAGCTGAGAAATCGCTGCGTCCGCATTTGGCACTGCTTCGGGTGTTACCTGGAAGCTGCAATTGTTGATAAGGTTGACTCCGATTGAGTTCACATCAAGCTTGAGCTTTGAATAATCCTTGCCGCATGCGCAGAAGATGAGCATTGCCGCAACAAGAACGAATGCGGATGCAATTTTGAGAATGTTAGCCTTTTTCATTTGTAAGTCCTCCGTTTGTTTATCTCTTTTTATGTTTAACCTTCTTGCCTGCCGCCGTCAGGGACGAAGCACGGCTGCAACCGTGCGGCAGATATGATCCGCCCAGTATTTTGAGTAGGTCATGTTTAAATGAATCCCGTCGCCGGATGCATCCGCGGGCAGACAGCCGTTTGCGTCAACGAGTGCCTCGGGAACGGAAACGTAATGACAGCCGCGCCGCGCCGCAAGATCGACAAGCTGCGCATTGTAAAGCTGGATGTTCTCATTTGTGACCCCCGTTGTGCTTGTGCTGCTGACTTTTGCCGAAACCGGCGGAATCAGCATGATGAAAATTTCGCATCCGGGCTGACGCTGCCATATGTCATCGAGAAATTTGGAATACTTTTCGATGAAAGTGTTGAGATTCGGCCAGCCGAGTTCGTTTTCGCCGAACATCAGAATGACGGCTTCGTAGCTGCCCGTATTCAGTTCATCAATAACCGGCACACTGCCCGTGGTCGTTGTTTGGGTGTATACGGAAAGAATGTTCAGCCCGACGCGGGTGAAAAAATTTGCCGTGGGTAATGACACCGTATTTATACAACCCTTCAAACGTGGAATTGCCCACAAATGCACAGTTGTCGAAAACGGTTTGGTCAATGGGTGCATTTGTGTTCAACGGCGCATTCGTGTCGGCAGGTGCGGGTGTTGCCGTGGGTGCAACAGTTTCGGCAGCCGGCGCGGTTGCAGGTTCAACCGAGGGCAGCGGCGCCTTTGTCACGGGCAGAATATCAACAATGACATTCGGAGAATCATCTTTTTTGCATGCAGTCAGTGTGCAGGCTGCAAGCGATGAAAAAACCATCAGCGCAGCCAACGCGGGGGAAAGGAAGGAACGCAGCTTCCCGGTGCGGCGTTTGTTTTTGTATCTGAAACTATTTTTATTCATAATGTTGAAATCCATTCGTTTACTCTGCGGAGAAGCACGGCGAAAATCAAGCCGAGTGTTGTCCGCATGTTCCCTATTATACCAGACCGCTTGCCGCTTTTCAACATTGCAAAGGGCTGCAAATGTGGATTTTGCCCTTTTGAAATGTAACATTTTTGTTAACAAAACAGAACCCGCGCAATAACTGACCTGCACAGCGAATAAGTGTGCGGGATTTTTTTCGGGAAGGGCGGCAAATTTGGCTTTCCCCGCAGCAGACAAACCAAACCGCAGCACTTGATGCGGCACGGGCAGGAGCAATCGGCATTGATTTTGTTATTGAGCGAAAGACATGCCGACGTCCGTTCCGCCGTCGCAGGAGAACAGCCATTCGACTTTGTCTCCGTTGTGAAGCTCGATGCTGTCTATGCCCTCGCTCGGAAATTCGCCGTTGACGCGGAAAAGCCAACCGCTTGCGGCTCCGCACGCGCCGTTTTCAAGGCCCTGAATGCTTGTAACAAAGGTTCCTGCCGCTCCGCTTTCAGACACGATCACGATGTCGTATGTGCGCAGCAGCGAGAAAGTTTCGAAACGGTCTTGCCTTCGGAAAGGGTCAGCATTGCGTTTTTAATAAGCATACCCTCATTTTGAAGGCCGTCTTTAATATTCTGCGGCAGAGACGCATTGTTGTATGCGCGCGTTGCATCGATTGTAAGCGAAATGCGCACCAAACGGGAAAGATCTGCGGTCTGAGCGGGTGCAGTGCGTTCTCCTTCGGAACCGCCGCCGATATTCACCGTTTCGTTGGGGTCAACTGTGTTGGATTGACATGCGGAAAAAACGAATATCATCGCAAAAACAAGCAGAACAGAAACGATGGAATGCAGAACCTTTGCGGAAACGGTGCGGGATGTTGAAGCCTTCATTTGGTTGTTTTCCTCCGAAATTCCGGCGGATGAATGAACCCGCCCTTTTGTTGCACTGAAAGTATAACAACTGCATGAAAAAAAGTCAACAGCAGCCGAAGCCGAAACAAAAGCTTGCTTCAGCCTGCAAGCTGACGCCTTTAAATGCTTTGGTGCTTGCAATAAGCGGGAAGATGTTCTATAATATGAATAAAGCGAATAAAGGTACTGCAGCTGCTGTTGTCGGCTGCGGCGACCTATCGCAAATCACGGCGGAATAACCCGAGGGCAGCGAACTCTCGGGCATATTCGGCTGCATTGAGTTTATATTTGTTCAGCTCGTACACTTGTGTCGGAAGGGGAAATTTAATATGCAGAAAGAGAATAAAATGAACGTGGATAATGCGAAGTATGATTCCTGCGGCGTGAGGATTATTGCAGCATCCGATATGCCCGTATCGCTCTGGAGCGGCGGAAGAACGACCGAGATTTATATTGCGCCGGAGGGAGCTCTTTACGCTGAGCGCAATTTTCTTTTTCGCATCAGCACGGCAGAGGTCGAACTTGAAGAATCGGATTTTACATCGCTGCCCGATTACAACAGGTTGATTGCATCGGTAAGCGGCACAATGCGGTTGTCGCACGGAGCAAACGGCAGCGAAAAGCTTGTGCTGCCCCGCTCAACCGTGTATGCATTCGACGGCGGAATTCAAACCCATTGCGTCGGCAAAGCGCGGGATTTGAACCTTATGCTTCGCAAAGGTGCGGCGGAAGGCGAGCTGGTGTTTGTTGACAGCGGAACGGAACGATCTTGAACCCGACGCGAACGAAACAATGCTTCTTTTGAGTTGGAAAGCGGAAGTGCTGCACTTTGCGCAGGCGGGAATGCAAGGCTGCGCTGCACGGCAAACGGACAGTGTGCGCTTTTCACCGTTCGGCTTGTCGGAGAGGCAATTCCTGATTCCGATAATCGGAACGGCTGATTTTCAAAACGGATATTATTAAACGCACCAAAGGGGGTGAACGCATGGAGAATACGGCAGTTAATTCAAACATGACAAACAGAGAGACGGAAGCGAAGGGACTGAACACCGAAATCAACCCGCTGTTCTCAATTTTAGATAAATCGGAAGAGTTCCGACGGCTGCAAGAAGGTCTTTGCGGCGGCAAGGGTCCCGCCGGTGTCTTTGGGTTGGGCGAAGCACAGCGAACCCATATCGAAGCCGCTCTGTTTTCAAAAGCAAAGCGGCCGATGCTTGTTGTTGTTCCGTCCGAGCAGGCAGCGGCAAGGGTGCACGAGGAACTTTGCTGCTATTATCCCGATGCGGTGCTTTTTCCGGCAAGGGAACTGCCGCTCAATGCCCACAGCTATGTTCAGTCACAGGAATTGACGTCAAAACGGCTGCGAACGGCAGCACGGCTGATAAAAGGTGAACCCTGCCTGGTGGTTGCGCCGATCGAGGCCGTTATGCAGCGCATGGCACCGCCCTCCGTGATTTCGGCATTCACTCAGACGGTTCGAACGGGCATGGTAATTGAACCTGCGTCCCTTCTGAAAAAGTTTATCGATGCGGGTTATTCACGCGAGGAAATGTGCGAGGGAAGGGGGCAGGTCTGCCTGCGCGGCGGCTGTATCGATATTTTTCCGATAACGGCGGAAAATCCTGTCCGCATTGAATTCTTTGATGATGAAATAGACACAATGCGCGAGTTTGATCCGCTTAACCAGCGTTCAACCGAAAATACGGATTGCGTTGAGATTTTGCCCGCAACGGAACTGCCGCTGGATCGGGATATGCGGCAAAAGGGCATTGCGGCTTTGCGCTCAAAAGCGCATTATGCGGCGGAAACAGAGATTTTGCGTGCGGGCGGAATTCCGCAGAACGCTCTCTCACTGCTTCCGCTTTTTTGTGCGGAACGAGATAACCTTGCTTGATTATCTGCCGGAGGACGCCTTGATTATTCTTGACGAACCCTCCCGCATTGAAGAAAGCGCAAGGTTCGCTTTCTCACGCTTCACGGATAATCTTGCGGATGTTCTGCACAGCGGGGAGGGGCATGAGCTTCAGGCGGGACTGTTGAATGCTCCGAGTGTCACCATGGCGGCGCTGGACAGAAGCTCAACCGCAATGCTTTTTGCGTTTTCAAGGAGTTATCAGCTGATAAAGCCGAAATTTCTTGTAAAATTCGATTCACGGCAGATTTCGCGTTATGTGCAGGGGGATACGGCTCTGCGCGACGACATCGGCCTTTGGCGGCAAAAAGGCTTCTCCGTTTTGCTTTATGCCGGCAGACATGCGGAACGGCTGCATGATATTCTTTCCGATTTGGGAATAGAAGCTCCCGTCACTCAAAAACTCGGCAGGGACATCGTTGAACGCGAAATAATTATCACCGGGCAAACGATTCCGCGCGGGTTTGAGTATCCGGAGCTTCGGCTTGCGGTCGTTTCGGAATATGAGCTTTTCGGTTCGGAATATCGTCCGGAAACAAAACCGACAAAGCACCCGCATAACAGACTGACGCTGTACGATCTCAGCGTCGGCGATCTCGTCGTGCATGAAGCGCACGGAATAGGCAGATTCACGGGCGTCAGCACATTGACGGTTGACGGAAAGACCCGTGACTATATCGAGCTTTGCTACCGTGACGGCGACAAACTGTTCATTCCGACGGATCAGATGGACAGGGTGCAAAAATATATCGGCGGAGAGGAGGAAAAGCAAAAGCTTTCAAAACTCGGCTCCGGCGAGTGGCAGAAAACCGTTGCAAGAACGCGGGCGAGCGTGCGCAAACTTGCATTTGACCTTGTGAAACTTTACGGCGAACGCAAGACGCAAGGGCTTCCGCTTTTCGAAGGATACGGATTGGCAGCAGAGACTGGAACTCAGCTTTCCTTATCGCGAAACTCCGGATCAGCTGACAAGCATTCAGGAGATAAAGGCCGATATGGAATCGGATAAAATAATGGACAGGCTGCTTTGCGGTGATGTGGGCTACGGCAAAACCGAGGTCGCGCTGCGTGCTGCATTCAAATGCGCGATGGACGGCAAACAATGCGCATTTCTTGTTCCGACAACGATACTGGCTCAGCAGCACTACAACACGCTCTGCTCCCGTTACTCCGGCTTTCCGATAAAGGTTGAGCTGCTTTCCCGATTCAGGACTCCTGCGGAACAGGCACGCATAAAAAAACAGACTGCGGACGGAACCATAGATATTCTTGTCGGTACACACAGCATTCTTTCAAAGGACGTAAAATTCAAGGATTTGGGGCTCTTGATCATCGATGAGGAACAGCGGTTCGGTGTCAATCATAAGGAACAGATAAAAATCTGAAGCGAAATATAGATGTTTTGACCCTTTCGGCAACCCCGATTCCGCGCACTCTGCACATGAGCATGAGCGGCATACGCGATATGAGCGTTATTGAAACCCCGCCGGAAGCGCGTTATCCCGTGCAGACTTTTTGTTGTTGAATACAATGATGCTCTTGTGCGTGAGGCAATCATGAAGGAGCTTGCAAAGGGGCGGACAGGTCTACATTGTTTACAATATTGTCAAAACAATGGATATCTTTGCCGAGTCGCTGAGCAAACTTGTGCCTGAAGCGCGTATTGCCTATGCTCACGGGCAGATGAGCGAACGCCGACTGGAAAACACCATGATGGATTTCATGGACTATAAATACGATGTTCTGATTTGCAGCACGATAATTGAAAGCGGACTCGATATTTCAAATGCAAACACCATGATAGTCTATGATGCGGATAAATTCGGCCTTTCACAGCTTTATCAGCTCCGAGGAAGAGTCGGAAGAGGCGCAAGGCTCGGTTATGCCTACCTCACATTCCGTCAAAATAAAGTTCTCAGCGAGATTGCCGATAAACGCCTGTCGGCAATAAAAGAGTTCACGCAGTTCGGTGCGGGCTTCCGTATTGCAATGCGCGATCTTGAAATTCGGGGTGCGGGGGATATTCTCGGCGCGGAACAGCACGGACACATGGCGCAGGTCGGATATGATTTATACTGCAAAATGATTGATGCTGCCGTTAAGGAAGCAAAGGGCGAAACGGTAAAGACGGAGATCGACACCGTAATGGAGATACCGATAGATGCCCATATTCCCAAAAAATACATACCGCGTGAAACAGGCAGAATTTCAATGTACAAACGCATTGCGGCGATTACCGATATTGACTCGTTCCGTGATGTTCAGGATGAACTTATCGACCGATACGGTGAAATCCCGCGCGCAGTACAAAATCTGCTGGATATTGCACTGTATAAATCCCGCGCAGCTCAGCTTGGTATTCTGAATTTCACCGTTCGTCCGGAGGAGGTTCGCTTCACTTTCGGCATCGATGCCCCGTTGGACGGCGCAAAGCTGTTTGCCGCTGTCGGAACAATTGACGGTGCGGCGTTTGCAGCCGGTGAAAAAATTGCGCTTGTCATCAAAAACAAGCATAAAACCGGTGAAGAAATGTTCCGCATTGCACAGGATGCGGTCAACACACTGCTGCTCTGCACGGAAAACGCGGGTTGATTTCCTTTTTGCGGAAAAAAACAGCTGCATAATTCCCTTTACGAAAATACCAAATCCGAAGATATATAAACTCGGAGAATTTGCGAATATCTCGGCAGGAGCGGCTTTCATTCCGCAATGATCGGGAGCCGTTGACTTCATATCGGCGAAATGATACAATATAGCGGCAGGCTGCACTGCCTGCAAAATCAACCGTGGAGGCTTATGCATGTATCAACAGAGTGTGGACAGATCCGGCGGATCGCAAAAAGTGACCTTATTCTTTTCATCGTTCTGATTATTGCCTTTTTTCGCAGTCGGGGCGGTGGTCATGTATCTCGAAAAGCTTTTTGATTCGAATGTCCCTCGCTATGTTTTTATCGGGCTTGTTCTTGCCGCAATCTATGCGATCTACAGGCTTCGCATCATCGGCTTTCGCTACACTGTGTTTTACAAAGAGCCGGAGACCGTTTACGATCCGCGTTTTGACGATATGATTACGCATGAGGATTACCCTTACCCTGTCGGAACAATAGTGTTCGAACGCATTGTAAGTGCAAAAGGCACAACAATCGAAACTCTTTGCGGCGGTGACATAGTTGCCGTCTGCGCTCCCGGCGGCGAGTATTCGGGTGAAAACGCTTCGTCGATTATCGACTCCGCAAATGTTTCGTGCAAAAAAACGGAAAAAGCTTACTCCGTTGTGTACAAAAGGGTGATGCGCTGCACAGGATTTTTTTCAATCCCGATGAAGAATTTCTGAATCATGTGCGCGAGATCGCTCCGCAGGCAGAGTTTTGCTGATTCGGAACACGCGGTGCGCGGTTTCGGAATCTTTTCATGATTTTTCATGATTAACGAAAATGTACAGAAACTGAAGAATACGATTCGTGCAGGAAGGGCGATGCACGGTTATCTTGTCACGAGTGCGGATTGTGATGAAACCGCGCCGGAAGGTGAACCGTCATCGACTGCGGAGCTTTTTGCGTCAGTGCGCCGCGCTGCTGCTTTTCGGCAGCGAAAAAACGGAGATGCTGGAATTCTCTCCGGATTTTTACGAGCTGAACGGCGGCGCAAAAGTTGAACAAATGCGCATGATTCGGCAGGAACTCAGCAAAAAAGCGTTCGGAGGAAACAACCGCGTTGTTGTAATCACCGACGCCCATATGATGAACGACAGTGCGGTGAATGCAATGCTCAAAATGCTCGAGGAGCCGCCGGAAGGCACGTTTTTTCTGCTTACGGGCATTGAACAGCGCATTCTTCCGACGATTCGTTCTCGCTGCCAGATCGTTCGTCTCGGAACGGCGTCTGCGGCGGAAATCGGTGCGGAGCTGATTCGCTTGGGTGCCGCAAAATCGGAAGCGCAGCGTTTTGCGGCGCAGAGCATGGGGTCGCTGACCCGTGCGAAGCGGCTCATGCAGGACGAAGCTTTTCAAAAACTCAGGCAGAATGCGATTGAAGCTTTGCTTGATATTTTTGAAGGGAAGCTCCCGTTCAAGTGGGCAAAATCAATCGGCAGGGACAGGCAGGCTGCAAAAGAAAGCCTGGGGTTCATGCTTGCCGCATGTCATGATGTTTTAAACAAAAAAACGGGAGCTGCGAGCGGCAGCACAGTCGGCACAAGGCTCAATAATGCTGCCGGTGCATTGTCGTTCAATGCAATTCATTCCGCAGTCATAAAAATCGCAGAGGCGGAAATGCGGCTCAGTTCGAATGCGGGCGTGAACCCGATTCTCGACAGGCTGATAATAGATATTGCCGAGGCAATATCCGATTAATCTGTCGGAGCAGTATTTGCCTGCTTCGGGCATGCGGCGGATGCATTCAATAATTTGATGAAAAATTGGGACGGTTTAAATAATGAACAAGGTAATCGGAGTTAAGTTTAAGGACAGCGGCAAAATTTACTATTTTGATCCGCTGGAGTTGGAAATAGAAAAGGGCGGCAATGTAATTGTTGAAACCGCAAGAGGACTTGTTTTCGGTGAGGTTGCCGAGCCGCCGAGGATAATTGCGGAAGAAAGCATCGTTGCTCCGCTGAAACCCGTTGTCCGCGTTGCAACGGATGAGGACAGGGAGCAGCATGAATACTATCTCTCAAAAGAAAAAGAAGCCTTTAAAACCTGTCAGCGCAAGATTGAAGAGCACGGGCTTGCAATGAAACTTGTTGATGTTGAATACGCATTCAACGGTTCGAAACTCAGCTTCTATTTCACGGCGGACAACAGAGTTGACTTTCGCGAGCTTGTAAAAGACCTTGCCGGCATTTTTAAAACACGCATTGATCTGCGTCAGATCGGCGTTCGC
>VOFB01000922.1_pt1 | contig 66000 bp, 84 predicted proteins | sample 5384141 | NCBI WGS metagenome assembly VOFB01 (sample SAMN12384721, study PRJNA508395) | human gut metagenome | isolation source: healthy gut A | host: Homo sapiens
CTCTCTATAGTTCATTGATTGAAAATACAAACTAACAGAGAGAAAGATTGGGGAGAGGATGAAAAAAAATTACACATGAGGATTCTGACAATCCTATTGTGCTTTACAATCTAATTACGCGGTTCCATGTAATTGCGTCTGACAAGTCACAGAGGTATCGAGAAAGATTCAGAAGGAAGAAATATGGGAAAAATCTGAGAGTGTCCCAAGAGACTGGCAGGAACAGCAGCAGGAAGCTTTGGAATGGGAGGAGCGAAATAAAATCATGATTCTGTAGCATGATTCCTGTGTTATAATGAAGACATTCTAATGTACCAATACATAAATAAAAAAGTTAAGAATGAAAAACTGGAAGTTAAATTACCTGGATTGCCCTAATCCACCTCTAGAACTATCCTCACTATATTTCCCCAGCATGAATATGAGCTATCAGGAAAACTTTGCTTCAGTTGGAGTACTGGACTTGTCTAAATGGGATATCAGTCAAAGGGAAAGTGTAAAATTGATGGGAGAATATTTCGTATATTTGAGAACAACACATTTGGATGGCTGAAGATTACACTGAAAAGTGATAGATTGCATTTGCCAATATTATTCCGTTCTGTATACAGATGCCTTTTATCTGAATAAGTTGGTAGGATAACGGTTTACTTTATTATTGGCGCTCAAGGGGATGAAAAAATGGGGATTTTATCTTCTGTTGTGGATGATGAGGTACAGATGGACATTAGGATGAGCAGGGATTCCATGGTCAGACCGGACCTAAAATATTTACCGCAGAGGACCCGTGGAGGGGCTTACGCTTCTTCGGGGGCAGAAATTCATATTCTCATTACAGATATCCAGATGCCAGGGATGACTGGACTGGAGTTTGCCAAAAGGCAAAGGAGGTCAGGAGGAGATCATGTGATTCTGCTCAGCAGGTACTCAAGTTTGGTATGCAAGCAATCAATATCAGTGTGGTGGAATATCTGCTGCTTGGAAGCCTATTAAGGTAATTTGACCGGACTGGTGGACCGGATTGCAGGGGAGATTCAGGAGGAGGAGTCCAGGAGAAAGGAGGAGCGCTGAAGGATGCCAGGCAGAGAGCATGCAGCTCTGGCTGGTTTCAGGGAGGATGGCTGAGGAGTTGATAAGAACTCTTGCGGAGTTTGACAAGTGCAGAGGCGGAAATAGTCCTCTGCGACTAGTGCTGGGAACTTGACACCTCTTTTGCTTCACCAGATATGCAGCCAGGAGGAACAGGTGCTGGACTGGCTTTTGAGCAGGGAAAAGGAGTTTGTACTGAGAGGGCCGGGTTTTTGCATGGTGTTTTGTCATGGACATGCTCATTCAGAGAGACCAGGTTCTTGAAGTTCAGAAGGCTCTGTCGGAAGAGAACACACGCAGAAGAGAAAAAGGGCTGTACACACTCTCAGCAGCAGGCAGACTGGATAAACTGGAATCACTCACCGCAGCAAAGAAACGGAACCCTGCATTTCAGACTGTCAGAAGGAGGCCATTTGGGTTGTGGAACACTGGAGTCAGATGCAGATATTCAGGAAACAGTCCTGAGTCTACAGAACAGCTGGGAATTGAGGAGATATGTGTCCGGATACTGTCTTGAAAGGCAGGAGGCCTTTATACAAACACTGCTTGCAGCACATGCAAGGAAGAGATCACATCCTACAAATTCGGGTAAGGCATCTGTATAATTTAGTGGATATCGGGATATCGTCCACGATGGGGATGGATGAGAAGGATGTTGGGGTCAAAGAAAATTATATCAGGGAAATTCCCAATTTAGGATTAATTACCAGCAGGGACACAGTGAAACATACAGGAAACTTCTTCACCTATCCAAAGTACAAGTTTGAACAGGGAGGGGACTAAAGCAATGTCATTCCGGGAGTGCATTGGTACATATTGACGGGCATTATCAGGAGGGATCAGCAGTGGATATGGTCAAATTTATGTTGTCCAAACCATTTCAGTAATTTGGGCTTGGCTATGATGATGCCTTTACCGAATATTTAAACAGGTACCGCGCGGAGTGCTGCTGGTATGGTCTGGGATTTTAAGTGAGATTGCCGGTATGGATTGGGACATATTTTTCTCCGCTGTCTTAAAAAGATTGAGGAAGTGCACACCACGGGAACAAGGCTGCAGGGACTGCAATGAAGAGAAGGCTCAAAGATCTAAAGATCAGTCAGAAGTTTTTGCTCAGCTCTGTGTTTCGCTGCCGCCCATGCCGATCTTACTGCTTCATGCTGGCATTGGCCGCAGAGGCGACTGGATGTGCCATACGTGATATAAACCCGGAAACCTGAAGCAGACAAAGGCGGGAAATTCCACGGGCAAGAGGTAGAGTATTAAAGTTCATAGACCTGATATTCAAGAACTGGGATCCATCTGCAGTTGGAGGAGGAGGAGATCCACTGAAATAAAAAGCGGTCGCTGAACAGCAGGCTTACAGAAGGAGCAGGTCTGAAAAACAAACTTACGGGTTTCTCTTTATTTCAGCCGGAACAGGTATTATTTATGCGGGCCTGATATATACGTAAAAGAGCAAAACGAGTCTGCTTCCCAGCCTGCTGCAGGGGAATGCCTCTTTGGTGCCTGGCTGATGTGGATGGAGCACTGCAAACTCCGGGACACGTAATATGCTGCACCTGTACAGAGCAGTCAATGATATCTCCATACCCTGAGACGTACGATTGCATATAGGGAGGATCGCACGAGAGCGGATACTTACCTGCGCAGCTTGTTTGAAGGCATGGCTGATGAAGAGGAGAAATCTGTGCATTTGGTCTAATGAAGAAGGACAGATTCTCTCAGCCACGGATGTAGAGAAAGCGTGGGACACAGGCTATCCCTCATGAGGAAAGCGGTATCAGGAACGGAGAGCAAGTTATTTTCAGCGTGGAAAGCGATTATTGTCACTTTCACTACTGAAGCTGGACTCGTGGTGCCCTGGTGACGGTGAAGACAGGAACTTCAGCGTGGCGGCTCTTTTCAGCGACAGCAAACAGTTTATCTTATGTAATGGCGGATCAATTACTGGCTTTGGTGCTCTTGTTTGGCGTTATCTTTGTGCTGATCCAAGGAAAGAGTATTATACAGCCCACAGAGCCGCTTTCAAAAAAGACAAAAAGTTTCGGGGATGATTGCTTTTTGCATTCATATTTATGACAATGGGGAGAATGAGATTGGGGTGCTAAACAGGAATCTTTCCGGAATGGTGACATATCCAGGATCCTGATTCAGAACCAGTACAAGAGTGAGAATACATAAAGGATCCAGCTTATGTATATGCAGAGCCAGATCAACCCACACTTTCTTTACAACACGCTGGATTCCATCCGGTGGATATGGCCGTGTGGCAGGTCAGGGCGAGATCGCACAGCAGATTGAGGCACTCTCCGATATCTTCCGCCATGCCTGAACAAGGGGAAAGATCGTGACGCAAAAAAGCAGGAGGTGTGATTTGCAGAATTATGTTCTGATCCAGAAAGAAACCGGTTTTGGGGATAAGATTCAGATATCGATTCATGTGGAACCGGAAGCAGAAGTGCAAAGTATTAAAGCTGATCCTCCAGCCTCTGGTGGAAAAATGCGTATGTACACGGACTGGAGAAAAGGTGGGCGGCTGGGTACAGGTCCGCATCTTTTGCAAGGGGCAGATTTGGTCTACCTGGTGGGGAGGACAACGGCCTTGGTACCGACGGAGAGCGGATATCCCTTATACTGGACGGGGGGGGGAAGAGAGAGGAGCTTTTGCTCTGAGAAATATCCAGGAAAGAATACGGATGAAGTAATGGGCAGTATATGGAATTTCATTTATTCCAGACCAGGAGGGCGCCAGGGTATTTGTGGGGCGATACCCCGGTCTTTTGAAGGGGGAGGCGATGATGGAAAACTGTTTAAAAGAAATTGGGGATAACAGGACTTTTCTGGCGCTGCTATTGATGTCCGGCTGTACACCTGTAGTAAAAAGGAGGTAAGAGAGGAGAACGTGCCTTCTAAACTCAGGTTTTATGGGCAAGTCAGGGAATATACACCACTGAGAAATGCTCGATGCTCTCCAAAAAGAGTTCGCGGATGAATATGAGATAGAGGCAGAAACCGGTAGACTGGGAAAACATAAAATGAAATTCAGATGCAGATTATTCTTCCGGTGATCCTGCGATGTACTGATCGTTCCGATGAACAGGCTGGAAAAGCTGGAGGGGCTGGCTATGGATCTGACCCCTATGTGGAGGAGGACCCGGACTGGAAGAGCAGCTTCAATAAGCGCAGCACTCAAGGAAGGAACCGTTCATGGCGAAACAAGGCCATACCCTGGGAATACAATTTCGGTTATACTTGCAAACAGGAGGCTTTTAGGAAAGGCAGGTGTGGTGATTCCGGGCAGGGAGTGGGGATTATACGGCATTTGAAATGGCATGTGAAAAGGTAAAAAGCACAGGTGTATATCCCTTTGCAAAATGCTGCCAATATGGGCCACGGGGGCTGGCTGTACCTGAAATGGACTGCTATCCTCTGTCAAAAATACAGCCTCCTATTCCCAGTATATGGATGGCAGTCTGTCTCCGGAAAGTGATGAGATTCGAAAACACTGCAAACCATACGCTCCCTGTATGAAAAGGATTACATGTATACCGGAAGCCGGGCTGTAAAACATCCGGGTCAATGAGATTAAGGCAGCATACCTGAAGGGGAGATCGCCATGATCACAGACATCGGCACAGGAGCCAGGGCGGCCAGGAGTGAGGCCGCGGAGGCGGAATTGACACCGTGCTTCTGCCATGGCCCAGGATGGGAAGTGAAAACGTGATTCATTCCGGCAGCAATGGGCTGTTCATCCCCAAGAACTGTAAAACCGGAAGCAGCCATCCGGCTTTTAAAGGCCTATACAGGGGAAGAGGTGCAGAGCATACATCTAAAGCATGGCTATATCCCGGCCAATCAGAGGGTTGCGGCGGAGGACCCATTTATGGAGTCCGTCCGCGGGCAGATCAACTATGTGCGCACAGAGGGGAGAATATCCTCGGATTTATTGGAATACATCAGTTATGAGATGACTCCTGAGCTGGTGATGGATCAGGGGAGTCGGGAAAGCAATACAAAAGATTGAAGCGAGTCCAGTAGCAGGACCTCAGAGTAAAGCAACGGGGAAAACCGTTTACGCTTTTCTCTGAGGTGTTTTTTTTGTTAATTTTGATGGGATTTTTGCACTCCTGAATAGTTACGTTATTTTTCACATTTGTATCCTTACCGTAGAAAAACAGGAATGATCGTAGATTATTAGGTTTAAGAGAAAATCTTAGATTGTTAATATAGATAACAGTTGAGTAAGATTTTATATCTTTACCGGAAGATATTAAAAGAAAAGGAAAATCCTGTAAGGTAAGATGAGACAAAGGGTGTGAGAAAATGTACAAGGTATTGCTTGTGGATGATGAGGTTTTGATTCAGGAGGCCATACGGGGACTGTGTTCCATGGGGAAAGCTGGGGTATCAGCTTATCGGCACCTGCAAAAATGGGAAAGAGGCTATGGAGGTGATCGGGGCACTCCTCCGGATCTGCTGCTCACAGACATCAAGATGCCGCACATGGACGTTATTGAACTGTCAAGGTTTGTGTTGCACAATTATCCGGATACAAAAATCGTGATCATCAGCGGTTACGATGAATTTGAGTACGCAAAAAAGGCAATCCGGTATAAGGTTGCGGAATATCTCTTAAAACCAGTGAGTCCGGCGGAGATGACAGGGCTGCTGACCAAAATGAAGCAGAGCCTGGATTTGAAAAACCTGTGGCTGGAGAATTTTAAGAAAATACGTTCTGCCTATTACAACGGCAGACAGATTCGCAGAAAAGCGCTGCTGAACCGCATCATCTATGAAGGATTTGACAACGAGACAGAAGAAAAGCTAGAGGAGATGGGTATCACGCTGAGTGAGCGGTTCTATACTGTTCTCTACGCGGAAGCCAGGCGGGAATCGATTTTTAAGGACAGCTCTTTTCAGGATCAGAGGGAACTGGCCTACTTTGCAGTATTTAATATCGCTTCCGAAGTAGCACAAGAGAGTGAAAACTGTATTCCCTTTCAGAGCCGGGAGGACGGACAGTCCTTCTTTTGGGAGCTGGAGGGCCCATGGAGCTGGAATCCAGGGCGGCGGCCCTCTGCAAAAAAAAATTGAAGGAGGCAATCTTTACTTATTTGCATCTGGACATCGTGTTCGGAGAAGGCCGGACCGTCTCTCTGCGAAGAGAACTTACAGAATCCTTTTTCAGTGCAAGGGAGGCAGTGGAGTACCGCTTTATGGACAGGGATCAGGATATTTATAAAGCGCGCCAGCCTACAGCGGACAGAGGAAAAACGATGGCAGAGATGCGTAACAGGGGACTTGGGATTGTGCACAAGGTAAAAGAGGGGGAAGCTTGATTTTGCCCAGGAGTTGGACTGCTTTTTTAGAGAACTGAGAAAGGGGGAGGCAGGGAAAAGGGAGTGTGTGTTCTGGCTGCAGAATGTGATGATGGAGCTGGAAAGGGTATTGGAAGAGGCCAGAATAGAGGAAGAGAAGATCTATACAGTAATGAAGCAGATTCAGATCAGCATCTATGAGGATGAAACCCTGGCAGAGATGGAGCAGGATCTGCAGTCTGCCTGCCTTCTGGTCTCGGATGTTCTGGAACAGCAGAAAGACGGCTGTAACCAGCGGCTGGTTCTGTTGGCGAGACTATATTGACCAGCATTATAGTGATTCAGATATCTCGCTGGATGCGATCTGCAGCTATTTATCCGTGAGTGTCAGCCATTTCAGCAGCTTTTTCAAGCGCTATACGGGAACTACGTTTGTGGAGGCCCTCACCAAAAGACGCATTGAGAGGGCAAAGGAACTGATAGAATTGACCTCACTGCGGATGTGTGAAATTTCCGAGGCAGTGGGATTTGAAAATGCCCAGTATTTCAGCAGCACGTTTAAAAAGTGGACCGGAAAGACACCGCGGGAATACAAAAGGTTTGTAAGATAGTTGAAGTTTTTCAGCGTTTCTTCTATTAAATGAAGAGAGGAAGCAGACTATAATGAAAAACAGTCAGAGGTAACTCGACAAAGGAGACAGTAAATGCAGAAGAAAGAGAGGAGAAGGAATGATCAAGAAAAGTAAAAAAGCGGCGGCAGTAGTCCTGTCGGCAGCGATGCTATCCACCGGAGTGATGGGATGGGGCCTTTGAAAATGCCAACGGTAGATGCAGCCGGCACGGATGGGACTTTTTATGTGGCGGTAAATGGAAGTGATACCAATGGGGACGGTTCCATGGAACGTCCTTTTGCCACCTTTGAGAAGGCAAGGGATGCAGCCAGAGCATCGGACAAGGAAAATCCGGTGGTATATGTCAGGGAGGGGACCTATTTCTTTGATAAGCCTCTGGAACTGACGGCGGAGGATTCCGGAATCACCTTTTCCAATTATAGCGATGAGAAGGTGAAGCTGAGCGGAGCTATGACTCTGGATGAGTTGAACTGGACGGATTATAAGGAGAATACAGACATTAAGGTCGTCCAGATAGATCAGAATCTGGGGATTGACAAGCTGTTCATCAATGGGGACGAGCAGGTGCTGGCGCGCTATCCCGATGCGGTACCGGGCAAACTTCCCCTGGAGGGCGCATCTACCAAGGCACAGATCAAGGCCAGGGTTAAGAACTATTCGGACCCCGCCGGAGGTTATATCCGCGCCATACACAGCAACGGCTGGGGCGGAAATGATTATATTATAACAGGCAAAAATACATCGGACGCTCTGGGACTAAAGTACCAGTGGGTAGGGGACAACAACCGCGGGAACGGGATGAAAGACGCGGTGGTGGTGGAGAACGTGTTTGAAGAGTTGGACGCTCCGGGAGAGTGGTATTATGACAGCAAAGACGGCAAGCTCTATCTCTGGCCCACACAGGGGATGGATCTGGGCAAGGCATCAGTGGAAGCCTCGGTCAATACGGATATCATTACCATAAAAGGCCGGGACAGTGAACAGCCGGTAACCGATATTACCCTGGATGGCTTTACCTATTTTGGCACAAAGCGCACCATGTTTACGGTCAACCAGGAGGGAAAAGAGTATATTCCTCTGATGAGGGGAGACTGGTGTGTGGTAAGAGCAGGTGCTATTTATATGGAGAATACGAAAAATATCCAAGTGCAGAATTCTCAGTTCCTGGAGATGGGCGGCAACGGAATTTTCATGTACGGATACAATGATAAAAATATAATCAACAACAGCGAGTTTATAAACATCGGTGCAACCGCGGTGCAGGTTGTGGGCAATCCAGTGGCTGCCAGAGAGGCATCCTTCTGGGACCATGCCCTTTATCCGGATCTTCAGGTACATAAGACCAATGTTGAGTTTCCGGAATTGATCGGACCTGCAACCGAGGACTATCCAAGGGACATCGAGATTACCAACAATCATATGGAAAATCTGGGAATCTTCGAAAAGCAGTCCTGCGGTGTAAACCTTTCCGTGAGCAGCAGGGTGAAGATTCTGCACAACACCATTCACAAGAGCGCCCGCTCCTGTGTAAATGTAAATGACGGAACCTTCTGGGGGGACATGAAATTGCCTACAATGACATATACAATGCCCAACTGGAGACAACGGATCACGGACCCTTTAACTCCTGGGGCAGAGACCGTTTCTGGTCCGTTCCAAAATACAATGCCAGCGGACAGAGCGGGGAAATAATCCGGCATTACGAGAAGGATGGGAAGACTTATGATCTGGCTCTGATTGACGCTTACCAGACAAATAAAATCCATGATAACCGGTTTCAGCACAATTCAGACGCGGCCCATACCTGGGGCATTGATCTGGACGACGGTTCCTCCAATTATGAGATTTACAACAATCTCTGCCTGGGGCTGGGGATCAAGCTGAGGGAAGGCTTTAACAGAAAGGTCTACAACAACATTATTTTGGATGGTCAGTTCCAGATTCATGTTTCCTATACAGAGGCAAAGGACGACATACACAGCAATATTGTTGCGAATTCCACGCCCTACGGATTTGCCAGTGTGGATGAGAGCAGATTCAAAAAGGCAGAGTATGCAGTGGATCAAAACTGGTATTTTGACTACGGTGCAAAGATCAACCTGCCGGCATGGTTCTACGCAAATAAAACTTCCAATTCGTTTGACAAGAACGCCTTGATTGATGTGAGCCCGGAATTTAAGAATCCCAGAGGAAACGACTACACAGTCCAAAATCAGGAGGGATGAGGCAGACCGGATTTGAGAACTTCCCTATGGATCAGTTTGGAAAGCCAGGGTGTGAATGTAAGGCGCCCATCTATGCCAAAATTGATTCCGGCTCCGGCGGCTCTGATATTCTTCAGAGAGAAGAGTGGAAAGGAGCTACGGTTTCCGGCATTGACGACAACATTATGTCCGCCACAGCATCCACAGGGTATGATGGTATCTACTTTGAAACAGTGCCACAGGACAGTGAGGCTTATTCCCTTGGATTCAGGGAGAGGGACATTGTAAAAGAGCGTCAACGGGACGGCGCTGAAGGAGAAGAAGACCTTTTTGCGGAATTGAACAAGCTTCCGGATGACGGACTGGTTATTCTGGATATCCACAGGACCAACCGTATGCAGACCCTGAGTTACCACAAGGCTGTGGGGGAATTCTCCAATGTAGACTGCAATGATCCCGCTGTGAAATACAGCACAGAAGTATCCACAGACCTCTATACACAGGATGGATGGTATTTTGATAAGAGGAGATGGGAGATGACAATTCCACAATCTGCGCTTATCCGGATAGCAAGAATACAAATACAGCTTGGTTTGAGGTAGAGTTCACCGGAACCGGCATTGAATTTATTACCAGAAAATATTCAGACCAGGGAAATGTGGAGATGATTCTCACAAATGCCGAGACAGGTGAGGAGGTTGACCGCAGGACTGTCAGCTGTACGGCATCGGAGAGGCTCTATCAGCAGACTGTGTACACATCTCCGAAACTTCCTGAGGGAAAATACAAATTAAGAGGCGAGAAAAAATCGGGGAAATATTTTATCGTGGATACCTTTCATGTCCGGAAGTCAGGGGAAACACCCATGACCGTGATGACCGATCCGGCTCAGATTACCTATGACAACGGCAGTGAGGCATCGGAATTGAGGCCTAATGAGAAGTTGAATGTGAACATGACATTTCGGAATCAAGGAACAGAGCAGATAAAGGGACGGATTGCTTACCTATGGTATGATTTGAGCGCAGGAATGGAACTGGAGAGCGCTGTCTTTGAGGAGCTGACCGTGGGCGCAGGGACAGGCACAGTTTATAAGGGATCAACCCAGGTGCCAAAACAGTCGGAAAATAAAGCTCTGCAGATTCTGGCGGTGGATGACAACAACATCCCGTTTGCTTACAGTACATGGATTAAAAAAGAGGGGAACCGTACTGCCGGAGGTCAGGCTTAACAAACACACTCCGGACGGACAAATTGGAATCACCTATGACAAACACACCAGACTGGTTACTGTCACGGCAGCGGGCGTAACCCAAAATGCACAGGCAGTGATTCAGGCAGAAAGCAGCGGCGAACTTCTGTACATGGAGCAGAGAAAGGCGGAGGGCTCAAAAGCGGGATTTGCCTTTAGGATTCCAGAAAATGTAACAGGAACCATTGCCATCTCAGCTAAAGTTGCAAATGAGCTGGGGTCTGCGCTTCAGGACAGTTGGGAAATCAACACAGATGACAGTGTGATTGACACGGTGGAGCTTGAGCTTGCCATTCAAGCAGCGGAGGAAATAGCCAACAACGGTTACACAAAAAGACAGCTGGTATCTCTTCCAAAAATCATTAAAAGCAGCCAGGGAGGCATTGAACCAGAAAAGAGCTGACGCAGGAGGAGGCAGATGCGTACACTGCAGAGCTGAATGCAGCCAGGGAAGCCCTGGAGAGTACAGAACAGATTGCCGTTACGGAAGGGGATGCAGACGCAATCAGGAGAAACGGGGACTGGACCATAAGGACCGGCACCTGTGATACCATAGCAGTGGGTGCCACCGCATCCTTTACCTTTAAGGGAAATAAAATAGAGTGGTATGGGGTAAAGGCCTCTGACCATGGAACCGCGGAAGTGAGCATCACAAACTCCAAAGGGGAAGAGGTGGAAAACTCCAAAAAAGGCTGTGGATTGCTACAGCAGCTCTAGAAAAACAGATGTGCTACTCTACAGCTTCAGTGGACTTGATCCAAAGGATGAGTACACTATTACGATAAAGCAGAACGGAAAATCTTCTTCTTCAAGCAATAACTATATTGAGATTTATTCCTTCCGTGTGTACAGCAGCGCGGATGAGTATGTGGATAAGACTGCACTTCAGGAGCTGTATAGCACGCGATCCGAGTATGAGGCAGAGGAGAATAAGTATACCGAAGAGACATATAAAGCGCTGATGGATGCCTTTGACAATGCCAGGGGTGTGCTTGATAGCCAGGAGGCAGGAAATGCAGAGATCGCTGATACCATAAAAATGCTTGAGGATGCCATAGCAGGCCTTGCGGAAGCGGGCGGACCAGATCCGGAGATTCCGGTTACCGGTGTTACACTTGACGAGACTTCAGCAGTTCTGCGAGGGCCAGGAGAGACGATTCAGCTCAGTGCAGCAGTGGAGCCGGAGAATGCTCAGAACAAGAGTGTCAAGTGGAAATCATCCAACACAGAAGTAGCGACCGTATCTGAGAAAGGTCTGGTAACAGCAGTAAACAGAGGACGGGCCATCGTCACTGTGACTACAGTGACCGGAGGATATACGGCAATCTGCGAGGTTACTGTGGAGCCATTTGTGGAAGTAGAGGGCGTGAAGCTGAATCAGAACACCGCACTGCTGACAGAGGAGGGGGAAACCCTGCAGTTGGAGGCAGATGTGTATCCGGCTAAGGCAGACTGCAAAGAAGTAAGTTACACTTCAACAAACGAAAACGTAGCAACTGTAAACGGAGATGGACTGGTAACTGCGGCAGCGAAAGGCCAGACAGTGATTATGGTGACAACGCGTGACGGAAGACATGTGGATCTGTGTCTGGTTACAGTGGAAATTCCGGAACCGGAGGTAAAAGTAACAGGTATTGCCCGGACCACAGATGAAATACAAATGACAGCAGCCGGGGAGATGGCACTACTGCAGGCAGAAATACAGCCGGAAAGAGCCACTAACAGGAAAGTTACCTATAAGTCAAGTGACAGAACAGTGGCAGCAGTCAGTGAGAATGGGGTGATCACAGCCATTCGAAGCGGCGAGGCAGTGATTACAGCAATCACAGAGGATGGCGGTTTCACTGCCAAGTGTACTGTTAAGGTGGATATACCGGAAGTGCCTGTGGAGGCGGAGGCAATTGTCATAAGCCAGACAGAGGCCGAGCTTACCAAGGCTGGGGAAATCCTGCAGCTGACAGCCCAGGTATTGCCTGAAAATGCAACGGATAAAAAGGTGATCTGGAACTCCTCCAATCCTGAGGCAGCCCAGGTGGATGAATGCGGAATGGTAACAGCTGCAGCCAACGGTACAACCATTATCACCGCAGCAACGGAGGATCAGAGACTGACTGCTGAGTGTGAAATACGTGTAAACATCCCGGTAAGGGTGGAGGGGGGTTAAGCTGAATCAGAACACAGCCCAGTTTACCCGGCCTGAGAGACCCTGCAGCTAATGGCAGAGGTGTATCCGGCCCAGGCAGACTGCACAGAGGTGAGCTATAGCTCCACGGATGCTTCAGTAGCTGCAGTAAACGAGAATGGTGTTGTCACTGCCGGAAAGAACGGTCAGGCAGTGATCATGGTGACAACACAGGATGGTAGATATGTGGATGTATGTCTGGTCACAGTCTCCATACAGGAGAATAAAAAGCCTGTGCCAGCCAGAGTAAGCGGCTTAAAGGCACTAAAGAGCAGCACAGGTTCCGTGAAATTGAGCTGGAAACCTGTGGAAGGTGCCAAAGGCTACCGTGTCTATGTGTACCGCTCAGGTAAGTGGACCGTGAAAGGAGAGACAACAGGAAACAGCCTGACCATTCAGAAGCTAAGCTCCGGAACTGTCTACCGGGTGAGGGCTGCGGCATTCAATGATGCCGGGAAGGGGAGCTGTCAGGTGAGTTAAAGGCAGCAACCAGCCCTAAAAAGACAACCCTGAAAGTATCCCAATTAAGCGGCGGCCGAAAGGCAAAGCTGTCCTGGAAAAAAAAGTGAAGGGGATGGATACCAGGTATATGTGCGGGCCGGAAAGGGCAGCTATAAGAAGTGGTATGATACCAAAAAACAAAAATTGCATCCAGGAAACTAAAGAAAGGAACCAAATACAGCTTTAAGGTAAGGGCCTATACAAAGACCGGAAGCCAAAAAGTATACGCAAGATTCTCAGGGGTGAAATCAGTAAGGCCATAGCATAAGGCCAAAATGCCGAGACGACCGGGTCATTTTCAAAAATGACCCGGTCGTTTTGGTAAAGACAGTTTTTGGATTGTATCATCCGTGAGATTTTGTTATACTCTTCCTGGAAAGAGAAGTCCGAAGGTGAAAATCCTGAGGCGTTTGAGGGGTAGAAAAAGAGAAAACCGATGTTATAATCAGTAACATAAAAAATAAGGGGATGAATTGACTATGAAAAATGGAAGATACCGTTTCTGGCATTTGTGTGCCTTTTGGCCTTTTTGGCTGGCAGGGGAGAGCCGGACAGCAAGAGCAGAGGCCACGCAGAGTTTTAATCTGATTCAGACAATGTCCGCCCAGTACCAGCAGCCTGGAAAATGGGTACGCAAGGCAAAGGGTTACCGGTTCCGCTATTCGGCCACCAAGACCTTTGCAAAAATACCTGGCTGAAAGTAAATGGAAAGATTTACTTTGTAAACAAAAAGGATACCGGGTTGATGGGTTTAAAACCTATAAAAGAAACAAATACTATCTGAACGGTAAAAACGGGCTTGCGGCGGGTTGGCAGACTGTCGATGGGGAAAAATACTACTTTTCAAAAAAACAGGCGCCTGTTTAAAGGGATGGAATAAAATAGGAACAAAGAGATATTATTTTAGTAAGAGGGGAGTTTTGCAGACTAATAAGTGGATCAAGTCAGAGTATGTGGGTAAAAAGGGCTACCAGCTTGCCGGAAAGCGTATTTTTGTGGGAGATTCCAGGACCGTTGGGCTGCAGAAGGCCGTGGGCGGTACGGACACCTTTATCGCAAAATGGGGGCAGGGCTACCAGTGGTTTTCCAGCACTGCCGTGCGGTCGTTGAAAAAGGAGCTGAAAGAGAATCCCTACTCTGCAGTGATCCTCTGTCTTGGAATTAATGATCTGAAAAATGTAGACAGTTATCTTCTGCTTTATCAGGATTTGGTGAGTGCATATCCCAAGGCAAGATTCTATTTTCTCTCAGTAAACCCGGTGGAGGAGATTTATTTTGAGGAATGTGACAACGGACTCTATCTGGATACCAAGAAGAATGAGAGAGTGGAGGAGTTCAACGACAAGCTTAGGGCAGCTTTTCCTCTGGCTTACATAGACAGCTACCATTGGCTGCTGAGTCAGGGATATGTGGAGGATTTGCCGGGAGGAGTGGGCACTGTTGACGGACTGCACTATATGGAAAGTGTGTACAAGGTGTTGTATCGATATGTGATAGCAAGGGCAAAATAGGAGTGTTAGAGTGAAAGACGAAAAAATATTTTGGAGATGGTGCTGTCTCTTTTGCTGCCATTGGTCTTTGCGGGAGTCTTTGTGCTGATCCTTGTCATCTGGTTTCAGGTGGACAACAGCGACAGCGTAGAGACCTTGCAGCAGCCTCAGGCAGCAGTGCAAGAGACGGGAGAGTCTGAGGATACAGTACATAAAGAGAAGCAGGGCCAGGAGGATGAGACAGACCTGGCCGGAACTGCCCAGGCCAGGCAGCTGCTTGCAGATATGAGCCTGGAGGATAAGGTGGCGCAGCTGTTTGTGATTACTCCGGAGGCCCTGACAGGGATTGAGGATGTGACAGCCGCTGGGAGTCCACATCCCAGGCCTACGATGCCTGCCCGGTGGGCGGGCTTGTCTATTTTCAGAATAACCTGGAGTCAGAGGACCAGCTTAGAACCATGCTCACTAACATGAGACAGATCAGTACCAGCAGGGCAGGGGTTCCCGCCTTTTTGAGCATTGATGAGGAGGGCGGAGAGGTAGCCAGGATTGCCAACCATGAAAACTTTTCCGTTGAAAATACAGGGCCTATGCGAGAAATCGGAAGATCCGGTGACAAGGCAGAGGCGCACGCAGCGGGCGCAGCCATCGGAGGCTATTTAAAGGACTTTGGCTTCAATTTAGATTATGCCCCGGTCGCAGATGTGGCAGCCAGTGAAGAAAACAGCGTTATCGGGAACCGCTCCTTTGGAACAGACCCACAGACAGTGGGAGAGATGACTGCAGAGGCGGTAAAGGGATTTAAAAGCCAGGGGATGCTCACGGTTTTGAAACATTTTCCAGGACATGGCTCCACAACGGAGGATAGCCATCAGGAGTTTGCGTATAATAATAAGACCAAAGAGGAGTTGAAGAGTCAGGACTTTGTACCTTTTCAGTCAGGAATTGAGGCTGGAGCTGACATGGTGATGGTGGGCCATATCTGTGTGCCCAATGTAACAGGGGACGACATGCCATCCTCCCTTTCCGCAAAGGTGGTGACTGATATCCTCCGGGGAGAGCTGGGATTTAAGGGCCTTGTGATCACGGACGCCTTAAACATGGGTGCGATCTCCGGCAGCTATGAGTCTGCAGAGGCTGCAGTGCGCGCCCTGGAGGCGGGATGCGATCTGCTGCTGATGCCGGAAGATTTTCAGACAGCCTTCCAGGGGTGCTGGATGGTGTGAACAGTGGGAGAATCACAGAGGAGCGCATTGATGAATCTGTAAAAAGGATTTTGGAAGTGAAAACCCGGATTTAGCTGTACTGTCTGTTTGACTTACCAAAGAGGAGGAGGCCATGAGTATATTTGATATCCTGGGCCCAGTGATGGTGGGGCCGTCCAGTTCCCACACAGCCGGAGCAGTGCGTATTGGACTCATTACAAGAAAGCTGCTGGCAGAAAAACCCGTAAAGGCAGAGATCTCCCTGTACGGGTCTTTTGATGCCACCGGGAAAGGGCACGGTACGGACCGGGCCGTTGTAGCCGGGCTCTTGGGAATGCAGCCGGATGATATGCGTATTCCGCAAAGTTTTACAGTCGCCGGGAAGGAAGGTCTGGACTTTCACTTTGGACAGGCAAATCTGAGAGGCGCCCACCCCAATACAGTCGTGATTGAGGTGATGGGTGCGCACGGCAGACAGCTGCACGTGCAGGCCTGTTCCACAGGGGGTGGACGAATTCTGGTGAATAAACTGGATGGAATTGATGTAAACTGTACTTGTGAATGTCCCACGCTGATTGTTCACAACATGGACCAGCCTGGGCATGTGGCGGAAGTGACTTCCATGCTGTCCCACAAGTCGGTGAATATCGCAAAGATGTCTCTGTACAGAGACAAACGCGGCGGCAAGGCAGTGATGGTTCTGGAGCTGGACCAGGATGTACCCGGGAGGCCATAAAGTGGCTAAAGCGTCTGGAAGGTGTGGAGAAGGTCACTTATATTTCCATGGGAGAGGAAACTCCTGTAATAGAAAGCAAACCCATACGGGACGGTCGGGTATAGGAGGTACAGAAATGGCATTTAGAGCACTGGAGGACATTTTGGAGATATGCGCCTCCCAGAAGATTCCCTTCTGGGAGGCAGTTCTGCTGGATGACCTCAATGAGCGCGCAGCTTTCAGGGAGGATTCCCTTAAGAAAATGGAACAGATGTGGGATGCCATGCTCCTGGCAAGCGTCGGCTACGATGAAAAACTGAAATCCAACAGCGGACTTGCGGGAGGAGACGGCGGAAAGATGGAGCGGTACATTAGGGAGGAAAAGCCTCTGGTGGGCGGCTTTGTGGGCCAGGCGATCGCAGGCGCTCTGCAGATGGGAGAGTCCAATGCCTGTATGAAGCGCATTGTAGCAGCCCCCACGGCGGGAGCCTGCGGTGTGCTGCCGGCTGTGCTGGTTCCCTATGCAAGAGGGGAAAAATTAGAGAAGGAGCAGGTGATTGAGGCCCTCTACGTGTCCGCCGGGATTGGCCAGGTGATTGCGTCCAGGGCATTCATCTCAGGAGCATCCGGCGGGTGCCAGGCGGAGATTGGCTCAGCCAGCGCTATGGCTGCAGGAGCCATGGTACATTTAAAGGGGGGCTCAGACCGTCAGATTGCCCATGCCGCTGCCATGGCTCTTAAAAATCTGTTGGGGTTGGTGTGCGACCCAGTGGCAGGCCTTGTGGAGGTGCCGTGTGTGAAAAGGAATGTGATCGGAGCCGTGAATGCGCTGGCAGCAGCGGATATGGCCCTGGCGGGAATTGAGAGCCGGATTCCCCGGACCAGGTGATTGATGCCATGAAAGAGAATGGAAGTAGGTCTTTTTTTATGCCTAAAAATCAACAGCCTACGCAAGCTGTTAACAAAATAAGATGAGAGCGAGGTGGAAGTTGTGCGTACAAGAATCACATTAGAATGTACAGAATGCAAGCAGCGTAACTACAACATGACAAAAGATAAGAAAACCCATCCTGAAAGAATGGAAACAAAGAAGTATTGCAGATTCTGCAAAAACACACGAATCACAAAGAGACCAAATAAGTCGGTGCGAAAGGAAGTGACAATATGGGAGCGAAACTGGAAAAGAAAGAAAAAGCTCCAAAAAAAGCTGGTTCGACGGTCTGAAAGCTGAGTTCCGCAAAATTATCTGGCCGGATCAAGAAATCATCGGCAAGCAGACGGCAGCAGTCCTTAGCGTTTCTGTAGTACTGGTCGTTCTGATCACCAGCATTGATTTTGATCGTACAGTACGGTGTTGATTTCTTAGTAAAATAAGGACAGGGTGATAATATGTCAGAGACAAACTGGTATGTAGTTCATACTTATTCAGGGTATGAAAACAAGGTAAAGGCCAACATTGAAAAAACCATCGAGAACCGACATCTGGAAGATGAGATTCTGGAGGTTCGTATACCCATGGAGGATGTTGTTGAAATGAAGAACGGTGCGAAGAAGCAGGTTCAAAAAAAATGTTTCCAGGTTATGTGCTCCTCAACATGATCATGAATGATGATACCTGGTATGTCGTAAGAAATACCAGAGGTGTTACCGGCTTTGTTGGACCTGGATCCAAGCCAGTTCCGCTTACCGAAGAAGAGATGGCACCGCTCGGAATTCAAACCGCAGAAGTTGGTTGTGGATTTCATGGAGGGCGATACCGTTACCATCACCGGGGTGTATGGAAGGATACGGTTAGGCGTTATTCAGTCCATAAACCAGAGCAAACAGATCGTTACGATCAATGTTGAGTTATTTGGCCGTGAAACGCCGGTAGAAATTAGTTTCACGGAAATCAAAAAAATGTAAAGATGCGTAACAGGAAAACCCAATGGTAAGTAACAGAGAATTCGGAACGGCGGAAACCAGTCAGTGGGGGAAACCCCCCGACAATACCACATAGGAGGTGCCTAGATGGCAAAGAAAGTTACAGGTTATATTAAATTACAGATTCCTGCCGGCAAGGCAACACCGGCTCCGCCAGTTGGACCGGCTCTTGGTCAGCATGGTGTTAACATCGTTCAGTTCACAAAAGAGTTCAACGCAAGAACAGCTGATAAGGGAGATCTGATCATCCCTGTTGTTATCACTGTATACGCTGACAGAAGCTTCAGCTTCGTAACCAAGACTCCGCCAGCTGCAGTACTGTTGAAGAAAGCATGCAACCTGAAATCAGGTTCCGGAGTTCCCAACAAGACAAAAGTGGCTACAATCTCCAAGGATAAAGTAAGAGAGATCGCTGAAATGAAAATGCCGGATCTGAACGCAGCAGCTATCGAAGCAGCTATGAGCATGATCGCAGGTACAGCTCGCTCTATGGGTATCGTTGTAGAAGACGGTTGACATTTTAAAGATGAGCCTGCAGTTGTAAACGAAAACGAAAAAACGTGGGAGGGATATTCCCGCAAACACCACCAGGAGGTTATTTAATATGAAACGAGGAAAGAAATACGTAGAGGCTGCGAAAGCAGTTGACCGTGCAAACCTTTACGATATTAGCGGATGCTATGGCTTTGTTAAAGAAGAAGTTGCTGTTGCAAAATTCGATGAGACTATTGAAGTTCATATCAAAACTGGATGTGACGGACGTCACGCAGACCAGCAGATTCGTGGAGCTGTTGTATTACCACATGGTACCGGTAAAAAGTTCGCGTTCTGGTATTTGCAAAAAATGCAAAGGCAGACGAAGCAAAGGCTGCAGGAGCAGATATGTGGGAGCAGAAGAACTGATACCGAAGATCCAGAACGAAAACTGGTTCGAGTTCGACGTAGTTGTTGCTACACCGGACATGATGGGTGTGGTTGGACGTTTGGGACGTGTCCTTGGACCCTAAAGGGCTTAATGCCAAACCCCAAAGCCGGAACCGTTACCATGGACGTAACAAAAGCAGTTCAGGATATCAAAGCTGGTAAGATCGAGTACAGACTTGATAAGACAAATATCATTCACGTGCCAATCGGAAAAGGCCGTTGGGCCATGACTGAGAGATCGGTTGTGGGCAGCGGCTTTTTTTGTGGTTGGGGAGGGGAAATCTTTAGGAGGATAACGAAATCAGCGTTTTGACATTTTCGTGTGTTTATATTAGAATGAATAAAACAGGTGATGTGTCTATCGCCTCAGGTGGAAAAGGCAGGAGGCGGCATTGTGACGTTGAAAGAGCGTGCCAAGAAAATGAAATCGGATATACCGGTTGTTTTATTGCATTAAAAGATCCCGATACTCCAACCATTGCAAAAATTCTTGCGGGAATTACAGTGGGATATGCGTTATCACCGATAGATTTAATACCTGATTTTGTTCCTGTGCTGGGATATTTGGACGATATTATTATTTTACCTGTGCTGGTTTGGGTGACGGTTAAGTTCATACCAGAAGAGGTTTGGCAAAGTAGTAAAGACAAGGCCGCGGATGTATGGAGAGCAGGAAAGCCAAAGAAATGGTATTACGCTATTCCTATCGTTGCAATTTGGGCATTGCTGATTTGGTTTGCAGTGAAAGCAATTTGGCTTTGACGGATTCAGGTTATAGAGCGAACGTAGTGCTTTCACAAAATGAGAAAGAAATCAAAAAATATTTTCATAAGGGCGCATACATTAACTGGCATTGTACAAAGGAACATTTTACCGTCGATGAATTTATTATGGCAAATTGTGAATATCCAGGTAACTGGGCAGGAGAAAATGAGAAGAGCGGATTGACTTTATGAATATAGGGGATTTGATTATTTTTGTTTTTGTACTTAGTGCATGCTTGGCTGCCTTTATTATTAGCTATTTTCAATTTAAAGAAAAAGGATTTTTATTTAATAATACTTATCTCTATGCCTATGAAAAAAGAACGTGAAACGATGGATAAGAAGTCTCATTATAGGCAGTCTGCAATTGTTTTTCTATTAGTAGGAATAGCGTTTTTGCTTCTTGCTATAGAAATATTTTTTGCGCTTAAATGGCTGTATCCAGTAGTGATGTTGATTGTAATTTGTATGATTATCTATGCTATTGTATCTTCCATCAATATTGAAAGAAAAAAATAAATAGTACATTTTTATTACATGCTTTTCAAGTTACCAATTTACAGTTGTCTGGGCTTGAGAAATTGAATTTGTTGAATCTCTGGATCTGGAATTAGAAAGCAATGAAACTTAAGTTGGCCGCGTTGGCCTACAGAAAACCTCTATGCTGCCGCTTGAGCAGGTGTAGGTATTCGGGAATGAGGATTTAGTGAGGAAAGTAAAGTGATGGATGCACAAGCATTTTGGAACGTTATTGGTAATTATAATGAGCAGACGTGGAGTATTCAAATAATATTGTTTACATTTATGTTGTTAGCGATTATGTTATCTTACATGCAAAGAGTAAAGTGGGCGGCAAAATTTTCGTTAGGAATTGTAAATCTGTTTATCGGCATTGCTTTTTTTGCATGGTATGGGACAGAGCCTATTCAAAAGTTTTTTGCTTTGCCCTGTAATCAGCCTAAGTATAGTTGTCTATGCAGGTTATGAAAGAAAAATAAGGTCCTTTTGGCTTTATTGACTATTTGGGGATTGACTGGGATTAAATCAGTGATTTTCAACGCCTATGAAGATATTATACTTTTAGTTTGTGGTCTATATGGTATTCTATTATTTGCAAATGAGGCAAAGCAGTTAAAGAGAGTATGATGGGCATCAAATTTCAGCTCGTCTGGCTGGAAATTCTGAGATCATGGAGGTATCGCATAATGAAAGACTATATAGTGAATCGGGTACATGAATTATACTGGAACGATGATATGAACTGTGCTAGAACGGCAATCATTTGCTTAAGTGAATTATTTGAAACTATGGTTGAGCCGCAAGTCATCTGGTCTGCAGTTGGATTGCATGGTGCAGGTGGATATAGGGCGCAGTGTGGCTTAATTGAAGGTTCTCTTATGTTTTTAGGAATTTATTTTCATGAGTTGGGAAATGAAGAAAAAGAGACGGTTTCTGCTTGTTATAATTTCGCGTCTGCCTTTGATAAAAGTTTGGTTCATTAAGATGTTTGAAATTGCGTCCTACAGGTTTTTCAGAAAGCGACCCACCACATTTGTGTGAAAAATTTGACTTGTAGTGCAATTGAATTTGCATATCAATATATTTTAAAAATCACAAGGTAGTTGATAAATTGAAAAGTTGCAGGGGGAACTTATGTTAAAATTTTTAAAGATTTTTTGTTTATCAGCAGTATGTTTCATAATACTACTTGGGTGTTCGTCTAAACAAGAGAAAGTGGAGCAGGCCAAACCGAAGCAGTTAGAACAATCAGAAACAAATAATAAAACAGAAAAAAATGAAACTGAAAATACTAAGGAAGAAAGACTTGACTTAAAAAATGTTTTTCATGGCATAAATGGATGTGCAGTTTTGTACAGTCCATCAGAAAACATATATTCTTTATATAATAAAGAGTTAGCAGAACAAAAAGTTTCTCCATATTCGACTTTTAAGATTATATCTACACTAGTAGGATTACACAATAATATTATTAAGGATGAAACATCCACTATGAACTATAACGGAACTAAATATCCCAATCCAGAATGGAATGAGAATTTGACTTTGCAAACAGCATTCCAAACATCTTGTATATGGTATTTTCGCCAGATTCTAGATTCTGTAGGTGAGGATGAGATCAAAGAAGAGCTCACGGAATTAGGATATGGCAACTGTGATATTTCAGAATGGGAAGGAAGTAATGTAAATCCATACGAAGAATTAAATGGATTCTGGTTAAATTCATCGTTGAAAATCTCGCCTTTTGAACAGGTAAAGATTTTATCGAAAATCTTTGAGTGTGAAAGTATCTATGGCAGCGAGAGTATTGAAATACTTAAAAAGATCATGCTGATTCAAGATAATGAGGAGCAAAAAAATATATGGAAAAACAGGTTCAGGTACTGATGGAGAAGCATGGTTTGTAGGTTTTACAGAAAAGGAACAACAAAGGAGATATATTGCTATATACCTTAGTGACAGTGCACATGCAGGACAGATTTCAAGTAGTGCTGCTAAAGAAATTGCACTTAAAATAATAGGGTAGGGAATTCCAGCTTGTAAAGCTGTGAAATTAGGAGTTGTTTGTATCAATTATATTCGGCTAAAAGAAAGGAAAAAGCATCTTGTGAATCACGATTATAGGAGTCCTCACAAGATACCAGATGAAATAATGAATGAAAAAATTTTTGTGAAAATTAATGGGGTAAAGCAGGGCATGTTTTTTGCAGAGTGAAAATATAGAGAACCCTATACTATTGTTTTTGCATGGCGGAGCGGGTTCCCCTGAAATTGCTTTTACCCAGAAATACCCAACGGATTAGAAAAGTTATTTACTGTTTGTTGGTGGGAACAACGAGGGAGTGGAATATCTTATAGCCATAAGATTACACCGCAGGAAATGACAATTGAACAAATGATTTCTGATACAATTAGGGTAACGCATTATTTACGCAATCGTTTTGGTAAAGATAAAATCTATGTCATGGGACATTCATGGGGTTCTTTGCTGGGGGTCCTAGTTGTGCAGCGGCATCCAGAGCTTTTCCATGCTTTCATCGGTATTGGGCAGGTGGCGCAACAGGAAAGATCGGAACGTTTGGCTTATACATATATGCTGGAGGAATTTGCGAAAAGAAACGATACAAAGATGATTCGCAGATTGGAAAAATACCCCATTGATAAGGGGTACCCAATTAACTTTAAGTACCTCAGCGTGCGGAGTACAGGCATGAATAAGCTTGGTATCGGCGTTATGCACAATATGACCTCTATGTTAGACTGTGTCTCAATTGTGCTTGGATATAAGGGGTATACTTTGATTGAAAATTCAAATTCCCTCTGGGAAATAGTTTTTCTTTAAAATATCTTTGGGATACTGTACTTTACACGGATTTGATAGAACATGTACCTGATTTGCAGGTTCCTGTGTATATCTTTCAGGGCAGGTACGACTATCAGGTATCTTATGCAGTTGCCAAAGATTATGCAAAGGTGCTCAATGCTCCCATCAAAGGATTTTACACCTTTTATAATTCTGCACACAGTCCTTGTTTTGAAGAACCTGATAAAATGTTAAATATTTTACGTGAGGATGTGCTGCAAAATCAGGTTCGTTTATCGGATAAGCTTTAAGCGCTTCGTTAGCAGGAGGATGAAAGCATATGAAAACTATCAGATTACTATATCCTGATTATGTTAGTGGAGGTCTTGAGACATATTATTTTGGAGCAAATCTTCTGCAGTATATATTGCCGGAGAATAAAAATCAGCCGCTTATAAAAGTATCGGTCACTCCTCCAAACGGGGAAGAAAAGGCTGTTAAAAACGGAATTTTCGCGGAGAGTGAGGTGCTTGCGGAATCATCTGGATTGATGCACACCCGGATGTCTCGACAACAAAAAGGCAGTTATCCCAATGCCCATGCCATGGTGCTCGGATCGCTCTTGGGGGCAGGGGCGAAGCAGCTTTCACAGCAGATGAAAAATGCGAAGTTCAAGTCAGATGAAATCCTGTATGTTGGCTTGCAGCCCTTGCATGATTATCAGGAGGAATTCCTGAATCAAGTTGGTGTGAAATATAAGGTACAGGATGGGGCGTTTGTGTCTGATGAAGAAATTAAAACATTTATGAGCCGATTTAAATCTATAATGGTTCATTTTGATATTGATGTTTTGGATGAGCATTTCTTTCATTCAACGTATTTTGCCAACCCGGAATTGGCTGGCGACGGTTCTGGCGGCGGTCGGATGACAATGGAAAAGATGAGTCAACTTTTAAAAATGATCACAGCAGAGTCAGAAGTGGTGGGCTTTACCATAGCAGAATATCTGCCATTTGATGAACATAGACTGCATAAGATGTTTGCCGAAATTAGCCTGTTTACAGATTGACAGCTTCCCGTTCTTGGAGGGTTGCATGGATTGAAAAATTAGAATTTAAGGAGAGGTAAGGAAATGAAAATATTACTAATGTGTTTAAATGGTTTTGAGACAATGGAATTTAGTCCTTTTGTGGACGTTATTGGATGGGCACGTAATGATTTTAATTGTGATATATTGATTGACATATGTGGATTCAATCGTACTATCGTAAGTACATTTGGAGTGTCCATAACAGCAGATATTCTGATAGATGATGTTGAGGTAGAGCAATATGATGCGTTGGCTATACCTGGAGGATTTGAAGAATATGGATTTTATAAGGAAGCGTATCATGAAAAAAACATTAAACTTAATCCGTTCTTTTCATTTACAGCGTAAGCCAATTGCATCAGTCTGTGTTGCTGCCTTTCCATTAGCAAAAAGTGGTATATTAAAAAATAGAAAAGCTACAACATATCATTTACGTGGCGGATATAAGAGAGAAGAATTGAAAAATTTTGGAGCTGTACTCGGAGATGAATGGATAGTAATTGATGATAATATCATAACATCTTCATGTCCTAAAACTGCATCTGATGTCGCATTTCATTTATTAGAAATGCTTACATCACAAGAAAAAACCATTGAAGTCAAGAAAGCAATGGGATATTAACGAATTCCAGTTCGCCGGAGGCTCCCGCACATCCCTGCCGCAAAGGGCGCATACACTGCATTACTAACAGTTCAAGAAAAACCACATCACCTCCCACCACAGTGGCAGGTGTAATATACAAAAGCTCACAAGAACCGTAGTGGAAGGAGAAAGGGGCGGGGAGGAAGCGGAGAGTGCATGTAGTGAGTTTTGTCAGTTCTTAGAGCGCGGGGACTGCGGTCAGCAAAAGTGGGCACTTGGGCCCAAGCGAGGCATTGTCTGAGCCGGGAATGCATCAGGCATTCCTGGCGAGTTGCCGAGCGCCTTTTTGCGTTTCGAGCAGGCCCCGCGCTCTTAGAAATGACAAACGAAACGGTTAAGCACTCTCCGCTTCCTCCCCGCCCCTTTTTCCGTTCTCTCCCTAACGTCCCCCCGCAACTTACACCTCCCACCCTCAATTCTACTTTACATCCCCCATCAAGTCCGATATAATAGTCCTAGAAAAAATTTACTATTATGAACAAAACGAGTAAGAGAGGAAGACAAATGAAGAGAAATGACATTCACAAAGTAATGATTATCGGTTCCGGTCCAATTATTATCGGTCAGGCGTGTGAGTTCGACTACTCCGGAACACAGGCGTGTAAAGCACTGCGCCAGCTGGGATATGAGATTGTACTGGTAAACTCCAATCCGGCAACGATCATGACAGATCCGGAAACCGCGGACGTGACTTACATTGAGCCTTTGAATGTGGAGAGACTGACCCAGATTATTGAAAAGGAACGTCCGGATGCACTGTTTCCGAACCTGGGCGGACAGTCCGGACTGAACCTTTGTTCCGAGCTGCAGGCAGCAGGCGTTCTTGACAAATACAATGTAAAGGTAATCGGCGTTCAGGTAGATGCAATTGAGCGCGGCGAAGATCGTATTGAGTTTAAGAAAACGATGAACAGCCTGGGGATCGAGATGGCCCGCAGTGAGGTTGCCTACACTGTGGAGGAGGCCCTTGCCATTGCGGACAAGCTGGGATATCCTGTAGTGCTGCGCCCTGCCTACACCATGGGCGGAGCCGGCGGCGGTCTGGTATACAACGTAGAAGAGTTAAAGACGGTCTGCGCAACGCGGTCTGCAGGCGAGTCTTGTGGGACAGGTTCTGGTCGAAGAGTCCATTCTCGGATGGGAAGAGCTGGAGCTGGAAGTCGTCCGCGACTCTAAAAACAACATGATCACCGTCTGCTTTATTGAGAATATCGATCCGTTCGGCGTGCATACCGGCGATTCTTTCTGTTCCGCCCCTATGCTCACCATTTCTGAGGAGGTGCAGAAGCGCCTTCAGGAGCAGGCATATAAGATTGTTGAGTCTGTTCAGGTTATCGGTGGAACAAACGTACAGTTTGCCCACGATCCGGTCAGCGGAAGAATCATCGTTATCGAGATCAACCCGAGAACCTCCCGTTCCTCCGCACTGGCTTCTAAGGCGACAGGGTTCCCCATTGCACTGGTTTCTGCCATGCTGGCCAGCGGCCTGACACTGGATGAGATTCCCTGCGGCAAGTACGGAACCCTGGATAAATATGTGCCCGACGGAGATTATGTGGTTATCAAATTTGCCCGCTGGGCCTTTGAGAAATTCAAAGGCGCTGAGGACAAGCTTGGAACCCAGATGCGCGCAGTGGGCGAGGTGATGAGTATTGGAAAACCTACAAAGAGGCATTTCAGAAGGCCATTCGCAGCCTGGAAAACGGCAGATACGGACTGGGCGGGCAAAGGATTTCAGCAGCAAGACGAAAAAGAGCTGCTGAAAATGCTGGCGGTTCCCACCAGTGAGCGCCAGTTTATTATGTATGAGGCCCTGCGCAAAGGCGCTACAGTGGATGAGCTGTTTGAACTGACAAAGATTAAACACTATTTCATCAACCAGATGAAGGAGCTTGTGGAGGAGGAGGAATTCTAAAAAGCCGGCAGCGGAAGGCTGCCAAGGCCGGAAGTTCTGAAACAGGCTAAACGGGATGGCTTTTTCCGATAAGTACCTGAGCCAGATTCTGGATCTTCCCGAGGAGGATATCAGGGATGCCAGGAAGGCTGCCGGTATCGTGGAAGCATGGGAGGGCGTTCATGTGAGCGGCACCCAGGATGCGGCCTACTATTACTCCAGCTACCACATCCAGGATAATAGCCCGGTGAGCACAGAAAAGCCCAAGATTATGATCTTAGGCGGCGGTCCCAACCGGATCGGGCAGGGTATCGAGTTTGACTACTGCTGTGTACACGCAGCGCTGGCGCTCAAAGACTTGGGATTTGAGACCATCATTGTAAACTGTAATCCGGAGACAGTTTCCACAGACTATGACACCTCAGACAAGCTCTACTTTGAGCCTCTGACCTTGGAGGATGTGCTGAGTATCTACGAAAAGGAAAACCAGTGGGCGTGATTGCGCAGTTTGGAGGACAGACACCTCTGAACCTGGCGTCAGATTTAAAGAAAGCCGGAGTCAATATCCTGGGGAACCACACCTGAGACCATTGACATGGCGGAGGACCGCGACCTGTTCCGTGCTATGATGGACAAGCTGCAGATTCCCATGCCGGAGGCAGGTATGGCTGTTAATGTAGAAGAAGCTTTGAAGATTGCCAACGAAATCGGATATCCGGTTATGGTCCGCCCCTCTTATGTGCTGGGAGGAAGAGGCATGGAAGTGGTGCATGATGATGAGGCTCTTACCTTCTACATGAAGGCAGCTGTTGGCGTAACACCAGACCGCCCGATTCTGATTGACCGTTTCCTGCATCATGCCACAGAGTGCGAGGCAGACGCTATCAGCGACGGTACAAATGTGTTCGTACCGGCTGTAATGGAGCATATTGAGCTTGCTGGTATTCACTCAGGTGACTCCGCATGTATTCTGCCGTCAAAGCATCTGACAGAGGAACAGGTTGCAACCATTAAAGAATACACCAGGAAGATTGCTCAGGAGATGCATGTGGTGGGTCTGATGAATATGCAGTATGCTATCGAGGACGGCGTTGTGTATGTGCTGGAGGCAAATCCCAGAGCATCCCGTACCGTACCCCTGGTTTCGAAAGTGTGCAACATTAAAATGGTGAAGCTGGCAACGGATATCATGACTTCAGAACTGACCGGAAGAATTTCACCTGTTCCGGAACTGAAGGATAAGGTGATTCCCCACTATGGCGTCAAGGAGGCAGTGTTCCCGTTCAATATGTTCCAGGAAGTAGATCCCCTTTTGGGGCCGGAGATGCGCTCCACCGGCGAAGTGCTGGGAATGTACAGCAGCTATGGAAAAGCATTCTACAAAGCACAGGAGGCTACACAGGTAAAACTGCCTCTGGAGGGCACGGTGCTGATCAGTGTCAGCGACAGGGACAAGGGAGAACTGATCGAGGTGGCAAAGGGCTTGTATGACTGTGGGTTCAAGATCATTGCTACGGGCAGCACCTATGACCGGATCGTGGAAGCGGGTATGAATGCTGTCAAGATCGCCAAGATCAATGAGGGAAGACCCAATATCCTGGATGCCATTACCAACAAAGAGATTGACCTTATCCTGAACACCCCCATCGGTAAAAAGGGATCTGTGGATGACAGCTACATCCGCAAAGCGGCGATCAAGGGCAAGATTCCTTACATGACCACCATGGCGGCGGCCAAGGCAACGGTGGCGGGGATTCAGTCCATGAGAAAGGGCGAGGACAGCCCGTGAAGTCCCTGCAGGAATACCACGCAAATATCAAAGACGCGGAATAAAAATGATGGAAAATACAAAAGAAAAGCCTGTTTCTGGCACTGCTCTTTCTGCTGCTCTTTGCCGTAGCCCCTTCGGGAATCCGAGAGGTAAAGGCAGGGATGGTGACGAACGCTAAAGGGGTTCGTTACCAGAAGCAGGACGGCACTTATCTGAAGAAAAGTGGAAAAATACAGAGGAAAGTATTACTACTTTAAGTGGAACAGCTACGCTGCCAAAAAGCAGTGGGTGGGTGACTATTACGTCAATGAAAAGGGAGAGGGTTACCAGCACCTGGGTTGGCAGGTATTTCTTGGATGCCAGAGGAAAAAAGGTAACCTCAAAATCCCTGAAGCTCTCATCGCCCTCCGCTATCCTCGTGGATGCCGATACCGGGAAAATTATTTACCAGAAAAAGGCATCGAAAGAGGGCCAACGCCAGCACCACGAAAATCATGACAGCCATCCTGGCGTTAGAAAACGGGGATATGGATGATCTGGTCACCTTTTCCCAGTATGCCGCCGGCCAGGAGGCGGTGAAGCTCTATGCAGCAGCCGGGGAGCAGTACCGTCTGGGGGATCTGATGTACGCCATGCTTCTTCCGTCCTACAACGATGTGGCCACTGCAGTGGCGGAGCACATAGGTGGTTCAGTCAGCCGGTTTGCAAAAATGATGAACAAAAAGGCAAAGGAGATCGGGTGTAAGAAGACAACCTTTGTCACACCCAGCGGATTGGACGAGGGAAACCATGGAACCACAGCCGCAGACCTTGCAAAGATGGCCAGATATGCACTGAAGAACAAGACGTTCCGGAAAATCATTAAGACAAAGAGCTATCAGTTTTCCTGTGTCTAATGGCAGAACATTTACGGTACAGACTACAGATCAGTTTCTGGGCAGTATGAAGGGAGCCATGGGAGTCAAGACCGGGTACACATCCAAAGCAGGTCACTGCTTTGTGGGAGCGCTCAAGAGAAACGGAAAAACGTATATATCGGTTGTTCTGGGGGCGCCTGACAGTGAGGCCAGATGGAGTGACACACGCAAACTGATGAACTTTGGAATTAAAAACTGGAAATAAAGTAAAAAAAAACTTGACAGTTTCCGGCAGACTGTGTTATAGTCTATCAGGAAACTGCCGAAGACAGTAGGTGCCGTATGGCATAAGGTTAAAACGCCTACCGAGGAGTATGGCAAAAGTAGAACAGAAACAGCCGATCGTGGCAGAGATCAGCGAAGGCATTAAGGACGCAGAGTCAGTTGTACTGGTTACTTACAGTGGAATTACGGTAGAACAGGATACTGCTCTTCGTAAGGAAATGAGAGAAGCCGGTGTTTCTTACAAAGTGTACAAGAACACAATGATGAAGTTTGCGTTCAAAGGCACACCTTGTGAAGAACTTTGCAAACATCTGGAAGGACCGAACGCTGTCGCTATCTCTAAGGACGATGCCACAGCTCCTGCAAGAATTCTTGCAAAGCATGCAAAGACGGTTCCGACCTTAAAGCTGATCGCCGGCGTTGTAGAGGGAGCATACTACGATGAGGCGGGCATTCAGGCACTGGCAGCAGTACCTTCCAGAGAGGAACTTCTTGGCAAACTGCTTGGAAGCATCCAGTCCCCAATCGCCAACTTTGCTCGCGTCATCAGCCAGATCGCAGAAGCCAAAAGAGGCTTAATTCTGACCGGATCTCAATGGGATCCCATTAGATACCGTAAGGTATCAGTAAACAAAAATAAAACAAAAAATGGAGGAAAATAAAATGGCAAAGTTAACAACAGCTGAGTTTATCGATGCGATCAAAGAGTTATCTGTATTAGAGTTAAACGATTTAGTAAAAGCTTGTGAAGAAGAATTTGGTGTATCTGCAGCAGCAGGCGTTGTTGTGGCAGCAGCAGGCGGAGCAGCAGAGGCAGCTGAAGAGAAGACAGAGTTCGACGTAGAGCTGACAGAGGTTGGCCCGAACAAGGTTAAGGTTATCAAGATCGTTCGTGAGGCTACTGGCTTAGGTCTGAAGGAAGCTAAAGAAGTAGTTGACGGAGCTCCTAAGGTAATCAAAGAGGCAGCTGCTAAGGCAGAGGCTGATGAGATTAAGGCAAAACTGGAAGGCGAAGGCGCTAAGGTTACCCTTAAATAATGAGATGTTGAAAAGATTGAGTCCGGTCCGCCGGGCTTTTTTATATCATAGGAAAGTCCTTCGGAATTCCCTATGATATAAAAAGCCCTCCGGGCGGATCGCACTGCGGCGGAGTGGAAGATGGCTGCCGGGGCAGCCTGCCGCAGGCGGAGAATCCCGCGCGCAGGATTCTTTTTGCTGCCGTAGTCACTAAGTGAGGAAATACCCGCTGTCATGATTTCAATTTTCTCGTTTAGAAATGTGGCTGTACCCGGTTAAATTACCGAGCATAGATTGGCTTATACAGAAGGGTTGCGGGTGATTTGGTTTATATCAAACTTCGGAACTTGGGAGATAAATGAGTACGAAATGACGGAAAAACAGCAATAAACTATATAAAAATTATGGAATGTAATAAATTTAATAGAAGAGTAAAGAATTTTATATGTTTTTAGACAAAATTAGTGGTAGGATTAAAAGTAATAAGGTGGAAAGTTCTGCCAAATTCATTTTTTTGTATTCTTCTGATAGAACGGAGATTGGGAAAGGAGGATAGGTTCCGTAGAATACGAAGTTCTTGAAAACGAGGGCGTAGCTGTATATCTATCAGGCAGCTATTTTTCAAAAGGAGATTGTTTTATGAAGTGGAGAAAAGTGTTATCATTAGCGCTTGCTTTTTCCATGGTTGCCAGTACGGCAGTTTATGCCGCGCCACAGGCAAATGAGGAAGCGGTAAGTGTAGAGCCAAATGCCATGAGAGCGGCAGACCCGTGGACAAATACAAACATCCCAAAATTAAATTCAAAAGTGGATGAAAATGTCAACAAAACAAAATTTACACATAAGGAGTGGACAGGCACCCAGTATACGGATGTGGATGGAAACACCGTCAAGGGAGCTGACGTATATGGCATTAATGTTGAGGAAGCCAGCAGCTTTGCGACCACCAGCGTAGTATATGACAGCGTGGACAAGGCCATCAAAGGAGCCAGAGACTATGAGAAAGAGGCATCTGATTATGTGGAATTTCTGACTGGGGAGGATGCGGCAGACTGGTCGCTGGTGGTTCTTCAGAATCAGAAAGAGGCTCAGGGTGATGCTTACAAAGATTTCTATAAGACAGATTATGTTCCTTCCACAGACGACTGGAAGAGTAACTTACAGCTTCCGTCAAGCTGGGAACGTTATGGATTTGATTTTTCAATTTATACCAATGTAACAATGCCGTTCCAGACAAAATATGACAGTAACGTAACGGTTCCCAACGCGCCGGTAAATTACAATCCGGTGGGACTTTACAGAAAGACCTTTACTGTGAGCGACAATATGAAAGCGGCAGACGGAAGGATTTATATTTCTTTCCAGGGAGTAGAGTCCAGCTATTATGTATATGTGAATGGCCATGAGGTGGGGTATAGTGAAGACAGCTACAGCCCGCACAGCTTTGATATCACAGACTATTTGAATGAAACCGGTGAAAACCTTCTGGCAGTCGAAGTACATAAGTTCTGCGATGGTACTTGGATGGAAGACCAGGATATGTACTATGACGGCGGTATCTTCCGGGATGTCTATCTGTATTCCGCACCGCTGGTGCACATTCAGGACTATAAGGTAGAGACAGACCTGGATGAAAATTATGAAAATGCAATGCTCGGCCTGGATGTGACCATGGCCAACGCCTCCACAGAGGAGGTATCCGGATATAAGGTAGATGCAAAACTGTACGACGAAGAGGGAAATGTGTTCGTTGACGGTATTACATTAGACCCTGGGCAGTATCAAAGGAGCAGAAAACGGAGCAGACGGAAAAGCTGCGGCTTCGGGCAGTAAGCTGGTACAGTCTCCCAAGCTGTGGTCCGCAGAGACGCCGTACCTGTACACACTGGTGCTGACCGTTTATGATTCCAATACAGGCGCTTACCTGGGAAGCACTTCTCAGCAGTTAGGTTTCCGTGAAATAGAATTTGTCAGATCAGAAGTTGATGCAAAGGGCAACAGCATCACCAGTGATTCGGAATATGAACCGATCAGGATCAATGGAAAACAGCTTCTGTTAAAGGGTACAAACCGTCATGACACGGATCCGATATATGGAAAACATGTCCCCAAAGGAAACCTTGGAAGAGGACGTTACCATCATGAAACAGTACAACTTAAACGCAATCCGTACTTCACACTACAGCAACGATGAATATCTTTACTACTTGTGTGATAAATATGGACTATTTACATGATGGGCGAGACAAATCTGGAGTCTCACGCGATTATGAATAACGGAAACGGACAAAAAATTTCCAGAAGTTAGCCATGGACAGAACCGTCACTGCCTTTAAGCGCTTAAAGAACCGTACGGCGATCGTGGTCTGGTCTACAGGAAACGAGAATTACTACAGCGGTGACGCCGGCTATGCGAACGGTATGTTCTATGACCTGATCTGGTACTTTAAGAATAATGATTCAACCAGACCGGTTCACAATGAAAGTTCTAACAAGTCAAATGGAACCGATATGGGCAGTAATATGTATCCGACGGTAGGCACGGTGCAGGATATGGCGAGATACAATATGCCTTACGTCCTCTGTGAGTATGATCATGCCATGGGAAATGCCGTGGGCAACTTAAAGGAATACTGGGATGCTATCCGCTCCTCCGACAATATGCTGGGTGGATTTATATGGGATTGGGTTGACCAGTCCAGACTTTTGAGTCTTGATACCCTTCCCAAAGCTTATGTGATCAGCGACAGAAAGAATAAGATCGAAGGAACAGCTTCCGTCAGCACTATCAATAAGGCTCCGGAAGAAGCTGCGCTGAGTACCCAGAGTGCAGATGGATATGCACTGTTTGACGATGAAAGTTATAATGAGGTTCTCTCAGGAACCGGAAAAACATTTACGGTTGAAGTGATCTGTAAACCGTATTCAAACAGCGGCAACGCAGTCATGTTAGGAAAGGGCGAACACAGATTGCCTTAAAGACAAACGGTACCGGACAGCTTGATTTTTTGCCTATAATAATGGCGCATGGGGATCTGTGACAGCAAAGCACCTTCAACTGGGTTGGAAATTGGCATCAGGTGGCGGCTACTTATAACAAAGGTGAGATTAAGATTTACTGTGACGGCAAGTTATTGGCCACAGGAAATGGAAACACCACCATTGCTTCAAGCAGCGTAGCACTTGGAGTAGGATGCAGTGCTGACAACGGCAGAACCTTTGACGGTGAAATCTCCATCGGACGTGTTTACAATAAGGTACTGAGTGCAGAGGAATTAAATGCACAGAACAGCACGGAACCGGCAATTTCAGAAACATCCGAGGATGTGGTTCTGTGGGCTGATTTTGCAGGATTTGATGAAGTCTGACGAAGGCATATGATTATTATGCAGAAAGTTCGCATATAAAAAAATATGTATCAGGAGGAGGCAAAAGGAAGCTATTACTGCTACGGCGGTGATAATGGCGAAAGCCCGAACGACAACTCCTTCTGTGTAAACGGTCTGGTATCTCCGGATCGAGATGTTCAACCGGAACTTTATGAAGTAAAATATCAGTATCAGAGCGTATGGTTTACAGCCAGCGATGCAAACCTGATGGGTGAAAAAATTAAAGTTTACAATGAAAACAACTTCCTGAATCTGAATGAATTTGATGTAAGTTGGACTCTGACAGAGGATGGAAAAGAAATCGGCAGCGGTGTGGTAACCGATACAGACATTGCAGGAAGAGAGAGAGGAACGATTTCCGTACCTTATCTGAAATCTATGCCGGAGTGAAAAGAAAGCAGGCGCAGAGTATTATCTGAATCTTTCTGTCCGCCTGAAAAAGGATACTTTGTGGGCAAAAGCAGGACATGAGGTTGCTTACGAGCAGTTCCAGGTTCCCGCAGAAGTAGAAAAGGTTACAAAAGTAGTTTCCACAGACGTTACGGTTTCTGAGGATGGGGAAGAGGCTATCCAGGTAAGCGGTAAAGATTTCAGTTTCCAGATTGATAAAGCAACCGGAACGATGGAGAACTACGTATACAAGAATGAAACACTGTTGACCACAGGCCCATTGCCAAACTATTGGAGAGGACTGGTGAACAACGACAACGGAAACTATGACGGCAACTGGCAGCATGTCAATAAAAAGATTTCAGCCTCTGATATCTCAGTGGATAAAAATGAGGATGGACAGACTGTGATCACAGTAGATCTGGCTTCCGGAAATCAAGCTAAATCTGGTACAGCAGATGAAATATACGGTGGACGGCAGCGGTGCCGTTACGGTAGACGCATCGGTTGACGCTACCAAGACGGGTCTTGGAAGATATCTCCGCATCGGCACGGTGATGGAACTTCCGGCAGGATATGAGAATGTATCCTGGTATGGAAACGGACCGGTAGAGTCTATGTGGGACAGACAGGATTTTGCAATGGTAGGTATCTACAACACTACGGTCAATGAAATGTTCTATCCGTATCTGGATACACAGGATACCGGTACCGTGACAGGAGTGAAATGGTTTACTGTGACAAATCCGGAATCTGACAGTGCTATGGCAATTGCCGACAGATACCGTAGAGGCATCCGCCCTGCACTTTACCGCAGATGATTTGACCAAGGCACAGCATCCGTATGAACTGACCAAACTGGATTCCACTGTTTTGACCGTGAACTATCGCTCACAGGGAACTGGAAATAAAAAGCTGTGGACCGGATACTTTGGCAGCCTACCTGCTTCCAAATAATAAAAAATATGAGTATCAGTATACAATGATTCCTTATGGCACAGACGAGGATGTGATGGAGGTAACCCGTCCGTACAGAACGGTTACTTCAAAATCTGAGGATGACATTATCAGCCAGGCAGCAGCGGAAGTCATTGATATGATAGACCGTATTTATGTGACAACCAGTGACACCGCAGAGCTGGAAGAAATCAAGACGGCTTATGAGATTCTGCCGGAAACAGCCAAGGCTCAGGTGACAGAAGCGCGCTATCAGAAGGTACTGGAAGCCATCGGGCTGGCGAAGCAGCTGGCAGGGGAAGACAGCGGCGTTGTTATTGAGGATAAGAGTGCCGGCAACTTTGACATCAATATGAAAGAAATGCCAAATGCAAGCCTTGTAATGAGTGAAAATGGTACAATGTTTGAAGGCTACGGCGATGTACCGGGAGCAGAGGATACCTTTAATAATTTAATTAGCGGAAGCAATAGTTTTACCATTGAAGCTGTAATTAATCCGAATAATTACGGATATAGCGGCGCTGACTATAATATGATCGCTTCCAAAGGGGATAACTGTGCTGCATTCCGAATTTCTGAGCAGAGCGTTTATTTCTTTATCAAAAATACGAGCGGTGATTGGAAAATTGCAAAGAAAGCTCTTACTGCTGAGCAGATGAATTCCTGGCTTCATGTAGCGGTTATCTATGATGGAAATAATATTTCCGTTTATCTGAAGGAAGCGAGCTGACTACAAATGCAAATGTTGGGGCAGTTAGTTATTTAGATTGTCCGCTTGGTATTGGCTATTGTCCCGAGACTTCCCGCTTGTCCCAGTTAAGTATGCGCAATATCCGTGTATACGCTGATGCTTTGTCAAAGGAAGAACTGGATAACGGAACTTATGACTCCGGCAGTGACAATGTAGTGCTGTGGTATGACTTTGACGACAGCAAATACGTTGGTGTAGATACGGCCGCAACAGGTATCCGTTCCTATACGTCTGCACTTAGCTTAGAGTTAAACGAGGAAAAGCAGATTAAAACTTCTCCGGTACCTTACTATGCAGAAGGCGAAATTGAGTACACGGTAAAGACAACAGTGTGGCAGCCGTCAGTGCAGACGGAGTTGTGACACCTGTGGCTGCTGGAAATACAGTTGTAACCGCATCCGTAAAAGGAACTGCGTTCTCTGTTGAGATTCCGGTTACTGTCAAGGCTGCAGAAGTAGTTGAGAATCCGATTACTGGAATTACTGTAAAAGAAGCGGCAGCGACAGTCAAAGAAGGCGAAACCTATGCGATTACAGCCAGCGTAACGCCGGAAGATACTACAGACAGCAAGGATCTTAAATTTGAAAGCGATAATACGTCCGTGGCAGCCGTGGAGCAAAACGGTGTGGTAACCGCAGTAAAAGCAGGCAAGGCAACCATCACGGTATCCAGCAAAGCCCGCCCGGATGTGACGACTCAGGTGGCAATCACCGTGGAAGCAAAAAGAAAACGGTGGGGATACTCCAGAGCCGAAGCCAGAACCGGAGCCAGAGCCGAAGCCAGAACCGAAGCCAGAGCCGCAGCCGCCTGTTGTAGCGGGTGTGAAGTTTGCAACGACAAAGACAGCCACGTTAGAAGTTGGCAAGACATTAACAAGAAAAGCTTCCATCGTTCCGGCTAACGCGTCAGGCGCCGTTGCCTATACATCAAGCAAGACGAGCATAGCAACCGTGGATGCAAATGGTAAAGTAAAGGCAAAAACAGCAGGAACGGTAACGATTACTGCATCCTGCAATGGAAAGACAGCTGCTTATAAAGTAAAAGTTATTCCGAAACGTGTAAGCTGGAAGAAGGTTGTCAGCAAATCAAAGGGAAAAGCTTCTCTGAGCTGGAAGAAAGTTACCAAAGCAACCGGATATCAGATTCAGGTTTCCTACAAGAAAGGTTCCTGGAAGAACATTAAGAAATACACGGTTAAAAAAGGAAAGATTACAAGTCAGACAATCAGCAGGCTGAAAGCAGGAAGGAAAGCATTCGTTAGAATCCGTGCTTATCAGAAAGTAAGCGGAAAGACTTATTATGGAACATGGAGCAAAGTAAAACAGGTAAAAATTAAAAAAAATAGTCTTTTGTCTGAAAATGCAAAGTAGTGTGTGAAAAGCCCCAAGCAGGCAATAATGGAAATTGTCTGCAACAGGGGCTTTTTCTCTGAAATATAAGCAGGAGGGAATATGAGGAAAAAATATGGAAAAAAAGCAGGGAGTTTGCTGATGGCGGCAGTCATGGCTATGGGGATTTGTTCTCATGCGGCTTTGGCAAAAGAGCAGCCCGGGGAAAGGGATGAATCCGGTCTGATCGCATGGTATCAATTTGCAGAAGATGGAAAGACTCTTCCGGTCATGGAAATGACGCCCTTATTGGGGAAGGGGTAACCGTTTCCCAAGGCGTGGCGTCTCTGCCGGGAGGAAAGAGCGGCGAAAGCGCCTATATTACGCTGCCAAAAGGAATGTTTGACGGCCGGGATGAACTGACCATTACCATGTGGTTAAAGGACGAGGACCCAAGGGATAACTGGCTGGGAGCCTTTTTCTTTGGCAGCCCGGTCAATGAAAATCAGGTGCCGGTCAATTATTTTTACTTTGTGCCGTGTGAAAAGCAGCATGAGACCTTGAAAGCAGTGATCACGGATTCGGTCAATGCAGTTCAGCCTTACAGCACAGAAAAAAGGAATCCGGGAATCGGTACAGACAAAAGGATATGTGGGAAACTGGACACACTATGCGATCGTGTTAAAGCCGGGCAGCCTTGCCTGTTATATCAATGGGCGCTTAGCTGGCGCCTCAAGTTTCCAGAACAGTCAGCGATTTTGGCAGCGGGTTGGAAGCCTATATCGGAAAATCCAATTATACGGCAGATCCTTTGTATCAGGGTAAGTTTAAAGATTTCCGTGTTTACGGCAGAGAACTTGGAAAATCAGAGATCACAGAGGTTATGTCTCAAGGTCACAGCGAGGATATTGGACAGTATTCCATGGATATTGACGGAGAGAAGGTAACAAAGGAATTAAGCGCCGATTTGTACGGGCTTTTTATGAGGATATCAACAGTGCGGCTGACGGGGGCCTCTATCCTGAGATGGTCAAGAACTATTCGTTTGAAAACGCGTATGTTCAAAGAGGAAGTGACGCCGGCTATTTTGCACAATATGGTTATGAGACGATCGGAAACTATAAGCTTCATTGGGACGTGTCTCCGCCGTCTGCATTTGAAGTAAAGGCAGAGGCAGGAATCAATGCCAAGAATCCTCATTATGCTGTCATTACGGGAAATGCTGTTTTGAAAAACGGCGGTTTGCTCCTCAGTCCGAGCCAAACGGGGCGGCTATGCCTGTCAAACCGGACAGCAGCTATACGTTTTCCGCATTCGCGAGAGCGGACAGCGGATATGAGGGGAGTCTTGCAGGTGAAGGCTGTGGAAACCAAAGGAAATACCATTACAGAAGAAAAAAACGCTTTCTGTGGAAGCGGACGGCACATGGAAAAAGGTTTCTGTGGATTTGGCCTCAACTGTGAAGGAAAATACGAAGGGGAAAATAGTACTCTCTGTGGAGGGGGCAAAGAAAGAGGATTCGCTCTGTCTGGATATGATCTCTCTGGTTCCGCATGACAGCTATGGTTATGGAAATATGAATTATGCCTGCGGCGTAGGGGTGAGAAAAGATTTGCTGGAGCGGATGATAGCCCTAAATCCTAAATTTATGCGTTTTCCAGGTGGATGTATCGTCGAAGGGTTTAACTGGGAAGGGCTTTATGATTGGCGGATACCATAGGGGCGCTGGAGGAGAGGAAAAGCAATACGAACAGGTGGGAGAATTGGAATAACCAGAACCGCACCTGGGGGTATATGCAGTCTTATGGATTTGGCTATCATGAGCTGTTATGCCTGTGCGAGGACTTTGGGATGGAGCCGTTTCCCATTTTAAGCGCCGGCGTTCTCTGTCAGTATGAGACGGCAGATGTGGCGGCAAAAACAGGGGAAGAGCTGAACTACTTTATCCGTATGGCAACAGATTTGCTGGATTACTGTTGGGGAGACCCCAAAGAAAATGAGTGGGCAGAGAAAAAAGAGCAAAAAAATGGACATGAGCAGCCCTTTGATTTAAAATACCTGGGGATAGGAAATGAGAATTTCCAGGCTAAATATTTTGATAATTTGGATATTATTAAACAGGCGGTGGAGGATTACGCAAAACCAATTACCCGCAGCGAAACCTGACGATTATCTCAAGCGCAGGTCCCACTTCCGGCGGAGAAAATCTGGAGTATGCTTATGACAGGCTGGCACAGACGATGCCGGGAGAGACGTTGGTGGATGAACATTACTATGAGTCGGAATCTTTTATGTATAATCAATCTGACCGCTATAATTATTATCAGCGCACCGCTCAGGGCGGTTCTGATATTTTGTAGGCGAGTATGCGGTAAAGGATGACAATAAATTTCATACGGCATTGGCGGAGGCTGCTTATATTACCGGATTAGAAAGAAATGCCGATGTTGTCAAACATATTTCCTATGCGCCTCTTCTGTATAAGACAGGAAGTTTGAACTGGTCCCATGATTTGATTTATTTTGATGAATTTGATACAGCGGGGTCGGCTAATTATTATGTTCAGCAGATGTTTGGAACCCATTATGGAACAAAATTGATAGACACCAAGCTGCAGTCAGAGGGCAAGGACTATGAACATTGGGGCAGTCCGGTGATTGGCGCTGATAAGGTAGAAGGTTCCATTGACAAGATTACGGTTTATGGAGAAGATGGGAACATCTTGTTTGAGGATGATTTTGACGATATTTCGACAGAATGGGCCCTCTTTGATTCTGCCCTTGATACGAAAGGCTCTGCATCTTATACTATTAAAAATGGAAAGCTGAATTTTGACAGCAGCAGCGGAACGGTTTTGCTTTATCTTCCGCGCGCTATAAAAGAAAAGTGGTCCAACTATCGGATTGTGGCGGAGGGAGTGAAGAAAACCTTTGGCAACGGCGGCTTCATGGTAGGAGCCGGACAGAGTGACCAGTATTACTGGTATCATCTGGGAAAAGACGGCAACAGCGGAAGCTGTATGGAAGTTACCCGCAAAAACAGAGGGGAGTCCTCTCTTACGCGAATGGTTCTTGGCAATCAGTACCCTAATCAGCATTACCAGACAGAAAATGAGACCAAGTTAAAGAACAATGACAATATGAGCATTACGTTTGTTTATGGGGTGGGGGTAAACTGGAGGAAGTTACACCAGCACGAAGACAGCAGCGGAAGCTACCCAAAAATATGATTTTTCCAGCGATCTCTTCCAGTATCAGACAGACATTTATCAGGTAGTGAATATGGATGAGGATAATGTATATCAAGCTGGTTAATCCAGATGCCGGGATAAAAGAAATCAAGCTTACATTCCACAATTTGTCTCTGGATACCGATAAGCAGGCAGAAATTACGATGCTGACAGGAGGATTAAATGAGGCTAATAGCATTGGCAGAGAGACAGTGGCGCCGGAAATAAGTGAAAAGCCAATAGAAAATGAAACGCTTATTTATGATATCCCGGCATATTCAGTCAATGTCATCCAGATTCCTCTAAAACAGAAGGGAGTAAAACCAGAGCCGGAACCAGAGCCGAAACCAGAGCCGAAACCAGAGCCGGAAACAGAACCGGAAACCAATCGCAAGCCAGAGCCGGATAAGGTTTGGCAGCCGGTTCAGGTAAAAATAAGCAAAAGCGCCCTTACCATGGGATTAAAAGAAAAGCTGACGGTAAAGGCATCGGTACTTCCTGCAAAAGCTTCCCAAAAAGTAACCTGGCGTTCCAGTAAACCATCGGTGGCGTCTGTTTCAGCAGGTGGAAAAATAACCGCCAAGAAAACTGGCAGCGCAGTGATCACGGCTACCGCTCAAAATGGGATTTCCGCAAAGTGTAAGATCAAGGTGAAAAAAGCGCCTAAAAAATTGAGTTTAAATAAAAAGGCGGTTACTTTGAAGAAAGGCAGGAAATTCCAGATCAGAACAAAGCTGCCTAAGAATACGGCAAGTTATAAGATAACATTTAAGTCCGGTAAGAAATCAGTGGCAGCTGTCACGGCAGGGGGAAAAGTAGTCGCAAAGAAAAAAAGGGACGGCAATCATTACTGTTAAAACTTTTAATGGGGTGAAGGCGAAAATAAAAGTAAGGGTAAGGTAATTATTCTGTAACAGTTCAGGAAGGGGCGAGGGGGCGCTCCCTCCGCCGGGGGAAGCTGTTTCCCGTAGGCGGTAGATGGCGCTGCCCAGACGATTTCCTGACAAGCTGTAGAAAAGTTCTGGGTTCCTCTCGGTTTCAGAAAACAGCCGCTCGGGTGTTTGCGTGAGAGCTGCCAACGCCTGGGCGACGTCCTTTGGATAACGCACGTAACAGAGCTCCATCTAAACGCTTACTTTTTAACAATAAGGCTTATAGAAAGCCTGTTGTATTTAGTGGTTGAGGAAAAGCATTAAATATATTATCATAAGAGTACAAAGTGAACTACAGCTTTTCATACCCTGGATAAAATAAACTGTACGGAAGGGAGGGACCGCATGAGAAAAAAAGTGTTTATCATATTGGCAGTGCTTTGTGCTGGTCCTGACCGCACAGACTCTGGATTGTATTCAGAGCGCAATGTCCTCCGCCAGGGAGGTCGGGCGCGTGACAGAGAGGGAGGCCGGGCAGGTGACAGGCAGTATGATGTCAGAGAACATCCCGGATGCCCAAAACGTGCCTGGTCTGCAAAAAAAGGTCTGCAGATTCTTGCAGAAGCAAAGGGCTTTTTTCAGGAACCAGGGCGTTCTGGATTTATCTGACCGTGCTTTTGATGGTTCGCCTGATGACAGCCCGGAGAAAGGAGTACCAGCGCTTTGCCGGGAGAAAGAAGCCCTCGGTGCGCATGCGGACCGTCCGATACATACACTGGGCCTGCGGCCTATAACGTCCATCCTTGCATTACCCGCAATATGGTATAATGGAGGTGAACAGGATGGACATCATCTCAATTCTGATGATCGCGTTGATCGCAGTTGTTTTTGTTGCAGCTGTCATCGTAGAATATAAGAAGAAATAACTACTTTATGAGAAAAAGTCAATTTCAGGCAATAAAAAGCTTGACATTTTTTTTTTTTTTTGATAACATGAAAAATGCACTATTGTGAAGGATTGTGCCCTTAGGCACAAGTCTGCCCAAAAGTAGCTGATGGAAGCAATTTATATTGATATAGAAAGAACAGGGGTGAAATGTCAATGGAGAAAAAACAGAATCCGTCCGATCAGAAGCGGCAAAAGTTTTCGCATGAGTTATTCAAGACAAAAAAGGAAGTTCTTGAAATGCCGAACCTCATTGAGGTTCAAAAGGACTCCTATCAGTGGTTCTTGGACGAGGGACTCAAGGAAGTTTTTGACGATATCTCTCCGATTGCGGACTACAGCGGTAAGCTGAGCCTGGAATTTGTGGACTTTACTTTGTGCGAGGATGATGTGAAATATTCTATCGAAGAGTGCAAAGAAAGAGACGCAACTTACGCAGCACCTTTAAAAGTAAAGGTGAGACTCCATAACAAAGAAAATGACGAGATCAAAGAGCAGGAAATCTTTATGGGAGACCTGCCGCTGATGACAGAAAGCGGAACCTTTGTAATTAACGGGGCGGAGCGTGTTATCGTCAGCCAGCTGGTGCGTTCCCCGGGTATCTACTATGCAATTACTCATGATAAATTAGGTAAAAGACTGTTTTCTTCTACTGTCATTCCAAACAGGGGAGCATGGTTGGAATATGAGACAGACTCCAATGACATTTTCTATGTTCGTGTAGACAGAACCAGAAAGGTCCCCATTACCGTGCTGATCCGCGCACTGGGAATCGGTACCAATGCTGAGATCATTGAGCTCTTCGGTGAAGAGCCGAAGATTCTGGCCAGCCTGACAAAGGATACATCCGAAAATTATCAGGAAGGTCTGTTAGAGCTGTACAAAAAAATACGCCCCGGTGAGCCGCTGGCAGTAGAGAGTGCAGAAAGTCTGATCACCAGCATGTTCTTCGACCCGAGAAGATATGATCTGGCGAAGGTGGGACGGTATAAATTTAACAAGAAACTGATGCTGCGCAACCGAATCACAGGCCATGTGCTGGCTGAGGATGTGGTGGACACCACAACCGGCGAGATCCTGGCAGAGGCGGGCACAGAGGTGACCAGAGAACTGGCTGATGCCATTCAGAACGCTGCAGTGCCTTTTGTGTGGATTCGCACAGAGGAGCGCAATGTGAAGGTGCTCTCCAGCATGATGGTAGATATTACTAACTTTGTGGATGTGGACCCCAAAGAAGTGGGTGTTACAGAGTTAGTATATTACCCTGTACTGGAAAAAAATTCTGGAAGAAAATGACGATCTTGAAGACATCAAGGACGCCATCCGCAGAGATATCCACGACCTGATCCCGAAGCATATTACCAAGGAAGATATTATTGCATCCATTAACTACAATATGCATCTGGAGTATGGCCTTGGAAACGAGGACGACATCGACCATCTGGGCAATCGTCGTATCCGTGCCGTAGGTGAGCTGCTTCAGAACCAGTACAGTATCGGTCTTTCCCGTCTGGAAAGAGTGGTACGTGAGCGTATGACCACTCAGGATCTGGAGGGGATCTCTCCCCAGTCCCTGATCAATATTAAGCCTGTGACTGCGGCTGTGAAGGAGTTCTTCGGAAGCTCCCAGCTGTCCCAGTTCATGGACCAGAACAATCCTCTGGGAGAGCTGACACATAAGAGACGTCTCTCCGCCTTGGGCCCCCGGCGGTCTGTCAAGGGACCGTGCCGGATTTGAGGTGCGTGACGTTCATTACTCCCATTACGGAAGAATGTGCCCGATTGAGACCCCTGAAGGTCCGAACATCGGTCTGATCAACTCTCTGGCTACCTACGCCAGAATTAATGAGTACGGTTTCATTGAGGCTCCGTACCGCAAGATTGACAAGGCAGACCCCACCAACCCGCGTGTCACAGACGAAGTTATCTATATGACTGCGGATGAGGAAGACAACTACCACGTGGCTCAGGCGAATGAGCCATTGGATGATGACGGGCACTTCCTCCATAAAAATGTATCCGGCCGTTACCGCGAGGAGACCCAAGAGTATGAGAGACGCATGTTTGACTACATGGATGTGTCCCCAAAGATGGTATTTTCAGTGGCAACAGCCCTGATTCCTTTCCTGGAGAATGACGATGCCAACCGCGCGCTGATGGGATCCAACATGCAGCGTCAGGCTGTGCCGCTTCTGACCACAGAGTCTCCCGTAGTTGGTACCGGTATGGAGACAAAGGCAGCGGTAGACTCCGGTGTCTGTGTGGTTGCCAGACATACAGGTACGGTGGAACGCTCCACCTCAAAGGATATTGTAATTAAGAATGACGACGGTACCAGAGATGAGTACCATTTGACAAAAGTTTTCCAGAAGTAACCAGAGCAACTGCTACAACCAGAGACCCATTGTATTCAAAGGGGACCGGGTTGCACAGGCCAGGTAATCGCAGACGGACCCTCCACCTCCAACGGAGAGATCGCTCTTGGAAAGAACCCCTGATCGGATTCATGACCTGGGAGGGATACAACTACGAGGATGCGGTACTTGAGTGAGCGTCTGGTTATGAACGATGTGTATACCTCTGTCCACATTGAAGAGTATGAGGCAGAGGCCAGAGATACTAAGTTAGGGCCTGAAGAGATCACAAGAGATGTTCCGGGTGTCGGTGATGAAGCTCTGAAGGATCTGGACGAGCGCGGAATTATCCGCATTGGTGCAGAGGTGCGCGCCGGAGATATTCTGGTTGGAAAGGTGACTCCCAAAGGGAGAAACCGAGCTGACGGCTGAGGGCGCCTGCTGCGCGCCATCTTTGGTGAGAAAGCCAGAGAAGTAAGGGATACTTCCCTGAAGGTGCCCCACGGCGAGTACGGCATCGTGGTGGATGCCCGCGTATTTACAAGAGAAAACGGTGACGAGCTGTCACCTGGAGTAAACCAGGCGGTTCGTATCTATATTGCACAGAAGAGAAAAATCTCTGTCGGCGATAAGATGGCTCGCCGCCACGGAAACAAGGGTGTCGTTTCCCGTGTACTTCCGGTAGAGGATATGCCCTTCCTGCCCAACGGACGTCCTCTGGACATTGTGCTGAATCCTCTGGGTGTGCCGTCCCGTATGAACATCGGACAGGTGCTGGAGATTCATTTGAGTCTGGCTGCGAAAGCTCTTGGCTTTAATGTTTCTACTCCTGTATTCGACGGAGCAAACGAGAATGATATTATGGACACTTTGGATCTGGCAAACGACTATGTCAATCTGGAGTGGGATGAGTTTAAAGAAAAACATGAGGCGGAACTTCTCCCTGAGGTGATGGATTACCTCTATGAGAACAGGGATCACAGGGGGCTCTGGAAGGGTGTGCCCATCTCCAGAGACGGCAAGGTAAGATTGCGTGACGGGCGTACCGGTGAGTTTTCGACAGCCCGGTTACCATCGGTCACATGCATTACCTGAAACTCCATCATCTGGTAGATGACAAGATCCACGCCCGTTCCACAGGCCCGTACTCTCTGGTAACACAGCAGCCTCTGGGAGGTAAAGCCCAGTTCGGCGGTCAGCGTTTCGGAGAGATGGAGGTTTGGGCCCTTGAGGCATATGGTGCTTCCTATACCCTGCAGGAGATCCTGACAGTGAAATCCGATGATGTGATCGGTCGTGTGAAGACATACGAAGCGATCATCAAAGGTGACAATATCCCTGAACCGGGTATTCCGGAATCCTTCAAGGTACTGCTCAAAGAGCTGCAGTCCTTAGGCCTGGATGTCCGCGTGCTGCGCGACGACAACACAGAGGTGGAGATCATGGAGACCGTAGACTACGGTGAGACGGACCTTCACTCTGTCATTGAGGGCGAGCGGGGCTATGGCAAGGAGGACGAATCCTTCGGGGACTATGGCTTCAGCAAGCAGGAATTTGAAGGCGATGAACTGGTAGATGTGGAAGAAGATGACGCGGTGTTAGACCTGGAAGAATCTTTTGAGGAATAAGCAGCCCTGAAAGGATGGAAAGAAAGGAGAACCATCAATGCCAGAAACAACAAACAATGAAGTGTATCAGCCAATGACTTTTGATGCAATAAAGATCGGTTTGGCATCTCCGGATAAGATCAGAGATTGGTCCAGAGGAGAGGTGAAAAAGCCGGAAACCATAAATTATAGAACCTTAAAGCCCGAGAAGGACGGTCTGTTCTGCGAGCGTATTTTCGGACCCAGCAAGGACTGGGAATGTCACTGCGGAAAGTACAAAAAAAATCCGTTATAAGGGTGTCATCTGTGACCGATGCGGTGTTGAGGTTACAAAGGCAAGCGTGCGCCGCGAGCGCATGGGCCACATAGAGCTGGCGGCTCCTGTGTCCCACATCTGGTATTTTAAAGGTATTCCCAGCCGTATGGGCCTGATTCTGGATCTGTCTCCGAGAACACTGGAGAAGGTACTGTACTTTGCCAACTATATTATCCTGGACAAAGGGGATACGGATCTGCAGTACAAACAGGTACTCACAGAGCGCGAGTTTCAGGAAGCCAGGGAAAAATGGGGTTCCGTTTCCGTGTGGGAATGGGTGCGGAATCCATCAAAGAGCTTTTGGAGGCCATTGACCTGGAGAAAGAGTCTGTTGAGTTAAAGAGAGGCTTAAAGGAATCCACAGGCCAGAAACGTGCAAGGATCATCAAACGTCTTGAGGTTGTGGAGTCCTTCCGTGAGTCCGGCAACCGTCCTGAGTGGATGATCATGACCGTTATCCCGGTTATCCCGCCGGATCTGCGTCCTATGGTACAGCTGGACGGAGGACGATTTGCCACCTCTGATTTAAACGACCTGTACAGAAGAATCATAAACCGCAACAACCGTCTGAAAAGGCTGTTGGAGCTGGGAGCGCCGGATATCATTGTGCGCAATGAGAAGAGAATGCTCCAGGAGGCGGTAGATGCCCTGATTGACAACGGCCGCAGGGGACGTCCGGTAACCGGACCGGGTAACCGTGCTCTAAAGTCCTTATCCGATATGCTGAAAGGTAAATCAGGCCGTTTCCGCCAGAACCTGCTGGGAAAACGTGTGGATTACTCCGGACGAAGCGTTATCGTCGTAGGACCGGAGCTTAAGATTTACCAGTGCGGTCTGCCAAAAGAGATGGCCATAGAGCTGTTTAAGCCCTTTGTGATGAAAGAGCTGGTGGCAAAGGGAATCTCCCACAACATTAAGAGCGCCAAGAAAATGGTAGAGACTGCAGACAGAGGTATGGGACGTGCTCGAGGAGGTCATTAAGGGACATCCCGTAATGCTCAACCGCGCACCAACGCTGCACAGACTGGGCATACAGGCCTTTGAGCCCATTCTGGTAGAGGGTAAGGCAATCAAGCTTCATCCGCTGGTATGTACTGCATTTAACGCGGACTTCGACGGCGACCAGATGGCCGTGCACGTTCCGCTTTCCGTGGAAGCGCAGGCAGAGTGCCGTTTCCTGCTGCTCTCACCCAACAACCTGTTAAAAGCCCTCCGATGGAGGACCAGTGGCAGTTCCCTCACAGGATATGGTGCTGGGTATCTATTACCTGACTCAGGAGAGACCGGGCGCTGAGGGAGAGGCAAGTTTTTCCGCAATGTAAATGAGGCGATTTTGGCCTATGAAAATAAGGTACTGACCCTGCAGAGCAGGATCACAGTGCTTGAGCAAGACCACCCCGGACGGACAGGTGGTAACCGGAAATGTGGAATCTACCCTGGGGCGTTTCATCTTCAACGAAATTCTGCCACAGGATTTGGGATTTTGTGGACAGAAGCAAACCGGAGAACTTCCTGAAGCTGGAAGTGGATTTCCATGTGGGTAAAAAGGGACTGAAGCAGATCCTGGAGAAGGTCATCAATACCCACGGAGCATCCAAGACTGCGGAAGCTCTGGACAGCATCAAAGCTATGGGTTACAAATATTCCACCAGAGCAGCCATGACCGTATCAATCTCTGATATGACCGTGCCGCCCGAGAAGCCGGAACTAATCCAGAAGGCTCAGGATACGGTGGACCGCATCACCAAAAACTATAAGCGCGGTCTGATTACTGAGGAGGAGCGCTACAAGGAAGTGGTGGAGACCTGGAAGAACACGGATGATATTCTTACTAAGGCTTTGCTGGACGGACTGGATAAATACAACAATATTTTCATGATGGCAGACTCCGGAGCCCGTGGTTCCAACCAGCAGATCAAGCAGCTGGCAGGTATGCGCGGACTGATGGCCGATACAACCGGCCGTACCATTGAGCTGCCCATTAAATCAAACTTCCGTGAGGGACTTGACGTACTGGAGTATTTCATGTCCGCACATGGAGCGCGTAAAGGTCTGTCCGATACGGCACTTCGTACTGCTGACTCAGGTTACCTGACCAGACGCTTGGTGGACGTTTCCCAGGATTTGATTATCCGGGAGGTGGACTGCTGTGAGGGTAAGAAATCCCGGGTATGTGGGTGAAGGCTTTCCAGGATGGAAAAGAAGAGATTGAGAGTCTTCAGGAGCGTATTACAGGCCGATTCTCCTGTGAGACCATTAAGAATAAAGAGGGCGAGGTTCTGGTAAAGGCAAATCATATGATCACGCCAAGGCGTGCAGCCAGAATTATGTCTGAGGGTGTGGATGAAAACGGGAAACCGTTTGACAAGATTAAGATCCGTACCATCCTGAGCTGTAAGTGTAAGGTTGGTGTGTGTGCGAAGTGCTATGGCGCAAACATGGCTACCGGTGAGCCGGTACAGGTTGGTGAATCCATAGGTATCATCGCAGCACAGTCTATCGGTGAGCCCGGTACCCAGCTGAGCATGCGTACCTTCCACTCCGGCGGCGTTGCAGGCGGAGATATTACACAGGGTCTTCCTCGTGTCGAGGAGCTTTTTGAAGCACGTAAGCCGAAGGGACTTGCTATCATCACTGAGATTTCCGGTGTGGCAACCCTCAAAGATACCAAGAAAAAACGTGAGATTGTGGTGACCAATGAGGATACCGGGGATTCTAAGACTTACCTGATTCCTTACGGTTCCAGAATCAAAGCACAGGATGGCTTTATCTGGAGGCTGGAGACGAGCTGACCGAAGGTAGCGTAAACCCGCACGATATCTTAAAGATTAAGGGTGTGCGTGCTGTACAGGACTATATGATCCAGGAAGTACAGCGTGTATACCGCCTGCAGGGTGTAGAGATCAATGACAAGCATATCGAAGTTATTGTTCGCCAGATGCTGAAGAAGATCCGTATTGAGAACAACGGAGATACAGAGCTGCTTCCGGGCACCCTTGTGGACATTCTGGATTTCGAGGATGAAAATGAGAAAATGCTGGAAGACGGTAAACAGCCTGCTGAGGGCAAACAGGTTATGCTTGGTATCACCAAAGCATCCCTGGCAACCAACTCCTTCCTGTCCGCAGCATCCTTCCAGGAAACCACCAAGGTTCTGACGGAAGCAGCGATCAAGGGCAAAATTGATCCTCTGATCGGATTGAAGGAGAATGTCATCATCGGAAAACTGATTCCTGCTGGTACAGGTATGAAGCGTTACCGCAACGTAAAGATTGATACCGGCATGGAGGAAGAGTACGATATGGATGATGAAGATCTGGAAATCATGGAAGCCGATTTGGATGACGGTGATGTACAGATTGAGGAAGACATGGAAGAACTGGTAGGTGTCACTGAAGAATAGAGTAAGTCATAGAAGAGGGGCCTGTCATACTGAAAAGAATCAGTATGGCAGGCCTTTTTGGGTTTCTTTGTTTTGTAGACAAATTGTTATATTTAGGGCGTATGATAAAATCAGAAAGAGACAGAGGAGGAAGTAGTATGATACGATTAAGCCTGAAATACATCCGATTTTTTAAGCAGCAATCTCTTTATGTGCTTTTGGGCATCATTGCCACCGTGGCAATCCTCACTGCCATCACCAGTGCCTTTGAGGCAAACAATAAGATGGAGCTGGAAAGAGCCAGGGAGATTTACGGGGATTATCATTATGCCTATAAGAATTTAGCAGATATAGAGGTAGAAAAAGCGTTCAGCCTTGCACAGGAGTGTGGGATTGAGAAGATTGGATATCAACGCCTTGGCAAGTCATATGGAGGTTATGATAATCCAATGGCGCTCCGTCTCAGCATGATAGACAGGGGATGCCAGGATATATTGGGTCTAAAGCTGCTTGAGGACGGTATCCCAAGAGGGCAGGGAGATTGCCTTAGAGAAGTGGGTCCTGGCTTACCTTACAGAAGATGGGCTGGGGGCGCAGATTGAAATGGAGGGAGACGCTTACACCGTAACAGGGATCTTAAAGGACAGGGAGAATGACAAGGGCTATGGTCTAAAAAGCATGGATATGTGTCAGAAGAGGACACCAATGGAGGTTCCTATCTGCTATACCTTAAATATGATGAGAGCAGGGATATCAGTAAGCTCCAGGCAGACTTTCATGAAAAATCCGGGAGCGGGGAGGACGCGATCCAAAATCGAAATCTCTTATATAAAATAGACTATAGAAAATTTAATGTGACCGGATATGACATTGACTTCAGTTACTCATCAGATAACGGGCAGGGAACAGTCAGGGGTGAAGCGTTTAAGGAGTGGCTGGCAGGTATGGGGATGGATAAGGCATTGGGAACCATAATGGTGACGATCTTTTCCATGATCATACTGTATAGCATCTTTCGAATTTCTGTACAGCAGAGGATCAGAGAGTATGGCAAGATGGAGGCGTTCGGCTTAGAGAGGAAGGACATAGCAATCTTGCTTGGAAGCGAGCTTTTGTTTTTATTTTTGGCAGGATTTCCAATAGGGACAGCATTGGGGGCAGCGTTGATTTGGGGGATTTATCAGTTTTACCGCGGAGTGGGCGCAGTAGATTTTTCCGTATCCTATCTGGGCCAGCTGTCTCCACGAGATATTATGGTAAATGCAGGTTTGATTTTACTGATCCTGCTGTTTATTGTTCTTTTAGTCACGCTCCAACTGGGCAGAATGAATGTCATCGAGACCATAAGAGGAAAGAAAGAAAAGAAGAAAACAGGAAGGGGGTATCTGAGGTCAAAGAAAGCGGGAGAGGCAGGAGCAAGCCTCATATGGTCCAGAAAAACCAACCATATGATGCCAGTTGTGCTGCTGAAATATATTCTGGAAAGGAAAGGAAGGGTTATTACCATGATCCTTATGCTGGCGTTGGGGGCACGGTGTTTCTGACCGGCAGTTATATCGAAGAACAGGTGGAACGGAACCATAAACTGACACAGATGTCAGATAATGGGACCAACGCGGACATCAAGGTGGCAATTGAAAACCTGAGACTGGCAGGGGAGATCCGGGAAGAACAGGTAGAAAAAATGAAAGCATTGCCGGAAGTAAGGCTGGCTGAACCCGTCTCTTTTTATTTTGGCGCGATCCTGTTAAAAAAGGAGCAAATAAGGGACTCGGCGCTGGAGAAAGGCTTCTGGGAGAACCTGGATAAGTATAATCCGCTGATAGAAACTGTGGGAGGACATATGTTCCATGAGGGAAACGGTCAATACAACCTGAAGACCGAGTTTTATGGATATGATGAAGAAATGCTCAGGGAGATGGAAGATTTTGTACTGGAGGGAGACATTGATTCTGTAAAACAGAAGGATACCGTTATTTTTCAGACGGAGATGGATGGAGTGGGGAACTGGGATATCATTGGCCTGCATGTAGGTGACAGAGTTACACTGCGTTTTCCCCAAGGAAAATCCAGGCAGGATTACGGAGGAAAATATGCGTATCTTGGGTATTCTTCCCCAGGGTGAGTTTAAGGATGCCTACGAGGAGCGGACATTTACCATTGGTGCAATCGTAAAGGGAGGAGTTGCGGACAATGAGGAATTTTTGACGTATCCGCCGCCTGATACCACTGGTATTATCATAACAAATGATCAATTCAGGCAATGTTTCGATGTAGATGGCTACAACATCGTTTCAGTACAGTTAGAAAATAAAAGACAGCTGACGAGACAGCAAAGGAAATCAGAAGTATCCTAAAAGGCGTGGACGGCTGCAGTGTCATTGATTATACTGAAGAGATCATTAGGCAGAAGGAGTATCTGGAGCAGACTATGATACTGGTGCGAATCATTGTGATCCTGCTGCTCGCGATTGGTTTTTTTCAATATTCTAAGCACTGTAAATTACATTCTGATGGAAAAGAAAAAGGAGTTTGCAGTCATGAGAGCTATGGGAATCACCGATTCCAGGCTGATGTGTACCATGGCCTGGGAGGGGGTGGCATATGGAAGTATCATCAGTATTTTAATGATTATTTTTACAATAGTCATCCAGATACCCGTAAAATATTTCATGGATCACGGTTTTGTATTTATCAATGCACAGTACTCCTTCTACTGGCCCTTGGCCATAGGAGTCACGGGGAGTAAATATCTTGCTCAGTTTGATAGCAGTGATACTTCCTGCCAAGAGGGTGCTGTTTCACGAAATTACAGAGGAACTGTCTGATATAGGATAGAGGCAGAGAGGGGAAGCGTATGAAAATTTTAGAAACAATAAAATTGAAAAAGTATTATGGGAGCGGCAATACGCTGGTTCGGGCGCTGGACGGAGTGGATCTTTCCATAGAAAAGGGGAGATGGCCGCCATCGTGGGAGCCTCCGGCAGCGGAAAATCCACCCTGCTGAACTTAATCGGTGCACTGGACCAGCCGTCAGGGGAAATCGAGATAGAGGGCCGGCCCCTGTCAGGCTTAAACCGAAAGGAACTGGCGGTGTTTCGCCGGCGTTTTATTGGATTTGTCTTTCAAAGCTACAATCTGTTGCCGGTATTGAACGGATATGATAATATTACCTTACCGAGTACCTTTGAGAGGGGAAACAAGATTGACCATGACTTTGTGGAGGAGGTCATGGAGATGCTGCACATAGGGGATCAGGCAGGGAAGATGCCGGGGCAGATGTCCGGAGGGCAGCAGCAGCGAATTGCGATTGCCAGGGCATTGGTGAACCGTCCGGCACTGCTTTTAGCAGATGAGCCCACTGGAAACCTGGACCGGCAGAATTCCCTGGAGGTAATGCTTTTGCTAAAGGAGATCCAAAGTAAATATAACCAGACAATTTTGATCGTGACGCACAATGAGGAACTGGCCCAGCTCTGCGACAAAATCATTACTCTGGAGGATGGCAGAATAAAGGAAATACTGTAACTATTCAACAGGTCTGCGCATTTACGAAAACTTTTGAGAAGGGATGTTGAAGCATGAGGATGCTGATTGTGGAGGATGATCACAGGATGCAGGAGGGACTGGCCTTTGCCTTTCAAAAGGAGGGGTATGAGGTAGAAACAGCGGAATCAGTAAAGGAACTAAAAAAGGTTCTGTTCAAGCAAGCAGATTTTGACATCTTGATTCTGGACTGCAATCTTCCGGATGGGGATGGCTTTACACTTTGCAGCGAACTGAAAAGGGATTATGGAATGCCTGTGATACTCCTGACCGCCAGGGACATGGAGGAGGAAATGGTGGAGGGCTTCAGGGCCGGAGCGGATGATTACGTGACAAAGCCCTTTTCACTGGCTGTGCTGCGTATGCGGGTGAAGGCTGTGCTAAAGCGCAGAGAGGAGCATAGCATACTGTGTTCAAAGGAGATACGGTTAAACTTAAACGAGTGCAGGGTATATTGCCATGGCAGAGAGTGCAGGCTCAGTAAGACGGAATATGGACTACTGGAATATTTTCTCCGAAACAAAAGCCAGCTTCTCTCAAGAGAACAGCTCTGGGAGGCCGTTTGGGGTACAAAAGAGCGGTATGTGGATGATCGTTCCATAAGTATGGCGGTTTCACGGCTGCGGCAGAAGCTGGATGATGCCGGGGAGCACCTGAGGACAGTGCATGGGATGGGGTATATGTGGAAAGATGAGTAAATGAATATGAAAATTGTGGGTATCATTGTCATTGCGGCGGCGTTTGCTCTCATTGGAGCGGGCGCCGCAAAGCTGTACTACGATAGAATAATAACTTATATTACCAGAATGCTGGATGACTTTGTCCATGGAAAGTCTGCAAAATACCCGGACCTTAAAGAGAATCTGGACTCCAGAGTAGCGTTTTTGCTTCAACAGATACAAAAGGAGATCATGAGTACATCCTTTAGGGCAAAGGAGGAGAATAATCAGGTGAAGGGACTGATATCGGATATCTCCCATCAGCTTAGGACGCCTCTCGCAAACATTCGCATGTATGGGGAGCTTTTTGGAAGACCCGGAACTTTCCGTGGAGGAGAGCCAGCATTTTTGAAAAACATCCGGGAGGAAGCGGTTAAAAGCGAATGGCTTTTGAAAAATCTTGTGAATGCTTCCAGGCTGGAGAGCGGCGCCATCCAGTTCCAGGCCAACCCGGAGTATCTGGGGCAAACCTTGTCGGAGGCAGTACGTGAAGTCTATCATCTGGCAAAGAAAAAGGAAATCTCCATTGTGCTGGAGGAGTTTGAGGACCGAAAGGTTCTGCAGAACCGGAGATGGACCAGGGAGGTCTTTGTAAATATTCTGGAGAATGCTCTCAAATATTCCCCTCCGCGCACTGTAATACGGATATCCGTACAGCGCCAGGTCAGCTATATGCAAATCTCCTTTCAGGACCAGGGAGTAGGAATCCCAAAAGAGGAACAGAAACGGATTTTTTGAGAGGTTTTATCGCTGTCCAGGTGTGAAAGAGGAGAGCGGGTCCGGGCTGGGACTCTACCTGGCCAGGCTGATTTTGCTGAAGGAGCGCGGGAGCATTATGGTGGAGTCAGCGGAGGGGGGGGAGTATATTTACTGTGTTTTTAAAAGGCATTTAAACCTTCCGGGTGATAAGAATACGAATACTGGCGGAAGCGGACGGGCTGTGCTATAATCAAAGTATGCTTACAGAAAGGAGAAGGAAATTTCAAAATGGGGAAAAAGGTTTTAAATTTTGGGTCTTTGAATTATGATTATGTCTATCAGGTAGACCATATCATGCGTCCTGGGGAGACGCAGACTTCAGGGAATGGAAACATTTTGCGGGGGAAAGGGGCTGAACCAGTCGGTTGCCCTTGCAAAAGCAGGCTGTCAGGTTTATCATGCCGGTGCCGTGGGTGAGGAGGGGCAGGAATTGCTCTCATGCCTGAAGGACGATGGGGTTGACACCTCGTTTGTGCGAAGGCTGGATGGGAAGAGCGGACATACCATCATCCAGGTGGACAGGGATGCCCAGAACTGCATCATGCTATACGCCGGCGCCAACCGCAGACAGGAGAGGGCGCATGTGGACAGTGTGCTGGAACAGTTTGGGGAAGGGATTATCTGCTCCTGCAAAATGAGATCAATGAGCTGGCCTACATAATTGACCGGGCTTATGAACGGGGAATGAAAGTCGTTTTAAACCCATCCCCTTTGACGCTTACCTGAAAGAATGTGATATGTCAAAGGTAGCAGTTTTTATGATGAATGAGATTGAGGGCAGGGAGATTACTGGGGAAGAAGATCCGGAAAAGATTTTAAAAGCAATGGCAAAGCTCTATCCATACTCAGAGGTGGTTCTCACCCTGGGAGGGGACGGGGCCGTGTACACGGATTATCAGAGAACCGTATCACAGCCCATTTATCCCGTCAAGGCTGTGGACACCACGGCGGCGGGAGATACCTTTACCGGATATTTCATAGCCGGGCTTCTGGAGGGGCTTCCTATGGGAGAAAACTTGGACCGGTGTGCAAGGGCTTCCTCTATTACTGTATCCAGAAGGGGCAGCGCCTTCCATTCCGCTACTTGCTGAGTTATAAAAGCAGCACTTACAGAGTAAAGGAAAATGAATATCGCAGTATGGAATGTTACCTTTCATACTGCGGTGTTTTTATTTTGAGAGAAAATAAACCTACGATGTATACTATTACACAAAGCGTGAAAATACCTCGCCTAGTGTGAAAACTGTGCAATACTGACAAAAATCAGACAATGCGGAGGAAAGCTATTGCTTTTAGCGGGAAAAAGGAGTAGGATAGTATCAAATGATAATATAATAATTACATATGATACAAAAACAGTTTTCGGAAAACTATTTAAATTACAAGATTGTTAAAGATGGAGGAGAAGCATGGACAAACAAGAATTGGAAAAAATTATTACTTTGGCAGTGGAGGAAATTGTAAGTCAGTCTCCAAAACAGAAATCGGAAATGCAGGCATATGTAATCGATGAGAAGAGACGGATGAGGGTGACCACGGTACCTCAGCCGGTCCCCCACAGAAGATAATATCATTGTTTCGATAAATTTCTCTTCCATCTGCGGAACGGATTTCCGGACTTTTATGAAGGGAAATGAAAAGATCACACCTCCAAGGGTGTTAGGGCACGAATCAGCAGGGGTGATTATCCATGCCGGACGACTGGCTAAACAGAAAGGATTTCAGGTGGGAGACCGCGTCACAGTTGCACCGGCTGTAGGCTGCGGAGAGTGTTGGCCCTGCAGTACAGGGCACACGAATATGTGCAACTCCCTAAAACCATTGGCTTTCAGTATGAGGGTGCTTTTGCGGAGAAAATGGAGATTCCAAAACAGGCCATTGAGATGGGCAATGTGATCAAAATCCCAGAAAATGTGTCCGATATGTCAGCAGCACTGTCAGAGCCGGCGGCCTGTGCCCTGAATGCGCAGACCTATCTTAACATCGGGCCGGAGGACTTTGTTTTGATCTATGGGAGCGGTTATATTGGATGTATCCACGCTGAACTGGCCAGGATCGCAGGTGCCAGGAAAGTAATTATGGTGGAGATTGCAGAACCGCGGGCAAAGATCGCCAGGAGATGATACCGGATATCACACTCATCAATCCCAGGGAACAGAATACAGTGGAGGAAGTGATGAGACTGACAGAGGGACGGGGGCCAATGTGGTGATCACAGCCCTGTCCGTGCCAAGTGTTCACACAGAGGCTCTCGAAGTTGCATCCAAGATGGGGCGAATCAGCCTGTTTGGTGGAATAGCAGGCGACGGCAAGGGCTATCTGGACAGCAATTTGATTCACTACAAAAGAGCTGTCCGTGCACGGTGTGCACGCCACAACCGCAGCTCTTATGAGGGAGATTATGGGATATGTTTCCGCAGGCAAGATGAATCTGGAAAAGTACGTTACCCGTGTTTACCCACTGAGTGCGATTGAAGAAGGATTTTGCTGTATCCGAGATGAAAACGCTATGAAGATCTTGATATCACCTAAAACCAGAGAGGAATGAGTATGGCATTGACACAGGAAGAGATTCGTAAAATCGTAGAAGAGGCGCTGGCCAGTTATGTTCCGGTGCTAAACCAGGAGCAGGAGGAAGATAGCAGTCAAATGGGCATCTTCAGGGAGCTTGAGGATGCCATAGCTGCAGCTGGGATCACGCAAAGAGAGTGCAGGCAATGCCTCTTGATCTGAGGGAACAGGTAATCAAAAACATAAGGCTCAGGACCAGAGAAAATGCAAAGCTGTTTGCAGAGCTGGCAGTAAAAAGAAACAGGTATGGGAAATACCAGAGATAAAATAAAAAAGCATTATCTGGTGGCAGACAAAACGCCGGGTACGGAGGATTTGGTGACAACGGCATGGAGCGGTGACCGGGGGCTGACCCTGGTGGAAAGCGGCCCGTTCGGAGTCATTGGAGCTGTTTGCCCCTGTACCAATCCCTCTGAAACCGTGATATGCAACACCATAGGAATGTTTGCGGCAGGAAACACAGTGGTTTTCATGCCTCACCCTGCCGCCAAGGAGGTTTCCAACAGGGCGGTCGATATGGTAAACCGGGCCAGTGTTGAAGCGGGCGGTCCTGCCAATATCGCGGTAGCCGTGAAAGAACCGACCATGGAGATTAGTCAGAGGGTGTTCAGACATCCGGATATCAGTCTTTGGTGGCAACAGGCGGTCCGGGGTGGTGTCTGCTGTCCTCTCCTCCGGAAAGAGAGCCATGGGTGCAGGGGCAGGGAATCCTCCGGTGCTGGTGGATGAGACGGCGAATATCCCTAAGGCTGCAAAGGATATTGTAGACGGCTGTACCTTTGACAACAATCTTCCCTGTTTTACGGAGAAGGAAGTGATCGCAGTTGATAAAATCGCAGATGAGCTGATTTATTATATGAAACAGGCGGGATGCTACCAGGCCACCGCCCATGAGGTGAAAAAAGCTGATAGGGACCGTGTTTGGACAGAAAGATGGAAAAAGGACATTAAACCGGCAGTGCGTGGGGCGGAGTGCAAAAGCGCTGCTCGAAAAAATTGGAGTAACTGTGGGGAGGAGGTCAGGTGCATTATCTTTGAGGGTGATAAGACAAATCCGTTGATCTGGGAGGAATTGATGATGCCTGTACTGGGAATCGTGCGGGTGCCAAATGTAGAGGAGGGCATCAGAGCGGCAGTGGAGCTGGAGCATGGAAACAAGCACAGCGCACACATGCATTCCACCAACATCCACAACCTGACGAAATTTGGAAAAGCCGTAGATACCGCAATCTTTGTGAAAAATGCACCGTCCTATGCAGGTCTCGGCTTTGGGAGTGAGGGCTACACGACCTTTTCCATTTGCAGCCGTACCGGGGAAGGACTGACCTCAGCGATATCATTCACAAAGAGCAGACGCTGTGTGATGAGCGACGCTCTCTGTATACGTTAATTTTTTTTTGATCTTGCAGTATCAAAAGTTCATTGTAATCATACAAAAGATAATCGGGCGAAAAGAGGGAATGCAGGCGTATCTCTGCATTCCCTCAGAACTCTCTATATTTGCAGCGTTGTTACAAATCAAAGAACCAGTCCTTTTTTTTCCTGGTAGGTTTCTTTTTAGGAGCTTCCCTCCTGGGCTGCTGGTGGTTGGGTATATTTGCCGGCCCTGCATTCTGAAGGGGAGGCTGAACCGGTGGAACCTGTTTTCTCTGATGTGGCTCTCTCTGGCTGGCAGGGTCCTTCAGGCCCCAGTCGTCTGCCAGCGCGTCATTTTCCGGATAGTAAGCACGATTCCTTCCGGCAGCTGATTCGTTATTGAATACGTCGGATGGATCGATTCTCCAGTCCTCCATATATTCCGGTTCCGGTATCTCCGAGTGAATACTTTGGTCCTGAGGTGCCCATGCACCGGCATCAGCGCCCTGATACCCGTAACCTGGAGAATATGGTGGCGGAGTTGCCTGTGGGCCGTGGTAACCTTGGGGCTGGCTTTGGCCTGTCTGATATGGAGTAGGTCCCTGAGGCTGTGCACTTCTGGGATCATAATAGCTTTGTCCTGGATTTGGAGGAGCACCGTAACGGTTCTGCCCCTGGGATTGCCATAGGGAACGTGATACGTAGTATCATCCATATATTTTACTTTTTACGTCCTTTTACCTTCTTTACCTTTGGCTTTTTGGGTTTGAAAATTGTTTTCCGGCCCGTCCATCCAACAATGCGGACCGCAATTCCCAAAAACACTCCTACACTGTCAATGCACACATCCTTCACTGAGGGGCTGCGGCCTGCAACAAAGGACTGATGATACTCATCCCCGCAGGCAAACCCAACACAGATCAAGCCGGCCACCAGCATCAGCAGGATACCGTGGAGGCCGTACACATATAATGGAAAGGACACGGCCACAGCCAGTGCAAAGTATTCTGTCATATGTGCGAGTTTTCGGGTGATAAAGTTGATTTTATTGGCCCATTCATCGATCTGCCAGGTTTCCAGATTTCCATCGAAGACATAATCGGCAGTTTCTACTATTTTATAGCTGACTTTATAGCTGAGCTGTGAGGATACGTCGCCTGTCTGACCGGAAAAGGAAAAATCATATACATCAGCAGCAGGGCTGGTATAAAGGACAATGGTTTCAAAATTGTTCTGATCATAATATTCTCCTCCGTTTTTTCTATCCTATCATAGCATTTCGTCTTTTGTGTGTCCAGAGAATTAATGAAAACATCAGAAACATTAATATTTTGTGAAATAGAAATATGGATTGTTACTGTGAACAGTAACTATGACTTTTTAAAATATTGAGCGAAAACCTGAAAAAATTGAAAAGAAATGGTACAAATAGTATAATATAGAAAAAAATGCAGGGAGGTAATGATTATGAATACGAAAAAAGATTTGCAACCTTTGTGGGAATACTTTGCTTTATGGTTTTGCTCTGCGGGCTGAATGTATCGGCTGAATCTATCGTGAATTCAGGAACCCTAAAACTGCCTTATGACAGGATCAGCGGAGTTTTTACTGAAGAAAACAATGCGGCAAAGTATTATAAAGTGGTTATCAGTATCCGGGTTGCCTGAAGGTGGATTTTATGGCAGAGTATTACCAGAGACTTTTGCTTCTGTCCGCAAGCGGAGAGGAGTTGAGATCTTCCGACAGGGATATCAATGATTCAGTGACAAAGCCATCAGGAGATTAATTATTATTTGAATCCTGGAACCTACTATGTAGGCTTTGGAGCTCTAAGAGGACTCTTTATTACTACACCACATGTGGGCAGCTATACCTTAACTACTTCATTTCAGGCGATTGCCTGTGACGAGACGGAGAGCAATGACACTCTGTTTACAGCGAACCCAACGACTGTGGGGCGAACAATGAGGGGAATGATTGCGGTCGGAGATGAAAAAGACTTCTATAGAATCCACGTGGGGAAGGGAAAGTATACCTTGGCCTATTCTGCTGATTTTGATATAGAAGTGAAAGTTTATACAACCAGCGGAGATGAAAAGGGATCGTTTTACCAAGATGTGGATTCCTCACTGGGGTTGGCAGTGGACAGCGATCATATTGAGTTGGACAGCGGAACCTATTGTGTTCTTGTTAAGGCTAGGAGGGGGAATACTGGGACTTATCAGTTGACAGTTAAAAACTTCACTGGTATTCCAATCAGTAAAGCTTCCATATCGAATGTAAGCAGGCAGACCTATTCCGGAAGAACCATTACACCCTATGTATCCGTAACATATAATGGAAGAACACTGTCAAAAAGGAAGAGACTACAATATAGTTTATAAAAAGAATAGGAAACCTGGAAAGGCATCCATTGTAATCCAGGGAATCGGAGATTACAGTGGGACAAAAACAAAAATTTTGTGATTGTGCCAAAAAGTCCGATACTTAAAACAGTACGCAGGCTGGGAAACAGAAAGGGCAAGGTGGCGTTTAGCAAATCGTCTGGAGCCAGCGGATATCAGATATGGTACAGCTCAAACTTTAGAACATTTAAAAAATAACGACCAAAAAGAGATCTTATATCTTGAAAAAACTTAAGAAGAACCGGTATTATTGTGTAAAGGTGCGTGCTTATGTGAAGATAGGTAAGAAAAAGTATTACGGTCCTTTCAGTTACAGCAGTAGTGTCTGGATGTAGTTTTTAATTATAAGCAGCTCTGTTGCCTATCTTTTATTGGGAGCAGGGCTGTTTTTTGAATAAGTTAAGCATTTTTAAAATTCCATGTATACTATTACAAAACAGAGGAATACTTGAGAGGCGGCGGAAATATTTAAGAAATACGGAAAAAAATACAAAAGTACGAGAAATCCCTCAGAAAAGGCCTTGACATGGGTAATGCTGAACAGTATAATGATGAAGTGTGCGTGAAAGTACATTTCATTTTTATGCGCATATCAAATAAAACTTTTTCAGCAACCACATTCTAACAGGAGGTGAAAGAAATGCCAACATTTAATCAGTTAGTAAGAAAAGGCCGTCAGACATCTGAAAAGAAAGATCGCCAGAGTTCGTCTCTCAAACGGAATCGAAGTTACTAGCTACATTCCGGGTGAGGGACATAACCTTCAGGAGCATAGCGTTGTGCTTATCCGTGGTGGTAGAGTAAAGGATTTGCCAGGTACAAGATACCATATCGTTCGTGGTACATTGGATACAGCAGGTGTTGCCAAGAGAAGACAGGCACGTTCCAAATACGGTGCCAAGAGACCGAAAAAAAGACGCTAAGAAATAAAAAAGTTACAGACTTTTAACAGGCGAAACAGTAATAGAACAATTTTAATCGTATCACAAACAGAACTAACTGTTGTGCCGTATTCTTATTTACCAGTGGTTGCGGGTTAATATAGAAGTTCGAGCATGCGATACACAGTAGAACGACACATGTGAGTACCGATTTGAATTAATTTTTCCAATGATTAAGGAGGGAAGTAACGTGCCACGTAAAGGACATACTCAAAAAAGAGATGTTTTAGCGGATCCGCTATACAATAATAAAGTGGTTACCAAACTTATCAATAACATCATGTTAGATGGCAAGAAAGGTGTAGCTCAGAAGATCGTATACGGAGCATTCGAAAGAGTTGCTGCGAAAACTGACAAGCCGGCTATCGAAGTATTTGAAGAGGCTATGAACAACATCATGCCTGTTCTGGAAGTAAAAGCTAGACGTATTGGTGGTGCTACGTACCAGGTACCTATCGAGGTAAGAGCTGATCAGTCGTCAGGCATTCTAGCACTTCGCTGGATCACCTGTATTCCCGCAAGAGAGGCGAGAAGACCATGGAGGACAGACTGGCAAATGAGCTTCTGGATGCTATGAACAACACCGGTGCATCTGTTAAGAAGAAAGAAGACATGCATAAAATGGCAGAAGCTAATAAGGCATTTGCTCATTACAGATTCTAAAGGGGAAATCCAATTGGCTGGAAGAGAATATCCATTAGAGAGAACCAGAAATATCGGTATTATGGCGCATATCGATGCTGGTAAGACCACTTTAACAGAGCGTATCCTATATTACACAGGTGTTAACTATAAGATTGGTGATACTCACGAAGGTACTGCTACCATGGACTGGATGGAACAGGAACAAGAGCGTGGTATTACCATCACTTCAGCCGCTACTACCTGCCATTGGACACCGCAGGAACAGTGCAAACCGAAAAAAGGTGCACAGGAATATCGTATCAACATCATTGATACCCCAGGCCACGTTGACTTCACCGTAGAGGTAGAACGTTCTCTGCGTGTACTTGACGGCGCTGTCGGCGTTTTCTGTGCAAAAGGTGGTGTAGAGCCACAGTCTGAGAACGTATGGCGTCAGGCTGACACTTACAATGTACCTCGTATGGCATTCATCAACAAGATGGATATCCTGGGTGCAGACTTCTACAATGCTGTAGATCAGATCAAGACCAGACTTGGAAAGAACGCTATCGTTCTGCAGCTGCCTATCGGTAAGGAAGATGAATTCAAGGGAATCATCGATCTGTTCGAGATGAAGGCTTACATCTATAACGATGATAAGGGTGATGACATCTCTGTAGTAGATATTCCGGAAGATATGCAGGACGAAGCAGAACTTTATCATACAGAGCTGGTAGAGAAAATCTGCGAACTGGATGATGAGCTGATGATGGAATATCTGGAAGGTGAAGAACCATCCATCGACGCACTGAAAGCTGCACTGCGTAAAGGAACCTGCGAATGTCAGCAATTCCTGTATGCTGCGGTACTGCTTACAGAAATAAGGGTGTTCAGAAACTTCTGGATGCTATTATCGATTTCATGCCTTCTCCTCTCGATGTACCGGCTATTAAGGGTGTTGACGAAGAAGGCAATGAAGTTGTCAGACATTCTTCTGATGATGAGCCGTTCTCTGCACTGGCATTCAAGATCATGACAGACCCCTTCGTAGGTAAGCTTGCTTACTTCCGTGTGTATTCCGGTACTCTTAATTCCGGTTCTTATGTACTCAATGCTACTAAGGACAAGAAGGAACGTGTAGGACGTATCCTGCAGATGCATGCGAACAAGCGTGCAGAGCTGGAAAAGGTTTACTCCGGTGACATCGCAGCAGCAGTTGGTTTCAAGTTCACCACTACCGGTGATACCATCTGTGATGAGCAGCATCCTGTAATCCTTGAGTCCATGGAGTTCCCTGAGCCCGTTATCGAGCTGGCTATCGAGCCTAAGACCAAAGCCGGTCAGGGCAAGATGGGTGAAGCTCTTGCAAAACTAGCAGAAGAAGATCCTACTTTCCGTGCTCATACCAATCAGGAAACCGGTCAGACCATCATCGCCGGTATGGGTGAGTTGCATCTGGAGATCATCGTTGACCGTCTGCTTCGTGAGTTCAATGTAGAAGCTAACGTAGGTGCTCCTCAGGTTGCTTATAAAGAGACCATCACAAAGGCCGTAGACGTAGACAGCAAGTATGCTAAGCAGTCTGGTGGACGTGGTCAGTACGGACATTGTAAAGTTAAGTTCGAGCCTATGGATCCAGAACGGAGAAGAAACATTCTTCAAGTTTGAGAATCTACTGTAGTTGGTGGTTCCATTCCTAAGGAATACATCCCCGCAGTAGGTGAAGGTATTCAGGAAGCAGCTCAGGCTGGTATCTTGGGTGGATTCCCTGTACTGGGTGTTCATGCGAATGTATATGATGGATCCTATCATGAGGTCGATTCCTCCGAGATGGCATTCCACATTGCAGGTTCCCTGGCATTCAAGGAAGCAATGCAGACAGCTCCTGTACTGCTTGAGCCTATCATGAAGGTTGAGGTAACCATGCCGAGGAATATATGGGCGATGTAATCGGTGACCTGAACTCCCGTCGCGGCCGTGTAGAAGGGGTATGGAAGATATCGGCGGCGGAAAGATGATTCGTGGATTCGTTCCGTTTGCTGAAATGTTCGGTTACGCAACAGACCTCGTTCCAGAACCCAGGGTCGTGGTAACTACTCCATGTTCTTTGATAAGTATGAGCCCGTTCCTAAGAACGTTCAGGAAAAGGTTCTGTGCTGCAAAAGCAAAATAAGCATTAAAATCAAAATTTTGAAAAATTTTTTGAAAAAAATCTCTGATTTGAAATATAATCAAAGATAGCCTAGTGTTGGAAATAAAAACAAAAAAAAAAAGGCCGGTTTAACATATTTTTTAAGGAGGACTTATAATGGCTAAAGCTAAATTTGACAGAACAAAGCCCCATTGTAACATTGGTACCATCGGTCACGTTGACCATGGTAAAACTACTCTGACCGCAGCAATCTCCAAGGTTCTTGCTGCAAGAGTACCTGGTAATGAAGAGGTTGATTTCGAGAACATCGATAAGGCTCCAGAAG
>VOFB01000998.1_pt1 | contig 66000 bp, 70 predicted proteins | sample 5384141 | NCBI WGS metagenome assembly VOFB01 (sample SAMN12384721, study PRJNA508395) | human gut metagenome | isolation source: healthy gut A | host: Homo sapiens
GACTTTCCGAACTCTGCATAACATCTTCTGCCGTACCGCTACTTTCTACTTGAATGATAGCCAGTAGCACATTGACATACTCGGAAATGCCGTATTCTCTGGCGTATTTTTCTACCATAGGCTGATGTTTCAAGACTTCTGCGGATAGGTTCATACCCGTAATGCCAGAAGAAAAATTGCTGTTCTCGTCGTCGCTGTCCGCACTAATGAGGACACCAAAGAAAAGTACCAGAGAAAAGAGGATAGGAAACAGACTGCCGATAAGAGCGATATGTTTCAGTTTCATTTTTTCTTCTGTCCTTTCTTCGTTACAAGGTTACGAGTTTTCTCTGTGGTCTGCTGGTTCTTCTGGACGCTCTGTGTCTGCTGAACCTTTGTCCTGCGGTCTTTGGTGTAATTCTGACGTGTTTCCTGCGATACCACTTTCTCTACATTCTGCCTATGTGCTGGCTGTGCCGACTGGCTCGTTTTTCTATCAGAAGCACCAGAAGATAACGGACGCTCTTTGATAACAGTTGTCTTGACTGGCTCACTTGCTTTTGAAGTTGGAGCTGTGGCAGGGCGTTTGACTTCCTGCATTTTTCCACACTCGGCTTTGGAATGGTTGAAGCTGTGGCTGGTCGCTCATGGGGACGGGTAGCTCCCGTTGTCGCTGATCCGTCAGCCTTTCGCTGTGCCTGCCTTGCTTCTTGTGCCTTTTGAAGCTCCATACGCTTATCTGCGATATTCTGTCTATGCTGTTCCCGTTTTTCCATCGTCCCGACTGTCTGGACTGCTGTTCCTGCACCATACCACGCTTGAAGTCGGACACGCTGGACTTTGCCTTTTCCTTTGCGGAATACACCGCATAAGCGGTCTGTGTCGGCATATCCTTGATGTTTTCTTTGACAGCATTTGCTTTGTCTTTCACTTTATTTTTCGTATCTAAGACAGCACCCACCTTTGAGCCTGCACGCTGTCCCATGCTGGAAGTGATATTGCCCCGATTTTCTTTAGAAGCTGTATTTTTTCTTTCGGCTCGCTTATTAGCAACGGCACTTCCAGCCACCGCACCAGCCACACCGCCCGAAATACCGCCAGCACTTACCGCCCTTGCAATACGGTGTTCCATACGCCTAGCTCGATGTCGCATAAACAGATATGGTCTGCGGAATATCCTGCGTCCCATGTTTTGACTGTCGTTAGCGTTTAAAGAGAACATACTCATTAAGTCGCCCAGCTTCATGTAGATACCAGCGAAACATACTATCTGCAAGAACGCTACCATAAAGAACGGATAGTCTGTGGAGATGTTATAAAACATACTGGAAATGCTGAACGCCACCGTTACAATGAGCGTTATTCCTGCCCGTGTCATTATGGTATTAAATACCCTCACGATTTGCCATGCTTTCATAGCTCGGTATCATGGAAAGTAAAAAACTGATAGGCAAAAACATTGCAAAGATAATAAAAAGTATCTGGCTGAACAACATCATGCCCGTAAGCAAGAATACAAATATCGTGATACCCAAGTTAAAGAACAAGAGGAAGAACACCATACCCAAACGGTTCACGACCTGCGGTATTGTCAGATTGTTATTGTCGTTGTCCTCGATTTCTGTTTTCACGACTTCCTCTCTGGTTTTCCCGTCCTCGTCCTCTGGACTTGCCGATACGAGAGCTTCTACACGGTCTGTCCCGATTTCTTCTGCGTTGCTGTTCCCGAATTGAAGCAAGAGCCACGGCTGTTCCACTTGAATAGAAAATAAGCTGTCCCGTATCAAGTCCACGCTGTCCTTGCCCTCGCTGTCGGAGTTGGGGAGCATGATTTTTGTTCCCAAGTCCAAAGAAGCGGTACTGATGTCTGATGAAAATTCATTTATCTTCTTGATATAGTCGGGAGCGTAGGCAATAAATGAAGCGGACAGCACGAACACCACCACAAAGTTGATAACAGCGTGAAGTGCCTTGCTGGTTTCCCGTTTAATCAGTCCCGTATAAGCAACATACATTCCCACGACTAAGATAATGAGAAGCAGGAAACCGACATAGAAGCCCGTAGAAGAAAAACCGTTCTCGCGTTACACCTGCAAGGGTCTGTATGCTCTTTCCGATACTGTCTGCCATATCGTTAATAAAATCAAGTTTATAGGCTTCCTGCACCACATAGCCCGTGGCATTGCTTAAATAAAGGCTTATCGTCCAGACAAAGTTGGTAATGCAGTAAAGCCCGTACTGCACCGATTTTCCAATCCCGTCCAGCCAGTTCCACGGCAACCATGACCAGCTATTGTCTACATAAAAATCAAGCTGGTAGTTGGAAAGGGGATATTTTGAGTAAAGATTTTCTGCGTTTATGGTATCGTCCACAAGCCCCGTTGCATGAGCCACCGTCCCCAAAAGTGAAAGCAGGATAAGGGAGAGCACCACCACGAACAGAGCCATTTTGCGAACGTGAAGTATCTTCCTTTTTGTGAACACACCTTTTATCCTTTCTTTCATCACTCCACCTCATTTCTCTGTACGGGCGGTCTGGTATCAAAGGCATGTAGCAGTTCTTCAAAAACGGGGTGTATCTGTACCACACCGACACGCCCGTATAAGTCCTGCAATAAGCATTGTCCATTCTCCAAATCACGAAGCCGTTTCTGGTTGTTTCTCATCGTCCTTGTCGATACCAAAAAATTCTAAGGTCTGTTTTATCTCGTTGATGTCGGTAGTACGGAAAGCGAACTTTAAGCCGATATTGTTTTTCAGACTTTCCTTTGCCACGTCATAGGCAGACTGGGTAACGAAATAAACGCCTGCCTGCATAGCTCGTCCAGCACGAACCAGCTTGTTAGAAGGTTTCGCCTTGTGCCACATTTAAGAACGCCCACGCTTCGTCTAAATCGACAATCTTAAAAATGCTTCTGTCCGAATGGATAAAATCAAGGGCAAAGGTACTAATCACAATCAGCATAGACACCGACAACAATTCAATAGTCGTGTATTCTTCAAAGTGGTATCCTTATCTGGCAGTACAAGGTCTGCTACTTGAATGATATTGAGCTGATTATCTAAACTGATAGCATTTTCCACCGTACCGTCCGAAAACAGCAGATGTGCAAAGTCGTAGTCCGTGAAGCTGTCGATATGGTCTGCGATATTTCTTGATATGGGTGTATCTTCACGGCGTAGCTCGTCTATCACATGGAGCAAGCCCCGACTGTCGCTATGGGTAACGGAGCGTACCGCTTTACGAAGTACGGGGAATTTTTCGCCGTCCCTAGAGGAAATACCCGTTAAAAATGTCAAGATGTCGATTGCCAGACTTTCAGCGTCTTTTACATTCTTCATAATCACGAACGGGTCAAGAAGTCCTGCATTGTCCTTATCGCTGGTAAGGTTTACGATATTGATTTCATGGGCGATTTCTGGGAGTGTTTCTTTCCAGTTGCCACGCTCGGCTTTGGGGTCTAAGATGACTGCTTGTCCCCCAAAGAAAACCGCATAATACACCAGAAGATTGTTGCAGAACGACTTACCACCGCCAAGCGAACCGACAAAAGCAGAAGCAAGGGCATTTGTAACTGTGCCTTTTACGCCCTGCGAAGCTAAAGACGGTTGCAGGTACACATTTCTTCCCGTATCAACAGAATAGCCCATATAGATACCCGTGTTTTCTCCTAACTGCTGTGTCGCACCAAAGCCAAGCCCAGCTAGAAATCTGATTTTACATACTGCACATAATCATTGATATATCGCTTGCTGGCAGGAAGAAATTCAGAATGAAGCCCCAGCATATCCCCAGCAGGACGCACCAGCTTGACATTGAGGTCGTCGTAAAAGTCCTTGACTTCATCACAACGGCGTTTCAGCTCGTCAAGATCGGGTGCAGACACCCGTATGACGTAGCTTAACTTATACATACTTTCTTTGCTCTGGTCTAAATCCGTTTCCAGCTCGTCCACGCTGTCTAATGCGTCCACCACATTTGAGCTGGTTTCACTTCCTGCTTGATAGGCGTGATTGTCAAGGTCTTTCAATTCCTTTTTCTTGTTGCGGACTGTGGTTAATGCTTTTCGGTTCTCCACGATTTCTACATTCATGGAAGTATCAACGGGGAATGTGAATTGCTGTTGCTGGAAATAGAAGATTTCACTTGACGGAAAGTCAAGCTCCCCGACAATCGCATTGACGGTAAAGTAGGACACATAGCTTTCCTTGTCCTCATGCTCCAATCGTAAATACCGCTGGCTTTCCTCAATTACACATCTTGTCGGACGGATAAGGTCATAGTATTTTATCAGCGTTTCTTTCTTATAATTCTTCTTTGGTAACTGATACTCATAATCTTCATAAGCGATACCGTCCCTGCCGTAAAGATGTTCCATGAGATACCCAAAATCGTGGATTTCCAAGCGACGCACCTTAAAGCGACGGGAGATTTTATTTTCCAGTAACTTTTCCATTTTCATGTAACGATTGATTTCATCATTCGGCATGGAAACAAAGTCATTCATCAGCGTGTGGTTCACTTCATGGAGAAATTCTGTGAACGTCAGCCACACCGATTTTTTGATGTTCTTCAGATTGAGCTGTTCTTCCGTAACCATGAGCTTAAAGCCAAGAAAAAAGCGGTAGTCCACTTGATTGTCCCCAATCATAGATACTAACGCTTCGGTCTGTTCGTCTATCTTCTGGCAGGCAACTTCCTTTAATTTTCCAGTTACCAGCTTCTTTGACTGTTCCTGCATACTGCGTATTGAGCTTTCTGTGGCAATCTGCAACGCATGAATTTTACCCTCACGGGACTGTGCGATAAGCTGGCGAAAGCTGTCATGCACGATAAATTTCTGCTCTGCGGATAGAAAAGAATAGTTGTACGGTATCAGCTCATAGTAAGCGAACACCTCATTGTCCTTGTTCCAGACAAGGTTATTGTCAATATATTTTATCGGGAACATAGTTCACACTCCTTACTGCCGTGATTGTTTCATTCAATATCTGCTTATGCAGTTTTACGGCTTTTCCTGCATAAGTGATTTTTGGTCGCAGGGCATAGGTTATCTGTGATTTCAAAAAGCTGTACGGCTTCTTTCCGTCAAAGGTTTTCTGCGACATGAACCAAGTGAGAGCAACGGGAATACCGAAGTATTTGAGAAATGCTCCCTCAATCATGGAAAGTGGGGGAATATCCCCAAACAGAATGATGATAAATTCCGTAATCACAAACCATGTAATCTGTGTAAAAGTAACGGGAAAGGGCAAGTTAAAGTCATTGATTGCATACAAGACTTTTTCCACGTTCCAGATACCCGTATAAGATTTAATCTTTTTCAAGTTCTTTCAACTCCTTTCGTAAGTTCTTCAAAGAGGAAAGGACAGCCATTTTCAGACTGTCCCTCAAAAGAGAAATACGCTGTCAGTAGCAACAATGCTTGTCGCTGATCTTCCAGCGTTAATATGGTATCTCGCACATACCTCGGCTTGTTTCAATGAAGCAACCGCCCATATCCAAATCTCGCCCGTAGGCTTCATAGTCAATGTAGTTCTGTAAGCTGGGTGGAATGTCCCCTAGTGCCTGTAATTCGTCTATGTAGTAGTAGGCAACGTCTGTCATGGTTTCACAGTCGGGATAATAATAAATATCGTCCTTATGTTCCACGACTTCTTCCAGCGTCCCGTAGTGGCTGATAAATTCGTCCAGACATTCTACGATATAGTCGGGAAGTTCCTCTATCATTTCATACATCTCATTGAGTTCTTCAATGGAAACATACTCGCCAATCGCAATCGGAAAGTTGTCGGTATCATGGATTGCGTATTCCTCATACTGTTCATTCAAGCCGATTTTTTCTTTCACATCTTCCTCGTCAATAGGAAAAGTGAACCAAGCACCGACTAAATAACCCTCATTGTATTTGCCAAGATTAGCAATATAAACCGCCATATCATCAATCATAAGCACCACCTCATTTCCTACTCTGGCAGTTCAAAGATACCGTGTTCCGTTACTAAAAATTTCCCGTGTTCCTGCAAGTGAGAAGCGTAGGCTTCAAAATCAAATAATATTCTTTACAGTCCTCGGATAAATGCTTAAATGTCGGGTCATTCATCAGCTTTTGCCTTGCAACATCAATCATGCTTTTGCAGTCGGGATAAACCGTAATCACGTTCCTGCAAATATAAAGTGCTTCTAAATTCTCAAACACCGTAAGAAGTGATACATATTCTTCCTGCATATCGCTTGAAAGCTGGCGGTACATAAAATCTAATTCGTTGAGCTGGTACACGCTTGTATGTTCGTGGACTTCATCAGCATAGGGCAGTACCTTTTCGATAATGCGGTACTCTGTGCTTTCTGCACCGATACCTAGCTTTTCTTCAAACTCTGCAACATCTATCGGCAGGTCGAACCAGTATGATGTTGTTTCTTCGCCAGTTGTTCCTCTCGTTTCCACCAGCACTCTTGTTTCCTGCATTGTTCTTCACGTCCTTTCTGTTGTTTCATCACATCTTGTATGGTCTGGTACGACATACCAAACACATACTTTGAAAAATCTTCTAACTGTCTTTCTTCATAATTGGCAGGGTTCAACCGTTTCATTTCCTGCCACACCTTACGCTTGTAAGAGGGCAGGTCAGAAAGATATTCACAGCCGACTTTTACCTGCATATCCTTAAAAATATCGTTCATTTCATCACTCCAATCTGAAATTTAAGATAAGAAAAAAGCAGTCAATCCTAAGACTAACTGCCTTTTTGTGTAAATATTTTTGTTAGCACTAGAGAAAAATTCTCCAGTTGAATAATAATTCTCCTAAAACTGCAAGAGTTAAATATACAATAGGTTCTAGTTTAGAAAGAGAAATAGATTTATGGTTAATATTTTTAAATAACCTTTTTGTCAATTTCCAAATAAAATATCCAATAACTGCCCCTAGCGTATTCATCATTAAATCATCAATATCTGTATTTCTCCGATTGAATGCAAAGTTCAATGGATAATGAAAAACCGAAGCCTATCATAAAAAAATTTTCAAAGGATTTCTGTATTCATTTCCAAATTTTTAAAAAACCATTCATTTACGACAGTTTAAAACATTTTCTTTCCAAATGAAAAAAATTGTTTAAATATCCCAAATAATCATTTTTCCTAAATCTATTTGAAGTATTCCAATGCTTTGTCTTTAAACCAGAAATGTTTTACTGTTTTAATTTTTTCAAATTTAGCAACAAAAGGTTTCCATAAACAACTTTTTCTGTATATAAACAACTCATTTAAAAATTCTCCAGTTGAATAATAGAAATTCTTAAAACTGCAAGAGTTAAATATACAATATGTTCTAGTTTAGAAAAGACATCTTTCACACCGCCAGCATTGAATACCAAGCCGACAGCAAGGCAACTACCAAGAAGCCGATAAGTTTGGAAAACTCACGCTTGAAACCTAAGTAGATACCGATAACCACAATCGACATAAGCACCAAGCTCTGTGCATTTGATAAAAACCATTGATACAAATTTTGCCCGAAATTCATTTAATTGTCCTCGCTTTCTTCTAATTGTTTCATTTCACAGTCAGCTTCTTTGCCGACATTCAAAATACACATCAAGACTACGCCGATACCCATTCCCATAGATACCAGCAGGAAGTCTTTTACTAATTCCCACATTTTTATCACTCCTAACTTTCCACCAAATCTTTTGCAGGGGTCGTCTGCTGTTTGATTATCATTTCATGCTTTTCTGTGAGCTTTGCCTGCTGTTCGATTGTTTCCATGTAGTCTGTACCGTTTCCCTTATCAATCTTTTTCAGCATTTTCAAGGTCGGTGCTACCTGCCTTTGTACCCACCGCAATGTACGGTCTAAGGTATAAGGCTCTGGCTTTGTCGTCAGCTTCAAGCTCTGTCTGTTATCGCCGATAAACCAAGCCCAGCGGTCATTGAGTTTCCAGTCATTTTTTCGCTTGTCGGGTTCTTCATCAACAAACCTCACATACTGATTGATGATAGAAAAGGCGGTCTGCTCTGCGTCATAATACGTCAGCAAATCTCGTACTGCATAATAGGCACGTTCATTCTAAGCCGTATCTCAAAACGATTGATAATGTCGGCTTCTTCCAAGAGGTGTCCCAACTTGACGTACTGCTCATAGTCCTTTTCATAGATACAGAAATACACATCTGATTTCAGCGAACCAAGATAAAGGGTACGTCCCATATATTCTCTGTCGTCCTCTCTGTGCTTGATAAGCTCGCCCGACTGATAAAACTTATAACTTCTGGACTTTCCGATATATTCCCGTTTCCTGCATTTTTCCGCAAGCTCTGGAATATCCAAAATGCCCGTATGGTCGTTGATAGCAAGGTCGATACGCTTCATCACGCCACCGTCTACGAGTGCGTCCATGAGAAAGTCATACCAGCTTCTTTGCTGTGCCAGCAGGTAACTTTCAAACTGCCGGCAACCACGCCCCTTTAACTCTAAAAGGACACCTTTTTCTTCGTCAGCCGACGTATAGATAAAGATGTCCCCTAAAGAATAATGCTCCGTATAACTGTAATGTCCGTAATCTTCATGGAGCATATAATTGATATTCAGTTTTAATATATCTTTGATGATGTGCTGTATATCCAGCGTGGGAAAACGAATTTTCACATAATCAAACAGCATGGTAAGCGGTGCTTCTGGATTGAACCTTGCCAGTTCCTTATGCAGAGTTTCCAGAAGCTCCTTTGACGGCTTCATTTTTCCACTTTCTATCTTGTTGAGATATTCCCTTGTGATACCAGAAGCCACCGCCAGCCTGCCTTGTGAGATACCGTAAGCAATCCGTTTCTCCCGTAATTCTTTTATCCATTGTTCTTCATTCAGAACCATACCCCCAATCTGTCAAGTGTGAAGTTTTTTAAGGCGACTTCACAACTGATTTTTACTAGGAAATCATGCCAGAAGCCTTATGTTTCCTATGTTTTTTGTCTATTGTCTATTTGCAAACGTACCCCTCTGTTAGATACCGAGGGGTTTTACCTGCTGGCGTGGCTGACGCCACACCAGCAACGGCTAGTCCGTGCCGTCGCCTTTCGCTTCGCACGTCGCCGTCCCGTCCTGCCTTGCTTGTGCAAGAGAACCGATAGTCTGCAAAAAATCATGTCCTTTCGGGACTAAAGGCGTATAAAATTCGCTTATCACACTTGTTCCCACATCACAATAGCCACGCCCCTTGATACGCTTCTGGAAAAAACTGCTTTTTCACATCTGAACCAAACAGCATACCGTAACCTAATTCGCTGATACGCCCAAGTCCCACACGGAAATTGAAGTTATCTCTGATACCGTCCGAGAAATACTTTGCGTCTGGACGCTGGCAGGCAACGATAAGGAAATAACCTGCTTGTCGCCCTAACATAACGATTTTCTTTAACTGGCTAAGTAAGCTCACGCTTTCTTTCGTCCCCAGCATTTCAAAAAATGCCACATATTCATCAAAGATAAGAAAGCAGGGTGGTAGTCCCAGATAGGCGTAGTTTTCGCCAGTCTTATAGTTCGGGTGTCGCTTCATTTCCTCGCTTCGCTGTACCATTCCCTCATAAAAGGCATTGACGCAGTCTATCATTTCTTCTTTGGTATGATACACATTTGCCATAACTGTCCAAGTCCGCAAGGTCACCGTTCTTCGGGTCTAAGATGTAAAGGACAGCGTTTGTATGCAGTAAGGCTTCAATGAGCGTCAGCAGAAAATAAGTTTTACCGCCACCCGTCCCACCAGCAATCAGAGCGTGAGGGAGTGCGTCATATTCCCAGACAAGATTTTTCATCAGTCTAAGACAGCCGTTTTCTGCCCGTACTTCATCAATGGTAATGCGGTTCGCTATCATATCATAAAGCAGGGTATATTCGATATAGCCGTCATGTAAGGTCTTGTCGGTCAGCTCGCAATACAAGCCACTTTCCAATTTATCCTCTAACCGTAAAAGCTGGTCTTGATATTTCCCAGCGTAATTTCACAGCGGATATGAAGCAGTCCCTTTTCCATTTGATAGTAAATCTTCGGAAACCAGACGATTTTTTCCCTTGATCTGCTTTGCAGGTCAGTAAAAAAACCGCTGTCTTGTACGGTATCGGCTTCATACCACTTATTTTCCAGTATCATTCGTGCCAGCTTTTGACGGTGCAGGAGCTTCTTGAAACTGTCGTAACAGAAGCGGTAATACAGAAAAGCGACCAATGCACAAACACCAGTCGCTATCAGTATGGTTATGAAGTTGTAAGGGGAGAGCGTCAAGCCGTTCTCTAACAAGCTGAAATGCTCCCAATCGGTACGCATGAGCTGTTTCGTATTCAGTAGCGTCCCTGCGGTGTAGGGTTCTGTGGATTGCCTGCGTTCTGGTTGCCTTTATTCTTCAACACAATATCCTCTGCCTTTACATACCAGTCCACATCTGCACCCGTATAGGTTTTTCGTGATACCGTATCGGCTACTGGATTGACAAGCTCCACAACTGCATTGTAAGGAAATTCCCTTAACGGTACTTCTGGCGGTACGGACACGGGGATAATTCCACCATGCAGACTGCATTTCAAATCATAGATACGCTTTTTAAGCTGGGTACTCGGTGTCCCGTCCTCATTCTGTAAGAACACATCACGCACCGCTGTAAATTTTAATTCTCCAAATGTTTTCTCTCTGTCAATAACAAACCCGTTTGATAATCTCATAAATTCTTCACTCCTTTACTTTTCTTCAACTGCTACAATATCATCAGCAAGCAACACATAATCGGTATGTCCCATATCCCCGATTGCGTAACCTCTGCCATATAACTTCGGATTGACAAGTTTCACTTTCTGCTCATACTTGAAATGCTTTTCGCCAGCCTGCACGGGAATTTCCACCACAACATTTTCGCCTTTCTGTACGTCAGAATAAAGGTTATAGCTTCGTCTGGCTAAGACCCTGCGGTTATTTTTATCTCTTTCAAAGACTGGCTCGCTTTCGCCTGCAAATTCAAGAGTTCCAAAAGACTGTGCCATATCTGGCACGACATATTTCATTTCCATATTGTTTTACCTCGTTTCTTTCTATTTTTGATAAGTTTTTTAATTGTGATTTCTTATTCTGGCAGTTCGGGAAATACCAGCAATCCCCCAGATAGTAAAGGGTAAAATAAATGCTTACGCACCCTTGACTATCCGTGTTCTTGCAGGTTGTAGGCAGACAAGCCAGAATAAGCAGAAATCTGCCGTTTGACAGCTTCGGCGGAGAGCGTGATTTTTCTTTCCTCATACCGTTACCGCCTTATGATTTCTTCATTTTACGGCGTTTGTAAAGATATGTTCCAGCCAATCCACCAGCAGACGCAAGCAACATCACAATAAATGCCATTACATTTGTACTGTCGCCCGTTTTGGGACTGTCGCTAGGTCTGTTAGGCTTTTCCGGTGTCGGTGGTGTTTCGGGTTTTTCTGGTTCTTCTGGCTTTTCCTTAAAAGTAATCGTCTGTCCCTCGTCCTCAATATCCTTATGCTCGGTAACTTTCTTCGGCTCGTCTGGATTGCTTAAATCGTACAATTCCTCAAAAGTTACAAGCTGTTTGCCGTCAAGAGAAGTAGCGTCAAAGGTAAAGGCAACTTCCACTTTCATAGTTTCGCTGTCAGCGATAAAAGTGTAATCACTTTCCACACGTTTTCCATTGATAAGAAGCTCTGCATTTTCTTCTTTCAACATCTGCCAGCCCACAAGTTTGTACTGTGTACCGACTTCTAAGCCCTCTAAGGTTACGGTATCAATGATTGTAACGTCTTTTCCTGCTTCAAGTTCTTTGTTACCGTCCTTATCGGTAGCGGTAGTATGAATCTTGATGATACGCTCTGTGATAAGTACGGTTTGCCCGTCGTCCTCAATGTCTTTGTGTTCCGCAACTTTTACGGGTTCGTCTGAATTGCTGAAATCATATAATTCTTCAAAGGTAACAAGGTTTTTGCCACCTAAAGCAGACGCATTGAATGTATAGGAAATTTCCACTTTCATTTCTTCATCATCAGCGACAAAGGTATAATCGTTTTCTACACGTTTCCCGTCAATGATAAGCTCGGCGTTTTCTTCCTTTAACATCTGCCAGCCTTTCAACTGATACTTTGTGCCTTTTGTAAGTCCGTCTAATTTGACAGTATCAACGATTGTAACCTCTTTTCCTGCAAGGATAGTCTTTTCGCCGTCTTTGCTGGTCGCTGTGGTATGAATAGAGATTTCTTTTTCGTATTCATCAGTTAGCGTTCCTAAATCAATCACAAGGTTATTTCTTGATACCACGATTTCAAAAGGTGGGATAAGTTCAAAGCCTTTGTTACTATCGCAACGCATTTCTTCAATGATATAGGTATCATAAGGTAATGCCCCCTTGCTGTCGTCTGGTTCAGAAGTCCCAAACCACACACCGTCCTCACTGGTCTTGCCTGCGTTTGTATTGTGCTTATGAGAAGCCCAGTCAGCAGAAGTGGAAAACTGCCCGTTATCATCAGTTACCACAACATGATTTTCGCCCGTTGTCTTGCTTGTGATCCTAAAAGGAACATCAGCAAGACGCTTATGTGTGCCTGCACCGATTTTTACACCCTCAATATCTCCACGCTTAATCTGATTGTAGATAGAATGGGCTTCGTCGGTTAAGTCCACGATTTTTCCATTTTCTGTGATTGTAAAATCAATCGGTTTTGCACCGTCAGTTAAGTAACCGTCGGGAGCTTCACTCTCAACGATACGGAAATTTCCATAAGGTAAGAGGTCAGAAGAAGTAGAAGCGATACCCTCAATATCTGTACGAATAGTTTTTACGACTTCATTTTTCTTATATAGCTTGCCCTCAACCAAAACAGAATTATCATTTAAGGAAATGATGTCAAAGACAGTATCTTTCAGAGTGGCACTTCCTTGTGGCTTTGTATCGCCCGTTTCTAAATCTCGTTTCTGAATTTTGACACCGCCACGGATAACCTTGTCAGATACGGAAAACTGGTTACTTCCAGATAATACGGCAAGGTCGCCGTCCTCGGTAATCTGTGTTACATATAAGCCTTTTATCTGTTCGGACTTATCGCCAGCCTGCATATATGCACCCTCTAACAAGTAGCCGTTTGGAGCTTTCGTTTCCTCAACGGTTAGCGTTCCAAGTGGAAGAACCGCCTTACCGTCCTGCATATAGAAGCTGTCGCCAGATACCTTGTATGCGTCCGCTAATTTTGTAATGTAGTGGGTTGTCCCGTCGCTATCTGTTTCAGCGATTGTCTTTGTAACCCATGTACGAGTAGCTTCGGCAGGGAGATTGTCTTTATTATAGAAGCCAGCATAATACTTCCATGTAAATTCCGCACCTGCTAGAGAAGCGTTCCCTTGCGGATTGTCTTTCTGTGTTTCCATATCAATCTTGAAAAGCTCAATCAAAGTGTCGGTTACTTTTGGTGTGTCTGATACGTTCAAGTCGCTGTTTCGCCAGCTTTGATTGTCAATGGATAGACTGTCTTATCCACTTTATATCCTGCTGGTGCGGATAATTCCTTGATATAAACTGTGCCAGCCGTTACCTCTGCAACATCTGTATTTCCGTTTTCATCAGTCGTAAGGGTGGCAAGCTGTTTCGTGCAGTCCTTATCAGCAAAGACACCGTATGTTGCACCAGCGATAGAGTAATTCCCGTTACCGTCTGTAATGCTGGTATTACTGGAAGTCTTTTGAAGTTTCGCATTTCCGACATTCAGTTTCGCCCAGAATTGTCCCAATTCCTGCCCCTCGCCAGAGTAGATATAACCGCCACATTCATAGCGTTCTTTATTCTCTTTGACAAAAGCTCTTGCACCAGCGAAAACTTCGTCCTGCGTTGCCTTTGGAATTTCATCATAAGAAGCTCGCACGTTATCACATTGCCAGCCAAGATGTACGCTCAATCTCTGCCAGACTACACATTGTTCCAACAGATAGACTTGCTTGTAGTTAAGTTCCTTGTGAGCTTCGCCATACTGTTTGACATACTCTAAGGATAACGCCACATCTGAAATCTGATCGGCACTCATGCGTGAGCTTGCGTCAGCTCTGGTCTTGTAACCGTTCTTAAAATCTGTATTGATGTCAATACAATAGGCAGTTTCGTCCTCGACTTTCATATAGCCCTCATTGAATGTCGAACCGATAGAACCGTCATTCATTACTTTTTCAATGATACCGACACGCTCTGCACTTTCCGTCCAGTATTGCTTGCTTTCTGCATGGACGGGTGTAGTCGGTAAAGCAGTAACGACAGTTACAAGAGCTAAGAAGCCCGTACACAATCGTTTCCATATCTTTTTCATAAATCTAATGCTCCTTTCATACGATCAGGTGGAAAAGGAAGAAATGAGCATGAGCAGAACGCCGCGCAGAATCGGCCGCGTAGAATCAGATCGTTTCATAGTATCACACCAAATAAATGAGAGCGCCGATTATGAGCGCAAACACCGCAATCAGGCGCAAAAGCGTTTTATCCCGAAAAATGACCTCAACGGGGTCACCGTCGGAATTGCCGTCAATGGTCAGGAAGTATTTAAGACACAGGCAGATAACAAGAGGAACTGTCCAGATCATGTATGTATTTGCCGAGTCTGCACTCCAGAGAGAGTAAAACACGATAGCAAGCGTCAGGCACATGTTCATGTTCTTGTTCAGAAAATCGTCGTTATAGTATTTCAGCACTTTTCGGATCGTGTTTCGCTGCCGGCGCAATTCACCGCGGCGCTTACTCAGCGCCAGATAAAAGGAGATGGAAACAACGGTGAGATAGAGCCAATTTGAAATCACAACGCCGGTGATCGCGGACCCAAAAAGCACACGCAGCAGAAAGCCGGAGACCAGCAGCGCGACGTCCAGAATCGGAACGTTTTTTAACCCGAAACTGTATCCGATGTTGACTGCCAGATAAATAATCATGCAGAGCCAGCCGCTCAGCGGGAACCGTATACCGATGCCGATGACAAGGATCGCAGCCGCAAGAATCGCAGCCATGATCAGCGCAGCGGGAATGCTGACCGCGCCGCTGGCGAGCGGGCGCAGACACTTCGTTGGGTGCTGCCTGTCGGAATCGATGTCCCGGATGTCATTGATAATGTATACCAGCGACGAAAGAAAGCAAAATGCCGCAAAGCCCGCAAGGCCGCTGCAGAACATCTCGCGTTCAAAAAATCGCCCGCTGAAAAAGAGCGGCAGCAGCACCAGAACATTCTTCAAATAATGTTTGGGCCGCAAAAGGCGGATGTAATCTTTCATGATATTACCCCTTTAGAAAATCCATCATTATCCGGCATCATTTTGACGTCTCCTGGGGGACGAACGTGATCGTAAAGTCGTTTGGGGTCTGATAGTAGTAGGCATACTGCATTTTGGACGTGTCCGGTTCCCAAAGCCAGCGGTCGCTTGGATAGGCCTGCACCTCTACCGAGCGTTCGCCCCGGGCAATCGCGTCTTCAATGGCACTGCGCTGCTGCACATCGACCTGATGGAGCGGGTAATAAACGGACCAGTTAAAGACGATAACGGCCGCACATAAAACGGCACAAACCGGGAAAGCAAACTTGAAGTTCAGCTTGAGCCCCGACAGCAGCTCCAGAGCAACGGCCAGAAGAAATACATAGGAAATATATAAGCACCGCGGTCCGATGGGGTTGACAAACAGCAGCGGAAAAGCCGCGCAAAGCGCTGACAGCAAAAAATAGAACGCTTTGCCGCCGATGGCTTTTCGAAGACGGAAAACAGCGATCGCAACGAGCAAAAACCACAGCAGACTGATGCTCACGGTCACCCGATCAGACCACGTTCTGAACAAAAAAGCAGCGCAGCAGCCAACCAAAAGAACAAATCCGATTTTCTCTGCCGCGGTCGGCTTCTGCGCGCGCAGAAGGTATGCGCCGAGCAAGGCGGTGATGGACAGATAGAGGACCGGGCAATCCGCCAGCAAGGCGTGAAACACAGTCCCGCAGTTATTGCGTGCCGACGTGAGCAGTCCGCGCAGACCGTGCGTAGCACCGATCTGGTAGTTTTCCCCCCGGAAAAAGATGTCCAGATAAGACGGCGATGCGAGCAGCAGCGCCGCTCCCATGATGGAACCGATGAGATAGCAAAGCAGCTCAGCCGAGCCCTTTCTGTATCGGACGCATTGATAAATGTTGAGCGCAGCGGCGGAGCATACCACGTAAAACGTAACGTTCTCCACAAACAGCTGCGCGGAAAATGCAACGAAAAATAATGCAATGCTGCGCTTTATGGAGTTGCCCGCGGGCTTCCCGGCCCAGAGCTCCGGGATCAGGCACAGCGCAAGCAAAGCCAACGCAACGGGAGGAACATAGTTGAAATATCCGGCTGCCCACGGGTAGACTTCCCGGAACATGGTGCTGGGCAGAAACAGCGCCAGAGCGGTGCACAGCAGCAGCCCGGAAGCGGTCCACTGTTTCGTGATACGGGAAAGCCAGACCACAAGGAGCAAAAGAATGCCTGCACGCAGCACGTCGCGCACGATGGGCCTGCTCCCGGCGGTGTAAGCAAGGACGTTTCCGAGAATACGTCCGTTGGAGGTGCTCCATTTCTGCGCGACCGTCCGCACCAGATCCTGAACGCTGTGCAGAGACGCGCCCAGCCCCTCCCGGAACCAATCGTCACCCGTGAGTGGAAAAATGCGAAAAAGTAAAAAAAGCAGCACAGCCAAGATCACTGCGGTCACGTAATATAGGGTGTTTGTTTTTTTCTGCACCTGATTTTCCTCCGTTTGATGCAAATTCTCAACATAGTGCGTTGGCACGGCAGCATGGCACGGTGCTCGTGAAACCGTGTCACTGCAATTCACTGCGCCAAAGCGGGTGAATCACTGCTGTGGCAAAGCGATGTCACAAAATGAATCACCAACATGCGCTGCCCCGTTTTGCAGCAGCCAGTCGATTTCCCGGTCAATACAGTGAATGCCCTCCGGGATCATCTCCAGCGGGCAGCCGACATAGCTCAGGCGCAGAAAACGCTGTGCGCTGCCGGTCAGGCTGAACACCGTGCCCGGCATGAGCTTGACCCCCTGCAGACGCAGCCGCTTCCAGAGCAGGACGGCATCAACGGCGTCCGGGATCTGCACCCAAAAAAACACACCGCCCGCCTGCTCCGGATATGGCAGGGACAGATGCTTTGACGCCCGGATCGCCTGCGACATGCAGCGGCGCTTGGACGCATACTGCGCGACCAGCCGCTCCAGATGCGCCGCATACAGCCCGCGCTGAAGATACAGCGCCAGCATCTTCTGCAGGAGCGCGGGGCTCGCAATATTGGCATTGAACTTTGCAAGGATCAGCCGCTTTTCATACCGTCCCGGAACGAGCAGGTAGCCGAGGCGCAGCCCCGGCACGAGCGACTTGGAAAATGAATTTAAATACAGCACGGTGTTGCCGCTGTCCAGTCCACGCAGTGTCTGGCGCGGACGGCCGTTAAACGCCAGATCGCCAAGGCAGTCATCCTCAACGATCGTAAAACTGTTTGCCTGTGCCAGCGCCAGCATCTCCCGACGTTTGCGCTCGCTCCAGCAGACATTCGACGGACATTGAAAGTGCGTCATCGTGTAGTAAAAATCAATGGGTGTCTGGTCAACCACGGCACGAATCGCGTCCATATCCGGCCCGTCCGCCAGTAGCGGTACGGTCACCACCCGCGCACCGGCGCGCTGGGAACAATGCAGCGCGACCGAATAGCTGGGGTCCTCTGCGAGCACGACCGTGTTCTTGCCGACAAGCGCCTTGCAGATGAGGTCGATGCCCTGCTGGCTGCCGTTGACGACCAGAATGTCCTCATCCGCAGCTGCGATACCGCGACTGTACCACTTCACTTCCCTGCGGCAAACCGTTGCAGCCGGGTGCCGCGCGTATTATAAGGAAATCATACCATATATTGTGACGATTAAAATAACTTTTTCAGAAAATCAGAAAAGAAAGGAAACATCATCATGGCTCAGAAAACCTACGCTCCCGCAACGGTCGTCGTCCACGGCAACCACGTGCACAACGACTTCGGCGCACTGTCCACGCCGATCTTCCAGACCTCCACCTTCGTCTTTGATTCCGCCGAGCAGGGCGGCCGCCACTTCGCCGGTCAGGAGAGCAGCTTCATCTATTCCCGTCTCGGCAACCCCACCACCAGCCAGCTCGAGCAGAAAATCGCGCTGCTGGAGGGCGGCGAGGACTGCACGGCGTTCTCGTCCGGCATGGGTGCCATCTCCGCCACGCTGCTGTCGCTGCTCAGCTGCGGCGATCACCTTGTGGCAGACAAAACGCTCTACGGCTGCACGTTCGCGCTCATCCACGAGACACTGCCGCGCTTCGGCATCCACGCCGACAGCATCGACATGACGGACATGACGCAGGTGAAAGCAGCCATTCGCCCGGACACGAAGGTCGTTTACTTTGAGACCATTGCCAACCCCAGCATGAAAGTCACGGACATCGCCGCCGTCGCGGACTACGCGCATGCACAGAATCCGGACTGCATCGTCATCGTGGACAACACCTTCGCCACGCCGCTGCTGGTGCAGCCGCTGAAGCTGGGCGCGGATGTTGTCGTGCACAGCGCGACCAAGTATCTCAACGGCCACGGCGATGTGGTCGCAGGTTTCTCGGTGGCGCGCAAGGAGATCATGGACAAGATCCGCATGATCGGTCTCAAAGGGCATCACGGGCGCGGTGCTCGGTCCGCAGGAGGCGTTTTTGATCCTGCGCGGTCTCAAGACACTCAAGGTGCATATGGACGCCGTCTGCGCCAACACGCAGAAGGTGGTGGACTTCCTCGCCGGCTCCAAGTATGTGCAGAAGGTGTTCTATCCCGGTCTGGAGAACCATCCCGATCACACCGTGGCCACCCGCGAGATGACGCGGTTCAGCGGCGTTGTCTCCTTCGAGATGGGCAGCTTTGAGGAAGCCAAAAAAGTGCTCAACCACGTGCATCTGTGCGCGCTGGCCGTCAGCCTTGGCGACTGCGAGACGCTCATCCAGCATCCGGCTTCCATGACGCACTCCATGTGCACAAAAGAAGAGATCGAGGCTGCCGGCTTCTCGGATCGTCTGATCCGTCTGGCAGTGGGTCTGGAGGACCCCGACGATATCATCGCCGATCTGCAGCAGGCATTTGAAGCTGCGCAAAACCGAACCGATCCAGTAAAAAAACAGGTTTGCGATCGCGAGCCTGTTTTTTTATTTCCTCATTTGCAGCTGCCGGCATCGAGTCCGTCCGCAATGAACATCGCATCCCCAAACGAGAAGAACCGGTAGCGGTTTTCAACGGCGATCTTATATGCGTTGAGGATATGCTCCCGTCCGGCCAGCGCCGATACGAGCATGATGAGCGTGCTCTCCGGCAGGTGGAAATTCGTGACAAGCGCATCCATGCACTTGAATTGATAGCCGGGATAAATGAAAATGTCCGTCCAGCCGGACTGCGCGCGGAGCGTTCCGTCCGCATCCGCAAAGCTCTCGACCGTGCGGCAGGACGTCGTGCCGATGCAGATGACGCGGCCGCCATTGGCCTTTGTCTCGTTGACCATGCGCGCCGTTTCCTCCGGGATGATGCAAAATTCCGAGTGCATCGGGTGATCCTCGATCTCGTCCTCTTTGACAGGTCGGAACGTGCCGAGTCCGACGTGCAGCGTGACGTAACCGATCTTCACACCCATGTCCGCAATGCGCTGCAGCAGCTCCTTTGTGAAGTGCAGTCCGGCCGTCGGCGCGGCGGCGCTACCGAGCTCGCGGGAATAAACCGTCTGATAGCGCTCCTGATCCTGCAGCTCCGCCTTGATATACGGCGGCAGCGGCATTTTTCCCAGCCGCTCGAGCACCTCCAGAAAGATGCCGTCATAATGAAACTGCACGATCTTGTTGCCGTCGGCGATCGCGTCGACGACCGTAGCGGTCAGCTCCCCGTCGCCAAATGAGAGCGCAGTGCCGGGCTGGGTCTTGCGGCCTGGACGGGTCAGGCACTCCCACTTGCTGTCGCCGAGGTCGCGCAGCAGCAGCACTTCAACTGCACCGCCGGTGCTGCGGTGGCCGAGCAGGCGCGCCGGGAGCACGCGTGAATCGTTGAGCACAAGGCAGTCGTTCGGGCGCAGAAACTGCGGCAGCTCGTAAAAATGGTGGTGGGCGATGGCGCCGGTCGTTTTATCCAGCGTCAGCAGCCGGGAAGCATCACGGCGCTCGAGCGGCGTCTGAGCGATGAGCTCCTCCGGCAGATCAAAATAAAAATCCGATTTTTCATGCTACATAAGCTCCGGTATAATAGAAACTGATGATCTCTTCGTATGTTTTGCCGTGTTCCTGCGCCATAGCTTTGGCGCCCCACTGGCTCATGCCGCAGTTGTGGCCATAGCCGCCGCCGACGACAGAATAAGCATCCGTAGCAGCGTCATACTCCACGGTAAAGTGGCGGCTGTTATAGCGCAGACCGCAGACGCTCGTCAGGAACGTGCGCACGGCATCTTTGCTGTAGGTCTTGTCCCCGACCGTCACCGTCATGGCGTTGCCGATGGGCGTATAGGTGATGGAGACGTCCCCGACAGCAGCACGGGAGATGGACGTGCTCCAGCTTTTGCAATAGAAGTCGATATCTTTCTCATAGGGATCGACAACACCGCGCAGGTACGGCACCGCCGTCACCCAGACATTTTCGGAGTCCTCGGTCGCACCGCCGTCCGCCGCGAAATAGAACGTCTCGCAGAGCTTGCCCTCATAGCGGACAAACTTTCCTGCCGTCTCATCCACGGCGCGGTCGCTGTTGGCCGAGGCGTCCAGCGTACCGTAATAGACCTGACTGGTCGTCGTCCCCGTGACGTCAAAGCCGTAGGCCGGTGAGCCATTCATGTGCGAAGCAACATAGGTGCGCGCGCAGACCGCCTGTGCCTTGAGCGCCTCGAGCGGCCAGCCGCTGCTCATTTCATACGGCGTGACACCCTTGACATAGGGCTCCAGGCCGACGAAATTCACCAGCGTAAGCTTCTGCGGGTCCTGCGTACTGAGGCGGGAGAACTGAAAATCGCCGTAATACGTGCACGAGCGGGTGCCGCTGCGATCCTTGCACTCGGCCACCTGCGTAACGGCGGCACCGCTGCCGCTCTGTGGCGCCAGCGAAAGCGAATACGTCGAGCCGCAGTCGAAACCGAAGAGGATCTGATCCGTGCCGTTCTTCACGACCAGCACGCTGCGTGCGCCGCCGGAGACAACGGAACCATAGGCCGTCGCCGCCGAATTTGACGCCGCATCCATGGTCGTATAGCTGCCGACACGGACATAGTAAGTTCCGTTATAGAACACCGGATAGCCGCCGCGGTCATCGGCCGCCGCCTGCGCCGCATCAAAGCTTGCATAGGCGGTACTGAGCTGGACATGATAAGCGCCAAAGGTGCTGTCCCCAACCGCAACGTTCGTATCCGCAACGACGGTAACAGCACTCTCACCCGTAGAACCGACAGACCGGAACACGCGGTCGGAATCATAATACCCAAACGCAAAACCGGAACCGGTCTGGATCTGCAGATGGAACGCATCCAGTGCCGTTGAACCGAACGCCAGGCCGACACGGACGATGCCATTCGGAATATTGGGCTGCTCATTTTCATATTCGCTGCCGCCGAGCAGCTGTGTGCCGCTTGCCGTGGCGGCATAAACGCCGCGCTCCGGCAGCTTCGCCGTGCTGCCGTCCGCGCCAATGGCATACGCATCCGCCAGCGCCAGCGTGTTATCGCCGTCATTGACGTAGTACGTCTGCGCACCGAAGGCCGACGTGCACGGCGCTGCAGCCAGCAGAACGACGGCAAGCAGCGCCGTTATCCCTCTTTTCAGGTTTGATCTCATAGCGCACCTCGCTGTTTCGTGAGTGTGGTCATACGCAAAATATGACACTTTATTATAATGATTTTCCACGCATTATGCAAGTGCTTTTCCATGGCAAAAACGCCCCCGGTTTCTCCGGAGGCGTTGCAGTATGCAGGTCAAAAATGCAGGAACATTTTTTGCAATGGAAAAATAGATCAGCAGCGACACGGCGTCCGTGATCGTCGAGATGAGCGGGCTTGCCATGACAGCGGGGTCCACACCGATCTTTTCTGCGATCATCGGCAGCAGGCTGCCCACGACCTTTGCGAACATGACCACGAACACAATCGTGCAGCAGACGGTCGCCGCGACCGACATCGTAACGGCGGTGTTGCCCAACAGCAGCCGGTCAACAAGCAGCATTTTGATGAAGTTTGCCGCCGCCAGTGAAATGCCGCACAAAAATGCAACACGCAGCTCTTTCCAGATCACGCGCAGCGCGTCCGCCGGGGATGTATCGCCCAGCGACAGGCTGCGGATGATCGCCGTGGACGACTGGCTGCCGGAGTTGCCGCCCGTGCCCATGAGCATGGGCATGAATGACGCGAGCGCGACCTGCGTCGCCAGCGCGTCCTCAAAATGCGTGACGATCATGCCGGTAAACGTCGCCGAGAGCATGAGAAACATCAGCCATGGGATGCGGTTTTTCCAGATGTCCACGACGCTCGTGCGGGAGTAGGGCTTATCGGACGGCGTGATACCGGCCATCTTTTCGATGTCTTCCGTGGCCTCCTGCTCCATGACGTCGATGATATCGTCGACCGTGACGATACCGACGAGGCAGCCTTCCTTATCTACGACCGGGATCGCGATCAGGTCGTAGTTGGAGATCATGTCCGAGACCTCTTCCTGGTCGTCGGTCGTAGAGGCATAGATGACATTCGTGTCCATGATGTCTTCGAGGATCACATCGTCATCCGACAGCAGCAGATCCTTGACCGTGACGACGCCCTCGAGCTTGCGCTTGGCCGACGTGACATAGCAGACGTAGATCGTCTCCTTATCCTCGCCGATCTTGCGGATGCGGGCAAATGCCTCACGCACACTCATGTATTTTTTCAGATCCACGAACTCGGCCGTCATGATGCTGCCAGCAGAGTTTTCAGGATATTTCAGGTACTGGTTGATGAGGTTGCGCGTGGCGGGTGTCGCCGTGCGCATGACACGCTTGACAACGTTGGCCGGCAATTCCTCCATCATGTCGACAGCGTCGTCGACGTACAGCTCTTCGATGATGCCGGCGAGCTCCGTATCGGTGATGGAGTTGATGATCGTCTCCTGCTCCTCGACCTCGAGGTTGGCAAACACGGCCGCCGCGATCTCCTTGGACAGGATGCGGAACACCATGGCCATCCGCTGCGGATTGTCCTCCCACAGCTCACCGAGAAACTCGGAAATATCAAACTCATTCATCTCGCCGAGCTTTTGGCTCAGCGCCTTCATCCGGTGCTGATCCAGAAGTGCAAAGAGTTCGTCGTGCAGCGCCTCGTAATCTTCGTATTCCCGGTTCTGATCGTCCATCTCCCTGCCCCTCCTTTCCGTCCGGTCTCAAAGGATCAACCGTTGAGGTATTCTTTCTGGCTGCAGCTCAGGCTGTCAATGGAAACGCCCATGGCCTTGAGCTTGCGGCGCGCAATGTTATCATCGATCTCTGCGGGAACCGACACGACACCCGGCTTCAGCTGGCCGCGCGTGCGCACCAGATACTCCGCGCTCATGGCCTGCACGGCAAAGCTCATGTCCATGATCTCCGCCGGGTGCCCGTCACCCGCCGCCAGATTGACCAGCCGGCCCTGCGCAATGACATAGATCGTCTTGCCGTTCGGCAGACGGTAAGCATCAATATTGTGCCGCGCCTCATAGATTTCATCCGCGCAGCGATCGAGCGCCTCCATGTCGATCTCGACATTGAAGTGTCCGGCGTTGGAAACGATCGCACCGTCCTTCATCCGCTCGCAGTGCTCGAGCGTGATGACGTCTTTGCAGCCCGTGACGGACACAAAAATGTCGCCGATGGCGGCAGCGTCCATCATCGGCATGACCTCATAGCCGTCCATGACGGCCTCAAGTGCCCGGATGGGATCAACTTCGGTCACGATGACTTTCGCGCCGAGCCCCTTCGCGCGCAGGGCCACGCCCTTGCCGCACCAGCCGTAGCCGCTCACGACCACGTATTTACCGGCGACGACGAGGTTTGTCGTGCGCATGATGCCGTCCCACACGGACTGGCCTGTTCCGTAGCGGTTATCGAACAGATGCTTGCAGTCGGCGTCATTGACCATGATCATCGGGAAGCGCAGCGTCCCGGCGCGATCCATGATCCGAAGGCGGTGGATGCCCGTCGTCGTCTCCTCGCAGCCGCCGATGACCTGCGGGATAAGGTCCGTGAACTCCGTGTGCATCAGATGCACAAGATCGCCGCCGTCATCGATGATGATGTTCGGCCCGACGGAGAGCACACTGCGCAGATGCGCCTGATATTCCTCGTCCGTGCAGCCGTAGACAGCGTGCACGTCCATGCCCTTCGCCGCCAGCGCCGCGGCAACATCGTCCTGTGTAGACAGCGGGTTGGAACCGGTGACGTGCATCTCCGCGCCGCCCATCTCGAGCACGCGGCACAGGTAGGCAGTCTTTGCCTCCAGATGCACGGAAAGCGCGATTTTCAGACCGGCAAACGGCTTTTCCCGCGCAAAATCATTGCCGATGTCGCGCAAAACAGGCATGTGTGCTTCCACCCAGCGGATCTTCCGCTCGCCGGACGGTGCCAGGTTCAGATCTTTGATCGTGCTCATAAAGGTAACCTCCCGCTGTAAAAAAAATCGTTTTCAGCGCTTTATTCTAACACTTTCGTCAAGCGTTGACAACCGGTTTTTCCGCAGAAAACGCCCCGGAGGACATACGGTCCTCCGGGGGGGTGGAAATTTGTCCGCTCACCAGCCGCAGTACAGGCAATAGCCGATGCCTGCCGCCAGCACACCGGCAATAGAGCACAGCCAGATCAGCAGGCCGGTGCAGGTTTTTTGCTGCGGCCTAGATGCGGGTGTTGGCGGCACACGACCAACGGCATCGCGTGCCTGCTGCACCAGATCCGCTGCCGTGATGCCGCCGCAGGCAGCATCATCCCGCACAATATAAATGATCTGCTCAAACAGCGGACTTTCGGCCGCATCGACCACAACGACGCGGCGCGAAACGCCGTGGGCAAAGGCGATCTCGCTCGCGTCCGCCGGAAGTGGGAGCGGCTGCACGGTATCCTGCCGGCGGATGGGCTTGTTTTTTCGTTTCATCAGCTGCGCACCTCCACTTTCAGTGCCATGGCGGTCATATCGTCGCTGCGCCCGTATTCACGGATCGCCGCGCGCACAACGCTGCCCGCCAGCGTTTTCATGTCGCCGTCGTCCGAATCGCTCAGCAGCCTTCGCAGCCAGTCGTCATGTCCGTCGGAGACGACGCCGTCGCTCGCGATCACGGCCACGCTGCCGGGCTTGAGATGCATGTGCAGCTCGTCCGGCGCTTTGCCGCTCTCCTGCTCGAGCCCGGGCGCAAAAGACGTGCAGCGCAGCTTTTTGAGCGCGCCGCCGGACTTGACATACGTCGGCGCAGCACCGTATTTATAAAAATCCGCCTCGCCGGTGAACAGGTTCATGCACATGAGATCAACGGTGGCATAGCCCCAGTTCTCCCCATCACGCAGGAGCATGGCGGAGTTGAGCAGCTTCATCGCCAGTGCCGGGCTGACACCGGAGCGCAAAAACTCCTCCAGCATACCGACCGTGCTGATGCTGCCGTCAGCCGCCGTCTCACCGCAGCCCATGCCGTCGGACAGGATCACGCACAGCTGCCCCGCGTCCGTCTTAAAATAGGTACCACGGTCGCCGGAGACCGTCTCCCCCTTCTTTCGCATGGACGCAATGCCGACGGAGACCGCCAGCGGCTCCGCCTCGAGCAGAAGCAGGCTGTCGTCCCGCGCGGCGTTTTCCGGCATGCACAGGCGCACGCCCAGTGTTGCCGAGAGCTTGTCGAGAAAGTCCGGCAGCTCCAACAGCGGGCGCAGATAGCGGCTGTCGATCGTAACGCGTAGGCGACCCGTACTCTCGCGGAAGACGGCCGCGTCCGCCTCCACGCCGATGGTGCGAAGGTAGCGGATCAGGCGCTGCTCCGCCAGCGGGTCGGCGCCGTAGCTGCTGTCGAGCTCGCGGGAGACGTTCGTGAGCACCTGCGCAAAGTCGGCGTACTGCTCCCAGAGCACGGTGCGGTTTTCCTGCAGCATTTCCTGCATCCGCTGCCGGTAAGCACGCAGACGCAGCTCGCCGTTGACAACCTCGGTGTACTCGTGCAGATGGACACAGCGATCACGAAAATACGGCGGGAAATCCTCCGGCAGCAGCCGGCCACGCGCACGAATACGCCGCGTGACATCATTCATGACGTTGAAAGTGTCGAGCGCCCGGCGCGTCCAGCACTCCTGCTGCAGTTTGCACCGGCAGCAGACGCGGTCGGCCGCGCGGTCAAATACTTTCGCGACATCGGCGTCATTTTCTGCGGTAGAAGCCGCCTGGCTTGCCGTGTCATGCAGCTGCTGATACGCGTGCGCAACACCGCCGACGCGCGCGGCGACATAGCGGCGCAGACCGGACTCCCCGCTCCCGCCGCGCAGCGGCTGCAAAAAAGCGCCGACCGCTATCACGAACTTCTTCGGTATGATCACGTACGCGCCGACGGCGAGCACCAGCTCCACACCCGCGCCGATGCGCAGTTCCGGAAGCGGAATGCAAAACAGCGTCAGCAGGTACGCCGCCGCAAAAACAAGCAGATAAAACCCGCGCCGATGCTTGCAAAACTGCCCGGACAGCAGTCCGGCAGCGGCATAGATGACCGAGAACAGTACGCCTGCACCGGCGGCCACATCCATGGCAATGCCGAGGATGAGCCCTGCTGATGCTCCGCACAGAGCGCCGCCCGTCCCGCTGATGATGATCAAAATGAGCACCGAGAGAGCTCGGCCGACTGACAGCGTGTCAAACAGCAGCAGATTGTTCACGCCCATGAGCAGGCACGCCAGCAAAAACACGGTCGAGACGTTGCGGCAGATCTCCGCATTGACCGTCCGCGGCTCCTGTGCGCGCAGCAGATCGTCAAATCCATAGGCCGACGCAGTGCACAGCAGCAAAAACAGTGCCATTCGGGACACCAGCAGCAGCGACAGGCCGCCCGTGAGCAGATACAGCACCAGCCGCGTCAGTATGTAAGCCGCCGCGGAGACGGCCGGCGGATACCAGCGCGTCTGCACAAAGGGATGGCTGCGCAGGAAATACGCCGTCAAAAAATGTCAGGCAGCAGCCGGCGGCGAGCTGTGTGCCGGTCGCAACGCCGAACGCCGCAAAGTAGCCGAGCGCACAGCCGACAAGACACAGCGCACCGCCGGAACCATACCCCATGGCCGCCAGAAACGCCAGCCCGAACGGCGCCGGCGACCCGGCAATATGCGCCGTTGACAGGATCAGCCCGAGCGCAAAGCTGACGAGCATACCGACCCATTTGGCATTTTCGCTTGCCGGCAGCAGCCCGATCGGGCTCGGCAAGGCGCCGGGTGCACGCACCGGCTGGTCGTGCCCCGCAATTTTGACATGCATATTGGTTCCTCCTGACGCAAAACAGTTTACATAAATTATAGGTTTTTATTGTTATGAAAACTGTCATTCCCCGCTGTCGCAGAAAATGTCTTTGCGCAGGAATCGTTTGCTTTTGGGCGCAAAAAAGCTGCCGGCCGATAACCGACAGCTTTTGATGCAATTCGCTTCCAACCGCGCGGACTCAATCCTTGTTGTCCGCCGGATGCAGGAGGTGCTCGCCGATGCGGAACACATCGCCGGCGCCCACGGTCAGGATAATATCGCCCGGGCGGGCAATGCGGCGCAGCTCGGCCTCGATCTCCGCGAACGTCGGGTAGAATTTCGCACCCGGGATCTGCGCGGCCAGATCGGCAGACGAAATGCCGATGGTGTTTTTCTCGCGCGCAGCGTAGATCTCCGCCAGATAGACGATCGTCGGGCGGCGGAGCTGCTCGACAAAATCGTTGAAGAGCTTCGCCGTGCGGCTGTAGGTATGCGGTTGGAACACGACGATCGTGCGCTGATAGTCGAGCGTATCGACCGCATCGAGCAGCGCGCGCAGCTCGCTCGGATGGTGCGCATAATCATCATACAGATCCGCGCCCTGGAACTTGCCCTTATAATCAAACCGGCGGCCGGCACCTTCAAAGCCGGCGAGACCGTACTTGACGGCGTTCGGGCTGACGCCGAGCACGATGGCCGCAGCCGTAGCCGCGAGCGCATTGCGCACATTGTGGATGCCCGGAACGTGGATCGTCACATGGGAAAAAAGATTTCCCCGGTGATAAATATCAAACTCGGACGAGGAGCCGCGGTGCACAATGTTCTCGGCGTACACATCCGCCTTCGGGCTCAGGCCGAAGGTGATGACCTTGCGTTCGATCCCGCGCAGGGCGTCCATGGTATTGGCGTCATCGCAGTTTGCGATCACAGTGCCGGTCTCGGACGGGACGCGCTCTGCAAACAGGCGGAACGAGTGCTTGATGTCCTCGATATCCTTGAAAAAGTCCAGATGATCCGCCTCGATATTCAGAATCACGGCGATCGTCGGATTGAGGGCAAGAAACGAGTTATAGTACTCGCACGACTCCATAATGATCGTATTGCCCTTGCCAACACGGTGGCAGGCATGCAGCAATGGAAGCGTGCCGCCGATCATGACGGTCGGGTCCTTCTCCGCCGCCATCATGATGTGTGTGCACATGGACGTCGTCGTCGTCTTGCCGTGCGTGCCGGAAATGCACAGCGCGTTCGGATAGCCGCGCATGAGCGCGCCCCACGCCTGCGTCCGCTCAAAGACCGGGATGCCGCGGCGGTGCGCCTCGTGCACCTCCGGATTGTCGTCATGCACGGCAGCCGTGCGGATCACGAACGCAATATCATCCGTGACGTTGGCAGCACTGTGACCGATGTGGATCGGAATGCCGCGCTCGCGCAGCATGAGCGTATTGTCGCTCTCGCACATGTCCGAGCCGCGAATGTCCAGTCCCGCACCGTGCAGTACCTCTGCCAGCGGCGACATGGACACGCCGCCGATACCGATCAGCAGCCCGGTTTTCCCGGGAACCAGATAATCCTGAAAATCCATTGAAAGCACCAAATTTCATTCAAAATATTGTGACGTCCGGCACGGCAGAGCTGTCCAGTGCTGCGCGGGCTGGTTACAAACAGGTTACAGTTGTTATTTTCACACCGGGGTATTATAATACGTTTGACGCTACTTGACAATAGATTTTTGACGAACCGGCTGCAAAAAGCCAGTTTATCCAAGGAAAAGGAGCCAGAACGCATGAACGAAGCCTGGACAGAACTCAAGCAGGCGTGTGCGCAGTGCCGGCGCTGCGGCCTCGGCGAGACGCGGCACCATCTCGTCTTCGGCGACGGCGCCGAGGATGCACGCATCATGCTTATCGGCGAGGGCCCCGGCGAACAGGAGGATCTGCAGGGCCTGCCGTTTGTCGGTCCGGCCGGAAAGCTGCTCGACGATATGCTCGAAATGATCTATCTCGACCGAACAAAGGTTTACATCGCAAACATTGTCAAATGCCGCCCGCCGCACAACCGTGACCCGCAGTTTGTAGAGCAGAAATGCTGCAGCGAATGGCTGCGGCGGCAGATCGCACTCGTCGATCCGGCGATCATCGTCTGCCTGGGCCGCATCGCCGCGACTGCGCTCATCAAGGATCCGTTTCGCATCACACGCGAGCATGGACAGTGGTTTGATGTGAACGGCCGGCGCTGTATGGCAATCTATCATCCCTCCGCTCTGCTGCGCGACACGAGCAAGCGGCCGGAGACATTTGTCGACCTCAAGACGCTGCAGCGCGAGATCTATGCCCGCTGCCCGGAGGTGTATCCCGATGCCTGATGTGCATATCCGCCGCACCGCCGCGGCAGACCTGCCGGCGCTGACCCGGCTCTGGCAGACGGCCTTTGGCGACCCGCCGGAGCTGATCGGCGCGTTTTATGACCGCTTTCCGCCGGAAACGTCCACCTGGGTGGTCGAGGCTGACGGGAACGTTGCCACGGCTGCGCATCTGCTGGACGGCCGGCTGCATACGTCTGGCGGCCGCACTCTTCCCTGCGCCTATGTCTATGCGGTCTCCACCGATCCGGCGCAGCAGGGGCACGGCTATGCGTCGGCGCTGATGCAGCGCTTTGCCACCGATGCGGACGCGAGCGGCTGTGTGCTCTATACGCTTCCCGCGGAAGCCTCCCTGTACGCCTGGTATCGGTCCGTTATGGGCACCACGCAAACCGCTCGCGGCGAGCGGCTGCACATCACACGCGAACCGGATATCCAGCGCCTGCCCGACGTCCAGCGGGTCAGCGTGCAGGAATACGCCGCGCTGCGGGAACAGGCGCTGCAAGGCAGCGCGCACGTGGAGCTGTCAGCGGCGCTGCTGGCATTTCAGGCAGACCTCTGTGATATGTGCGGCGGCGCACTGGTGCGCATCGCCGGCGGCTGTGCTGCCGTGGAGCGGGACGGGGATCTGCTTCTCGTCAAGGAGCTGCTGGGTGCGGACACTTTACCGGCCGTTCAGGCGCTGCTTACCGCCTTCGGCGTGCAGGATGCGCAGCTGTGCATCCAACGTACCGGCGGCGCGCAGGCGCTGGCCGCTTACCGCCCGTTTTCCTGTGCGGATCCGGCTGTGCTCTGGGGGCTTTATCTGGACTAAGCGGAAACTTAATGAATTGGAAATACTTTTTCCCTTGCTTCTGTAATATTGTCCCGGTATCCTTTTATTCAGAAGCAAGCAATCCTTTTTCATTTTATCCTCATCCCCTCAACAAAACAAAGCGAAGCGGCGCAGAAGCATCCTTCTGTGCCGTTTTGTTTTGGCGGCAAAAAATTTTCTTTTCGGACACCATGCAGAAGCATGTCCGGTTACTGAACATATTCCACAAATAATGTGAAAAATCCGCAGGAAAACAACGAAAATTTGAACAAAAGAAATCCCCCTCAGACGGATATTTTGTTTGACAATTAACAACAAATCCGCTATACTTCAGGTGTATGAATAGATATCCACATCGGCAAAGCTGTCTGGTAGACGCGCATATATCCAAGCATTTTTGTCGGGTTTTCATAAACCGGAATGTCAAATCATACAAAGTCTGTTGTTGAATGCGAAAAATTTTAAGGGGGCTTGCACATGAGAGACTTGAAACACCTGATCGCATTTGAAAACCTGCTCCAGGAGACCAACAACGAGTTGGTCCGGCAAGGAAAGGCAGACGGCAAGAGAGCGCTGGGTTACACCTGCTACTTCATGCCCGAAGTTCTGCTCGACCTGCCCGGCTGCTTTGCAGTCCGACTGAGAGCGCCGAAATGCACTTCTCCGGACATGGCTACATATTACATGTCCAGCCGTACCTGCCATTACGGCCGCAGCCTCTTCGAGCGCGCACTCGAAGGCGGCTACAACTTCCTGGATGCTGATTTCGGCACCGAGACCTGCACGGTCACCTGCCGTTTCCAGGAGCACCTTGGCTACATGGACGTCATTCAGAATCCGGACTTCTTCGTGACGTTCACCGACGTGCCGTTCAAGAGAAACCAGAACAGCATTGAGCACTATGAAGGCCAGCTTCAGGCCCACGTCCTTGATCCGCTGCACGAGAAATTTGGCATCGACATCTCCGACGAGGCCCTTATGAAGGCCATCGACCTGCATAACGAGATCAGCGCGGTCATCAACGAGATCGGCGACTACCGCAAGCTCGATAACCCGACCATCACGGGCTACGAGTTCCAGGTCATCCAGCTCTGCTCGCTGGTCTGCCCGAAGGAACTGATCCTCCCGATGCTGAAGGAAACTGCCGAGGAGCTCAAGACCCGCAAGCCCGATAAGAAGAGCCCGTTCCGCTGCAAGGTCGTTCTGGCCGGCTCCGAGAACGATGATCCCGAATTCACCAAGCTGATCGAAGGCTGCGGCGCCGAAGTCGTCTGCGACCGTCACTGCTACGGTGCTGTGGAGTCCCGTGCTCCCATCGTGGTCAAGGAAGGCGAGAAGCCGCTGACCGCGATCGCCCGCCACTATCTCGAGACCAGCAACTGCCCGCGCTTCATGCCGCAGGATATCATGCGCGAGCGCAAGCAGCGTCTGGCCGACCTCGCCAAGGAATACAAGGCTGACGGCATCATCGTTGCCTCCAACAAGTTCTGCGAATACTGGAGCTACGAGCGCACGATCGATACCATCGTCATGCCGCGTGACTTTGGCTACCCGGTCTGCTCCATCGAAAAGGAATACATCAACGGCGCCTCCGGCCAGCTGCGTACCCGCTTCCAGGCCTTCGTCGAGAGCATCGAAATCAAGAAGATTCAGGAGGGCAAATAATGAAATACGATATGAAAGCACTTGCCCATGATTTCTGGTACGGCAAGCCCCATCAGGAGCGCCGCCTGGGCGATCTCTACATTGACAAGACCGGTCTGTACAAGCACAGAGAATGGCGTGGTTTCAAAGACACCATGTACTACTTCTACAACATCTGGATGTACAACTACGCGCACATGGTCATGGACGTTGTCCGCTACGGCGGCCTCATCAACTTCGCCAAGGGCGTGTGGCGCTACCGCTGGGTCGGCCAGACCTACCTGCCGGTTCTGCACTGGTTCGACCGCGGCATGGAAGGTCTGCGCGGCGAGGCCCTGAAGGCCTCCGCGTGGCACTACCGCGGCATGGTCAACGCGACCATCTTCCAGTTCCAGCGCATGTTCTCCTCCGACGCCAATCTCCGCGGCGGCAAGAGAAACTACAGATGGCATCACAACGTTGCCCACAACGAGACCGTCTGGGGCGGCGTGTTCTATCCCTGGCACGGCAAGCTGACGAACGTCCCGATGGAGATGATTCCCTACTTCGTCACCTGCCACGTCAACAGCCACACCGTTCTTAACTACATCGACGCGGTTCAGTCTATCGGCCTGCCGGGCGATCCGTGCCCGATGTGCCAGGCGGAAGCCGGCCTGTTCGTCCTCGACGACATGCCCGATTACGCGCCGATCGTTGTCACCTCCAACGAGGCCTGCGACGCTTCCGTCGCCACCTCCATCCTTCAGGACTGGTTCTTCGACAAGCCGCTGTTCGCCATGCCGCAGCCGATGCAGTTTGACGATCCGCTGCTCAAGAAGCATTGCCGCGACGAGATCGAGCAGTGCTGGAAGTTTGTCGAAGAGCAGACCGGCATTCCGTTTGACTGGAACTCCCTGGTCAAGTGCATCGAGTCCCAGAACGAGCTGATGAAGTTCGAGTGGGAGAAGTGGGATGTCGCCGCGAAGACCGACTACTACCCGGTCAACGGCGTTGCACAGGCTCTGTACCGTATCTACCAGTCCCAGTTCGGCGATCTGCCGGTCTGGCACGAGGTTGACGGCCACGTCCGCAAGATCCTCAATAAGTGCGTCAAGAAAAAGATCAACAGCTTCCCGGAGACCCGCCACAGAGTGCTGGCATGGTCCTGCGCACCGCTGTATTACTCCAACTGGTGCACTTGGGCTTACAACTGCTGGGGTCTGAACGTCATCATCAACATGGACTCCCTCATGTTCAACATGACCATCCGCACTGATTCCTACGAGCACACTCTCGAAGATATGGCTCAGTACCATATGTGGGCTCCGATGCGCCGTATGGCCGTCGGCGGCATGAAGCACTTCTTCGAGCTGTGGGAGTACAAAGAGCAGTTCAACTGCGACATGGTCATGATGTACGATCAGCTGCAGTGCAAGGGCATGCAGGGTGTGCACGGCCTGTTCGAGGACGAGTTCCGTGAGAGAAATATCCATGCGATCTGGATGCCGCACGCGCTGCCTGACAGCCGCACCGTGTCCCGTATGGAGATCCGTCAGATCGTCAACGATTACATGACAACCGTTATGCACGAGGAGCCTCTCGACCCGACGCTGCTTGAGTTTGACGACTCCATGACTTGGTAATTAGAAGGAGGAAACGAAATGAAAGCAAAAGTTCTGAAAGCTCTTCTCATGGCGCTCGGCGTCAACGCCGCGCTGTTTGCCGTTTTCTTCTTTGACCTGGACGGCAAATTCCTGTTCTACGTGGTCGAGCCCACGCTCAAAAAGCATTACGACAACATGCCGCGCCGCGACATGACCAAGATGCCGTATGAGATGAACAAGCCGAACTACGAGTACAACGTCTGATCACCTTACAATCTAAAAACATAGATATAACAGGAGGAGAAGTAATACTATGAAATACTTTGGCGGATGCGACGTAGGTTCCACCTACACGAAGGCAGTTATTCTTGATGAGAACGGCAAAATGTGCGCCGACACGACGATCCGCAGCAAGATCAATGCGGAGCAGTCCGCGATCGCGGCGATGGAAGAGGTCTGCGGCAAGGTTGGCCTGAAGGACTCCAAGGAGCTCGCTTACCTCATCGGCACCGGCTACGGCCGCAATAAGGTCCCGTTCGCTGACGAGAACATCTCCGAGATCTCCTGCCACGCCATGGGCGTGCACGTCACGAACCCGGAAGTCCGCGCCATCATCGATATCGGCGGCCAGGACGTGAAGGGCATCAGCATTGACACCGACGGCACGGTCAAGAGCTTCGCGATGAACGATAAGTGCTCCGCCGGTACCGGCCGCTTCTTCGAGGCCATGGCCCGCTCCTTCGAGATGAGCCTGCCGGAGTTCTCGAACCTGTCCCTGACGGCGAAGAACGTCATCCCGATCACGGCGCAGTGCACCGTTTTCGCTGAGTCCGAAGTCATCACCCTCGTGGGCGAGGGCAAGCCGATGGACGAGATCGCGGCCGGCATCGAGATGGCGGTTGCAAAGCGCTGCTTCGTCATGGCCAAGAAGGCCGGCGCCACCGACGCCATCACTCTGACCGGCGGCTGCGCCAAGAATGCCGGTTTGAAGCAGGCCATCGAGCACGTGCTGAAGTTGAAGGTCATCGACCTGAAGACCGACCCCCAGCTGATGGGCGCTCTGGGTGCTGCCGAGTACGCTCGCCAGAAGGGTCTCGCCAAGAAGTAATCGCTTCTGAAATCACCCCGAAAGAAGGAGAACCACCCGGTTCTCCTTCTTCTTTTGGGTTGAAGAACAAAGTGCACGGTTCCGGTGAAAAAATATAAAAAATTCATCGTTTTTGCAAGAAGTATTTGCTTTTATGATCAGATTAGTTTAATATATGTACGTCATCAAGACAGTCGGTCGGTGTATGGAAGAGAGAGCGCCGGCCAAAGCCCAAAATATTAGGAGTGAGAAAAACCATGGATAACCTATTCTGGATCGGCTTCGTCGGAGCCGCGCTCGCCCTGATTTTCGCCTACCTGCAGAAGTGCAAAGTTATGAAGTGCTCTGAGGGTGACGAGAAGATGGTCAAGATTGCTTCTTCGATCCGCGCCGGTGCCAACGCCTACCTGAAACAGCAGTATTCCACTGTTGCAAAAGTGTTTGCAGTCGTATTTGTCATCCTGCTGATCATCGCCTTTGCTTCCAAGGGCCAGATGCTCTCCAGAGTGACGCCGTTTGCCTTCCTGACCGGTGGTATCTGGTCGATGCTCGCCGGCCTGATCGGTATGAAGATTGCCACTGCCGCCAATGCCCGCACGGCCAACGCCGCACACGAGAGCCTGAACCACGGCCTGAACGTTGCCTTCTCTTCCGGCACGGTCATGGGCTTCACGGTCGTCGGCCTCGGCATTCTGGACATTACGCTCTGGTTTATCGGCCTGCGCTACATCGGCAAGATCACCGATCCCACCGTGCTTGCCAACATCATGGTCATGAATGGCATGGGCGCTTCTTTCATGGCGCTGTTTGCCCGTGTCGGCGGCGGTATCTACACCAAGGCTGCTGACGTCGGCGCCGACCTCGTCGGTAAAGTCGAAGCCGGTATTCCGGAAGACGACCCGCGTAACCCCGCGACCATCGCGGACAACGTCGGCGATAACGTCGGCGACGTTGCCGGTATGGGCGCTGACCTGTATGAGTCCTATGTCGGCTCTATCCTTGCCACCTTCGCGCTGAGCGCCGCCGCTAACTACGGCTGGAGCGGCATGCTGCTGCCCGTCGCGCTGGCCGTTTGCGGCATTGTCTGCTCGCTGATCGGCTCCTTCCTCATCAAGACGAAGGAAGACGCCACCCAGATGTCCCTGCTCAAGAGCCTGCGCACCGGCACCTACACGGCTGCCGCCCTCTCCGCTGTGCTCGCCCTGCCCCTGTCCTACCTCATCCTCGGACCCGAGCAGCACTGCTGGGGCGTTTACGTCGCCATCCTCTGCGGCCTCGTCGGCGGCTGCGCCATCGGCTACTTCACCGAGTACTACACCTCTGACAACTATAAGCCCACGCAGCAGCTGGCCGCCGCTTCCGAAACTGGCTCTGCTACGATCATCATCGGCGGCATCTCTCTGGGCCTGAAGTCCACCATGGCTTCCATCCTGATCGTCTCTGTTGCTATCCTGCTCAGCTACTTCTGCGCAGGCGGCACCACCACGATCATCGACGCCAGCGGCGCGTTCACCGCTGAGTTCAACCAGGGCCTGTACGGCATTGGCATTGCCGCTGTCGGCATGCTCTCCACCCTCGGCATCACCCTCGCGACCGACGCTTACGGCCCCGTTGCCGACAACGCCGGCGGTATTGCCGAGATGTCCGGTCTGCCGGAAGAAGTCCGCGACCGCACCGACGCGCTTGATTCTCTCGGCAACACCACCGCTGCCACCGGCAAGGGCTTCGCGATCGGCTCTGCTTCCCTGACCGCTCTGGCGCTGCTCGTCTCCTACGTCAACATCGTGCAGACCCGCACGCCTGAAACCCTCAACTTCACACTGACGAGCCCGTCCGTTCTGGTCGGCCTGTTCATCGGCGCGATGCTCACCTTCGTGTTCTCCGCACTGACCATGAGCGCTGTGCAGACCGCTGCGCAGTCCATCGTCGTGGAAGTGCGCCGTCAGTTCCGTGAGATTGTCGGCATCATGGACTACAAAGCAGATCCGGATTACGCAGCCTGCGTCAGCCTGTGCACCAAGGGTGCCCTGCATGAGATGGTGGCTCCGGCCATTCTGGCTGTTGTCGTTCCGATCGTCACCGGCCTGATCCTTGGACCCACCGGCGTTGTCGGTCTGCTCGGCGGTGTGTCCGTCACCGGCTTTGCGATGGCCGTGTTCATGTCCAACGCCGGCGGCGCCTGGGACAACGCGAAGAAGTATATCGAGGGCGGCCACCACGGTGGCAAGGGCAGCCCCCAGCACAAGGCGGCTGTCGTTGGCGATACCGTCGGCGACCCGTTCAAGGACACTTCGGGCCCGTCGCTTAACATCCTTATCAAGCTCTGCTCCACGGTCTCCATCGTGTTTGCCGGCCTGATCATTGCGTTCAACCTCATGAACGTGCTGTAAATTCAAGCATGGAAAAGCCCGTTGGCAGTTTGCCAACGGGCTTTTTGTCGTCCAACTTTTTCGTCTATGTCAAACGATTTGAAACAGATAGAACTTCAGGTAATCCGTCTCCGGCACGTTCCAGAGGATCGGATGATCCGGTCCCCGCTGGCGCGCCTCGATCTGCCGCAGGGAGACCTGTGCGTCTTTAGCGGCGTCCGCCAGCATGGCGCGAAAACGGTCGTCCGTCATGAAGTGTGAGCACGAGCAAGTGGCAAGATAGCCGCCGCGCGGCAGGATGCGCATGGCTTTGAGATTGATCTCCTTGTAGCCGCGGATAGCATTGGCCACAGTCGCGCTGCTCTTGGTGAAGGCCGGCGGGTCGAGGATGATATAATCATATGCCCCGCGCTTTTTTGCTCAGCCAGCTTTGTGAGCAGATCAAACACATCAGCGCAGAGGTACTCCACACGATCCTGCAGACCATTGAGCTCCGCATTGTGCCGCGCAGTCGCGAGCGCATCTTCCGATACATCCACCGATACGACCGATACCGCACCCGCCGCTGCGCAGTTGAGGCCAAAGGCACCGGTGTGGGTGAAGCAGTCGAGCACACGCTTGCCCGGCGCGAGCTGCGCCGCCGCGCGGCGGTTATACTTCTGGTCGAGAAAGAACCCGGTTTTCTGTCCGTGGATATAATCCACGTCATACAGAATCCCGTTTTCCCGGATCGTTACATGTCCGTCCAGGTCCGTCTGCAGTCCGTCGAGCGGCACGAAACCTGTCCCCTGCTCCATGCCCTCTTTCTGCCGGAGCTTGACGTCGTTGCGCTCGTAGATCGCGTCGATTTGTTCGCCGCCCGCGCGCAGCGCCTGCAACAGGAGTACAAACAGCTGCATTTTTCGCAGCTCCATGCCCAGTGAGAGCACCTGCGCGACCAGAATCGGGCCGAAGCGATCGACCGTCAGGCCCGGAAAACCGTCTGATTCGCCGAAGATCAGGCGGCAGTTATCGAAATCCTGCCCCATGACCGTGCGGCGGTAATCAACGGCATACTGGATGCGCCGGGTCCAGAATGCCTCGTCAAAGCGGTCATTCGCGTTGCGTGAGAGCACGCGCACGCGAATCTTGGACGCACTGTTATAAAACCCGGCGCCGAGCCAGTGCCCACTGCGCGTGGTCACATCCACGATCTGCCCATTGGCGCAGGCGGCGTCCGCCTGCAGCACTTCATCGGCATAAACCCACGGATGACCGCTGCGCAGACTGCGCGCCGCCTTGTCCGTGACGAGAATTTTCGGATAATTTCGTTCCATAGCATCTACACTCCAAATGATATCGCCCTATTGTACCCCGAACACGCCGCGCGGACAAGAGCGAAATGCGATATTTACATTTTCCGACCGGTCGTTTATAATATTGCCATTAGTCTGTTTTGAAAAGGTGACGCCATGAAGCTCTCCAAATCCGGTATTTTTCTGATCATCATACTCGTGATCGCAATTGGGCTCGGTGCCTGGGTCACGGTCATGACCTGCAGCGTCCTGGAAAAGAACCCAATCACAATGCCTGACCGCAGCAGTTCCGCCGGCACGCCCCTGCCTGTGCAAAATGCCAACAAGCCAAAGGAGCCGGACACGTTTGTCATCTCCATGGTCGGCGACTGCACGCTCGCCTCGATCCAGACCGGGCACGATTTTGACAGCTATATTGATAAAAACGGGACTTCCTGGCCGTTTTCCGGCGTGGTGGAGTATCTGAGTCAGGATGAGTTCACACTTGCGAACCTCGAGTGCACCTTTTCGGATGAAAAGCTCAAGTCCTCTTCCCTGTTCTATTTCCGCGGCCCGTCGTCCTATGCGGATATTCTCGTGCAGGGCAGCGTCGAGTGCGTCACGCTCGGCAACAACCACACGGACGACTTCGGCGCCAAAGGCGTCACGGACACGGAGGCTGCGCTGGAGGCCGCCGGTGTTCCGTGGGCGGCCTCCGGAGAATCCAAGGTGGTCACGACGGAGCACGGACTGAAGATCGGCATCTACTGTCCGGGGTGGACCGGCCTGAGCAAAAGCAACATCACCGCCGGTATGGAGAAACTCAAGGACGCCGGCGCAGATATTCTGATCTTCGCGCCGCACTGGGGCACGGAGGGCAGCTACAAGGTGACTGCAAATCAGGAATCCTTTGCTCACGCAGCCATTGACGCGGGCGCGCACATCGTTTTCGGCACGCACCCGCACGTCCTGCAGAAGATGGAAGCCTACAACGGCGGCTATATCTTCTACAGCCTCGGCAACTTCAGCTTCGGCGGCAACACCGCACCGCGCGACGTGGACACGGCGATCGCGCAGGTGACCGTGAAAAAAGACGGCGACGGCTGGGCCATCGAGGGCTATGACCTCATCCCCTGCCGCCTGTCGAGCACGGACAACAAAATGACTACCGCCCGCGCCCGTACAAAAGAGGACGAGGAGGGCTACGCGCGCGTACTCAGCAAGCTCGACGGCTCCTGGACCGGAAGCGACCTGAACGTGGACTACTCGTTCATGTACCGCTGATACATAAAAATGCGCAAAATGGCCATCCGCTGATAGCGGATGGCCATTGCTTTTTCAGTCCTGCGGCAGCGGGATCTTGCCCTTGAGCAGCACCTTGCCAAAGCAGCAAATGGTGATGCCGGACGAGGCGCTGATCGTCACATCCGCGTCCTTACGCGCGCGGTTGAGCGAAAACAGATAGACATTGCCGAGGTAGTCCTGGCAATATTGCTTGCATTTCATGTCACCGTCCACGAAGAACAGACCGATGTCCCCGTCGCAGATCGTGGCACCGCGCTTGACAAGCACGATCGAATCGTCGTGAATATACGGCTCCATGCTGTCGCCGGCGATGCGCACCGCGAAATCCGCCTCCGAATCTGCCGCAACGGCATAATCCTCATAGTCGTCCCCCAAAGCCGGCGAGGCATAGCCGGCTGCAGCCGGCGTCATATACAGCGGGATGATCTTATTTTGCTCCGGCTGCTGCTCGGCGGCCTTCAGGCGCGCACACTCAGCATCCAGCAGCTGCATGGTCACAAAGCGGCCGTGGTCATCCAGACGGCGCAGCTTCCAGAGCGTCTCCCACTCCTCGGGCGTCGGCTGGTCCGTGCTTCCGGTGCCGCAAAATGTTTCCAGCGGGACGTGCAGCGCATCGCAGATGCGCAGAAGCAGTTCAAAATCGATCTTCATATTGTCGCGCCGGATGATGCTATAGAGCGTCTGCGCGGGCACCTGGATCTGCCGCGCGAACTCATTGACCTTGATCTCGCGTTCATCCAACAATTTTTTGAGCGTGGTTCCGATCATGCACAACACCCCTTTGCCACATCATCATATCGAATTTTTTGCTCTATGTCAAGAAATAAAAACGGAACGAAAAATTATGAAAACGAAAATTTCCATCATAATTCGTGGAAACAGTTTACTTTACTATGAAAATGTGCTTAAATAAGTTGAGATGTAATCGATGATTTTGTTCATCATTACCTGCAAAATAAGGAGGAAATTTAGAATGGTACAGTTTTCCAGCAGAATGAGTCAGCTGAAGGGTTCCGCGATCCGCGAGCTCCTTGCTCTGGCCAACAAACCGGAAGTGCTCTCGTTCGCCGGCGGCATGCCCGCTCCCGAGCTCTTTCCCGTTGACAAGATCAAGGCTGCGACCGACGCTGTCCTCGAGGAGCAGGGCAAGATCGCGCTCCAGTACTCCAGCACCAACGGCTTCGAGCACTTCCGTCAGCAGATCGCCGACCGCATGGAAGCAAAGCTCAACATCAAGACCAGCGCGGACAACATCCTCGTGACCTCCGGCTCTCAGCAGGGTCTGGATTACTCGGCGCGTGTTTTCTGCGACAAGGGCGATGTCGTCATTATCGAGAGCCCGTCCTACCTCGGCGCTCTGAACGCTTTCAAGGCCTGCGAGCCGAACTTTGTCGCCATCCCCACCGACGGCGACGGCATGATCATGGAAGAGCTTGAGAAAGTGCTTGCCACGACCGAGAACGTCAAGATGATCTACGTCATTCCCGACTTCCAGAACCCGTCCGGCCGCACCTGGCCGCTCGAGCGCCGCAAGCAGTTCATGGACATCATCAACAAGTACGAGATCCCCGTTGTTGAGGATAACCCCTACGGCGAGCTCCGCTTCGAGGGCGAGTACCTGCCCGCGCTCAAGAGCATGGACACCAAGGGCCTCGTTGTCTTCCTCGGCACCTTCTCCAAGATCCTGGCGCCCGGCTACCGTCTGGGCTGGGTCTGCGCCGACGGCGAGATCCTCCAGAAGTACAACTTCCTCGCGCAGGCCGCTTCCCTGCAGGCTTCCACCGAGGCGCAGCTCGTTGTCTCCAAGTTCATCGACATGTTCGACCTGGACGAGCACGTTGCCACCATCAAGGAGTGCTACCGCAAGCGCCGCGACGTCATGATGGCGACCATGGAGCGTGAGTTCCCGCCCGAGGCAAAGTTCACCCACCCCAACGGCGGTCTGTTCACCTGGGTCGAGCTGCCGGAGTACATCAACACCAACGAGATGGCAAAGCAGTGCCTGGCGCGCAACGTTGCGTACGTCCCGGGCGACGGCTTCTTCCCGGACGCCGGCCACAACAATTGCATCCGCCTGAACTATTCCTGCATGCCCGAAGAGAAGATTGAAAAGGGCATGACCATTCTGGGCGAGGTCATCAAGGCCAACCTCAAGAAGTAATCACCCGATAAAAAAGGCCGTGTTCTCCGGAACACGGCCTTTTCTATCTCATTTTTCAGTGCAGAACATGTGCATGGAGGAACGCTGCCACGCCGTCGCGATCATTGGTTTCGGTCACATAGTCACAGGCCGCGCGCACCTCGGGCGCAGCATTGCCCATGGCAACGCTCGTGCCAGCTGCACGCAGCATACGCAGATCGTTGGAGCTGTCGCCGAAGGCGATGGTATCCGCAGCTGGAATGCTCAAGTGCTGCGCGAGCGACAGCAGCGCCCTACCCTTGTCTGCATCGGCCGCGTTGAGCTCTAGATTGTTGCGAAAAGACGACGTGACCAGAATTTCCGGGAACGCCGCTGCGATCTCTGACCGTGCCGTTTCGCGCTCGGCCATGTCACGAAAACAGAGCTGTACCTTCTGCACTGGCTGACCGTTTTCGCACAGGAAAGCCTTCAGATCATCCACCGGGGCGCGGGTCCGCCGCAGAAGCGCGACCACTTCCTCATCGGCATTATAATAACGCACCCTGCTCCAGGAACGCCCGATCTGCCCAGCCGGTATCGTTCCAGTAACAGTCATACATCGCATCATAACGCGCGGCAAAGTCGAGCAGGCGCAGGCAGGTGCCGAGTGCGATCTCCGCGCGCAGGAGCGCTTCCCCGGTGCGCATATCCGACACTTTCGCACCATTGATCGTAATGGAATAATGCAGGAACGGAAACGCCATCACCTGCTCCGGAATCGCCCGGAGGGCGCGCCCGGTCGCGGGACGATCACATGTCCCTGCTCGGCCGCGAGCGAAAGCGCGGCAAAATTCCGCCGGGAGACGACCTTGCCTGAATTGAGCAGAGTCCCGTCCAGATCCAGAGCGATCAGCTTCATAAGCACCTCCTGAAATAAGAAAATCCTGTGTTCAAAGAACACAGGATTTTGCTGGTGGAGACGAATGGGCTCGAACCATCGACCTCATGCGTGTGAAGCATGCGCTCTAACCAGCTGAGCTAAGCCTCCAAATGGTGACCCGTACGGGACTCGAACCCATGTTACCGCCGTGAAAGGGCGGTGTCTTAACCACTTGACCAACGGGCCTAAGATGGGATGCTGCGGGTGCAGCATCCCCTTGGTAGCGGCACCTGGATTCGAACCGGGGACACTTCGGGTATGAACCGAATGCTCTGGCCAACTGAGCTATGCCGCCATGTTGTTCGCGCCTCAGCAACTGCCAAACGCAAGGAGCATTGTACCAAACAATGCTCCTGTTGTCAATAAGTTTTGCGACGAATTTTTAATTTTTTTGCGGCAGATAATCCAGCGGCGACACGCTCTGACCAGAGGCCGCGACCGACAGATGCAGGTGGCTCTCCTGCGCCGACTCACAACCGGCGGAATCACCGACCGAGCCGATGGTATCCCCAACGGAGACCTGATCGCCGACATTTACCGTTGGGATCGACTCAAGATTCGCGTACATGCACCGCAGGCCGTCCTCCCGCTCGGTCACAACAGTCGTGCCATACAGATCGTCATAATACACCTTCGTGACCGTGCCGGACGCCATGGCCGAGACGACCGTGCCGTATTTGGCCTCAATGTCAATGCCGTCATGCGTGCGCCAGTCCGACATGGTCTCGTCATAGGCCAGCGCCGTCATGGCGTACGGCCGCAGCACGGCGCCGTCCACCGGCCAGACGTACTTGTCCTGCGCTGCCGTTGCGGCCGCGTCCTCGGCCGGAATTTCCGGCTCCGGTGTCATCTCCGGCGTGGGCACCGGCGTCGCCGGCACGGGGATCGTCGGCGCGGGCGTCACTTCCAGCACCGCGTTCTGATTGCGTCCGTCATCCATAGTCTTCGTACCCGCCAGCAGTGACCAGGCGGAAACGCCGATCACCGCTGCGCACAGGACGAGGGCTATGTAGAAGCCCTTGCCTTCGATGAAGCGTACGGATTTCTTTTCCGGTTTCTTGTCCTTGTTCGGTTCCATCATGTTTCCCTCCAAGAAAAAAGGTGTTTGCATGGGTATTGTCACCCACGCAAACACCTTTTATACCGGTTTGGGAAAATTACTTTTTGATGCTGAAGAATGCATCCTTGCCGGGATACTGCGCCACGTCAAACAGCTCGTCCTCGATGCGCAGGAGCTGGTTGTACTTCGCGACACGGTCGGTGCGGCTCGGTGCGCCGGTCTTGATCTGCCCCGCGTTGACGGCGACGGAGATGTCGGCGATGGTCGTGTCCTCCGTCTCGCCGGAGCGGTGGGAGACGACGGCCGTCCAGCCGGCGCGGTGCGCGGTCTGTATCGCGTCGAGCGTCTCGGTCAGGGTGCCGATCTGGTTGAGCTTTATCAGCACGGCATTCGCCGCGCCGAGCTTGATGCCCTTCCTGATGCGCTCCACATTCGTCACGAACAGGTCGTCGCCGACGATCTGGATTTTCTTTCCAAGGCGGTCCATGAGCATCTTCCAGCCCTCCCAGTCGTTCTCGGCCATGCCGTCCTCGAGGGAGATGATCGGGTACTTCTCCACGAAGTCGGCATACATGTCGACCATCTGCTCGCGGGTCATGACGATGCCGCGCTTCGGCAGATGATAGCAGCCGTCCTCGGCGTTGAACCACTCGGAGCAGGCGCTGTCGATAGCGATCATGAAGTCGTCATACGGCTTATAGCCAGCCAGCTCGATGGCCTTGACAAGTGCCTTGAGCGCGTCCTCGTCGCTGTCGAGGTTCGGCGCGTAGCCGCCCTCATCGCCCACGCCGGACGCCGGGACGACCTTCTTGAGCACGTGGAACACCTCGGAGCACATGCGCAGCGCCTCGGAGAAGCTCTTGGCGCCGACGGGCATTATCATGAACTCCTGAATATCGACGTTGCTGCCGGTGGCGTGCGCGCCGCCGTTGAGCACGTTCATCATCGGCACGGGCAGAGTCTTGGCGTTGACGCCGCCGATATAGTTATACAGGCTCAGGCCGGTTGCGACGGCGGCTGCCTTCGCGCAGGCGAGGGACGCGCCGAGGATGGCGTTCGCGCCGAGACGGGTCTTGTTCGGGGTGCCGTCGAGCTCGATGAGGAGCTTGTCGATCGAGGTCTGGTCGAGGACGTTCATGCCCTGCAGCGCCTCTGCGATCTCGACGTTCACGTTCTCCACGGCCTTGAGCACGCCCTTGCCGCCGTAACGGCTTTTGTCGCCGTCGCGCAGCTCGCAGGCTTCGTACATGCCGGTGGATGCACCGGAGGGACGGCCGCACGGCCGACGGTGCCGTCGTCGAGCGTGACCTCGACCTCGACGGTCGGGTTGCCGCGGGAGTCGAGAATTTCTCTGGCGCTGACGTCCACAATTTCAAAATAATCCTTCATGTTCATACTCCTTTATGATTTTTCGATAAGGCTCTCGCCTGTCATTGCGGGTTTGGGCTCGATGTGCATGAGTTCGAGCATGGTGGGCGCGATATCGGAAAGACGGCCGTGCGGGCGCAGCAGCAGATCGCTGCCGACGAGCACCAGCGGCACGAGATTCGTCGTGTGCGCCGTGTTCGGCGAACCGTCCGGCTCGACCATGCGGTCGGCATTGCCGTGGTCAGCGGTGACGAGCAGCGTGTAGCCCATCTCCTGCGCCGCCGCAACGACCTCGCCGAGGCATCGGTCCACGCACGCGACCGCCTGAATGGCGGCTGACATCACGCCGGTGTGGCCGACCATGTCGCAGTTGGCAAAATTGCAGACGATCATGTCATATGTACCGGTGCGGATGCGCTTAACAAGCTCGTCCTTGACCTTGACGGCGCTCATCTCGGGGATGAGGTCATAGGTCGGATACTCACGCGGTGACGGGATGAGCACGCGGTCCTCGCCGGGGTACTGTGTCTCCGTGCCGCCGTTGAAGAAGAACGTGACGTGCGCATATTTCTCCGTTTCCGCGATGCGCAGCTGGCGCAGGCCGTGGGCGCTGACGATCTCGCCAAGCGTATCGTGCAGCTCCTCGGGCGGAAACGCGACCGGGAGATCGGTGAGCTTCTCATCATAGCGCGTCGTGCAGACGTAGTGCAGGTTTTCCGCAACGATCTTGCGCGCGAAGCCATCAAAATCCGCCTGCGTGAGCGCATAGGTCATTTCCCGGGCACGGTCGGGACGGAAGTTCATGAAGATCACGCTGTCGCCGGACCGGATCATTCCGTCCGCCACGCAGACGACGGGCTTGACGAATTCGTCCGTCACACCGGCGGCGTAGCTGGCCTCCATCGCGTGGACAGGGTCGGGATCCTGTATGCCCCTCGCCGCAGACCATGGCATTGTAGCTGGCCTCGATGCGGTCCCAGCGCTTGTCACGGTCCATGCCGTAAAAGCGGCCCTGAATCGTGGCGATCTTGCCGGTGCCGAGCTCGGCACAGTAGTCGCGCAGCTGCCGGACATAGCCCGCGCCGCTCGTCGGCGCGACGTCACGCCCATCGAGGAAGCAGTGCAGGTACACCCGCTGGATTCCACGGTCGTGCGCCATTTTCACCATGGCGAAGATGTGCCGGATATGGCTGTGCACGCCGCCGTCGGACAGCAGACCGAGAATGTGCAGGGCCTTGCCGTTCGCCGCATTGTCAAGGGCGGCAGCATAGACCGGGTTAGCAAAGAATGCACCGTCCTCGATGGCCTTTGTGATGCGCGGGAGGTCCTGAAACACGACGCGGCCTGAGCCGATGTTCGTGTGACCAACCTCGCTGTTGCCCATCTGACCGTCCGGCAGACCGACGTCCAGACCGGAGGCCGAGAGCTTCGTGTGCGGCCAGCGCTGCAGGAGACCGTCCATCACCGGCGTTTTGGCCGTGTAGATTGCGTTTCCCGCATTCGGCTCGCCGATGCCGTAGCCGTCGAGGATGATGAGTGCGACTTTCTCGTTGCTCATTCGCAGGCTCCCTGCGCCGTCGCGGCAATGATCTTCGAGAAATCGACCGGCTTAAGCGACGCGCCGCCAATCAGGCCGCCGTCAATATCCGGCTGGGCCAGCAGCTCGGCTGCATTGCCCGCGTTCATGGAGCCGCCGTAAAGGATGCTGATCGTCTTGGCCGTCTCGAGATCATAGAGCTTGCCGAGCGTGGCGCGGATGGCAGCGCAGACTTCCTGCGCCTGCGCGCTCGTGGCGGTGTTGCCGGTGCCGATGGCCCACAGGGGCTCATAGGCGATGACACAGTGCATGGCCTGCTCAGCCGTGAGGCCGGAGAAAGCCGCCGCGACCTGATAGGCCACATACGTCTCTGTCAGGTCACGCTCGCGCTGCGCAAGGCTCTCGCCGACACAGATGATCGGCGTGATGCTGTTATCGAGCAGGATCTTCGTTTTGGTATTGACCTGCAGGTCGGTCTCGCCGTGGTAGCTGCGGCGCTCGCTGTGGCCGACGATGCAGTACTGGGCACCGAGGTCGCTGAGCTGCTCGGCGGACACCTCTCCGGTAAACGCGCCGTGCTGGTGCTCGGACACGTCCTGTGCGCCGACGCCGAGATGGCAGCCCTGCCCCGCCGTCTCCAGCGCGGCAATGAGCGGATACGGTGCGCAGATGACCACGTCACAGCAGCGCTCGGCAGGAAGATTCGCCTGCAGCTCCTGCGTGAAGGCCGGAATCTCGGCCACACGCTTATTGAGTTTCCAGTTTCCGGCGATGATTGCTTTTCTCTCTTTCAAATTCATGTTTTATGCTTCCTTTCCGCGGCTTACTTATCCAGCAGGCACGCAACACCCGGCAGCTCCTTACCTTCCAGGAACTCCAGCGAAGCGCCGCCGCCGGTGGAAATATGCGTCATCTTATCGGCAAAGCCGAGCTTTTCGACCGCAGCGGCCGAGTCTCCGCCGCCGACGATCGTGACCGCGCCGGACTCCGCCAGCGCTGCCGCGATGGCTTCCGTGCCGGCGGCAAAGGCCGGGAACTCGAACACGCCCATCGGCCCGTTCCAGACGACTGTCCCTCCACCCTTGACGGCCTCCGTGAACAGCTGGATGGTTTCCGGGCCAATGTCCAGGCCCATCCAGTCGGCCGGGATGGCATTGGTCGGCACCACCTTGCGCGAACAGTCGGCGGCAAACTGATCACCGGCCATGGTGTCCACCGGGAGCAGCAGCTTCACGCCGCGGTCCTTCGCCTTCTGAATCATCTCGAGCGCATAGTCCATCTTGTCGGCCTCAAGCAGAGACGTGCCGATCTCGCCGCCCTGCGCCTTGACGAACGTATAGGCCATGCCGCCGCCGATAATGATCGTGTCGGCCTTTTCGAGCAGATTGTTGATGACGCCGATCTTATCGGACACCTTCGCGCCGCCGAGGATGGCCACAAACGGGCGCTTCGGATCCTCGAGCGCCTTACCCATGACGGACAGCTCCTTCTCGATCAGCAGTCCGGCATACGCGGGCAGATACGCTGCGACACCGGCGGTGGAAGCGTGCGCACGATGCACCGTGCCGAACGCATCGGAGACATAGATCTCCGCCATGGAGGCGAGCTCCCTGGCAAATTCGGGGTCATTTTTCCTCACGGGGGTCAAAGCGCAGGTTCTCCAGCAGCAGGAGCTGGCCCGGCTGCAGCGCAGCCGCCTTGGCCTTGGCGTCCTCGCCGATGATGTCCTTGGCGAAGATGACTTCCATGCCCAGCAGCTCCGACAGGCGCTTGGCCACCGGGGCGAGCGTGAGGCTCTCTTTCCACGTGCCCTTCGGCTTGCCGAGGTGCGAGCAGGCGATCACGGCGGCGCCGTTGTCGAGCAGATAGCGGATGGTCGGCAGCGCGGCCACAATGCGCTTATCGCTCGTGATCTCGCCGGTCGTTTTGTCCTGCGGGACATTGAAGTCGCAGCGCAGGAGCACTTTTTTTCCGGAAAGCGGGACGTCCCTGACGGTCATTTTGTTGTAGTTCATCTTGCTTCCTCCTGGTTTGTGATTTCACACAGGCGTGTGATGTGGTATTCAGACATTCAGATCGATCTGCCCGAGCATGTTCTGCTGGCGCAGCGCCTCATAGCACAAGATCGCCGCAGTGTTGGACAGATTCAGGCTGCGCGCCTCCGCGCGCATGGGGATGCGCAGGCAATGATCGGCATAGCGCTCGCGCAGCCACTCCGGCAGGCCCTTTGTCTCCTTGCCGAACATGAGCGTCACGTTCGGGGTAGAGAGATCGGCGTCCACGTAGCTCACGCTTGCCTTTGTCGTGAGCAGCCAGAGGTTCTCATCGCCGTTTTTGGCAAAATACTCGTCGATGTTCTCATAGACCGAGATATCGACCAGATGCCAGTAGTCAAGTCCGGCGCGCTTGACCGCGCGATCGGAAATGTCAAACCCGAGCGGTTTGACCAGATGCAGCCGCGAGCCCGTGCAGGCACAGGTGCGGGCGATGGCGCCGGTATTGTTCGGGATCTCCGGCTCCACCAGCACGATGTCTACCATAGTGCTTTCCTCTTACATATTTTCTCTATTTTATCGCTTCTTATTTTATCCCGAAGCCGCTTTTTTTGCAATCTCCCTTTTAAATAAAGCTACCACAGGAACACACTGGATTTCTGAACTTTTCATGAAACATGCCCAAGATGGTTGCGAAATGGATGAAAAAACTTTATAATATCCACAGAATCCATCGATTTCGCGCAAGATCCTGTGCGCGGGAGGCATTATGACACAACTTTGCTCCATCTGTCCGCGCGGCTGCGGCGTTGACCGCGCGGGCGGGCAATTCGGCTTTTGCGCCGTGCCGGACGCGCCGGTCGTGGCGCGGGCCGCGCCGCACTTCGGCGAAGAACCGTGCATTTCCGGCACACGCGGCAGCGGCGCGGTGTTCTTCTCGGGCTGCAATCTGCGGTGCGTATTCTGCCAGAACCGCACCATCAGCCGCGGAGAGTACGGAAAAGAGATCACCGTCGCGCAGCTTGGCGACATTTTTTTGCGCCTGCGCGATGAAGGCGTGCACAACATCAACCTTGTCACACCGAGCCACTACACGCGGCAGATCGCCGAGGCGCTCTCCGGGCTGGAGCTTGGCATCCCGGTCGTGTGGAACAGCTCGGGCTACGAATGCGTCGAGACGCTGCGCATGCTCGACGGGCTCGTGCAGGTATATCTGCCGGACCTGAAATACGCCCTGTCGGGACCGGCCGCGCGCTACTCCGCCGCGGCGGACTATCCGCAGGTCGCGCGCGCCGCCATTCTGGAGATGTACCGCCAGACCGGACCGTTCCGGCTCGACGATGACGGCATGCTGCAGCGCGGCGTGCTCATCCGGCACCTCATTCTGCCACAGCAGGGGGAAAACACCCGCCGCGTCATCAACTGGGTCGGGGAAACGTTCGCACCCGGTCAGGTGCTCTTCAGCCTCATGAGCCAGTACACGCCCGTCGGCGATCTGGCGCAGTGGCCGGAACTGCAGCACCCCATTTCCCCAGAACTGAACGACGAAATGTATCAATACCTGATCGAGAGCCCGATCGCCGACGGCTTTTATCAGGACCTCGATGCCGCGACCGGCGACATGATTCCGGCGTTCGACGGCACAGGCGTTTAAACCATGACTCTATCAATACAGAAAAAGATATACGGAGGTACCCTCATGGAGTACAAAGAGATTCTCGACAGCGCACGCACCTGCATCGGGCCGTACTGCAAGGCCTGCCCTGTCTGCAACGGCAAAGCCTGCGGCAACCAGGTCCCCGGCCCCGGCGCCAAAGCGCCCGGCAGCGGCTTTATCCGCAACTTCGACGCCTGGCAGAAGATCTGCGTCAACATGGACACCATCTGCCCGAATGAACCGGTCGATACGGCTGTGGAGCTGTTCGGCACTATGTACCGCTATCCGTTTTTCGCGGCCCCGCTCGGCGCGATGAAGCTGCACTACGGCGAAAAGTACACCGACCGCGAGTATAACAGCATCCTCGTCAACGCCTGTGCCGACAGCGGCATCGCCGCCTTCACCGGCGACGGTGTGGACGCTGCCGTGTTCCAGGGCGCGATGGAAGCCATCCGCGCCGCAGGCGGCGTCGGCGTGCCGACGATCAAGCCGTGGAATCAGGAACTGGTTTTTGAAAAGCTCGATCTGGCCAGAACCAGCGGCTGCAAATCCGTTGCCATGGACATTGACGGCGCGGGCCTCCCCTTCCTGAAGAATATGACGCCGCCGGCCGGCAGCAAGTCCGTGCAGGAGCTCTCGGAGATCATTCGTTATGCCGGCATGCCGTTCATCGTCAAGGGCGTCATGACCGTGCGCGGCGCGCAGAAGGCCGCCGAGGCGGGCGCCGCAGCGATCATCGTGTCCAACCACGGCGGCCGCGTGCTCGGCCAGACCCCGGCCAGCGCCGAGGTGCTGCCGGAGATTGCCGACGCCGTGGGTGGCAGCATGAAGATTCTCGTCGACGGCGGCATCCGCACCGGCACGGACGTGTTCAAGGCGCTGGCGCTCGGCGCGGACGCCGTGCTCATCGGCCGCCCATTCGTGCCGATGGTCTACGGCGACGGCGCGCAGGGCGTGGCGACCTACATCGAAAAGATCGGCAGCGAGCTGCGCGACACGATGGCCATGTGCGGCGTGCACACGCTCGGAGAGATCACGCGCGACTGCGTGCGTGTGATGTGACCGCAGCATACAGAAAAATCCGGGGACAGTTGTCCCCGGATTTTTTATTTCGTTCAATCGTCCCAGATCATGGTGGCAAAATAATCTTCCGGCGTTTCGGCACGGCGGATCAGGCGCGTGGAACCGTCCGGCTGCAGCAGCACCTCCGCGCAGCGGAGCTTGCCGTTGTAATTATAGCCCATGGCGAGGCCGTGGGCACCGGCGTCGTGAATGACCAGCAGATCACCGATATCGATGCGCGGCAGCATGCGGTCAACGGCGAACTTGTCGTTGTTCTCGCACAGACCGCCGACGATGTCATACTTGTGGTCGCAGGGCGCCTCCTCCTTGCCCATGACCGTGATGTGGTGGTAAGACCCATACATGGCCGGGCGCATCAGGTCGCAGGCGCAGGCGTCCGTGCCGATATACTCCTTGTAGATATGCTTTTCATGGATCGTGCGCGTCACGAGATGGCCATACGGTGCGAGCATGAAGCGGCCGAGCTCCGTGTACAGCGCCACATCGCCCATGCCGGCCGGGACGAGGATCTCCTCATAAACCTTGCGCACGCCCTCGCCGATGACGGCAATGTCGTTTTCGGGCTCCTCCGGCCGGTACGGGATACCCACGCCGCCGGAGAGATTGATATAGGTGATATGGCAGCCGGTCTCCTGCTGCAGCTCCACCGCGAGCTGGAAAAGGATGCGCGCCAGCGCGGGATAGTAAGCGTTGGAGAGCGTATTGGATGCCAGAAATGCGTGGATGCCGAACTCCTCCGCACCCTTGGCCTTGAGCATGCGGAACGCCTCAGTGATCTGCGCGCGCGTCATGCCATACTTGGCGTCGCCGGGGTTATCCATGACCTGAAAACCCTCGCGCGACTCGCCGAGCGAGAACGTGCCGCCCGGATTGAAGCGGCAGCCGATCCGCTTCGGGATATAGCCAATGGTCTTTTCCAGAAAGTCCACGTGCGTGATATCGTCCAGATTGATGGTCGCGCCGAGCTTTGCCGCCAGACGGTAATCCTCGGCCGGCGTCTCGTTGGACGAGAACATGATATGCTCGCCGGTGCAGCCGATGCGCCCGGCCATCATCAGCTCCGTGAGCGACGAGCAGTCGCAGCCGCAGCCCTCCTCCTGCAGGATTTTCAGAATGGCGGGCGTGGGCGTGGCCTTCACGGCGAAATACTCCCGGTAGCCGGGATTCCACGAAAAAGCGGCTTTCAGGCGGCGGGCATTCTCGCGGATGCCCTGCTCATCATAGAGGTGAAACGGTGTGGGATAGCGCGCGGCAATGTCCTCGAGCTGCTGCACTGTTACAAACGGCTTTTTCATTGGAATTCCTCCCTGTGAAACCTGAAATTGCACTCATTGTAGGAGCCGCTCGCGGCCGTGTCAAGAAGGCAGAAGCATTTTCGCCATTCCATGCACGCGCGCGGCAAAATCGGCCTCCCGCTCCGTCATTTCACCCGGAACGCAGTGGCCTCAGATGTCCTCGAGCGTCTCCGTTTCCACCGGCTGAGCCGCATCGACGAAGCGCACCTGCAGCACCGCCTGCGGCCAGTTGACCGAGACGGCGGCCGCGCGGCCGCGCGCCTGCGCCGCTGCGTCGATCTGTGTGCACAGCTCCGCCAGCACCTCGCGCGTCAGATACCCGCCGCGCCAGTGGAACACCAGCCCCGGCTGCTTCTTGCGCAGCGCCTGATCGACCCGGCGCGCGACCTCCTCCGGCTTTGTCCAGGACTGGTGCTGCAGCTTATAGTAAAACTGCCCGCCGTCCGTGCAGACTGGGGCCGGATACAGCAGCGGCCGGTGATCGCGAAAAATCTTTGTGTCGTCGAGATTGAAATAGTCATAGCGCAGGCCGTATTTGCTGAGGGAATTATCAAACGTGGCGTCCAGATGATAGCACTGCCCGCCGAGCTGGACGATGTTCCAGGCGTGCAGGTAGCGTTCACCATTGGCACGGTCCCGGTCGCTGACGGCGATCATGCACGGCAGGCCAAGCCCATCACACAGCAGCTTGACCGTCTTGGCCATACCCTCGCACACGCCGACGCCGTTGGTCAGCGGGCCGATGACCTCGTGCGAATACGGCTTTTCGAGCTTGTCATAACGGACGTTTTCCACAATGAAATCATGGATCGCGCGCTCCTGCTCCACCGGCGGCAGGCTGCGCAGCGGCCGCAACAGGCGCGTCACACGCGCTTCGATTGCCTGCCGGTGCTCCCGGATGCGCTTTTTCTCAAACCGGTATTCCGGCCAGAACTCCACGAACGCCGCCTCCGGCACCGCGCGGCACGAAAAGCCCACGGCGTAAAAGATCTCCGGATGATCCAGCCGGAGCTGGAAAAAGAGCGTGCCGAGCGTTTCCATCTGCAGACGCGGGATGCGCGCCGACGGCGCAAGCGCCTGCAGGCAGGTCAGCATGCCGTGATAGGCCGCGCGTTCCTGTGGCGGGAGCTGCTGGTAATAATATTGTGGGTGCAGCTGCATGGTTCACTGCGCTCCTTTCGTCAGATCTTCCCGCGGGCTGACCTGAAACCGTTTTTTGTACGCCCGCGAGAAGGCGGAATAGTCATGATAGCCGCACTGAAAGCAGGCATCCGTCGTGCGCATCCCCTGCGCGATGAGGTCGCGCGCCACACGCAGGCGTTTGTCCGTGAGGTAGCCGTGGATGGTGAAGCCGGTCTCAGCGCGAAACATGCGCATCATATAATACTTGCTGAGGTAAAATGTATCCGCCAGCGCGTCGATGCTAACGTCCTCGGTCAGGTGCGTGTTGAGGTATTCGAGAATGGCCGCCGTTTTCTCGTTGCAGTGCTCGGACGGAGCGTAATTCACCTCGTCATCGTTCAGCCCGCGGCCGAGCATGACCAGCAGCTGCAGCATCTGCGCCCGCGCAAGCAGGTCATGCCCGTAGGCCGTGCTCTGTTCTTCCGCCTCGAGTGCATTCAGTGTGCGCAGCAGCGCCGCGCGCCGCCCGGCCTCCGGCCGCAGGACAAAAGCTCTGCCCATCCGCGGGCAGACGGAAACAGGCATCCAGGCTGGAGTCGGCCGTGGACTGCGTACGGAGAAACTCCGGTGATATGTAGAGGATCACGCGTTCGTAACGCTGACTCGGGTCGATCTGTGCCTTGTGGATCGCCCCCTGCCGCACAAGCACCACGTCATACGGCCGCAGCGCGTGCGTGCGTCCCTCGACGATGTAGTTCCCGCGCCCGGCCAAAAGAACACCAGCTTGTGAAATTCGTGATAGTGGAACGCCGTGTCCTCCGCCAGCGCGCTGCTCAGGTGGAACAGGCGGAAATCTTCATGCAGGTATCCCCTGCGCTCATAATCGGTCTGCTGCATGGCTTGCCTCCGAACAAAGCATCTTTTGCAATATATGATAGCATTTTTGTACAATTATTGCAACAGAGAATTGTATATACTGTCACCAAAGCGCTGCTACTACGGCGCAAACTACGCACTGGGAGTGTTGCATTTATGTCCAAGGCAAACGGTTCCAAGTCTTTCCTCAAGACTTACGGATTCCTGATCTTCATGATCTCCGGCATCGTGGCCGGCTGTCTGGTGGGCGCGTTCGCCCCGACCTTCGGCGGCAAGATCAAATTCCTGGGCACGCTGTTCATCAACATGATGTTCTGCGTGGTCGTGCCGATGGTGTTCTGCTCCATCGCCTCCGCCATCGCCAATATGAAGAGCGTCAAACGCGCCGGCAAGATCATGGGTGTGACCATCGCAACGTTCCTGGTCACTGCGGCCATCGCCGGTGTCCTGATGTACATCGTCTGCCGCATCTTCCCGCTCGTGGATGGGCACTACACCATCACGGAGGGCGAGATCGGCGATACGCTGGGCTTCGGCGACATGATCGTCAACTTCTTTACCAAGCCTGACTTCATGGAGCTGCTGAGCCGCAAGGCCATCCTGCCTCTGATCGTCGCGGCGGTGCTGTTCGGCTTCGGCGTCCAGATGAACGGCGGCCCCGAGACGAAGACCGCGCAGCTGCTCGAGGATATCACGGGCTGCATCATGAAGACCGTAAAGCTCATCACCTACTACGCCCCCATCGGCTTCTTCGGCTTCTTTGCCGATCTGGTCGCCACCTACGGCCCGGAGCTCGTCGCGGACTACAGCCGCACGCTCATCATCTACTACGTCATGAGCTTCGTGTACATGTTCGTCTTCTTCCCGATCTACGCTCAGTTCGGCGGCGGCAAGGGCGGCGCAAAGATCATGTTCTCCAAGCTGTTCCGCCCGGCAGCGATGTCGTTCGGTACCTGCTCATCTGTTGCGACCATCCCGACGAACATGGAAGTCGCGGAGGAGACCGGCATCAGCAAGGACGTCACGGACATCGTGCTGCCCATGGGCGCCACCATGCACATGGACGGCTCTGCCATGAGTGCCATCATCAAGGTCGCGTTCCTGTTCGGCGTGTTCGGACTGGACTTCACGACGGAAAAGGCCATTCTGGCCATCATCGTGGCAGTGTTCTCCTCCGTTGCCATGTCCGGTATCCCTGGCGGCGGCGGCACCGGCGAGCTGGTGGTCTGCACCATTTTCTTCCCTGACCAGCTGGCTGTTGCCTATCCGATCGCGCTGGCGATCGGCAACCTCGTCGATCCTCCGGCGACCATGGTCAACTCCGCCGGCGACTATGTCGTGTCCTTCATCGTCTCCCGCTATGTGGACGGCAAGGATTGGCTGCAGAAGGTCTTTGCAAAGAAGAAAGAGAACGAGGCAATCGAGCAGTAATCTGCCGATGTATCAAATTCCTTCCACCCGGAAACACTACGGTGTACCGGATGGGAGGAATTTTTTATGCTTGGAAAAGTCGAGATCTGCGGTGTCAACACGGCCGAGCTGAAGGTCCTGAGCAGTGACGCCTGCCGGGCACTGCTCATCCGCGCAAAGCACGGCGACACTGACGCACGCGAGCAGCTCATTGCCGGCAACCTCCGGCTGGTGCTGTCCGTGATCCAGAAATTCATCGGCCGCGGTGAGAACGTGGACGACCTGTTTCAGGTCGGCTGCATCGGCCTGATCAAGGCCATCGATAATTTTGATGCCGAAAACCACGACGTGCGTTTTTCCACCTACGGTGTGCCCATGATTTCCGGGGAAATCCGGCGCTACCTGCGCGACAACAGCCCCATCCGCGTCAGCCGCTCCACACGCGACACCGCTTACAAAGTTCTGCAGGCAAAAGAGCGCCTGACAGCCGCCTCCGGCCGCGAGCCGACGCTCGACGAGATCGCAAAGGAGCTGGACATCCCGCGTCGGGACGTCGTATTCGCGCTCGACGCGATCAGTGACCCGATCTCGCTCTACGAGCCGATCTACACCGACAGCGGCGAGAGCATCTGCGTGATGGATCAGGTCGGCGACACGAAAAACACGGACGAGCAGTGGCTGGAGCATCTGGCGCTCTCGAACGCCATCTCCGACCTCAACGAACGCGAGAAAAAGATCCTCTCCCTGCGCTTTTACGCCGGTAAGACGCAGATGGAGGTCGCCGGTGAGATCGGCATCAGTCAGGCTCAGGTATCCCGGCTGGAGAAAAACGCGCTCGGCAAGATCCGCAAGAACATCTTCCCTTCATAAGCTGCCGCCAGGCGCCATAGACTGGTACCAAAACGCTGCGGAGGGGTTACCATGAAATGCTGTTTATCCGATCTGCGATATAAAGAAGTCATTGACATGACCACCGGACAGCGGCTCGGCTATGTCTGCGACGCGGAGATTGACCTGGAAGAGGGCAAGATCGTGTCGCTGATCGTGCCAGGGCAAAAAAGCTCGGCGGTCTGCTCAGCGGCGACGACGACTACATTCTGCCGTGGGAATCCATCTCCAGATTGGGCGAGGATATCATTCTCGCAGAGGTCGCGGCGCAGCAGCCGCGCCGCCGGCGGGAAAAGCGGCAGAATTATCTCGGATGAGCTGAAAAAACGCCAAAAATACGGGCAATTCCTCTTGCATTGCCCGTATTTCTCTGGTATAATACCAGAGCATTACGCACGGGGACCGATGTGCGACCATGTGGTTTCGGCCTGGTCGGGCACAGGTGACGCCCCGGAGGTAGCAACTAATTAAAGGAGGAAACAAAAAACTATGGCAGTCGTATCTATGAAACAGCTTCTCGAGGCCGGTGTCCACTTCGGCCACCAGACCCGCAGATGGAACCCGAAAATGGCGGAGTACATCTACTGCGAGCGCAATGGCATCTACATCATTGACCTGCAGAAGACCGTCAAAAAGCTCGAGGAGGCTTACAGCTTCGTGCGCACCCTCGCAGAGAATGGCCAGACCATCCTCTTCGTCGGCACCAAGAAGCAGGCTGCGGACGCTGTGAAGGAAGAGGCTTCCCGCGTCGGTATGTACTATGTCAATGCCCGCTGGCTTGGCGGCATGCTCACCAACTTCAAGACCATGCGTACCCGTATCGACCGTCTGGCACAGCTTAAGAAGATGCAGGAAGACGGCACCTTCGATATGCTCCCGAAGAAGGAAGTCATGAAGCTGCTCGGCGAGATGGAGAAGCTCGAGAAGTACCTCGGCGGCGTCAAGGAAATGAAGAAGCTCCCCGGCGCGCTGTTCATCGTTGACCCCCGCAAGGAGCGCAACGCCATCGCCGAGGCCCGCAAGCTGCACATCCCCATCGTCGCCATCGTCGATACGAACTGCGACCCGGACGAGATCGACTATGTCATCCCCGGTAACGATGACGCCATCCGCGCCATCCGCCTGATCGTCGCCACCATGGCCAACGCCGTGCAGGAAGGCCGTCAGGGTGTCGACGCTGAGGAAGCCGCTTCCGAGGAAGAGGCCCAGAAAGTCGAAGAGTAATTGAAAACTGCAAGGGCGGGCCTCGTACCCGCCCTTCTGATAAAACAATAAAGGAGAAAGAATTATGGCATTTTCTGCTGCTGATGTGAAAAATCTGCGTGAAATGACCGGCGTCGGCATGATGGACTGCAAAAGGCCCTTGCTGCCGCTGACGGCGACATGGACAAGGCAGTTGAATGGCTCCGTGAGAAGGGCCTCGCCGCCGCTCAGAAGAAGGCCGGCCGCATCGCCGCCGAGGGCATGGCTTACGCCGCCGTCGTTGATGGCATCGGCGTGATCGTCGAGGTCAATGCGGAGTCCGACTTCGTGGCCAAGAACAATCTGTTCGTCGACTACGTCAAGGGCGTCGCCGCCGTCGTCGCCAAGGAGAACCCGGCCGATCTCGACGCGCTGTATGCCTGCGCTTACGGCAACGGAAAGACCGTGCTCGAGGAGCAGAACGATAAGGTCCTCGTCATCGGCGAGAACATCAAGGTCCGCCGCTTCGCGCGCTACGACACCGGCCTGAACGTCCCCTATGTCCACATGGGCGGCCGCATCGCCGTGCTTGTCAACCTCGAGACCGAGTCCACCGACGCTGCTGTCGTCGAGCTGGGCAAGGACATCGCCATGCAGATCGCCGCTCTGAACCCGACCTACAAGGATAAGAGCGACGTTTCCGAAGAGTTCATCGAGAAGGAAAAAGAGATCCGCCTGGCGCAGGCCAAGGAAGATCCGAAGAATGCCAAGAAGCCCGACGCCATCATTGAGAAGATCGTCATGGGCGGCATCGGCAAGTACTTCAAGGAGATCTGCCTGCTGCAGCAGCCGTTCGTCAAGGATGACAAGGTCTCCGTCGAGGAGCATATCGCCGCCGTCGCCAAGCAGGTCGGTGCCTCCATCAAGCTCGTGGGCTACACCCGCTTTGAGAAGGGCGAAGGCATTGAGAAGCGTCAGGACGACCTCGCCGAGGAAGTCGCGAAGCTCATCAAGTAAATTTCACTTCCATTCTGCATCCCGCGGCTCCGAACCGGGCCGCGGGATATTTCTGCCTGCGTCGTCCTTTTTATGGTAGATTAGCGGTAAAACCGCCGTTTTTCGGGGAGTAGAGTGGCTCTACGGCCGTGTAGAGCCGCATTTTTCCGGTAGAGACCGTAAAATCGGAACGTAGACAGGGAAAAATGACAGTAGCTTGTATTTATGCGCCAGCGGGTGTACGGATATAGAGCGCACACCGTGCAGCACTTTGAGCAAGCAAAGGAGCACTCTCATGATCCAGATCTTCACAGACACGTCGGCAAACCTGCCGGCTGCTTACATTCAGAAATATTCCCTGCGTGTTATCCCTCTGCACTATTCCATTAACGGCGTGCAGGCGGAGCAGGATCCCACAATCGATTTTGACGGCAAGACTTACTATGACGCCATGCGCAGCGGTGCGCCCGTGTCCACTGCCATGATTAACCTCGCCGCATTTCTGGAGCCGCTGTATGCGGCACTGGCCGCCGGAGACGACGTGATCTACATCGGCATGTCCGGCGGCATCAGCGGCACGGCACACGCTGCCGCCATGGCCGTGCAGGAGCTGCAGGAGGAGTTCCCGGAGCGGAAGATTGCCGCCATTGACACCTATGCCGCCTCGCTCGGCGAGGGGCTGCTGGTGCTCGAGGCTGCGCGTATGCTCGAAAACGGCGCACCCTTCTCGCTCATCGTGGAGCAGATTTCCCAACGCCGCCGCACTATGTGCCAGTACTTCACGGTTGATGACCTCGCCTATCTCGAGCGCGGCGGCCGCGTGAGCAAGGCTGCCGCCATCGTCGGCACCGTGCTCAAGATCAAGCCGCTGCTGCGCGGCGATGATGAGGGCAAGATCGTCCAGTGCGGCAAGACGCGCGGCCGCAAGCAGTCGCTCACCGCGCTGGCCGACTTCTACGAGAAGCTGGCCGCCGACAAGACCGAGGAGATCGGTATCGCGCACGCGGACGATGAAGCCGGTGCACAGTTCCTGCTCGACGCACTGCGCCAGCGCGGCTTCACGGGCGAGTGCCTGACCGTGTGCTATGAGCCCGTCACCGGCTCGCACGTCGGACCCGGCACCGTGGCACTGTTTTTCCAGGGCTTGCACAGATAAAGAAAAACCGGAGGACATGTCCTCCGGTTTTTTATCCCTCTTTCCGGTCGATCTGCCGGACCATTTTCTCGAACTTCGCGCGCGGGCCCATGACCTCGCGCCCGCAGCCGAGGCAGCGGAGCTTGAAGTCCGCGCCGATGCGCAGCACCTCCCAGCGTTTCTCGCCGCAGGGGTGCTGTTTTTTCATCGTCAGAATATCGCCGACCTGAATGTCCATCGCTCACTCCCCCTTTATACGCTGCCAATAGGCGCGCGCAGCCTGTTCGGTCTTGTTATCACCGTACTCATAATAATGTTTTCCCTTCAGCTCGTCGGGCAGGTACTGCTGCTGCACCCAATGGCCCGGGTAGCTGTGCGGATACTTGTAGCCCTGCTCCCGTTCAAAGCCTGTGCCGTCGGCGTGGACGTTCTGCAGCTCACGCGGGATGGGCCCCGCCTTCCCTGCCCGGACGTCAGCGATTGCCGCATCGATAGACATGACGACGGAGTTGGACTTCGGTGCAGTGGCCAGCAGCAGCACTGCCTCCGCCAGCGGCAGCCGTGCCTCCGGCAGGCCGAGCTGCAATGCGCTGTCCACGCAGGATTTCACAATCATTGCTGCCTGCGGATAGGCAAGGCCGATGTCCCGCTCGCCGAGCACAGGATGCCGGCAGGCGCCGATCAGATCTCCCGGCCTCGAGCAGGCGCGCCAGATAGTGCAGCGCCGCATCCGGATCCGAGCCGCGCAGCGACTTCATGAGCGCGGACACGACGTCATAGTGGTCGTCACCCGCGCGGTCATAGTGCATGGCGCTGCGCTGCGTGATGTTCTCGGCATCGGCGCGCAGGAGACGAATGGTATCTCCCTCTCTCGGCGCCGCAGAAAAGAGCAGCTCGACCGCATTGAGCGCCTTGCGCACATCGCCGCCGCAGACGGACGCGATATACCCCGCCGTACCGGGTTCGATGTCCGCCGTGACATTTTCCCGCGCACTGAGAATGGACACCGCGCGCAGCACGGCCTTTTCCACCTCAGCGGCCGGCACCTGCTTGAATTCAAACACCGTGCTGCGGCTGAGCACCGCGTTGTAGACGTAGAAATACGGGTTTTCCGTCGTGGAAGCGATGACCGTGATGCGGCCGTCCTCCATGAACTCCAGCAGCGACTGCTGCTGCTTTTTGTTGAAATACTGGATCTCATCGAGATACAGCAGCACGCCGCCGGGCGTGAGCATGGTGTCGAGCTCGGCAATGATATTGCGGATGTCCGAAATGCTCGCGGTCGTGGCGTTCAGGCGGCGCAGAGTGCGGTTCGTGCTGGCCGCGATGATGCTTGCGACCGTGGTCTTGCCGGTGCCGGACGGGCCGTAAAACACCATGTTCGGGATCTCCCCGGACTCCACGATGCGGCGGAGCATCCCGTTCGGGCCCAGAATATGCTTTTGCCCGACGACATCGTCGAGCGTTGTCGGCCGGATCTCATCCGCCAATGGTCTGTACATAACGCGCCTCCTGTAATGCAATGGCGATATTATACCGCATTTTGCACGCCTTGGCAACTCGCCGCACTTGGCAGACGGCGCAAAATGTGCTACACTGCCGGAGAGGTGAACAATATGCGCACACCGGAACAAGTGCAGGAGATCCTCCGCTGTCTGGCACAGGCCTACCCTGCGGACTGCTCCCTGCAATATCAGAAAGATTATGAACTGCTGTTTGCCGTGCGGCTGGCCGCGCAGTGCACAGATGAGCGTGTCAACCAGGTCACGCCGGTGCTGTATCGCACGCTTCCCGACGCTCGAGGCGTTTGCCGCCGCCGAACCGGAGGACGTAGAGCCCTATGTCCATTCCTGCGGCTTTTACCGGGCGAAGGCACGGGACATCGTCCTGTGTGCGCGCAAGCTCGTCGCGGAATACGGCGGCCGCGTGCCAGACACGATGGAGGCCCTCACTTCCCTGCCCGGCGTCGGGCGCAAAACGGCCAATCTCATTCTTGGCGACGTGTACCACAAGCCCGCCGTGGTCGTGGACACGCACTGCATCCGGCTCTCGAACCGGATGGGCCTCGTAGACGGGCTGAAAGACCCTGTCAAGATCGAGACCGCGCTGCGCAAGATCCTGCCGCCGGAGGAATCGTCCGACTTCTGCCACCGGATCGTGCTGCACGGCCGCGCCGTGTGCACGGCGCGCAAGCCGATGTGTGACCAGTGCTGCGTGCGCCACGTGTGCCAGATGGCAGAGGAGGCGGACGCATGAAGCCCATCGCCCGCATCCGCAGCGACTTTGCCACGAAGTTCGGCATCCCGCGCCAGAGCGGCGTGGTCGGCAGCCTGCAGGCAGAGATCGTTTTCGAGCCGGAGTTTCGCAGCCGTGATGCCGTGCGGGGGCTGGACGGCTACTCGCACATCTGGCTCATCTGGGAGTTTTCCGAAAATGTGCGCGCCGGCTGGTCGCCGACCGTGCGGCCGCCGCGCCTGGGCGGTAATGTGCGCATGGGTGTATTCGCCACGCGCTCCCCGTTCCGGCCAAATCCCATCGGTTTGTCATGCGTGCGTCTGGAACGGATCGAGTTTTCGGACGCGCACGGGCCGGTGCTCCACGTCGCCGGAGCAGACCTGATGGACGGCACGCCGATCTATGATATCAAGCCCTACATCCCCTACGCCGACTGCCGCCCAGAGGCAACAGAAGGCTTCACTGGGCAGATAGAGATGCATGCGCTGACGGTGAGTATCCCGCCGGAGCTGCTGTCCCGCTTCCCGGCTGAGAAGCGCGACGCGCTCATCGGCGTGCTCGCACAAGATCCGCGCCCGCGGTATCAGACAGACGCCAGCCGCGTCTATGGGCTGGAATTTGGCGGCTATGAGGTAAAATTCAGCGTGAATGGACAGAAAATGACCGTCACGGACATTACAGAAAAAGACTCGTGAAATCACGAGTCTTTTTCATATTTCAGCTGATACAGGTCGGTGCGCCGCGCGCGCAGGACCGGGATCTGCGCACGGACGGCGTCCGTCTCGGAAAGGTCGATGTCACAGATCAGCAGCTCTGGCGCTGCCTCCGCCTGCGCCTGTACGCGCCCCCACGGGTCGCACACGAGCGAGTGGGCATAGGAAACATAGCCCGCCGTCTCGTCCCGCGCCGGAGCGCAGCCCGCGACAAAGCACTGGTTATCCAGCGCCCGCGCGCGAAACAGCAGCTCCCAGTGCGCCGGGCCGGTCGTCATATTGAACGCCGCCGGCACCACGATCAGCTGCGCGCCCTCGAGTGCCAAAATGCGAAAGAGCTCAGCAAAGCGCACGTCAAAACAGATCGCCACGCCGAGTTTGCCAAACGGTGTGTCAACGAGTGTGTATTGCTGTCCGGGCGAGAGCGTGTCAGACTCGAAAAATCGCTGGCCGCCCGTCACGTCGATGTCAAACAGATGCACCTTACGGTGCTTCGCCCGCTGCGCCCCCTGCGGGTCAAACACGTAGCAGGTGTTGTAGATCGCGTCCCCGTCGCGCTCCGGTACGGAGCCCGCGACGAGCCAGATATCATATTCCCGCGCCGTATCACGCAGCAGACACCATGTCTCGCCGCCCTGCGGTTCAGCGTATTCCGCAAACGCCGCGTTGCTGTACGGACAGCACCACATCTCCGGCAGCGCGACCAGATCACAGCCGGCCGCAGCGGCATCGTGCACATAGCGGCGCATCGTCGCATGATTTTCCGTTTTGGACGCCGTGACCGGCATCTGGCACAGGCCAAGTTTCATGGTATCCCTGCTTTCGCATGTTCGATGCATCCAGCATAGCGGAAAATGACGGTGCTGTCAAACGTTTCTGTCCGCGTGCACATCGCTGCTGCAATGCGGGCAGTACATCTTTTTGCCAGAGAAAAACATCATGCCGAGGCAGCGGTGACAAAACGGGCAGCGCTGGGTGCGCACAGCGATGAGCACGCCCAAAATGACGCACCCAAGCGCAGCATATACCAGCGCCCAGACACCATACCAGCAGCAGCCACCATACAGGCCCAGCCCAAACAGGACCAGAATGGACGAAATACCGTCCCAGAGCTTTGGGCGCTTCATGCAACCGCCTCCAAAAATCATTTGGAGCATAGGATAGCTTTTTTGTGTCAATTCTGAAACCGGATGCATGTAAAATGCGGGTGAAATGCACCGCATTTCACCCGCACACACACGTTATGAAGCTAAGGCGCCCAGAACCCCGCTCAGGATCGAGAGCGCAACGCCGACGATAAAGCCGATCAGCGCCCATTTGCCGATCGCTTTGGCGCGCACCGGCGTCGTCTTCTGGAAGCACAGGAACAGGATCAGGCCGATCACCGGGAACAAAACGCCAGTATGTTCAGGCCCGTCGACGGTTTATCCTCCTACTGGCTTACCGGCGCCTGCACCGCGCAGCCGCAGTTTCGGGCACACGACCGCCTCGCAGGAAAACGACCGCAGCCAAATTGGCTGCGGTCGTTTTTGTATGAAGTTTACTCTTCCCAGTTGTGCCACACGTTCTGGACATCTTCGTTGTCCTCGAACATGTCGAGCATCTTCTGGAGATTCTTGATATCGCCCTCGTCGGTGAGCTTGATGGTGTTCTGCGGCACCATCTCCACCTGCGCGCTCAGCAGCTCATAGCCGTCATTCGTGAGCGCCTCGGCCACCGATGCCACATCGTCGGGATCGGTATAGACCGTGTAAACGCCCTCGTCGGGCGCAAAGTCCGCCGCGCCGGCTTCGAGCGCGTCCTCCATGACCTTGTCTTCGTCGAGCTCCTGATCCTCGTCATTGATGACGATGACGCCCTTCTTATCAAACGACCACGACACGCAGCCGGTCGCGCCCATGTTTCCACCGTACTTATCAAAGTAGTGGCGCACCTCAGAGGCGGTGCGGTTGCGGTTATCGGTCATCGTCTCGACGATGATGGCAACACCGGACGGGCCGTAGCCTTCGTAAGTGATGGACTCGTAGTTATCCGTGTTGCCGGAGCCGAGCGCCTTGTCGATCGTGCGCTTGATGTTGTCATTCGGCATGTTGGCGGCTTTCGCCTTGGCGATGACAGCTGCGAGGCGGGAATTGTTATTGGGGTCGCCGCTGCCGCCTTCTTTGACGGCCACGATCATCTCGCGGGCGATCTTCGTGAACGCCTGCGCACGCTTGGCGTCCTGCGCGCCTTTGGTCTTCTGTATATTATGCCACTTGGAATGTCCGGACATAGTCACAACTCCTCTTGCTAAAATGCTTTGAATATTTTAGCACACTCCAGGCCGCGTGGCAAGAAAAATCCGCATATTTGCGCGAAAACTACACCTGCGTCTTGGGAATGAGGAGATATTGTGGCGGTTCGGCCATGGCGGCATCATCCGTGAGGCCGTTCGTCTCGCGGATAAGCTGCTCGCTCGAGC